>Ga0073928_10003655_pt1 | contig 23901 bp, 21 predicted proteins | sample PaiPotPPA55metaG_FD_76969 | JGI IMG/M metagenome (GOLD analysis project Ga0073928, IMG submission 76969) | Iron sulfur acid spring bacterial and archeal communities from Banff, Canada, to study Microbial Dark Matter (Phase II) - Paint Pots PPA... ...
CGCGTCGAGTTCTTCGGCGACGAGATCACCGCCATCGACGCGATCAACCCGCTGACCGGCGAACTGCTCAAGAGCGAGGACCAGGTCTTCATCTATCCGGCCGTTCACTACGTCATGCCGGAGGACCGGGTGCACGGTGCCATCGAGTCGATCAGAGCGGAGCTGGACCAGCGGGTGATGCAACTCCGCGGCGAAGGCAAACTGCTGGAGGCCCAGCGGCTGCTGGCCCGCACGAAGTACGACATGGAGATGATCCAGGAGGTGGGGGTCTGCTCGGGCATCGAGAATTACAGCCGTCATCTCGACGGCCGCAAGCCCGGCGAGAAGCCGTACACGCTGATCGACTACTTCCCCAAGGACTATCTGCTGATCGTCGACGAGTCGCACGTCACGATCCCGCAGCTCAAGGCGATGTACAACGGCGACCGCCAGCGCAAGGAAGTCCTCGTCGAGCACGGCTTTCGGCTTCCCAGCGCGCTGGATAACCGGCCGCTGAAGTATGAAGAGTTCGAGCGGATGTGGGACCAGGTGGTCTTCGTCTCGGCCACTCCCGGGAAGATCGAATTGGAGAAGAGCGGCGGCGAAGTCGTCGAGCAGGTGATCCGCCCAACGGGCCTGGTCGACCCCGAGATCGAGGTCCGTCCCGCGCAGGGGCAGGTGCCGCACCTGCTGGCGACAATCAAGGAACGCGTCGGGGCCGGTGAGCGCGTGCTGGTGACGACGCTTACCAAGCGACTTGCCGAGGACCTTAGTGCGTACATTCAGGAAGCCGGCTTCCGCGGACGATATTTGCACAGCGAGATCCAGACGCTGGAGCGGGTGGAAATCCTCAAGGACCTGCGCCAGGGGGACTTCGACGTGCTGGTTGGCGTGAACCTTCTGCGCGAAGGGCTGGACCTGCCGGAGGTGTCGATGGTGGCGATCCTCGACGCCGACAAGGCGGGGTTCCTTCGGAGCGAAACCTCGATCATACAGATGATCGGCCGGGCGGCGCGAAACGTGAACGCGAAGGTGATCCTGTACGCCGACACGGTGACGCCGGCGATGCAGCGATCGATGGACGAGACCGGGCGTCGCCGGGACATTCAGCTCCGCTACAACGCCGATCACGGCATCACGCCGCAGACGGTCAAGAAGGCGATCCGCACCACCATCGAATCTGAGGTCAACGCGCGCCGAGTCGCCCAGCAGGCGATCCACGCCAACGAGCAGGAATTCGATCAGACGGAACTCGTGCGGCTGCTGGAAGAGGAGATGCTCGAGGCCGCCAGGAACCTGGAGTTCGAGCGGGCGGCCCAGCTCCGCGACAAAATCACCGAGATCAAAGGCGCCCCCATGATCAAGACCGGAGGCGCCGCCGCGCGAGGGACGGGCGGCGAGGGGCAGAAGATTTGGGAGCCCAAGACGGGTCGTCGTCACGGTCGAAAGGCAGCACGCTAGCATTCGCTGGCGGCGCTGAAAGTGGTGTGGGACTCCGGCGTGTCACGGAGTGGCGGCACTTTCAGGACCGCTTTCCCGGCTTCGACGTGCCGCGATTGCCGCTTCCCAGTCCTCGGTCCGACCGAATTGAACAGCGGCGTCAATGCCCAAATTCTCCAACAGCATGCCCAGGACTGTCATTCGCTCGCGATCGCTAACGAATATGCCGTCGACATACTCGATCTTCTCCGGTGCGTGCCACAGCCGGGCGTCGAATTCAACGGAAGTCCACTGCCGCCCTTGGCGGCGAATGTCCCACTGGATCGATAGGCGCCTTGGAAGTCCGGAATTCACTTTTTTGGACCCGTCGGTATAGACTACCATAAGACACGCAAAGGACCAGCATCGGAATGCTTCCCTTTCCACCCCCAGCTCAGCTTCGTGATTTGATCGAGTTCTCCAAGCGCGAAGACCTCGGCGCCGACGACGTCACCAGCCGGCTGATGGTGCCGGAGGGAAAGCTGGGCGTGGGGTCGCTGGTGCAGAAAGAGGTCGGCATCGTCTGCGGGCTGCCGATCGTGGAGATGATCTGCCGCACCTACGACGAGCGGCTGCGGGTGGAGATGATCCCCGGTTTCCACATGGAGATAATCGAGGGTCGATTCAGCGACGCTCGCACGACCCCGCTGGTGCGCATCCGCGGGCCGATGCGGTCGCTGCTGTCGGCCGAGCGGCTGATCCTGAATTTCCTGCAGCGGATGAGCGGGGTGGCGACGCAGACGCAGCGCTTCGTCCGCCGGATCGCCGACACGGGCGCGCGAATCTACGACACGCGGAAGACGGTCCCCGGGTTCCGGCTGCTCGACAAGTACGCGGTCCGCTGCGGCGGCGGGTACAACCACCGAATCGGACTGTTCGACGGACTGCTCGTGAAGGACAACCACGTGGCGGTCGTGCCTCCGAAGGAACTGACCAATTATCTGGCGGAAGTGGTGGGCCGCTCCCTGGCGGAAGACCCGTCGCGACTGATCGAGATCGAGGTCGATACCCTGGAGCAGCTCAAGGAGGTGGTGAACGTCGAGGGCGTCGGCGTCATCCTGCTGGACAACATGGATTGTCCGAAGATGGAGCAGGCGGTGCACCTCCGCGATCGGGCCGGAAAGAAAGGGCAGGTCGAGCTGGAGGCGTCCGGCGGGGTGACGCTGGAGACGGTCAGGTCGATCGCCTCAACCGGCGTCGAACGTATTGCCGTGGGGGCCATCACTCACTCGGCGCCTGCGCTCGACATCAGTCTGGAAGTTGAGCGATGAGGCTTGGCATCCAGCGGAGCACCGGCTTGCGGGCGGCGGCGACTTCGTCGAGCCGGCGGACGGGGGCGTTCACCGGGGCACGCTTCAGCCCCTCCGCGTCGGTCTCACTCTGGCGGGCGATCTCCAGCAGGGCGTCGGCGAAGGCGTCCAGCGTGGCTTTGCTCTCGGTCTCGGTCGGCTCGATCATCAGGCAATCATGCACCGGCCAGTGGACCGTTGGCGGATGGAAGCCGCGGTCGATCAGGTTCTTGGCGATGTCCATGATGGTGACCCCGCGGTCGATGATCTGCCGCGGCACCGAGATGAACTCGTGGGCGCAGGGGTTGGATGCCATCGGCTCGCCGTTCCAGGGGCCGTACGGCAGCGGGTAGTCGTCTTTGATCCGTTGGGCGACGTAGTTGGCGGCAAGGATGGCCGTCTCCGATACGTGCCGCAGGCCGTCCGGTCCGCAGGCGCGAATGTATGTGTAGGCCCGCACCAGGACGTTGAACTGGCCCCAGAACGAGCGGACCTTGCCGATGGTCTTGGGCCGGTCCAGGTCCCATTCGTACCGATCGCCGCGCTTGACCACCTGGGGGACCGGCAGATAGGGGGCGAGTTCCTTTCGCACCGCGATTGGCCCGGCGCCCGGTCCGCCGCACCCGTGCGGGGTGCTGAAGGTCTTGTGCGTGTTGTAGTGCATCACGTCCACGCCGAAGTCGCCCGGGCGGGCGATCCCCAGGATGGCGTTCATGTTCGCGCCGTCCAGGTAGAGCATCGCCCCGGCTTCGTGGACCATGCCGGCCATGTCAACAATATGGGCATCAAACTTCCCGATGGTGTTGGGGTTGGTGACCATCACGGCGGCCACTTCGCCGGTGAGGTGGGCCTTGAGGTCGTCCAGGTCGGTCAGGCCGTCGGGACGGGACCTGATGGTGACGACGCCGGCCCCGCACATGGCGCAACTTGCCGGGTTGGTGCCATGGGCCGTGTCGGGGGCGAGCACAATCCGCCGGTGGGGCTGCCCGTGGTCTTTGAAATATGCAGTGATGACCTTTAGCGACGTCCATTCGCCGTGAGCGCCGGCGCAGGGCTGGAGCGATACTTCATCCAACCCGGCGATCTCCTGGAGGATGACCCGCAAGTGATAGAGCAGGGCCAGTGCCCCCTGAATATCTTCCTCCCGCTGCATCGGGTGCAAGTTGGCGAATCCCGGCAGCGCCGCCGCCCACTCAGTCACCTTCGGGTTGTATTTCATGGTGCACGACCCGAGGGGATAGAAGTTGCCGTCGACGGAGAAGTTTCGATGTGAAAGATGCGTGTAGTGCCGCACCACGTCGAGCTGCCCCAGCTCCGGCAGCCCGGTTTCGGTGAAGGACGCATGCTGCGGGTCAATCTCCACGTGCGGAACGTCCGACGCCGGCAAATCCACCGCCCGCGCACCGGGGGAGGAGATCTCAAACAACAGCTTTTCGCCTGCGGAATGGTTTTCCATAGGTAGGGCGGGCACGGCCCGCCAAAGGCTTTGCGGCGGGCGGCGCCCGCTCTACATCTATCTCGCCGCCGCGGCGACCGCTCCCTTGGGTGTCCGCGCGTGCCTTCCGGCGAGCAGTTCGGCGAGCCGGTCGATCTCCGCGCGCGTCCGCTTCTCTGTCACGGCAATCAGCAGGCAGTCGGACAGCTCCGGGTAATCTGCTCCCATCGGGTATCCCGCCAGGAACCCGGCCCGGCGCGTCTCGTCCAGCACCTCGTCGACCGGTCGCTTCAGTTGAACCAGGATTTCGTTAAAGAACGGCTGCTGCGGGAACTTCCGCTGCACGCCGGCTTCCGTCAGCCGGTCCACCAAATAATGAGTCTTATCGTAGCAAAGCTGCGCCGCCTGCCGCAGGCCCGCGGGGCCCATCGCGGCCAGGTAGACGCTGGCCCGCAGGGCCAGCAGTCCCTGGTTCGTGCAGACATTACTCGTGGCCTTCTCGCGGCGGATGTGCTGCTCGCGCGTCTGCAAGGTCAGGCAAAAGGCCCGCTTGCCCTCGGCATCGACGGTCTGGCCCACCAGCCGGCCGGGCATCTTGCGGACGTATTGAATTCTTGTTGCGAACAGTCCCAGGGATGGTCCGCCGAACTGAAGCGGGATGCCCAGCGGCTGGCCTTCGCCGACGGCGATGTCCACGCCCATTTCGCCCGGGTGCTTCAGCAGCCCCAGGCTCAGCGGGTTGAACGTCTGAATCATCAGAGAGTCGTTGGCATGGGCGAACTTGGTGATCGTCTCTACCCGCTCGATGTGCCCCAGAAAATTCGGCGACTGACAGACAATGGCCGCCGTGTCCGGCTCCAACTCGCTTTCCAGCGATTGGGTATCGAAGACGCCGTTCTTGAGCGGAATTTCGGTGCAACTCGCCGGCAGATCGGCCAGATAAGTCTTGAGCACCTGGCGGTAGTGAGGGTGTACGCCTTCACTGACGATGATCTCGCGCTTGCCGGTAATGGCCAGGGCCATCAGCGCGGCCTCGGCAACGGCGGTGGCGCCCTCATACAGCGAGGCGTTGGCCACCTCCATACTGGTGAGCTGGCAGACCATTGTCTGAAACTCGAAAAACGCCTGAAGCGAGCCTTGGGAAGCTTCCGCCTGGTAGGGGGTATAAGCGGTGAGGAACTCGCCCTTCATCGCCAGGAAATCGACAACGGCGGGGATGAAATGGTCGTAGGCCCCAGCCCCGAGGAAGCAAACCTTCTGGTCGGTCGGATGGTTTTCACCGGCCAGTTCGGACAGATGGCGCCGCAGTGACAACTCATCCAGCGCGGCGGGCAGGTTCAGCGGGTCCTTGAGCCGATACTGGTCCGGGACCTGTTTCAGAAGGTCGCCGATGCCCCGCGCGCCGACGGCCTTCAGCATCTGCTCGCGATGCCTGGGAGTGATTTGGACGTAGTCCATCAATACGATTGCCGATTGCCGATTGCCGATTGCCGATTGCCGAATCTATGGCTCCCATTCGGCAATCGGCAATCGGAACTCGGCATTTCCCTAATGCCCCGTCTTCTTCAAGTACTCTTCACTGCTCAGAAGTTTATTCACCTGGCCGGGGTCCGTCACCTTCACCTTGATCATCCAGCCGGCCTTGTACGGATCGCGGTTAACGACGCCGGGGTTGCTGGCCAGGTCGCCATTCACCGCGGCGACGGTCCCGCTCACGCCGGTGTACAAGTCGCTGGTGGCCTTGACCGACTCGATTTCCCCGAATCGCTTGTTCGCCTCGACCTTCTGGCCGACTTTTGGCAGCGACACATAAGTGATATCGGTCAATTCGTCGGCGGCGATTTGGGTGATGCCGATCGTCACGGTATCACCTTGCAGGTCGTGCCACTCGTGCGTCTCCAGATAACGATAATTGGTAGGGGGAGAAGTCATGGTTTTATTGTGGCACGGGGGGTTAGCTTGCCCGTTTGTAGAACGGAAGTTTCACGACCTTCGCTGGATTCATGGTCCCTTTAAGATCAACCGTCACCGCGGTCCCTTCCGCGGCGTCGGCGGCGTCGATGAACGCCATCGCGATGCTCTTCTGGACTGTCGGTCCGAAGGTGCCGCTCGTGACGTCACCTACGGTTCGACCGTCCCTGAACACCGGCGTGCCCTGGCGGGCGATCCGCCGGCCTTCCAATTCCAGCCCCACCAACTTTCTCCGCGGGCCGTCCTGCGCGATTTTCCGCAACGGAACGGCGCCGATGAAATCCTTGTTGAGATCGACCGCCCAAGCCAAGCCGGCTGACAGCGGGTCGGTTTGCTCGTTCAACTCGTGCCCGTACAGCGGCATTCCGGCCTCTAGCCGTAGCGTGTCGCGCGCGCCCAGACCGGCAGGCTTGATCGTGGCGTCGGGCTTGTCCATCTTTCCCGCCAGCATCTTTATCGCCATGCCCGCGACCTTCGCCGGGATGACGACTTCCACGCCGTCCTCGCCCGTGTAACCGCTGCGAAAGACGGTGAACTTGGTCAACATCAAGCTGCCCGTCTCAAACTGATAGCGCCTTAAGGAGCGGATGTCCAGCGGTAGGATGTCGCCGACACGCTCGATCACCTTCGGCCCCTGAATGGCAACCATACCGGTGCTTTCGGTCTGGTCGGCCATGTCGAAATCCATGCCCGACTGCCTCCGCGCATCCCCGAAGTGCTTGACCAGTTTGTCCCGGTTGCTGGCATTGCAGACCATGATCCAGCTTTTGACGTCACGACTGATGATGATGTCATCCATCACGCCGCCGGCTTCATTGCAGACCAGGCTATATCGGCTCTGGCCGACTTTCTGCCCTCCCACGTTCCGCGTCAGCACGCGGTTGAGGAAGGCGGTCGCGTCTTTGCCGGAGAACTGGAGGCGGCCCATGTGCGACACGTCGAACATCGACCCGCTGCGGCGTGTCTGCTCGTGCTCGTCGATGATGCCGCGATACATGATCGGCATTTCCCACCCGGCGAAATCCACCAGCTTGGCCCCCATCGCGACGTGGAAATCGTAAAACGGCGTGCGCTTGAGCATGCGGCGGCGCAGGTTATTGGCGGGCCGGGGTCGAGTCAAGGAACCGCGGTCGGCGGGCAACCGATGCGCACCTTGACTTCGCGTCAGTCGCCTCGAAGATCGACCCAGTGGGCCGCCATGGTGTTTGGATCCTGATGTTCGTCGCCGTTTGGCTGGCGGCGGTCGGCGCCGTGCTTACTGTGGATCGGCAGGCGGCTGAGTGGGTGCGGCAGACTCAGCCCTACCCAGGACGGGGTCCGGCCGTCTGGGCCGTGAAGCTGCCGGGGTCGTTCCCGTTTGTTCTCGCGGTGGCGGTCCTGGTGGTACTGTTTCATCGCCGCTCGTGGCGGGCGGCCCTGCCGCTGATAGTCAGCGGGCCGCTGGTGGGCGTCGGTTACACCTTTCTAAAATGGATCGTCGGCCGGAAGCGTCCAAAGATCGCGATGGCCCCGTTTGATTTTCACCCGTTCCATCATGGCGTGATGGGCCTGATCCACGCCGAAAGCGGCCTGTCGTTTCCGTCGGGCCATGCGGCGATGGCCTTCGCCGCCGCCACCTGCCTGGCCGCGGCCCTCCCCCGGTGGGGTGTCGTGTTCTTTGCCGTCGCAGTTGCGGTGGCGGCCGAGCGGGTCCTGGAGAACGCCCATTATCTCAGCGATGTCGTTTCCGGGGCTGGCGTTGGGGTGCTGTGCGGACTGCTGGCGCTCTACGTGTCCAAGCGCTGCACCCGAACCCGCACGGTGGGAACCAACTCCCTGGACAGGCTCACGGCCCCCCCCGGGTCGGAAACGGGCTCGCCCAGTCTCCCGGGCGAACGGTAGCGAGAGTGCTTGCAATGCCTTGGTGCAGCAGAGACATTCCTGTCTGTGGCAAGTCTGCGTCACCCTTTCGGCGGCATCGGCGGGGGCACGTCTTTGAACAGACCGGCCAGTTCCGGCACGAGACCGGCGGCGGTCCAGGTCGGCATGCCGGTGGTCCAGACCAGCGTGTCGCGGGTCATGCTGCCGGCGGTGATCTTGTCAGGGAGCAGCGACAGATCGAACGGGCCGGCCTGCTGGCCGTTCGAGGCGATGTAGTAGCTGCTCTTTTTCGGCAGCGGCGGGGGACCGGCCGGGGGGACGGTCTGTTGGTCCTTCAGCCCCTGCTGCACGGCGCCGCCCATGGACAGACCCATGGCCAAGCTGGCCGCCGCACCCGCCAGGCCGCCGGGATTGGCCGCGGCCTCGGGGATGGCATTGGCGGTTTGATATTGTGTGTAGGCCGCCAGATTTCCAATGGCTCCCATGCTCGATCGTTTGTCGATCGCCGCCTCGACCTCCGGCGGCAGCGAGATGTTCTCCACGAACAGGTTAACGATCTGAAGGCCGAACGGGGCGAAATCTGATTCGATCCGGCTGCACAGGAAGCGGCCGAGCTGCTCGTAGTTCCCGGCCAGGTCCAGGGCGGCGATCTTGCTCGCCCCCAGGGCGTCGGCGAATCGCGCCCCGACCATCTCGCGCAATTGCTCGTCCAACTCCTCGAGCGTGAACCGCGGCGAAGTGCCGGCGATCTGGCGCAGGAACGTCGCCGGGTCGGAGACCTTGATCCCAAACGTCCCGAAGGCCCTCAGCCGCACGATCCCGAAGTCGGCGTCGCGCAGCATGATCGGGTTCTTCGTCCCCCATTTGCGATCGGTGAACGTCCGCGTGCTGACGAAGTAAACCTCGGCCTTGAACGGGCTCTCGAACCCGTATTTCCAGCCCATCAGGTCGGAGAGGACCGGCAGGTTGCGGGTCGCCAGCGAATAGGTGCCCGGCTGGAAGACGTCGGCGAGCCGGCCTTCGCTGATCAACGCCGCCGCCTGGGACTCGCGGACGATCAGCTTCGCCCCGTTCTTGATTTCGTTCTCATAGCGGGGAAAGCGCCAGACCATGGTGTCGGACGTGTTGTCAAGCCACTCGATGATGTCGATGAGTTGGTGGTGAGCCACCTTGTCCCAGAATCCCATGGTCGTTGCTCCTTTGCCTGAACGATCAGCCAAGCTAAAGATACCTGACGGGGGGCGGGTTTTGGAAGCAAGAGCCGATTACAATCTCGCCGCTCTTTTCGATGGCGTAACGAGGCGCAACCGATGTAATCCTGGTAGGTGCCCAGAGAAGCAAGGGGCCAGAAGTCCCCATAACCCATGCGAAACCTCCGCGAGTGGATCCTTCGAGTGCTGGCCACGGGTGCGTGGCGTTTTGTCGTGCTGCTCCTCCTCCTGCCGGCGGAGGCGCTGGCGCGGGCGGGCGGGGGCGGAGGATTTCACGGCGGGGGTGGGCATCACGGTGGGGGCGGCGGACACGGAGGTGGCGGGGGGGGAGGGGGCGGGGGCGGCGACGGGGGCTTGATCTGGCTCATTCTCCAGCTCCTGTTCAACCACCCCCAGGTCGGCCTCCCCGTCCTAATTCTGATCGCGGTGGTCGCGTTCCTTTACTGGCGCAGCCAACAGGCGGGAATGGTCGGCCAAGGGCCAGACGCCGGCCAAACCTCCGACAATCCGCTCCTGGCCATTGCGGCGGCGGGCCGGTTCGCCGGCTTTCGCCAGCGCGACCCCAATTTCGACGAGGCCGCTTTCTGCCAGCGGGTCGGCGTCGCCTTCATGAAGATTCAGCAGTCCTGGTGCGTCCAGGACCTCAATGCAGTGCGCCCATTCATTTCCGACGGCGTCTACGAGCGGTTCCTCCTTCAGATCGCCGAGCAGCGGGATGAGGGATACCGCGATTACATGGAGGGCCTGCGAATCCTGGACATGCGGACCACCGAGCTCGAGTGGGACGGCGTCTATGACGAGATCGCGCTGCGCATTCGAGCCTTCTCGGTGGACTACCGCATGTCGCTGACAACGGGCCAGCGCGTCTCGGGATCACGGGGGGCGGAGGAGTTCACCGAAATCTGGACGTTCGTCCGCCGGGGAGGCGCCGTCACCAGGTCAGGCCAGCCCGGCCTGATCGAGGGCCACTGCCCCAATTGCGGCGCGCCGATCGAAATGAACCAGTCGGCCAATTGCGCGCATTGCAAGGCGCTGCTGCGCAGCGGCCAGTACGACTGGGTGCTGTGCGAGATCACCCAGGAGAGCGAATGGGACGGCCCGAGGCACCGCGACATCGCGGGCGCAGGCGCCCTCCGCCAGCGCGATCCCGACTTCAATGCCGCCGAGATCGAGGACCGCGCGTCGGTGGCGTTCTGGCGGATGGCGACCGCCGAGCGGCTCGGGAAGATCGACCCGCTCCGGAAGGTCGCCGCCGCGGATTTCTTGCGGAGCTTCGAGCCTCGGCTGCGCGCGCCGCCGGGGCGGAATCGTGAATTCTTTGGCGACTGCGCCGTCGGGTCGGTGCGTCTGTTGGGCGTCATGACCGACTCGCAGACGGATCGCGCCGTCGTCGAAGTCCGCTGGAACGGCAAGCCCTTTGCCGCCTTACCCGCCGGGCCGCCCCGGCAGGTCGGACCGGAGGCGCTGTTTCACACGATCTGCATCTTTTTCCGCCACGCCGGCGCCAAGACCGATGCCGGCAAGGGGATTTCCTCCGCCCACTGCCCCAACTGCGGCGCGCCCGACTCCGGCGGCACGTCCAACGCCTGCGAGTTTTGCGGGACCGTCCTCAATGACGGCGCCCACGGGTGGGTGCTCAGCGACATCCTCTCCCGAATCGACCCCCGCGCCCAAGAACTTCTCTCGCAGCTACACGCCATGACCGCGTTCCAGTCGCTCCGCCCGGCGGCGAACGTCGGCGTTGCCGGTGTTGACGGCGGGTCGTTCGCGCGGGTATTATCCATGGGGCTTTGTGGCCAAGAGACTCCTTGGACGAGAAGCGCAATAAAATCCTGGTTCTTGCCGGGCATAGCAGGACCAACCAATCTGCCGTCGATGCGCTGAAGGGCGGCGGAGAAGTCGTCGAGATCGCTTCCATCGACGAAGCGATCGAGGCCCTCCGGCACGACCAGTTCACCGCGATCTTTTCCGACTACGCCGACTTCCTCCCCCTCGAACGCGCTCTGGTCTCCCAGCAGGCCAACCTGGTGCTCAACACGATCGGGGAGGGAGTATGCATTGTGGACGGCGAGGGGCGCTGTAACTGGATGAACAAAAAGATGCAGGCCTGGCCGGCGCGGGTCCACGAGAAGATCCGCCGTACCTGTCAGGACGCCTTTCAACTCTTCGCCCGCCAAGTCTCCCCGCAGAACCCCGAAACACCCGCCTTCAACCGCTCGAAGCGGTATGCACTGAATATCGAAGAGCAGCAGTTCATGGAGCTGATCGCCTCTCCTGTTATCAACCCGGGCGGGAACGTCGTGCAGGTGGTGGCGGTGGTCTGGGACGCGACGGGGACGCGGCGGCTTCAGCAGAAGATCGACGCCATCGACAAGGCCGGCCGCGAATTGGTCAAGCTCGAAGCCGAGTCCTTGAGCAAGATGAACGTGGGTCAGCGGCTGAAGCTGCTGGAAGACAAGATCATCAGCTTCACGCGCGACCTGATGCACTTCGACCACTTCGTGATCCGGCTGCTGGACCGGCGGACCAACAAGCTCGAGATGGTGATCAGCAACGGGCTGCCGAGCGACGCCGTGAACATCGAGCTGTTCGCCGACTCGGAGAACAACGGCATCAGCGGGTACGTCGCGGCCACCGGGCGCTCCTACATCTGTCCCGATGTCGAGCGCGACCCGCGGTACGTGTTCGGCCTCGAGCAAGCCAAGAGCAGCCTGACCGTTCCGCTCACATTGCACGACCGGGTGATCGGGATCTTCAACATCGAGAGCCGTCAGCGCGGAGCGTTCACCGAGGACGACCGGCAGTTCGCCGAGATCTTCGGGCGATACGTGGCCCTGGCCTTGAACATTCTCGACCTGATGATTGTGGAGCGAGTCAGCACGAGCCACAAGGTGACCGACGACGTTTGTTCGGAATTGGCCGGTCCGCTGAACGACATCGCGTTGGACGCCGGCACGCTGCTGGACGAGTACATCGGACACGAAGACCTGCGGCAGAAGCTCCAGCAGATCCTGTCGAACGTGAACTGCATCCGCGCTTGCCTGCGCCAGGTCGCGGAGGGGCCGAATACTTCGATCCTGGGCGCCGCGGAGGTCAAAGGGGAGGAGGACCCGGTGCTCGGCGGCGCCCAAATCCTGGTCGCCGACGACGAGCCGAACATCCGCACCACAATCAGCGACGTGCTCCGCAAGTACCACGCCGACGTGACGATCGCCAACAGCGGCATGGAGGCGATCTCCCTGGTGGAACAGCGCGAATTCGACCTGGTCATCAGCGACATCAAGATGCCGGACAAGACCGGCTACGAAGTCTTCGCCGCCACCCGGAAGAAGGATACCACCACTCCCGTGATCCTGATGACCGGCTTCGGCTATGACCCCAACCACTCCATCGTCCGCGCCAGTCAGGAAGGGCTGCAAGCGGTGCTGTTCAAGCCCTTCAAAGTCGACCAGTTCCTCACCGAAGTGCGCAAGGCCCTGCAGCCGCACCCGGCGCGCTGAACGCTATCTTTTGTCGGCCGTTGTTCCTTTCCAATCGTCCGTTCGAAACGGCACTGCCGGAAGACCCGCCCGGTTATAGAGGTTGCAGACGGGGTTGTTCGCCCAGGCGTAGCGCACGGCGAGCGGATGAGACACCTGGTCGCTGCGGACTACGACGGTGTCGCCCTCGATCTTTGCGTCGGCCCAATGCCACTTGCGATCGTCGCCGGCGATGGCGAAGCCTTTGAGAGCTTCGCCGCCGCGGGCTTCAAGCCCGCCCTCAGCATGGTTGAACGTCAGCACGACCTGGTCCCCGTCGGCCTTCATCGAGTCGTACCATGGGCCGGAGTATTCCAGATGGCGGCCGTAGACGGCCGCCTCCGCCGTCAGCGCCAGCCGCCCGCCGACGGTTTGTTTGTCCTTCGGATGGATGTCCGCCGCGTCGCCGACATCGATGGCAAGGGCAAGCCCGTTGTGCGGCTGGGCCGCGGTCATCGCCTGCGCCTCGCGCAGCTCGGCCCAGTCACTTTCACCTGGCTCGGCGGGGTGCTGGGTGAAGTTGGCCAGCGACACGATCAGGAACGGGAAATCGCCCTCATCCCAGTTCGATCGCCAGCTCTTGATCATGGCCGGCAGCAGCTTGCGATACTGGTAGGCCCGGTCCGCGTTGGACTCTCCCTGGTACCAGGTCGCGCCGCGGATGGCATAGGGGATGACCGGCGCGATCATGCCGTTGAAGAGTCCCGACGGCCGCCACGGATTGCCGCGCGGGTCCTGCGGCAGCGGCGGGCCGGCGTCGACGCTTCCCGATTTCTCGATCTGATCGGCCAGTTCCTTGACCTGTTGCTTGAAGGTGTCGACCTGGTGCTGCCAGCGGTCGAGGATCGGCGTCAGGTCGGGGTCGTCCTCGAGCTGCGGGTGGGCCGTCCAGGCCTCGGCGGGCGTGCCGCCCCACGAGGTGTGGATCAGCCCAATCGGCACGTTCAACGTCTTGTACAAGTCGCGGCCGAAGAAATACCCGACCGCCGAGAAGCCCCCGACGCTCTGCGGGCCGCACACGGCCCAGGACCCGTGCGTATCGCTCAGTGGCTTGGCCGCCACCGCCCTCGGCACCGTGTACAGCCGGATCTGCGGATAGTTGGCGTCCTGGATCTCCTGCGTCGCGTTCTTCGCGGCGACGAGGGCAAATTCCATGTTCGACTGTCCGGAGCAGACCCATACTTCGCCGACCAGCACGTCCTTGAGCGTGATCGTGTTGTTCCCCGAGACCGTCAGCTCGTGCGGGCCGCCCGGCCGTAGCGGATGTAGCTTGACCTGCCACTTGCCGGCGTCGTCGGCCGTCGCGTTCTCCGACTGCTCGCCGAATTTCACCGCCACCTGTTCGCCCGGCTTGGCCCGCCCCCAGACCGGCACCGGCGCTCCCTGCTGCAGCACCATGTGGTCGGAAAACATCCCCGACAGCTTTACGTCCGCCCGCGCCGCGGGAACCAGACACAGCACGCCCGCCACGAGCATCGTGCAGGCCGATATCTTCCTTCGTTCGCTCATTTCGGTCCTCCGTTCGATCCGATCATCCGCGGCACTCCGCCGCACGATTCGTAGAGTAATCACGGACGCGCAAAGGTCCACGTCCAGCGGTGACGATTTATCAAGAATCGTTCGACGGGCGCGGGAGATCGTGTTATCCTTATGGCATGCAGATTACTCTCCCGCCGGAACTGGCCAGATTCGTCGAGGACCAGGTGAAAGCCGGCCGCTACGAGTCGCCGGAAGGCGTTGTTTATGCGGCATTGGCTCGGCTTCAGATCGAGGACGACATTCCACCCGCGGAGTGGGAGGAGTTGCGGGCCGCGGTCGCTGTCGGGCTCAAGGAGGCTGACCGCGGAGAGCTCGAGCCTTGGAACGCTGCCGACATTTGGACGGAGGTGGAGCAGAGGCATCGGAAGGAGAACGGCGCTGACGAGAAGAAGGCGGGATAATGCCGCAGGTCGTACGGACGAAGCGGAGTCGCTCCGATCTTGTCGACATTCTGCTGTATATCCGGCGCGACAACCGCCGGGCCGCCAGACGTCTGCTGCATAGGATCGACCGTACGCTTCAACTGTTAGCCGAGTTTCCAAAGATAGGTCAGTCGCGCGAAGAGTTCGGGAAGTCCTTGCGGAGCCTTCCGGTTGGTAGCTATCTTCTCTTCTATCGTCCGACGCGCGACGGCGTTCAATTGGTCCGGGTCCTGCACGGCAGCCGCGATCTACCCCGTCTATTCAAGCGCCGCTAACCCAAGCTAAAAAGGAGCAAGTCATGAACCCCACTCGTCGTCACTTTCTGGGCGCCGCGGCTGCAACGGCCGCGTCGATCCCGGCATTTGCCGCGGAACAGTCACAAGAACCTTCCGCTGTTTCACCCATGCCCGGCCGAACGTCAAACCGTATCGGCCTGGCCAGCTATTCGCTCTGGCAGTTTAAGAACGACGATCTTCGGGACATGGAGAAGAACCTCGACCTCGCCTCGGAATGGGGATTCGACGGGGTCGAGGTGCTTCACCATCAGCTCGAACGGGAGGACAACGGCTACTTCCAAAAACTCAAGCGCCGCGCCGTCCTTCACGGCCTGGACCTTTACGGCATGGCGACTCACCAGACCTTCCTCACCCCCATCGAGGATAAACGGCGTCAGAATGTCGAGCTGACGACGTATTACATCGAGCAGGCCTACGAGTTGGGCATTCCCACGATGCGGGTGCAAACCGGCACGTGGGGCACGAGCAAAGACTTCGACGACCTGATGGCCCACCGTGGCGTAGAGCCCGCGCTGCCGGGCCACACCGACGAAGAAGCCTACAAGTGGGTGATCGACTGCTTCGAGAAATGTCTGCCGACGGCCGAGAAGTGCGGCGTGACAATGGGCCTGGAAAACCACTGGGGCCTGGGCCGAACCCCCGAAGGCGTCAACCGGATCGTCGAGTCCGTCAACTCACCATGGCTCCAGGTTACCTGCGACGTCGGGAACTTCCTTGAAGACCCATACGACAAGCTCGAGATGATCATCCCGCATGCCAGCATGGTCCACATGAAGACCTACTACGGCAGCGGGTTGTGGTACACGCTCGATCTGGACTACCCGCGTTTGGCTTCGATGGTTCGCCGCCACAATTACCATGGATACCTTTCGCTGGAATTCGAGGGGAAGGAAGACCCCAGGACCGGCGTTCCCAAGAGCCTGGCGATGCTGCGAAAGGTCTTTGCGTAGTCATCGCCGCCCTCCATGACATGGCGGACAACGCCCCGACCATCCTCCTCATCGAAGACGATCCGGCGATCCAGAAGTTCCTGCGGCTGACGCTCTCGGCCGAGGGATACCAGGTGGTGGAGGCCCAGACGGGCAACGCAGGACTGCTGGAAGCGGCCCAGAGGCAGCCGGACGTGGTGGTGCTCGACCTGGGGCTGCCGGACCTGGACGGCGTGGCGGTCGCCCGACGCCTGCGCGAATGGTCGAAGGTCCCGCTGATCGTCGTCTCGGCGCGCGGCAAGGAGCAGGACAAGGTGATCGCGCTGGACGCGGGGGCGGACGATTACCTGACCAAGCCGTTCGGGGCCGGCGAGCTGCTGGCCCGGGTCCGCGTGGCCCTGCGGCACGCCGCCGCCCACCGCGACACCGGTGAGCCCGAGTTCCGCGGCGGCGATCTGCACGTGGACCTGCTCCGCCGCCGCGTGACCGTCGCCGACCGGGAGGTCCACCTGACGCGCAACGAGTATCGGCTGCTGGCGGTGCTGGTGAAGCACGCCGGCATGGTCGTGACCCACCGCCAGCTCCTCAAGGAAGTCTGGGGACCCGGCAGCAATGACGTCCACTATGTTCGCGTCTACATGAACCAGCTCCGCCAAAAGCTGGAGCCCGACGCGGCCCGACCCAAATACCTCCTGACCGAGCCGGGTGTCGGGTATCGGCTTGTGGCAGGCGAGTGAATCCATCGCCTGACCAGAGCCTTGGCTTGGCGCGGCGGATACCGCTGTACGGAATGACGACGACAGATCACATCCCGTCCGCCCAACGACAATTCCCCTGCGCTCAGTGCGGGGCGAGCCTCGAGTTTGCGCCTGGGACGGACGTGCTCAAATGCCCGTATTGTGGGGCCCAGCAGAGGATTGGGGGAGTGCCCGAGCACATTGCGGAATTGGACTTTCTCAGCTACGTGCATCAACTCCCTGAAGGTGAGGGCGTGCACGAGACCCTCACCGTCCGGTGTAATGGATGCGGAGCGGAAACGGGTCTGCCGGCAGACGTGACCGCCGCCCTGTGCCCGTTCTGCGGTTGCGGCATTGTGGCGATGGCGGCGTCAAAGAAGGCGATCCGGCCGCAGGGTTTGCTCCCCTTCAAAGTCACCCAAAAGCAGGCGGGGGACCTGTTCCTCCGATGGGTCACCGGGTTGTGGTTCGCGCCTGATGCTCTGAAGAAACAGGCCCAATGCTCTGCGATCCGCGGCGTGTACGTCCCCGCCTGGACCTACGACGCCCACGCCGAAACCGACTACACCGGTGAGCGCGGCGACGATTACTGGGATACCGAGACCTACACCGAGACGGATGCCAGCGGCAATACGGTGACTCGCACCCGCCAGGTGCAAAAGACGCGCTGGCGGCCGGTCAGTGGGCACGTGAGCAATTCGTTCAAGGACCTGCTGGTGATGGCCACGCGCACGTTGCCGCGCAATCACCTGGACCGGCTGGAGCCGTGGGACCTGCCGGCGTTGTTGCCTTACGGCGATGAGTATCTCAGCGGGTTCGTGGCCGAGAGCTATCAGGTCAATCTCGGGGAGGGGTTCGATCAGGCCAAGGTGATGATGCAGCCGACGATCCAGCAAACTATCTCTCGCTCCATCGGCGGCGACCACCAGCGCATCCACTCCGCCAACACCGACTACCGCGACGTGACATTCAAGCACCTGTTACTTCCGGTATGGATCAGCGCCTACCGCTTCGGGGACCAGACCTATCGGTTCCTTGTCAACGCCCGGACCGGCGAAGTCCAGGGCGAGCGGCCGTGGAGTGGCATGAAGCTGGCGATCCTGATCCTCTCGATTCTTGCCGTCCTGGCGATCATCGTGCTTGTGGCGGTTCTGCGGCACTGACGGCCATACCTACATCATCATGGGCAGAATGCTCTGGACGGTTGAGCTCGACCCGTTGAGCGACATCACGTTGGCCGCCACATCGGCCATGCTGTTGAGGGTTGCCACGTGGGTCAGCGAGAACCCATTGCTCTGTGTCACGAAGGCGGTGATGCGGAAGATGCCGGGGCGGGCGTAGGTGTGGGTGCCGACCACGTCCTGGCCGCCTTGCGCGTTCGGCTGAATGGTGCCGTCCGAGGACTGGCCGTCGCCCCAGTTGATCAGCGCCTGCGTCATGCCGCTGCCGCCGGCTCGGGGCATGAACGAGCCGACGGTGGTGGTGAACGCCTGTCCCGCGACCGGTTGCACGGTCACGGAGCTTTGCTGCACCTTTGCCGTGCTCTGGAATTGCGCCACCAGTGCTCCGCGCCGCTCGCCGCGCCACACTTTCACTGTGATCGCGAACGTTCCGCCACGCATGTAGTCGTGGCTCGCGGATATGTGCAGCGTTCCCGAGCGGTCGACGGAGATGAAGCCGCGGACGACGGTGGTGCCGTCGCCCCAGTTGACGTTGGCGTGCAGCCCCCGCTTCGAGATGCCAGTAAGCGTGCCCACCTGCTCAGTGAACGGTTGCCCGGCCTGCACATTCAGCGTCACGCCCGTCGCAGTCGGGACTACCGCGGGTTGTGTGACTGCTGACGTGGCGACGGACGAGGCGCCGACCATGAGCACCGCCGACATAGAGGCGGACAGCAGTCGGCGCGACTCGAGTGGCTCCCATTGAACGCCCCCGTGGCTGCGCCGACGTTCACGTCTCGGGGGCGATCCAAACGGCGAATTGCTACCGGTCATCATGTTGTCCTCCGCGCTGGCAGGCCTTAGAGCGTGTGTGAGAAGCTAATGACCCCGCGACGACTCGAATCGCGTCGTCGCTCTTCCTCGCATCAGGGCCTTTTCCGGCCCATCGCGGGGTCATTAGCTTCTCACACACGCTCTTGGGCAATCATTGGCCTGCACCCGCGGCTGGGCAAGCGACGCCGGCCTGTCATGCGGAACGCAAAAAAGCTTCAAAAGCGGGCTTCGAGTCCGGTGATGAGCATCGGCCCGAAATCGGCGGTGATGTGATTGGCGAGAAATTGCGCGTCGCGGAAGAACTGCTGCTCCCACGCGACCCCCAGCGAGAACGTCAGATCGACCTGCCGCCACTGGTAGAAGCGGTATCGCGCGACGAGCTGCTCGGTGGAGATCTGGATGAGGCTCGAGAGCTGGGGGAAGCTGCCGAGCGAGGCCTCGAAGGAGAGCGGGCCGCCATTGGGCCGCCAGGCCAACGTGCCGCCGATTTGCACGCCGGGCTTGGTGAAGGAGCGCGTGGCCTTGCCGGCCTTGCCGCCATCCAGGGCATAGTCGTAGTCCCAGAAGATGGCCTCGATCCACGGGGCCAGCGTCAGATCGGGCCGGCCGTTGGCGGCCGTGTCGAGAACGAAGGTGTACCGGTACCCCACGCGGTACCAGTCGAGGTATTCGTGCCCGTTCACGAACGTCCGGGCGGGGAAATGGACGCTGTGGCTGATCCGGGCCTTGGTAAGCCGCGCGCCGCCCGAGAGCTGGATGATCTGGGCGCCGGCAAAGATTTCCTGGTTAGGATCGAAAGCGACGGAGAATTCGCCGTCGAAGATGTTGGCGTCATCGATGCCGATCTCCTTGAACCGAGGGCGATGGCCGGTGGAAGTGCCGGCATGGCCGCCGGAAGGAATCTGGCTCTGCCCGCCCGCGGGGCCGTACATGTATGTGCCGACGATCGAGAACCGAGGATAGCTCAATTCGGGCTCGACTGCCGGGATCACCATTCCTGGCGTCGGGGGAGTAAGTTCCTGCTCGGTGATGGTTCGCCGATGCATTGGCGGAAGCGCCTCGGCCGGCGCAGTCGCGAGCGGCTCTGTGGTGCCCGGCATGCTCGTGGCCGGCTCGGACGTGGCGATCGGCTCCGTGGCGGGCGAAGGCTCGGACGTCGCCATAGTCTCCGCCACGGCCGGCTCGGTCTGCACCATCGGGGCGATTTGACCGCGCGACGCGACTATGGGCCTGCTGGGCGGCCGCTGCATGCACCCGCCGGCAAAAGCGATCGCCGTCCCCAGAACCAGGAACCCGACGCGGAGCGGGATGCGCTGTCGGCACCCCGTCGCAACCTTGTGCATACGGATCCTTCCTTCCGCTTCGCCACAACCGACCGCCCCGCGCGTCCGCCCGCCGGGGCCTAGCGCCGCCAAGGATAGCAGCATTTGCTTATCGGCCAAAGTCGGCGTCAGCCAGTCGCCAGGATTATTTGCGAGGGTGGCGGCCCGGGAACCGTACCGCTGCTGTCGGACCATGCCCGGTGGGATTAGCCTTGTCCCTTGTCTCGGATTTGCTTGATTGCCTTGAGTTGAAAGAGCGAGTCGCGGTCCTTTGGCCGACGAATGTGCTCTTTGACCCGGATCAGGTCTTCCAGCGAAATCGTCCGCAGGCGCATGCCGCCGACGGGGTAGGTCTCGGCGTGTGGGGCCAGCGCGTCATAATCGCCTACCGGCTCCAACCACCCGAGCAGGTCGAGGGGTCCCAGAATCGTAGAAAAGGTAAAGTTGCTGCCGAGCGCAAGCGAGCGGGCGTCGAGCTGGAACGGCAAATCGGGCGGCGCGCCGCGGAGCGTCGGATGGAGTTCTTTTAATGCCTCGGCCAGGCGGCGGAGGTTGTCTGTCGTCCGGCGATAGCACAAGTCAGTGTCATACGTAACGCGGGGACTGCCGAACAACGTCTCGGCCTGGCCCCCAACGACCAGAAACTCCACCCCATGCGCGACGAGAAGCTCAGCGATTCGTTGAAGTGGGCTCTTTTCGTTTGGCTCGACCATATTCCAGCAACCTCAATGCGCCGCGGCGCGCCTCGTCGCCCATCAACAGCCGCTCGGCTGGTGTGCGACGCAGCATCTCCCGGATCAGCGACAGGTCCGTCCCATTTTCGTCCTGCTCGCCGTACGGCGTCTGGATCGAGCGGCTGCTCTCGATTGGAAAGTCGAGGTCGGCCCAGGATTCATCGATTGCCATGATGCACTCCGATTCCCCGGCCGTCAGTCTACCGTGTTTCCCACCGGCTGCCTCTTTCCAATCGGGTTTCCCGTCCCTTTGATGGCAAGCATGCGCCCCAAGGCCACGGTCGCCCATTTTCGCGTGTGCGGATCGACTTTGATCTCGTTCACGACCCTTTCCTCGGCCAGTTCCTCCAGCACCCAGCACAGGTGCGGCAGGTCGATTCGGTACATGGTGGTGCAAAGGCACTGGCAGTCGCTCAGGACGATGATCTTCTGCTCGGGGTGTTGCTGGGCCAGCCGATTAACCAAGTGGACCTCAGTGCCGATGGCCCACTGGGAGCCGGGCGGGGCGGCTTCCACTTGTTTGACGATGTACGCCGTGCTCCCGGCCAGGTCGGCCTTCTGCACCACCTCGAACCGGCACTCCGGGTGGACCATCACCTTCATGTCCGGATATTTCGCCCGCACTTGATCCACGTGTTCGGGCCGGAACAGTTGGTGGACGGAGCAATGGCCTTTCCAGAGGACAAAATCCGCCTCGCGAAGTTTCTGGGGATCATTGCCGCCCAGGTCTTCTTTGGGGTCCCACACGACCATCCTGTCCAGCGGATAGCCCAGCGCATGCGCGGTGTTGCGGCCGAGGTGCTGGTCGGGGAAGAAGAGGACCTTGCGAGGAGACGCGGGGACGCGGGGACGCGGGGACGCGGGGAGGGAAGAGAAAGACGGTATAACTTCTTGCTCCTTCTCCGCGTCTCCGCGTCCCCGCGTCCCCGCGTCCTGATTCATCGCCCATTCCAGCACATTGCGGCAGTTGCTGCCGGTGCAGACGGCGCCGCCGTGCTCGCCGACGAAAGCCTTGATGGCGGCCGAGCTGTTCATGTAGGTGATCGGGACGATGATCTGGTCTGGGCAGAGTTCTTCAAGCTGCGCCCAGCATTCGAGGGTCTGGTCGATGTTGGCCATGTCGGCCATCGAGCAGCCGGCGCCCAGGTCCGGCAGGATCACGCGCACGTGCTCGGGCGTCAGAATGTCGGCCGACTCGGCCATGAAATGGACGCCGCAGAAAACGACGTACTGTGCCTTTTTCTGGTCGGCGGCGTTGCGGGACAGCTCAAAGCTGTCGCCGGCGAAGTCCGCGAACTCGATCACCGCGTCCTGCTGGTAGTGATGCCCAAGGATCACCACCCTGTCGCCCAGCGCCTCTTTCGCCAGTTGAATGCGGACGCGCAGTTCCGGGTCGGAAAGCTTGTTGTAAATCGAGGGAAGCGGCTGCTGCCAGACTTTCATGTCGGTTCCTTTACGACTCACAGGAATTATAGCAGCGGGACCTTCCCGGCGCACGCGTCAGAACACGATCCTGAACGAGTCATCAGGGCCGGCGAAGGCCGCCGGTGCGTCCCACGCGGGCAAGCCATCCGCACGGCCGAAACGACCCGCCTCAGGACGGCCCTGATTGTCAAACACCTGCCAGGCGACGGACCCGCCCTTGTTCCAGCCGGTGCCCTCGGCCCATGCCACGATGAATTCTCCGCGCGCGTTCGCCGCGACGCAGGGGTGCTTCCGGTCGCCGCCCCGGCCGGGAGGAGAAATGATGTTTGCCACCCCCGATTCGGCCCCGTCCAACCTCATCACCCGGATTTGGTTTTGAGTCTCCCACGCCGCCACCACGCCATCGCCCGCGGCGGCAAAGCCGGCAGTGCTCATCACGCATATCCCGATCTTCAACGGATCGGTGCTGAGCACCTCGAACGTGCGGCCCTGGTCTTTTGAGGCCAGCAGGTAGATGTCGCGGTTGACCATCTGCTTCGCCGACCGGAACAGGACGTAAACCTGTCCCTTGCGACTTGCCGCGATGTTCATGCCACAGCATCCGCAGGCGCCCGTTTGCAGTGGGAGCGCCGCCGTCTCGGCGTCAAAGGTCTTGCCGTTGTCATGCGACCGGACGATCCACACCCGTCGATCGGCCTCGTCGTTTCCGCGATCGGGAGCATGCCACGCGAGGTAGACGTTGCCATCGGAATCGGCCGCGACGGAACCGCCGCCATCCAGGCCGACGTGCTGGTGGATGACGTTTCTCTGAGCCTCGAATCCGTCGCCGGCGTCGTTCAACCGGCTGTAGAGCATGGGAATGGCCTTTCCCTCGGCCTTGGGCTGGGCGCGATCTGAGCCCATCCACGCCACATGCGGTCGGTCGCCTTTGCCGACCGCCAGGTGCGGCCCGCGTACCGTGCCAATCGCAATCGCGCTCCGCGGCTGGCTGTTGACCCGCAGCGGCGCGATAAAGCTCGATCCCCCGTCGTCGGAGCGAACGTAGTAGACATCGCCCCGCAGCGGGTCGCCGGTGAAGTAGATCATGTGGACACGGCCGCGGCTGTCAGTCTGCACCTGCGGCTGAATGCCCCCGTTTGGCACGCGGATCGTGGTGACGGCAAAGTCTTCCGCGCTCAACGCGGGCGTCCCTTGGAGCAAAGCCAAAGTCACGAAAACGGCAAATGTGGTCTTCGATTTCATTGGTTCTCCTTTAGAGGCTCTTACATCGGCTCCTTGATTCCTCGCTTCAGCAGCCACCAGTTTACCGGATACGACTCCGTGAGCGTGAACCCTTCTCCAAGCTCCGCCGCGAGCGACGGCGGGTCGTATCGGCACACGTCCAAACCGCTGCACCGCGCCGGGCCGTTCATGGCGAACGTCGCCAGAATCAAGTTGCCGCCGACCGGCAGCGTGCGGCGGGCAAGTCAGGCGTATCTCTGCTTGTCTTGCGGATCGGTGAGGAAATGAAAGACCGCCCGATCGTGCCACGCGTCGAATTGCCCGACGCCTTCAACCTTGGTGATATCCGCATCGATCCACTCGACTCGAGCGGCCCGCTCCCCCAGCCGTGCCTTGGCCCGGTCGAGCGCGGCTCGAGAAATATCGGCTCTCCGCGAGAGCCGCTGATCCTTGTATACGGCTCATCCGAACAGGTGCAGTACCCGTAAGCGGAAGTGGCTGAAGTTGCTCATGCCGCACGCCCGCCACAGGATGGCCCGC
>Ga0073928_10003660_pt1 | contig 23891 bp, 18 predicted proteins | sample PaiPotPPA55metaG_FD_76969 | JGI IMG/M metagenome (GOLD analysis project Ga0073928, IMG submission 76969) | Iron sulfur acid spring bacterial and archeal communities from Banff, Canada, to study Microbial Dark Matter (Phase II) - Paint Pots PPA... ...
AGAGCGCCCCCGCGTCTCTCAGGCCCTTCCTCGATGCGTACCCACTGCCGAACGGCCCGATTTCATCGGACGGCTACACCGCGCAGTATGCAGGGAACTATTCGAATTCGGGTACGCTCAACGCCACAAGTCTGCGGATCGATCATTTCTTCAGTTCTCACTTTTCAATATTCGGTCGTTACAACTACGCCCCTTCGCAGACGGTGAACCTCAGCAGTCCTTCAGAATTGGACACGGTTCCCGTAAACACGCAGACGTTCACCGTTGGACTGAATTCGGAATGGGGAAGCAGCATTTCAAATTCTCTGCGAGGCAATCACTCGACGCAGAATTCAAGCGTGCAGTCAGCGCTACACGCGATGAGCGGCGCGACGTTACCTGCCCCGAGTCTCTTCCTGGGAGAATTGCCTTTTCAATCGAACGAATTGAACTTCGAGACGTTCGATACGTATTACTTCGCCGCCGGCTCGATCGGCCACAACCAGTCGAAGCAGGTGAATATCGTCGATGACCTCTCGTGGACGTTGGGTGTCCATAAGCTAAAATTCGGGGTCGACGGGCGCATTTTATTTCTAGACGTGCATCCCGCCGTAGGTTCACTCGGCTATTCCGCGAACACTGTTCAGGATTTCCTCGCGACCGGACAAACGGACCTCTTCGCCACAACTACAAGTCCCGCGCAGATTAAGGCAACCGCATTGTCTTTCTACGCGCAAGATACGTGGAACGTCACGCAGCGGCTCACGCTCTCCTACGGATTGCGATGGGAACTGAGCCCCGCACCGTCTGCACGGGGAAACACACATCTGGCTTCCTGGGAAAACGTCGACGATCCCGCGGCGATCACCCTGGCCGCCTTTGGTACGCCAATCTGGAAGACGCGGTACGCGAATTTTGCTCCGCGATTCGGGTTGGCCTATCGCCTGAACTCGAAAGGGGATTTTGTGATTCGGGCTGGCACCGGCGTGTTCTTCGATTTGGGACTTGGTGCGGCCTCTCTCGTTCCATCCTACTGGCCGAATTCTGCGACCACCTACTATCCTGTAGTTTCTGTTCCGCTCACGAATGCTTCGAATTACCTTCCGGAGATTTCCCTGGCGCCGCCATACTCGGATCAGGTTTATGCGTTTTCTCCGAATCTGAAACTTCCCAGGTCGTATCAGTGGAATGTTGCGATCGAGAAGTCGTTCGCGGGGAAGCAAGCGGTGAGCGTTACCTATGTGGGGCAAGCCGGGCGGGACCAGTTGCGGAAGTCGGCTTTCGAGCAGCCGACCCCCAAATTTGCTGGGGTTTTCTACCTGACTCAGAATGATGCCCGCTCGAACTATAACGCGCTGCAAGTGCAGTATCGGCGTCCACTCTCGGGGCGCGTGCAGGGGCTGCTGAACTATAGTTATTCGCATTCGCTGGATAACGTATCCGATGATGACATCGCCGGTCCTTCCAACACGGTGATTTCTTCCAAGGGCGACTATGCTTCGTCCGACTTCGATGTTCGGCACAGTTTTTCCGCGGCGGTAACTTGGGACCTTCCGTCCACCAGACGCCTAGGTGTTTTTTCCGCGGTCACCCGTGACTGGTCGCTCGACACGATGATTGTAGCGCGGTCGGGCTTTCCCTTTAACGCAAGGGTGAATCTGGGAGCGTCGGAAGTAGCCGGACAATTTACGCGGCCGGACCTTGTGCCAGGTCAGCCGGTATGGATCGCAAATGCGCAGGCTCCGGGAGGACAAACCCTCAATCCGAATGCATTCGTGGTCCCTTCGACGGTTCGCCAGGGAACGGAAGGTAGGAATGACATCGCAGGATTTGGTTTTACGCAAACCGATGTCTCGCTCGTCCGACTGTTTTCCCTGGGAGAACGAATGAAACTCCAGTTTCGCACGGACGCATTTAACGTATTGAACCATCCAAATTTTGCCAATCCGGTAGGGTATATTCAATTCGGTCCGCTTTACTACCAGTCGACACAGATGTTGAACCAGGCTCTAGGCGGGCTCAATCCGCTTTTCCAGGGCGGAGGTCCGCGCTCGTTGCAGTTGTCACTGAAACTGACTTTCTAATCCGTACAGAACACTTTTGATTTCGGCGACGGCGAACCTGGCCGAACGCGTATCGCTGGAGTTGTGTCTCGAAATGAACAAACTGGGACGCGGCGTCGCAATCTTAGGGGTGGCTCTGGGCTGCTGCGTAGCCGATGTGGCCGGTCAGGCCGTCGAAGGTGCAGGATACGATCAAAAAACGGTTCGCCTGGACGGAAACCGGGCGATGACCGCGCGTCCCGTCACGCCGATGGACCTTCTGACGCTGCGCGACCCGAAGGGTGTGAGCATCTCGCCAGACGGCAGGCAAGTGGCGTTTGTGGTGGGCCAGGCCGAGTATGAAACGAATGGATACCGTTCCGGCCTTTTTGTCGTGGCAACGCGGGCCGAAAGTCGCGTCCAGGCATTAGGCACTGCCGGGATGCCGCACTGGGACGACATCAACCAGTGGCTTGACGAAGCTCCTCAGTGGTCCTCCAACAGCGAGTGGATTTCCTACCGAACCCGAATGAACCCGCGAGAACATTGGCAAGTCTCGCTGTGGAATCTGAAAAATGGCCTGCGAGAAAAAGCCACGTCGGTTCCCGGCGACGTGGAGAGTTATCGCTGGTGTCCGGGAGGCGGTGAATTGTTTTTGGCAACCGTGAAGCCGCGCCGAAGCCTTGACCCGGCAAACGCAGATGGCGGCGGCATTCTTTTCAATCGAGCGATTCATCCGTATCAGGTCATCCCGATTCTCACGCAAATGAAAGAAGCGCAAGAATCAGAACGCGAGTACTGGATTTACGATCTTAAGACCCAACAGGAACGCCTGGCGACACAACAGGAGATCGGCGAGTGCAGGCCGTGGAATTCCGCTTTCCCGTCCGATCAGAATTCCACGCTCTCGCAATACCACATCGTCGACGCGCTACCATCCCCTGACCGATTGAAGGTCGCCTACATATACGCGGTGGATAAGGCCTCGCAGTCTAAAACCCGGGCGAGCCGGCTTCTTGTAGCCTCGAATCACGATGGTCACGTCAGGGAACTGACACCTGACGCGCATCGTGTCGAGCAGTTTCGGTGGAGTGCTGATGGAAGTACCCTGTACTTCACAGAACACGGCGGAGGGGGACATTCCGCGGAACTCTGGGCGTTCCGCGCCGGCGATTCGAAACCGCAGTTAGTCTACAAGGCCAGCGGCGCAGAGTACCTCTCCTCTTTTTCATCCGACGACAGGGGACAATCTTTCGCCTGTCTTCGCGAAAACAATACATCGCCTCCGCAAATTGCCGTAATTGATAATGCTACGAAACAGATTCGTACCCTCGTAGATTTGAATCCCGGCTTTTCCATCTTGCAAAAGGGGAGCACCGAGCGCCTGGAAGGGACGAACTCTTACGGCGAGGATTGGTTCGCGTATCTCGTCAGACCTCTGGATTTCGTACCCGGCAAGACGTACCCGCTGATCGTGACGACGTACCGAAGTGGTGATTATTTTCTGCGGGGAGCGTCAGGCGACGAGAATCCCATCCAGGTGTACGCCGCTCACGGTTTTGCCGTCCTGTGCTTTGACGTCGGATGGTTGCGCAATCCGGTGCCGGGGGATTTTGACGCGAAGCTTTTGGATTGGGCATCGCCGACCGCATCGATCGAAGACGCCGTACGTAGACTTGCCGAAGAAGGGATCATCGACCTGTCGCGGGTAGGCATCGCGGGTTTCAGCCATGGCGAAGAAATTGCCGGTTATGCAGTAAGTCACACGGACCTGTTCCGCGCTGCAGGCGGCGCCGCGAGCTACGATCCATGCTTCTATTTTCTGGGAAGTGACGACTGGCACGACGTTTTCAAAGAATGGGGACTCGCAGGATGGCCCGAAGGTGAGTCGAAGCGGGACTGGCGCAAGATCGCCATGTCCCTAAATGCCGAGAAGATAATGACTCCGATTCTGCAGAACGCGTCCGATACCGAATATCTGATCTATCTTTCGACCTATCGTTCGCTCCGCGACTTGGGTAAGCCGGTCGAACTTTACATTTATCCAAACGAGTTACACGTGCGAAATCAGCCCAGACATCGACTGGAGATCTACGAACGGAATCTCGACTGGTTCCGTTTCTGGCTGAAAGACGAGCAGGATCCCGACCCAAGAAAAGCACAGCAGCGCCGGAGATGGAATTACCTTCACGACGAAGAGAGCCGGCAGCTCGAAAACTCCGTTGCACATCGAGCGGAAACGTCACCCGTGTCGAAATGAAGAAACCCCCGGGCGCCCGAAAATCGAGCCCCCGGGGGTATGACTTACTCCTCGGCAACGTACGCCATGGCCGTTTGTCGGTGCGGGTTTGAAAGATCCGAACCGATCTGCTGCTTAACGAACGAGTCCTCGGAGCAGATGGCTACCGCTGCTTCCGCGAGCTTCGTGATTTCGGGCCTGATATAGTTCATAAGTATCACCTCCTTTCTTTTCTAATTTTCTCGGCCGAGAAGGTGTTGGTCGGATTAATGCACGATTCGTACTGCCGGCGGCTTCGAGAATGAGCGGTCTCTCGATTGAGTCTGGTAATCGCAAAGATCGCGCAACCAGTCCTCGAGGGCCAAAGTCCGAAGCAGCGAGACCGTCGCAATATCCCGTCCCTGCTCCGCATTTTGAATGGCGCGTCCCAATTCCGGGCCATTAACGATTCCCAGTTCTTCGGTGAGGAGCGGCTCGCAGCTCCTCACCCGCGCATAGGCACTGCTGAGCACTTTTACGAGCGCCCGGCTTACATACGCCTTACGACTGCGATTCATAATCTCTCGAGGAACGCTAGCGGCGAGCGAGCGGCGCATGAGAGAGCGGCGCTCGTGAGGCCGTACCATCTGCTCGCGAGGGACCGAAAAGCAGAAGGACATAAGATCCCGGTCGAGAAACGGATAACGCCATTCGTAAGTGGGGCAGGACTCGAGCGTCATGCAGGACAGTTGGCATCGAAGGCTCTCGGCGACGACCAAGTTCGCTTGAAAGCTCGGCAAACCTCCGGTCAGTTTTGTTCTCCGCGACGGAAGCGAAAGATAGTTTCGATGGCGAACCACAAATTCTTTCGTCAACCAGGTTACCTGCGGGATAGACTGACGCGAAAAACGGAAGCCTTTCGGAAGAAACTGCCGCAGTACGGACGACCAAAGCGCCAGCATTGGTTTTCTCTTTGCGACAGCCCACGCGAAGGATTGCCGGAGGAATCGGCCTGCGTCAAGACCGACGAACAAATCCGCGAGTTCCGGAACCGGCGTCGGCACTCCGCCCAGGATTTCATCGCCTCCGAGTCCCGACAGTACGACACGGTAGTCGCCGTCCGAAAGAAGCTGGCTAAAGGAATTGGCCGCGGAGCTTCGGACGTAGGGAGACGTGGGAATCATACGATGTGGATATCGACCGGGCTCGTTTCCGTCGAACGATTCGGGACTGACGTCGATGTGAGTTCCAACCCTGCCGCGTTTCCGTTCCACGAACCGCGCGTAAGGAAGCTCGTTCCAGTCCGGCTCCCGCGCGTCGAAGTAGGTGACGGTATCGAGCCGCGGAGTCTGGCGAACGCCGTCGGACAGCAAAGAGTCCGCCATGCAAACGATCGACGAGGAGTCCATCCCCCCGCTCAATTCCGCCAAGATTGGCTTTGAAGAGTCCATGCGCCGTCGCACCGCTTCGCGGAATGCTGAACGAAACTGTTCTTCATATTCCCGGTCGTGGCGGCAGGGCATGGTTTGACCCGGGTCGAAGTCCCAATATTTGTGAACGGTTTTGTCGCCAGCTCGAATTCGAACACAGGATGACGGCGGAACACTCCATACGCCTTCATAAGGCGTGAAATGGGAATATGGAAACGACCATATCCATCCCGCAAGGTACCGCTCACAGACCTTGGGAGTGTCACTTCCGAGAAAGACGAGCGGATCAAGAACCGTGGACCAGGTGAATTGATGTTCGTCGACACGATAGAAGAGAGGACGGATTCCGATGAAATCTCTGGCCAGCACGACTTCTCGCCGGACCTCGGAAAAAATGCTGACCGCCCAATCACCGATCAACTGCGAAAAGATCTCGGGTCCGAAACGCGCATAGGTGCGGCCAACGAGTTCCACATTCGTCGACGCCTGGTCCAGACCAGCCTCGGCGCGAAGAAGATCGCTGCGATTATCGAGCCGGCCATCCCACATCATCCAATCCTGATTCGGCAGGCGGTACGGTTGAGGAGGTTCGGGGGCGGGGTTGGTTTCAAAGGATCCGTACACCAGTGCAGACGATCCTCGACGGAGCGCGGACATGCCCTCCGGAGCATAGGCACCGAGAAGAGCTTCGACTCGAGCAATAACGCCGTCGAGTGGCTTTCCGTCGAGATTACAAATCCCGAACTGGACACTCATCAAATGCTCCTCGCAATACCGTTAGCAGCGATCCAGCACGGCATAGGTCTCAGTCACGCCTACTTTGTCGCCGACAACAATTCCCTCGACTTCCACCCAGGCGTGGGCCCGAAAAGGCAAATGCTTGGCCCCGATCACGAGTTCGGCGGCGAAACCCAACCGCCGCAAAAGACATACGGTGACTGCAGACCGCTGTAGACATTGCACCTGCTTGAAGTAAAAAGCGCACGCCCGGTCGACGGCATGGCAGACCCGCGCGCACGCGCCGGCGTTAACCGGACGATGTCGAGTCGGTTCGTTGCGAACTCTCCGGCGTAGCTTTGCGAAATTGTGACGAACGATGACGAACTCGAAAGAGAGGAAGAGCGCGTACGCCTGCAGTGTCAACAGGATCATATCTGGACTCTCTCCCCGTCTTTCTGCCTAACTTCGCTTTTCATCTTTCGAACGAGACTCAAGAGATATCGTTCCCGAAAAGGCTGCTGGAGAGAGGTTGTCTCTGAGGTGGACCACACGGTGACGGCATAGGCAAACAAAGCGGCGAACGGCGAGAGATGGAGGGCTTGCTGAAGGTCTTTCGGCGACATTCTGCTTCGCCACGGTTGGAGATAAGCATCCCTGAACTCAACGGCAAGCCACGGCTCGCGTGAAACTGTCCGACGAAAGTGTTGCAAGAGGTACTCGAACGAAAAGATCGGGCTGCCGACGAAAGCTTCTGCCCAATCGAGAAATACGGCTCGATCGGCAGCGCAGAAGATGTTGGCAGGATTCAGGTCCAAGTGACCCACGGTCTCAACCAGACGCAGGCCGTCGAGGTCCCGCAGAGTGGTTCGTGTGGCCTCTTTCAATTCGGAAATTTCGAGCACCGTGAGGTTCTTGAAACACTGCAGTTGAGATCGTCCGGTACAATCGGCAACGAACTGAAAGAAAGGCTCCACGCAGGAGAGTAGTCGCGATACTCGCAAATCGTGAGCTCCTGCTTTTAGCAGTTTCTCCGCATCCTGCAAGGTTGCAATTTGAAGACTCGCCAGGCCCGCGGCAGCACTTTTCCATAGTTTCATTTCGTTCTTGGACGCCAGCGATTCGCCGGGCGCCTGTAGAGTGAGCCAGGCATTCCATCTTTCTTTACTGGCCAGGATTTGAGGAATGAAGGAAGGACACAGGCGAGCGAGGGTGACAGTGATGGCCCACTCCCGGACGTTCGGTTCACCAACGGCTTTGAACCACACCGGCGTCAGGCTGGTCTCGAATCGGATCAAGCTGAAGGTAGGGCTGGCATTGAACTGCTGGAATTCGCCGGACAAACGCAACGAATGCGGACGCAACGAGCGCCCAATCCACTTCTTGACCTCCGTCAACCAATGGGGCTTCAGAAAGGGTCCGGCGGCAAGGTCCTTGCTGCCGGTCTCTACCATCGACCTGAACGCGGCAACCGCGGCGAATTCCCCGTCACGCGCGAACGAGTCAACTGTCAGCGATCGAGTGCAAGTCCACCGGGTGTCTCCGTGCGGCTGCTGAACGGGATGAACCGCGGCGACCGCGTGGTAGAAAACACCCTCGCCTCGTGCGAGATCGCCAAACGGCACAACCTCGTACAACGAGATGACTCGCAGCCCGAAATCCCGCTCGACGACTTGATTGATATTCGCCGCGATCCTCTGCTGCGGCGGGATATCGACCTGCGGCAGTGTGTGTTTCGTTCCGCCGGTTGTTACTAAGATTTCTTCTCCTCCGCGCCGGATGATGAGCAGGCGCCACGTTTCAAGCGGTAGTCCACTATTCGATGTGCTCATGCGTCACATTTGTCTGGATCGCTGACTGTTCTACTCCCGTCTAGCAACCCCAGGTTCCGCAGACTCGACAGAAAATCGTCGACATCACGATTCACAATTTCTGCCGATGCATGAAACTCACGACCAATGACGCGGGCGAGCGACGAGTGATCGCAGCCTCGTTGCAGGAGCTCAACAATCCGCGCTCCCACAGGATTCAGGTTGAAGAACACGCCGTGATCGAGATCGAGGAGGATGCCTCCATCCTGGGATTTTGTGAGCCGCGCGCCGCGAGAAAGGATCAACATGGTTGTAACCGGACGCGATGACTCTGACATTCTGAAGTTCTTGAACCCACTGTTGTGAGGGTTTGTTCGCGATTCGACTGGCAACCACCAAAGTAATGGCAGCAACAGGCCTTGTTCCGCTTTGTCCAATTGATGGCGCAGCGGGATGTTCGCCGTCGCATTCACCCGCCGCTGCGGAACGTGAAGTGCGCCGACGAGCGAACTACCAACCGTCTGACAGCTTTCGAAGAATTCCTACGACCGTTCCGATGACTTCAATCTCGGCGGGCCTTCTCAGGCGCAAGGGTCGCTGGAATCCATTCGAGAATGGGCGCATTACCAGCGTCTTGCCGTCCGACTCGCACGAGGCGCAAACGTATTGGCCGTCATGGCCCAGCAGAATGTAGGAAGGCTGCGCCCACAAGGGAGCGGAGGGCTGCGAGGTGATTCGTTTCTTGCGTCGGTTGATGATGATGGCTGCGGCGTCAGCCAAATAGGGGTGGAAAGACTCTCTGCGGCCTCCGATCCAGAAAATATCCCGAATCGAAAGATGAGGCATTTGAAAGAGGTCGGCGGCAGCCCTGCCGAAAAAATAGGGAAACTCGACCACGGAATTACTGCGTTGCCAGGACCAGGTAGTTTGGCGAGTGGTCAGAGATTCGGCGTCAGGAAGGATTGTCCGACCGCGCAGCCCGTCCGGCATTGCATCCTTGCCCGCTTCGGAGGCAAGCACCCCCGCAGCCGCCATGAATTCCCAGGCGCTGATGGAATAGAGGGTGCAGAGACTAAACATTTTGTGGATGTGGCGGGGCCCGTGGGTTGTTGTCTCGTAGTCGGAAAGAGAACCAGCGGCACAGAAAAACTCGTTGTTCCGAAGCACACGTGCGATCAAAGCACTCTTTGCAGATGCTTCCCGGAAGGTAAGGCCGGACCGCCGTCTGGCGCGCCGGAGCAGATCATTCAATCGCAACTCTGCTGAAGCCGCTTCGAGACGAGGCGGAATCCAAAACTGGGCCAGACCGCGGGAAACCCGGGCAGGCGCCCGAACCGCTGTCGGCCTGAGTTCAAAGTCGACGGCTCCGACGATGCGTGCATGCTTTTCCAGTTCCAACTCAACGTGTGCGAAGGGCAGGTAAATCGGACACAGCACTACCCGCTTCTGATCGACAACATGCAACCTGCAGCACGCCAGACCTTTCCCGTGCTCGACGAGGAAGAAAGCGCCGCGCTTGGTGAGCGCGGTGTGTGGAGCGAAGGCGGCTTGCTTCGCAATGCGGACGATACTTCCGGGAAGAAGTTCGGGAAATGACAAGGCGTCGTGACATCCGATTTTTGCATACAGGAAGTTCGATTTCGACTCGTGCCTCCAAGCAGCATGCCGGCGCGGTGTCCCGATGCGAAGCCACTCACCAAGCGGACGCAGCGAACCTTCCGGAAGTCCTCGAGTGATCGGTTCGAAGGAAAGTGTCCAAGTCTGGTCGTCGTACACGTTTTCGTCGATCAGGGTTGTGTACCGCGCCGGAAGAATTGCCTGAAGGAGAGGAATATCATCAAGCACCACACCAAAGACAGAAAGCCAATCAACGAGCCGATAGCCGGAGACCCGGCTGAGAATGAAAAGCTGTTGAATGCTGGGACTGAAGCCCCGGTACTGAAGGGTGTGGTAGAGATTGGGAGGAATGTGGAACCGAGCGTCATCCGGGAACAGCTCGCGGGACCTCCGGGCGACTTCGGACAGAGTCAGTGCTCGCGTGCCCAAAATCGTACGCGTGCGGATCGCCACAGTTGGGTTGAAATTCCTTGAAGGCATGCGTGTCGAGTCTTCGTGAGCCGGTCATCCGACCGGTTCGCAGATGCGAATCACCGGCCAGTAGACGAGAAACATTGCAGCGGAGGAAAAAAACACTTGAGGTGGCAGGAGTCCCGGACACGGAACCTGTCTGGGATTCAGGACAGAGGGGTCCTTTTCTTAACGGTTTCGGAAGAATTGTTCTACTCTGCTAACCGTAACAAGTTATTCACGTCATCTAAGGTGCAATGGGACAGGTTCCCCCTACCGGCTCAGCTGGAGCGAAGCTGAAAGAATTGCGCCTGCGGCTGGGATTAACTTTGCGCGACGTGGAGGCCAGCAGCCGGCAGCTTGCTGAGGAGAAGCATAATCAGGATTTTTTTATCTCGCGAGGCTGGTTGAACAATGTAGAGAACGGTTCCTACACACCGAGTATCTATAAGCTGTATTCGCTCGGCGCCATCTATAGGACTCACTGGTCCAGCATATTTTCGTTTTTCGGTTTGCACGTCAGCGAACTTGGGCGGGATCAGGCACTCTTCGGCGTGCCGAAGACGCAAATCATTCCCGACTTGAAAGAGGACGAAGACGGAACGGTGGTCGTTCCGCTGCGTTCCCGCGAGGATCTGCCACTCGACAAGACCAGTCTCCTGTCGCGATTGGTCCAGATATGGGGTGAAATTCCGGTCCGACTGATCCAGCACCTGGATCTCCGGAGAAGCGTGTACGGCCTGATCGGCCTGGACGATTTTACGATGTATCCGCTCATCCGGCCCGGCTCGATCGTCCAGATTGACGGGAGCCAGAGAAAGGTGCTTCCTGTCAAATGGGAGAATGAGCACGAACGGCCGATTTTTTTCATCGAGCTGCGGAATGAATATATTTGCAGCTGGTGCGAAATCCGCGAAGGCCATCTCCTTGCCGTTCCGTACCCAAACTCGCGGTGTGAGATTCGCAGGTTTCCTTATCCGCGGGAAGCGGAAATCGTCGGCAGGGTTACGGGAGTGACGATGCGGCTCGCTGAGTCACATACTTGACCTTCGAAAAAAATCCCACTTCTCGTCCACGAAGATACCGGAAGATAGCTGCAAGCATCATGTTCGGCTGGTGGCGGTCACGTATTCCGACAGAGGACGCGCGTTTCGTCGGGTTCGCCAACTGCGGAGCTCACTACTGGTTGATATCCTGTTTCGCATCCAGTTGCCGGACCAACCCATCCAGATAGCTCTTCTGATTGTCCGGCGCTTCCGACTCCGCCACCTTCATTTCCCTTGCTGCGTCGTCAAACTTGCCCTCCGCGCTATACACCCGGGCCAGCCCGGTATGCACGAACCACAGGTCAGGATGCTTTTTCGCGTTTTCGTGGAAAATTGCAAACGCTTCTTCGCTGCGCTTCTCGGTCTGCAGTTGGCGACCGTACAAATGGGCCTGCAGCGGACTGGCCAAAGTCAGCGCCTTCTTCTCCGCCGTGGCGGCTTCGTCCTTGCGATTAAGCGCCATCAGTATCCTCGACTTGGTGAGCTCATTGTCGTAGCGATCCTCGTTTTCGATGGACTTATCGGCATACGTCAGCGCTTCATCGAGGGCAATTTTTTCGGCGAACAGGTAGCTAGCGGCGTCGTTCCAGCTCATCCAGGTGTACTGCGAATGGCCGCGCAGCTGTTTCTTCAGGCTGGCTTGGACTACGCCGCGCACATCCACCGAAACCTTGAACGGGACCGCGAGCTTCTCCCACTCCAGTTCAATCACCGCCGAATCCGGCTGCAGTTGGTCGAATTCGTAGGTCAGCGCGTTATGCATATCCGCAGCCTTGGGCTTCACCGTCACGCGGAGCGTGTCTTCCGCCTGGTCGTAGGTGAAAGATCCCCAGGACGTCGAGTTCTTCGAGAAAATGATCGTCCATTCATTGGCGTTCGGGATCGTATGCAACCCGTACGTTCCTTTGTCGAGCGGCCTATCTTCGATCAAAACCGGATCGCTGAATGTGATCGTAGTGTTTTCATTCGCGCCTGCGCGCCAGACCTTGCCATATGGAACCAAGCTATTCCAGATCTTGCGATCTTTTACCAGGGGGCGATGATAGGTTATCGTAATGTCGGTAATCCCAATCCTCTGTGTGACCTCTGCGCGCTGGCTCGGATAGGGCAGATCGAGTACGAACGATTGCGCCGCGCTCACACCCGTCAGGGCTGCCAGCAGCAGGGACAACGAGATTGCTCGCAGAGCCACTTTGAACATGAAGAATGCCTCCTTCGATTGTGCACTTCGGAAAGCCTGTCCATCGTAAACTTCGCTAAAGCGGCCGTGCATCGCCTGCCTGCGTCACTGGAAGCAGCTTTGAGCTTCGAGGCGCGTCCTAACCTATGGCTGCTGCATACGTTTCTCAGATCGCGACAGCGATCATTCTTGAACATCATCTCAACCGCACGTTTATCTGTCTTGAACGAAAGTGACCCCCTTTGGAGGTACGATTTGAATAGTACCGGAACGGCGCGGCTACCCTGGCATCTCGAACGGCACGGCAAACGAACCGGGAAAATAGACATTTTGTAACCTAGCAAAAGTGGTTCTAGATAAGAGCAATGGAGATGAACTCTGGCCGGCTGCACGACCGCCCTTGGTTCAGTCTGGCTGCCACTGTGCCCAATTTTGTGCACAGCATCTTCGGACCGATGAACATAGCGCAATCGGAAAAGTGCGGAATTGCCGAAAACTGCTTCACAACACATCCGCGGACAAGTTGACATTGATGAAAGCTCGATGTAGAACCCTTGGCAAGGTGTGAATCCCCGACCTGGAGGAGGTCAGCCCATGAAACAGAAGTCATCAGGACCCTCCTGGCAAACATTGTCCGAGCACCAGTGGAAAACCGATTTGGGCGGTGAATTACCGGAAGTCTTGATTCTAAAGATGTCGAACGATGAGTTTGAGAAGTTCCATGCGAGCAAGAAAGCTGCGAAAGCCTATATCGACGGCACCCACTTCTTGAAACGGAAACTGATCAATGTAGTCTTCTGCGATATCGTGAAACACAAAGGCGATGAGGAGTGGTTCGTAATTATTATTCACACCACCCACAGCACGGCGACAGTCGTCGCATGGCAGATTCCGGAATAGAGCAGGGAGTAGTTTTTCAAGGCCGGAGAAACAGTTTTTCCATAGCACACATTGACGCTCAATTCGTGAAGCCGACGCGGCGTAACAATTGCTGAAAACGCGCTTCGTCCCGCATACGATCCACGCCGCTATCCACCTTCAGCCAAACTAGATAGACGTCGCGCTCGCTGTAGGCGCTTTCGAGCCAGCCAAGAGCTTCTGCGCGTTGATCCATAGCCGCATAGATCGTCGCGAAAAAATAAGGAGGCACGTAGGCTCGGCGAGAGAGCTGGCGCAGTCGTTCTAGAATTCCTAAGGCATCGGATCTCCGGTCTGCGAGCGCGTATGCCCGTCCCAACCCTACCAAGCGCTGCGGGTCATCGTTCCAAAGATTACTGGCTTTTTCCGACGCCGCGATCGCTTCTTCGTATTTGCCTTCAGCAAGATAACTTGATCCCAAGCAGTCATAGGCCCCCGCTGACTTTGGATCCAAGTCCAGCGCCTTCCGGCATTGTTCAATCGCTTTGTCAAACGCGCGCGCGTAGTACAGTACGAATCCCGCCGTCACTTGCGTCGAAATGGAGAGAGGATCTAGGTCTTGTGCTTTTTTACTTTCCGCCAACGCTTCGTTCCCGCGTCCAAGAGCCGCCAGGAAAAAGGAGTAATAGCGGTGGCTCTCGGTGTCGCTCGGATTCAGTTCGAGCGCGCGGCGGAATTCTTTCTCGGCTCCCGTCCAATCCCAGTCGCCAAAGAAGTGGATGGCCGCTAACTCCGTATGAGCCTGTGCCAGATCGGGATCGAGTTCGAGCGCCTTGATGGCGTTTTCTTTCGCCTTGGGCATGCTGTCGCGCGGACGAAGATCAAGTGTTGACCAATAGTAGTCGGCCAGTCCTGCATAGGCGGGCCCATACCATGGGTCGATTCGGCTCGCCTCCTCGAAGTACTCTTTTGCGTTGCGCTGCTGTGCCCCGGTGCCCTTGTTCAAGTAGCTTCCCTTCAGATACGCCTCGTGAGCAGCCGGATTTACGGGCCGAGCGACGGAAAGTCGTGTCTCTTCCTGTGGCGTGAGTTGGACCTTCACTCCATCCGCGATAGCGTGAGCGACTTCCTGTTGCAAACCGAGCACGTCTCGCGCGTCCCCTTCGTAGCTCTTGGCCCAGAGATGCTTGTCTGTGGAAGCCTGAATGAGCTGCGCGGTAATTCGTACTTGATCGCCTGACCGCATCACCGAGCCTTCCACCACGGCATCCACCCCGAGTTCTTTCGCGATCTGGGGCAGCGACTTCTTCGAATCCTTGTACTGCATCACGGACGTGCGCGAAATCACGCGAAGCGCGCTGATCTGCGCTAGTTGAGTGGTCAGTTCCTCCGTCATCCCGTCGGCGAAGTATTCCTCCGCCGGATCGCGCGATAGATTATCGAGTGGCAGCACGGCGAGCGAGTGAATCGGCCCTGTGCCGCTGCCTCCGGGTTTCCATCTTTGACCTGCAAGCCTCCATGCGGCGATCAGCAACAGCAGCGCACCGAACGCTCCCGCCAGAATGACCAGTCGTCTGCGGTCGCGCAGCCGGGCGGATGCTTTCCCAACAATTATCGACGCCTGCGGAGTGGAAGTCTGGAGCACAACGGCCCCGAGCGCCGCACCCACCTCACTTGCATGTTGATAACGTTCGGTTGGCGATTTGGCCAGGCACTTCTCGATGACCGCGCGGAGTACCGGCGCGACCGTTGTCGGTAGTTCTTTGGCCTGATCGTGCAGGATGTGCGAGCTCAATTCGTAAGCGGTCTTTCCATTGAACGGCCGCTGTCCAGCCGTCATTTCGTACAGCACCACGCCGAGCGCCCAAATATCGGTGCGGGCATCTGTCGGCTCGCCTCGGAAAACTTCTGGTGCCGTATAGTGCATGGTGCCGGCTCCCGTTCCTTCGTCGGGATAGGAGTTCTCCGAATGCGTCTGCTCGGTCGCTCCTTCGACTGAGTGGCGTCTTGCCAACCCGAAGTCGAGCACTTTCGCGCGTCCTTCGGGCGTGATCATGATGTTTGAAGTCTTCAGGTCACGATGGATCACGCCGTGCTCGTGGGCATGCGCTAGGCCGTCGGAAATCTGCTCTCCGTACCGGACTACTTTCTCTTTTGGCAGGCCTCTTTCTCCAATCAATTCCGAGAGCGGGCGGCCTTTCACGTGCTCCATCACGATGTAGTTCCGCCCGCTGCTTTCACCCACATCGTGGATCGTACATATATTCGGGTGGTTCAGGGCGGAAGCTGTGCGAGCTTCGCGAATCAGGAGTTTCCGTGCGGAATCGTCGGCCGCCAACTGAGCGGGGAGCACCTTCAGCGCGACGTCGCGGCCGAGTTCCACGTCGTGAGCGCGATACACTTCACCCATTCCGCCGGCGCCAATCTTCTCAAGGATGCGATAGTGGCCGAGCACTTGACCAATCTGGGCCGAGCCATTTCGTTTTCCCTCCGAAATGCTCATAGGGAGGAACCGCCTCTGAACGGGCATGTTAAGGCCGCGCCTCAAGGCAAGTCAACGCAATGAGGAGTCTGCTGGCTTTGGCATGGGCGAAACTGTTAGGTATGTAGTAGTGTTGTATCGGTTCGATATTACAGCCAATCTGGTATGTCGGGCGAACGGAAAGGTTGCTAGGCTAAGCGGAATGGCTAACCGGAAACGGATCCTCATTGCCGACGATAACCCCGCCATACGCGCGGCGCTTTGCCGGATGTTCGCCGATCATCCCAGCTTGGAGGTTTGCGGTGAGGCCGTGAATGGCCAGGAGGCTGTGGAAAAGGCTGCCACCCACCGGCCGGAATTAATCATCCTAGACCTCGATATGCCAGCCATGAACGGGTTGCAAGCGGCAAAAGCAATCTGCAAGATCCTGCCGGATGTCCCCATCATTCTCCTTACTTTGCACGCTCAAGCCTTCACCGATTTCGGCATCGAGCATTCTGGCATCACCAGGATCGTTCCCAAAGGCGAAGTGCACACCTTGGTAGCGCATGCAGAGGATTTAGTTCAAGTCGCTTAACCACAGAACAAGAAAGTTTCTTCGGGAGCGAAACACAAGGACGAAGGTTGTCCTCAGGACAAAAGATCAGGTGAAAACGTTCAGCGCTTACTGCACGCTGACTTTTACCTTAGCGACTGCGCGGCCGTATTCGTTGGTTGAGTACAGTTCGTACGTTGTAGTCGCCGATGGATTCACCACCACGCTCGTGCCGCGAATAGCTCCCCCAGCCGGCGAGATGATGTTGTAGCCCGGATTGCTCACGTTCCAATTCACATCCCATTTCAAGGTGACTGGTTGCCCCGGCAGTACAGTCGTTGCTGACGCCGTGAAGCCAACGATAGTAGGCGCGGGACCGTTAGGTAAATTGCTCGGCGTGTAGACTGTGCCAAGCTGCACTACCTCAAAGTCCGAGCCTGTGAGCGTTTTCAAATTACTCAAATCGTCATTATTCCACTTGCTGTCTGGTGCCCCGCTGATGTAAATCGCGCTGCCATTATCGGCAAGTATCATGCCGTACTGTTTTAGAGCGGTCAGAATCACCTGATTCTCCGCCGAAAATCCGGAAATATTGAAGCTAGCTTTCAAACGCACGCGCGTCCCCATTGGCGGAGCACTCGTATTTTTGTTGCTAGAGGCCCAATGCGAGGCCGGCGCTATGAAAGCTTCGCGAGTGACCGGAACGGTGAAACGCAACGCGTGTTTGATAGCGCCTGCAGCAACCTCGTCATAACGCACTAAACCGGGGAAGATGGGAAGTCCGGCGGCGTCGGCAGAGGTCCAACCATAAGGCCGTTGTTCGTTGGTGGTCATGTCCCAGACCGCGGTAGAATTGCCGCGCCACTCGTGATTTTTCAAGAGAGTAGAATTGTAAATTTCGTACAGCCAGCAATTGTCTTTGTCCAGAACAAGAACGTGACGATCGCCGTTGCCCGGCTTTGGATAGCCCTCAATCAATGCATTCGGGGGAATCGGCATAGGGCCTGGATCGCTTTCGCTGGCGTAGGCGCCCAGCACGATGCCGACTTCAGCTTGCTTGACTGTGACCACTTGGTACGGAATACCAATGCTTTGGCCGTTATATTCCCCCGAGCCGAAATCAGGATGCAAAGGAGTGGAAGCTCCGATGAAGGCCATAATGTTGTCTGAGTCAGGATCCACCGGTGAACTTGAAATGTCCGTATTCCATAAGCTGTCGGTTCCTTGGAAAGGAATGAAACCGTTCAGACTGCTAAGCTGGCCGGGCGTCATGCCGGCACAGGTGCCCTTCGCTTGCGCAAATGTTAGTGGACACCATAGCAATACAGCCACAACAATAAAAAAGGCGGTTCTTGCGGTTCGCATCGAATTCTTCCTCCGTGGTTGGCACCGCGACATCCGAGGATACGGCCGGGGAGCTTAAGTGTAGACCGTTAGGTCGGTCGTAGCAAATCGCCACGCGTGAACGGTCCGTGGATGGTTCATGTCGGGGATAAGCCTGATTTAGGGGCAGAAAAAGCGGAGGCTTGCCGTCGCATCGACTCGCTAGCCTCCGCTGTAAACTAATAGTTACCTTTCTAAAAGACCCGAGATTACAGCTAAAGACTATCGGTTGGACGAGCCACCCTGATTGCCCTTTTCGCTGCCCTCGCGTCCGGAATTGCCCTTTCTTGAATCCTGCTTCTTATTGTCGGCCATGGCATTTCTCCTTGGAGAGATTTTGCTGAACCGCACTGCATTTTGAGTATCGGACTCGAGCAAGAGGCTTGCTATGCCAAATTTGCTGTAATCTGATTCGCAGAAAATGGTAAGGGCCTACAGGGAAGTCCTTAAGGGTGGTGCCCACGGCTCTTGCCGATGTTTTTCTAAATAAAACACCCGCATGAAGATAATCGTCGGCTGAAGCATCTCATTAGAAAAGAGTTCCGGGGGCACCAGCGACTGGAAAGGATCTGAAATGAAAAGACGCAAGTTGGGGAACACGGGATTTGAAATTTCTCCGTTGGCACTGGGCGGAAACGTTTTCGGCTGGACAATCGATGAACCTGCGTCATTTAAAATTCTCGATGCTTTTGTCGCTGCAGGATTCCATCTCGTCGATACGGCAGATATTTATGCCAAATGGGTGCCAGGGAATAAGGGCGGGGAGTCGGAGACAATTATCGGAAATTGGCTAAGAAAGAGTGGGAAGCGCTCGGAAGTGCTGCTGGCGACGAAAGTTGGGATGGAAATGGGGCCCCCTAAGAAAGGGCTATCCGCGGCTTATATCTCTCGCGCCGTGGAAGATTCCCTGAAGCGATTGCAAACGGATTACATCGATCTCTACCAAGCGCACAAAGACGATCCCGATACTGCTTTGGAAGAGACGCTGCAAGCGTTTGGGAAACTGATGAAAGCTGGAAAAGTCCGGGCCATCGGCGCCTCCAATTATAGCGGGCAGCGACTTGCGCAAGCGCTGGAGGTAAGCAGGAAGAATAATTACCCGGCCTACCAGACCATGCAGCCGGAATACAATTTGTACGATCGCGCGCAGTACGAGAAAGATCTGGAGCCGCTTTGCGTGGCGAATGGACTCGGCGTGATCAGTTACTTCTCGCTTGCTAGCGGATTTCTCACCGGCAAATATCGCTCCGAAGAAGACCTCTCCAAGAGCCAGCGCGGCGGGCGCGTGAAAAAATATTTGAACGAAAGAGGCTTTCGAATTCTGAAGGCGCTCGATGAAGTGGCCCGCAAATATAATTCCACAGCAGCCAAGGTTGCACTGGCCTGGGTGATTGCGCGGCCGAGCATCACCGCGCCGATTGCCAGCGCCACCAATCTGGAACAATTAAAAGATTTAATCGAGGCGACAAAATTGCAGCTCGATCAAGCTTCGATTGAAATTCTGAACCGAGCCAGCGCCGAATAAAATTATTTGTCGATGGAAGCCAGCGATTCTTTCAGACCCAGCGCATCCACGTAGAAGCGGTTCACGTACTCTTTAACCATGCGCATGGTGCTGAATTGCGGGGCCACGCTCTTGATTGCCGACTTCATGACGCGAACGTAGTCGTGCGGAATCTCGTCATCGGAACGGCGGTAGTAAAGCGGAACGATGTGTTCCTCCAGCAAACGATATAGTGCGTCCGCGTCTGCATTCGTGCGATCGCCTTCGATTGGATCGCCGCCGAAAGCCCAACCGTTCTCGCCGTTATACCCCTCGATCCACCAACCATCCAGAACAGAAAGGCTAGGAACTCCATTGGCGCCGGCCTTCATTCCGCTGGTCCCGCTCGCTTCAAGAGGAGGAAGCGGATTATTGAGCCAGACGTCGACGCCGCGGACCATTCGTTGAGCCAGATGGTAATCATAATTCTCCACGAAGGCGATGCGGCCGGCGAAGTCGGGATCCTGCGCCAGTTGAAATATTCGTTGGATTAATTGCGCGCCGCCGATATCGGAGGGATGGGCCTTGCCGGCAAATATAATTTGCACAGGCTGAAGCGGATGCAAAAGAATGCGCTTCAGACGGTCGAGGTCGTGAAGAATAAGATCGGGCCTTTTGTAGCCGGTAAATCGGCGCGCGAAACCTAGGGTGAGAATCTGTGGATCGAGTAAAGCTCCAAATGCAATCACACTTTCAGCGCGGACACGCCTCTTGGCCCAGTCTTCGCGGGCCCGTGCGTCAATATCTGCCAACAATAAAGCCTTCAGGCGCTTGCGCAGGCGCCACAGCTCCTGGTCCGGGATATTGTCAATGGCCCGCCAAGTTTTGGCCTGGTCTTGCTCGCGGATCCAACCGGGACCCGCATATTTATCGAGCATGGGCAGCAACCATATCGGGTCCAGCCAGGTACGGAGATGCACTCCGTTGGTGATGGCGGTAATCGGTATCTCCGCTTCGTTTTTACCAGGCCACACGGGAGCCCACATATGACGGGCGACCTGGCCATGCTTCTTGCTTACTGCATTGCAAAACTTCGCCATGCGCAGCGAGAAAACGGTCATGTTGAATCCGGCATCTGGATCGACCGGGTTGGCGCCTAGCGAGAGGAGGCCCTCGCGCTTAGTCCCCAGCTGGTCGTATGAATTGCCGAAGTACCTGTCCACCAATGAGTATGGAAAAACGTCGGTGCCGGCGGGAACCGGGGTGTGCGTAGTGAAGATCGAGGTGTCGCGAACTTCTGCGATGGCCTGATCGAAAGTTTTTCCAGTTTCGACCAGCATACGCAAGCGTTCAATCAGGGCGAAAGCTGGATGGCCTTCATTAATATGTACGGCCGCCGGGTGAATGCCTAAAGCCTGGAGCACTCGCATTCCGCCCATGCCCAAGACGATTTCCTGTCGAAGGCGCTGCTCGGGATCGTTGGTATAAAGACGATGCGTGATGGTGCGGTCCGCGTCCTGGTTGCCGTCCACATCAGTGTCGAGCAGATAAACTGGGACGCGGCCAATATCCGCGCGCCATACTTGCACGCGAAGCGGAGGATCGAATAGCGGAACCTGCACCGAAAGCGGATGGATCTGTGGGTCAAAAATCTGTCTGAGTGGATCATAGGTGCGATCCAACACTTTCTCTTCATCTTCTTGCCAACCATCGTCGCGAAGCTTTTGCGAAAGATAGCCGCGGGAATAAACCAAACCAACCGCGACCACCGGGATTGCCAAATCGCTGCATTCTTTAATGTAATCTCCAGCCAGAACTCCCAAGCCGCCGGCATAGAGTTTCAGCGAATTGTGGAATGCGTACTCCGCCGAGAAATAGGCCATGGTCGCTTCAGGCTTGCCATACTCTGAGGTGAACCATCCGGTTTCCGACTCGATGCTTGCTTCGAATTCAGTCATCACGAGATCGTAAATCTTTAGAAATTCAGCATCGTTGGCTGCGTCCTGAAGAATCTCCTGAGGCAGCAACGCCAGCATGCGCAGCGGATTGTGATTGCTCTCACGCCAGGCCTGGTGGTCGAGCGATCGAAACATTTCACGCGCATGGGGCTGCCAGCTCCACCACAAGTTCAAAGAGAGGCGCTCGAGTCCCCGGAGCCTCTCCGGCAAATTGGGAAGGCGAGGGCGACCGTTCGAGTTTTCGTCTCTGAGGCTAACTCCTGAGGTCATTCAGAACCCTTTCAGATCTATGATTTCCAGTATGCTTCCGGCGATGCCTTATAGAGTGCAATGCAAGCCGCGAATCTATCCTGCCTACAACCTGGCGATGTTGCAACGCCGGAAAGAGGCGTCGGTGCCGCAATGCACATTTAGATGTAGAGACACCCCAGCCAATGTCAGCAACAGGCAAAATTCGAGATAGAAAGACATGGTTTGCGTGACCGGTTGAGTGCAGGGCGGGTGAATCACTAAGTGCAATTCTATTACCGGTCACACAGGGTTTAATCGTTTGTTTGCTGTACGTTCGAATTTCGGCCAGTTTCGGTTAGAACTGCTACAACCACTTTACAAAAAACGCCTCATTTTCACGACGAGGCGGCGGACGGCCCAGTACTGAGGCGCAGGTATTCCCGTTTTGGGAACTTCTGTGTTTACCTTTAATAACTGTATCTCTGAATATACTAAGCGACGGTCACAGAGAATGTTAGTATTTCTCGTGGCGCGTGGGACAGGACACCGACCCCAGGGGATCTTCCTAGACCGACCCTTCGATTCACATACTTGGCCTGCCGAAATTCTTCATAGACTTGAGAACTGGTTTGTGTTGGCCATTTTTACGGCAACTGTTCTGACTCTCGCACTCGTTGTGCTTGAAAACTTGATAATTTTGAAGTCTCGGACCGTCGCGCTCCCGATCTATATGGACGTCCGCTCCGTCCGTTGCAGCGGATGTTCGCTTCGGCGTTAGATAAATTTGCCGAACAGTTCTGGATGACGATCCAGTGAGATCAGCGTGGAAGTGGAAAAGACCATACTCATTGTCGACGATGATCCCGCGAACATTCGAATGGTGCGATGGATTCTGAGTGACAAGTACACGATTCGTGCCGCTACAAGCGGCGAAAAGGCTCTGGATGCCGTGAAAATCGAGCCTCTGCCGGATCTTATCCTGCTGGACGTCACCATGCCTGGTATGGATGGTTACAAAGTCTGCTCCATCCTGAAAGCGTCGCTGGAAACCAGAGACATACCGGTCATTTTCCTTACAGGGAACACCGAGGCGTCTAACGAGACAAAAGGATTTCGCGTGGGTGCGGTGGACTATATTCACAAACCGTTTTCATCCTCGGTTGTCAAAGCGCGGATCCACACGCACCTCCTGCTCCGCGAAACTCAGCAACAATTGACCCGACAACTCCTGGCGATAAATGATGAAATGGAAATGGCGCGGCAGATTCAGTTGTCGATTCTCCCCCGGGAGACTCCGAAGATCAGGGGTTTAGATATCACTAGCCGCTACGTTCCAACGAGCTCGGTCGCTGGCGATTTTTACGACTTCATCATCGTGGATGAACGACACGTGGGCATTCTGATCGCAGACGTTTCCGGGCACGGCTTGCCTGCCGCAATGATCGCATCGATGCTTCATGCCGTCCTGGTTGCTCAAACCACTCACGCCGCGGAGCCCGGGCGGGTTCTCGCGGGGTTGAATCAGGCGCTCTGCGGAAAGTTCAGAAGCCATTTCGTGACCGCGGCCTACCTCTTTGTGGACATGGAGGACAATTCCATGAGCTACGCCGCGGCGGGACATCCCCCTCTTTTGCAATGGCAAACCACAGGCGGCAACATCTCGGAAGTTTCTGAGGGTGGCCTGCTACTTGGTCCATTTCCCGAGGCCACGTACTCAGTAGTGCGCCTGCCTGTGAAACCTGGCGGCCGGGCCATTCTTTACACGGACGGGATATTAGAGGCGATGAATCCGTCGCAGGAGATGTTTGGGGCGGACCGCTTCAAGCAGCACCTGGAATCCAACCGCACCTTGAAAGGAGAGCCGCTCGCCGACTCGCTGCTGGAGGAGTTGTCGCGATGGAGAGGACATCCCCAAGGACACCGCCAGCAGGACGACATCACCCTCGTATCGATTGAATTCTAAGATCACCATGATGCCAGGTCACAACATAGATCGATCCAGAGCTAGCCGCAGAGGCAGGCAGTCGCTGGAGGACGGGTTACAGCGCGTGGAGCGGAGGCAATGGTGGCTTTCGTTTTCCGGCGTGCTCGTCACCCTGTTACTCACCTCAGGAATCGTTTCACTCTCTCTTACGATATACATCCTTCAGCGTCCACTGTGGGACGCGCTCAATATTCATTTAGCGATGCGCGGATTAGTCGGAATGGTTTTCCTCTTCATTGTTTACGTGGTGTATCAGCAAGTGCAAATTCATCGTTTTCGTATGCGTGTTTTGGCGCAAGAACAACTATTCAGTTTGATCGGGGAAAATGCGGCGGACATGATCGCCGTGGTGACGGTCCACGGAGAGCGCCTTTACAACAGCCCTTCTTACGAGAAAGTGCTTGGCTACACTCCCGAAGAGTTGGAGAAAACTTCCGCGTACGAGCAAATCCATCCGGACGACCAACCGGCAGTGAAGCTGGCTGCG
>Ga0073928_10003663_pt1 | contig 23875 bp, 21 predicted proteins | sample PaiPotPPA55metaG_FD_76969 | JGI IMG/M metagenome (GOLD analysis project Ga0073928, IMG submission 76969) | Iron sulfur acid spring bacterial and archeal communities from Banff, Canada, to study Microbial Dark Matter (Phase II) - Paint Pots PPA... ...
CAGCGAACCGGTCAGCATCCAATTGCGCTATCTGCAGACTTTGACGGAAATCGGCGTGGAGAAGAACACCACAGTGGTTTTTCCCGTTCCCGTGGACTTCTTTTCCGGCATGCAGAAGCTGTTAGCAAAGCCTGACGCTGACACTGCTCCGGCAGTTGCGAAAAGCTGAACAGTTTAGATCAGAAACAAATACGACGAGGTGCACATGACAACCGCTACTTCTCAAGACACGGAGATCACGCTGGGCACTGGCAAGATGCTTACGCTGTTTTTCGGATTGGTAGCAATTTGTGCTGTCTTTTTCGGATTGGGATTTTCGCTGGGAAGAACTTCAGTCAAGATAACCACGACCGACTCAGGCGCTCCGGCTTATGCCAGCAGCGGCGTGCGTCCGTCGGCGGTTAAACCTGCCAGCACCGCCGGCACGACCGACATGACGTTTTACAAAGCGGTTCAGGGTAAAGAAGAAAATAGCCAGCCGGCTCCAACCGAGGTTTCCGCCTCAGCACCCGAAGCCGCTCCGCCCGCGCCCGCCACCGTTTCTGAGTCCGGCGTACCGTTAGCAAATTACTTTGTTCAGGTGGCTGCGGTTAGTAAGGCGGAAGACGCTGAAGCCCTGGTCGACGCACTCAAGAAAAAACAGTATCCCGCATTCTCAACCAACACCCCAGCCGACAAACTCATTCATGTGCAACTCGGACCGTATTCCGATATCAAAGAGGCAGAAGCCATGCGCGCCAAGTTAGTCAGCGACGGCTACAATCCCATCCTGAAGAAGTGACAGACAACCTACTTCGGCTGAGGCATCACGCGCAGATACGGTTTCAGCGTCTTCCAGCCGCCGGGATATTTCTGCTGCGCTTCCTCGTTTGAAACTGCGGGCGGAATAATGACGTCGCCGCCTTGCTTCCAGTTTGCCGGTGTCGCCAGTTTGTGCTTCGCGGTGAGTTGCAGCGAGTCAAGGACGCGCAGAACTTCATCAAAGTTGCGGCCGGTGTTCATGGGATAGATGAGCATCAGTTTAATTTTCTTGTCAGGCCCGATGACAAACACAGTGCGCACGGTAGCATTGTCTGCCGCGGTGCGGCCTTCGGAGTTATGTCCGCTCTCGGCGGGCAACATGCCATAGAGTTTGGCGACCTTTAACTCGGTGTCGCCAATCATCGGATAGGTCACTTTGTGGCCTTGGGTCTCTTCTATGTCGGCTGCCCACTTGCTGTGATTGCTCACCGGGTCGACGCTCAGCCCGATAATCTTGGTGTTACGTTTTGCAAATTCCGGCTGCAGCCCCGCCATGTAGCCGAGTTCAGTGGTGCAGACGGGCGTGAAGTCTTTCGGATGCGAAAATAAAATCGCCCAGCCGTCCCCGATCCATTCGTGAAAATTTATCGGGCCTTGCGTGGTTTCGGCGGTGAAATCGGGAGCCGTGTCGTTAATCCGCAGAGCTTTGCTGGTGCTTTCGGTCAAAGTATCAGTAGCCATAATCCCTCCTCGTTCGATTTGTACCGCGAGCGTCCATCATGTTTCGGCTTCTGAAAGGTGGCGTCTCGGCTAGAAAAACAAAACCCACCCTCATTTGTAGGGTGGGTGTGAGAAAACATTTCTGCACTACCCACACGCCACGGGCCGGCTACAACAAGCAATTCGGCGAGGTGTGAGATCTATGCGCATACAGTCAGGATACCGGGCGAGTGAAAGTCAGTCAAACTCCGAACCGAGGTCTGGGCAGTCGATGAACGGGAAGTGCACATTGATGCAGGCGGTACAATGCCATCCATGGCGAGAGAACTTCGGCGGTTTCCCTTCGTGCAGTTGGACGTCTTTACCTCACGGCCTTTGGAAGGCAACTCCCTGGCGGTTTTTCCCGACGGCCGCGGCCTGAGCGACGACGAAATGCAGGCGCTGGCACGGGAGATGAATCTCTCCGAGACTACTTTCATTCTGCCCCGTGAATCATCAGTCGAGCGTGAGCGCGGAGTGCGAGTGCGAATTTTCACGGTGCAGGAAGAGTTGCCTTTTGCCGGGCATCCGACGCTGGGAACTGCGTTTCAGTTGCGGGGATCGACAGGTGCTCACGAGGTCGCGCTAGAGCTTAATGTTGGCAAGGTTCCCGTGCGCTTTGAGGAACCGACGGGCCGGTCGGTGTTCGGCGAGATGACGCAAATCGATCCCCAATTCGGCGAGCGTCATGATCGCGAAGCGGTAGTCCGCGCCTCCGGACTGCGCGACGGTGATATCGATCCTTCGCTCCCCATCCAGACTATTTCGACAGGCGTACCATTTACCGTGGTTCCGCTGCGCGGGTTGGACATCATGCGCGATCTGCATGTGGACCTGAAAAGCTCCACCGAATATCTGGAACGGTCCGGAGGAAAGTTTTTTTATTTTGTGACGCGCGAAACGGAGGACCCCGAAGCCCGGCTGCACGCCCGAATGATGTTTTATAACGGCGAGGACCCGGCGACCGGCTCAGCCGCGGGTTGCGCAGCGGCCTGGATGGTTGCCTATGGCGTCGCTCAACCTGAAGAGCGCGTCTTGATCGAACAAGGACTCGAAATGAAACGACCAAGCCGCATTTTTGTGCGCGCCTCTCGCCGGGATAACAGAGTGGTTAATGTGCGGGTCGGTGGAAATGTTGTCGAAGTGCTTCGCGGAGAAACTAGTTTCTGAAAGCAGCCGCGCAAATCTCTAGGGAAAATGCTCCCATGCACAAGTGCTGATTTTTTTCAATGGGGCGATTCTCCCATTAGCATGGACGGCACTTTACAGTGAACCGCTTCAGCTTTACGATTCATCGCGCTCTGAAAATTCTTTAACAAAGTTTTCGGATCTCCCGGTTGGCCGTCTCGATGGTCGTTATTTCGGAAACAAAAAAATGAAACCAAAAAGAACGATCCTCTGCGTTGACGATAACGAACAATCGCTCTCCATCCGCAAAGTAATGCTTGAAACCCGCGGCTATCGCGTGCTTGCGTGTACCAGCGGCCAGCAGGCACTGGAGCATTTCAGAAAGGGCAACGTCGACCTGGTGCTTTTGGATTTGACCATGCCTGGCTTGGACGGAAGCAAGCTCATCGAAGAAATAAAAAGCATTTCCCCGCACACACCCGCCATTCTTCTCTCGAGCAAAGCAAAAATGTATGACACCAAGGCAGATGTGTTTCTGCCTAAGGGAATGTATGCGCCGGTGGAACTGCTGGAACGCATCCGCGTATTGTTGGTGCGGAAGCGGGGTCCGAAGCGTACGCAACCGCGGGTCGCCCAAACTCCTGCCCAGACCAGCGCGGCCTGATCAAAAAATAAAACCTCGTTCAGTTGAGCGTGTCGGCGCGGAGCGCCGCGCTCACATCGCCTTCGTGTAATATCGATGGTTCGGATGTCCGTAATCATCGAAGCCGTGGATGTGCGTAAGACCTACCGCGTGGGCAAAGTCGAAGTGCCTGCGTTGCGCGGGGTTTCCTTTAGCGTGCAGAAGGGCGAGTTCGTGAGCGTGGTTGGCCCTTCGGGCAGCGGAAAGTCCACGCTGTTTTATCTTTTAGGCGGATTGGCCCGAGCCGATTCCGGGCACGTAGTCGTCGATGGAGACGATTTTGCACAGCTTTCCGACCCCGAGCGTACCCGCATGCGCAAGCGCAAGATTGGATTTGTATTTCAAAAATTCAATCTGCTGCCCACGCTCGATGCACGCTCAAATATCGAGATCGCAGTCGACATTGCCGGAACCGACGGAAATCGCGACGCTGCGTACTTCGACAAGATCGTGGGCTTGCTTGGTCTGGAAAAGCGGCTTCATCACAGGCCTTCCGAGTTGTCGGGCGGCGAGCAGCAAAGAGTTGCGCTGGCGCGCGCGCTGATCAACAAACCGGCCATCGTGTTGGCCGACGAGCCAACGGGCAATCTCGATTCGCAAAATTCAGTGGTCGTGCTGAATATGCTGCGGCATTCGAATCGAGAATTGGGGCAGACGGTGCTCATGATCACCCACAATCCAGAAGCCGCAAGCTACGGCGACCGTATTATTCACATGCGCGATGGTGAGATTGTGCCGCCCGAAAAGGATCCGCAATGGATCGGACCAAAAACAATCACCTAGATTGTCATTCTGAGCGAATCGAGGAATCTAGGTTCTTTGCTTGGGCCGGGAAAAACTCAGATCCCTCGCTTTGCTCGGGATGACAAACGCTGATTTGAGGAGCAAACTTTTCAGGAGATTAGTAGCATGGATGACTTGAAAAAACCGATCTTGCCCGGTAAGGGCGCATCCGATTATGAACGCTACCTGCGCACCGACGAGCTGCTATCCCTGCAAAAGCCGGCCGAAGAATTCCTTCATAAAGACGAGATGACGTTCCAGGTAGTGCATCAGAGTTCAGAATTACTGTTGAAGGGCGTTGCCTGGGAACTGGGACGGGCACGCACACTCATCGAAGAGGGCGACTTTTCAAACTCCGCGCGATTGATTCGCCGCGCCAATCAAATGCTCGATTATCCGATCTCCATGCTGCATGTTCTGGAGACGATCACGCCATACGACTATCATCTGATTCGCGCGGGACTTGGGCATGGCAGCGGTTTGGATTCCCCTGGCTTTCTGTCGCTCCTCCACATTGGGCCCCGTTTGGGCGATGCCTTTCACGCTCAATTGCTGAAGACCGGACTCAGCGTCGATGATCTCTACCGCCGGCATGAAGAGTTCTTTGGATTGCACGATGTCGCCGAATGCCTGCTCGATTTTGACGAGCGCGTCCACTTGTTCCGTTTTCATCATCTCAAACTGGCACAGAGAATCATCGGCGGCGGCGTAATAGGCACGATGGGTACTCCAGTCGAAGTTCTTCATCAAAGGATGGAACACCTGTTCTACAAAGATCTCTGGGACGTGCGGAACCAGATCACGGCCAAGGCATACGGCGCCACGCAGAAACCCACAACCGGTTGCACGTACTGAGCCGGATTTCTTCGTCAGGGCGCGAATGTGGCCCAAAGCTTCTTCCTAGAAATTCTCGTCGAGGGTAATCTGCTGCACTGTCTGGTCGAGTTGGGCCCTGGCTTGATTCTGTTTTTCCTGCAGATCCGTGATCTCTTTCGCCAAGGCGTTTAGTCGATCTTCCTGCGAATCTAACTGGTGAGCGTAACGCTGCAGCAGAGCCTTTTCTTCGGCGCTGCCTTTCAGCGCTTTCATGTTTTCACGCAAGCGCGCCTGATCTTTGGTGATGGTTTCGACTTCGTGCTGCCGGGTTTTCACTTGCGCACCTAAGCTATCGACTTTATTTTTCTGATCGAGGACGCGGCGAAACGCTTCTTGCATGGCTGGCGTTATTTGCCTTTGCTGGGTAATGAATGCCACTTGCTTTTCGTCGAGATTGGTCAAAGCGAATTCACTGTTCTCGGGATGGTATTCGTCGATTTGAAGATTTTGCGTCTGGCCGGCTGGAACGGCGACGCGGAAACGCAAGTATGAAGCGGATGTCTCCTCGGGCTTCGGACCTTCGACTAGTTTCCAATTTTCTCGTGCGGGATGCTCGATGACCACCTGGCGCGGAGCTGCATCGGCATTGTGCAAAGCATATTTACGGTTCTCGCGCTGCTCGCGCGTCAGATACATAAGGCCTTTCACAATGTGGATGCGGGTGACAGGTTTTTCGCTCGACTGTTCCTCCATGGTGACGCGCAGGGCGGGGTCGGCGGCGTAGGAAATGAGACGGCGCTCTGCCGGATGGACGGTCTCGATCAGCCCCTCGCCGGCAAAAGTATCGCTCTCGAGGATGTTGAAGGTTCCGGAATCAAGCGTCAGGCCGCTGGTGTTGGTGATCCAAAGGGCGCGGCGAATGTCGCGTGTGTTCTCGTTCCAGATGGTAACTTTTTCGGCTTCGATCGGTGACTGCAGAATTGGCACTAGCGCGGACTGATTCTTGCCGATCGTGATTTTCTGCTTGAGGTTGTATTCGAAATAGTCGCCCAGATCTTTGGATTCAGCTTCGGCTTGCTGCTTGGCGACGGCGTCGAAGGCGTTGAACCTGTCGCGGTCATTACCTGCGGACTTGGTCCTGAATGCGCCCCCGCCGATGCCGCTCGGGGCGGGTGGACCGTTCATCACCATAAGTGACGTTGCGCCGCTGACCTCGACCGCTTCCGCTGTCGCAGGTGAAGCCGCGGGTGTGCTCATCGACGCTTCCTGTGTCTGCGGGGTGAGCATCGCCGCTTGGGGCAGCGGGACGACCGGACGGCGAGTGTAGAGCGGCCGGGAAATATCCTGGATAAACGATTGCGGCGCACCCGCAATGAGCGAGAGTTGGACATCTTTCCAATCCTCGCCCACGGTATTGTCCACAATGGCCCAGCCTTGCAGCACTGGCTTTTCGTTCGCCTTTTCCGGCAGGATGATTCGGTATGTGCTCTTCCACACGGGCACTTCGCTGATGTAGCTCACGAAGATTTCGCGATCGCCGGTCCCGGTCGCGGAAATAGTCATGCGGCGGAGATCACGCGCTCGCGACGAGCCGATCAGATTCAGGTATTTTTCAACTTCGTCGCTCAGGTCGCGCTCCGCCAGCCGAACTGAGGTACTGGGGCCGAGATCGAAATTTCGCATGTCGCCGCCGTCGGTCACCACCGAGAATTCGGTCACTTCGTATGCATCACCTTTTTCGTTGAATCTTTTTTCTTTCTCGACGCTGAGGAGCCTTCCAGTTGCGGCCTCTGAGCCATTGTGTACCTCGACCCGCGCACCGCGCAGGGCCGCCAGAAAATCAATGCGGGTAAGCTGTTCGCCAAAGGGCAGACGCAGCGCCTTCAGACGTTCGTCCAGCGGCGCAATGGAGTTGTAGCGGACGCCGGATATGCGTCCTTCGCCCAGATCGACAGCGGTCAACGACTTCAGCACATCGTTGAGTTGGCTGGTGGTGAAGTCGATGGCGAGATCCTGATTGCCGCGAATGCGGGTGGCGTGCTCAAAATATCCCATGCCGTTTTTGTAAAGAACCACGCGCCTGACCGGCAGGCGAATGCCGGAATCGGCCTCAGCGTTTGAGGCCGACGGCTGCGACTCGTCTGCTTTAAGTTGCTTGTCTGCGAACGCAGTGAAGAAGAATGAAATGGCGATGATCGTGGCGAGAATAGATTTCTGCATCGACACCTCCCGCTCTCGCCGGGAGTGTAGCAGCGGATGGCGTCAAGATGTCAGTGACAAGTCAGTGCCGCTTCCGGGAAGCCCAACCTGCATGCGGATGACACTTGGTGTGACCAATTCACGTCACGCTTTAGCGGCGTGCTGGCGGCTCTTGAAGTCGCGGAGAGACAGTTCGAGTCCGCCGAAGTCGGGGTGGTCGTTTTGATCGAGGGTGAAGGCGATATCTAACGCGTCCCCGGGAAGCAGTTCTGCTTGGTGAATACGTTCAGCCATCCGCCAGCCGAGGACTGTATAGGTGACGGGTTTTCGCGCCCTTGCGTTAGAACTCTGCGCGTGGACACGAGGCAGTGCCGACGAATCGGGATGACATAGAGGGATGGTCAATAGGGCTTCTTCGCTTAATTCCTGCTGCTCGGGCTGCGACGACAATTTCAGTTTGACGTGCTTTTCTTTCATCACGCGCGGGGGAGCCATTAAAACCAGGTTGCGGGAAGCAAAAACCGGCTCGGGATTGCCCATACCAAACGGTTCGAGGCGATGTATCGCGTGAAATAAATCGGGTGTGATCTGCTCGAATGGAAGTTCAGCGTCGAGATCAAGCATTGGTTCGAAATCGTCCAGAGTCAACTTGGTGCGCGCGTAGGCGTCGAGGTGGGCGCAAAGTTCGGGCAGGTTCGCTGCGGGCATCGAGAAACCGACGGCGTGCGCGTGCCCTCCAAATCGGGTAAACAATGGAGCACAAGACTCAAGCGCGTTCAGCAGATGAAAGGCGCGAATCGATCGGCCTGAGCCGTGTGCTTCATCTCCATCACGGCAAATCACCAGCGTGGGACGGCAATAGCGTTCGACTACGCGGGTTGCCGTAATTCCAATAACTCCCCGGTGCCATTCATCGCCGTCGATCACCAGGCAGAAAGAATTGAGCAGAGTGGGTTCCTGCTCCAGCCGCGAATAGATTGCATCCAGTATTCTGCGCTCTTCATTTTGACGATCCGAGTTTAGCTGGTCGAGTTTATTGGCAAGTTCGCGTGCCCGGGCCGCGTCTTTGACGCTAAAAAGCTCGATTACATCACGGGCCACGTCCATACGTCCGGCGGCGTTGATGCGCGGGGCCATGCGAAATCCAACTTCGCTCGAAGTCAGCGGGCGGCCGCTTACCTGGGCCACTTCGAGCAGCGCCTTGAGGCCCGGATTAACGGCTGAACGCAGGGCTTCGAGGCCAAGTTTCGTGAATACGCGATTTTCGCCGGTCAAGGGCACCGAGTCGGCGATCGTCGCAATGGCGACCACTTTCATGAACGATTTCAGCAACGGCACTTGATCCCGATGAGTCAGACGGCGTTCCATCAGCGCCTGCGCCAGCTTGAAAGCCACGCCCGCACCGCACAGCGCTTTGCACGGATAATCGCATCCCGACTGATTGGGGTTCAGCACGGCAAGCGCGGTGGGCATGGCGTCTGGGCCGGGGAGGTGGTGATCGGTAACGATAAGATCTACGCCTAGCCGATGCGCGGTTTCCGCGGCTGCGAAGGCGCGAATGCCGGTGTCGACACTGATAATGAGATGTATGCCCGCGGCAGCGGCGCGCTCAATCACATCGCCGCGTAGATCGTATCCTTCCTTAATCCGGTGCGGGACATGGAAGTCGGTCGAACCTCCGCATAGTTCGATTGCAGTCTTGAGGATGACGATGGCGGTCGTGCCGTCGACGTCGTAGTCGCCGTAAATCAGAATTCCTTCTTTGCGTTCGATGGCTGCGTCCAGGCGATCAACTGCAACTTTCATGCCGGACATCAAATACGGGGAGTGCAGGTGGGCGAGTGATGGTGTTAAGAAATGCTGCGCAGTTTCGGGATCGTGAATTCCGCGCATCACCAGGAGCTGCGCAAGAGTTGCGGCGAGTTCTGGTGTTTTAAGCTGGAGGCCGACATTTGAAAATAAAGAGGCTGCGAGAGATTGAATCTTCGCAGCGTCGGCGATCTTTGGAAGCCACTTCATTTCTTGCAATTCAGTTCTTCGGGAAGGATGATTCTACTCGAAGGACTGGTAGCGCCGCCGTCTCGGCGGCTGTCGTGCGGGCGTCTCGCCGCACCGCGAGGGCAGGATGCCCTCACGACAGCCGGCAAAGCCTGCCCCGAGCGAAGTCGAGGGGATGCCCGCGCCACAAACAATTGCTGCGGCTACATAAGCTCTAGGGTTCGTCGTCGGAGTCGGTTTCGTCAATGGGGAAGCCGGCGAAATCGTCGGCCATTTCTAGAATGTTCTGATAGCGGTCGTACCACAACGTAGAGGCTTCGTAGACCATCATTACGCCTTGTTGCGCAAATCCTAGTTGCACGAAACCGGTCTTGCCGATGTAGGTGCGCAGCCAGCGAGCATCTTCTACATCCTCGTCGCTGCTGAACTCCGCCGTGCTCAGGCGCTCGACCATGGCATCGAGTTCTTCGCGCTCCAGACGCCACGAATCCATGGTTAGGAATGGCGCACCGGAAGCTTTTGCCAGTTCGACGAAATCTTTCCAACTGTCGGGATTGTCTACAGACTTCCAGGTAACGCTTTGCACTTGTTCATAGTCGACGAGGCCGGGAAAGCGGCGCATGCCATGGCCTTCGATGAAGGCGACCATGTCATCTTTGAGGCTCGTTAAATCGTCGGGTATAGGAGTCATAAAGCTCTTAATACGAGCATTGTATTCCTGAATGCGGGCAAATGGGAGGATGAAGCAGGCGTCGGGCTTCCGGCTTCGGGCGCACGGAGCGTTGTGAAACCTGAAGCCTGACGCCTAGAGCCTGACGCCTGTCCCGCTGTGCTACACTGTTTCCTTCACGACGAATCTCTCATCCGCATCATGCTTCTTTCCAAAGATTATGTGGCCTATTTGGGTCGCGAAGTCACGAAAAAACTGATTGCAGGCAAGTTCATCGAGACCAAAGCTGCGGCCGCGGTCACGGAGAAAGTGCATGCGGCGATTCTTGAGGAATTTTCGCTTGAAGATCGCATCAACGACGAAGTGCGCGTAATTTTAGAAGCCTATTCCGCCGAGATGCAAAAAACGGGCGCCAACTATCAGGAGATGTTCCGCAAAGTGAAGAACGAACTGGTGCGCAAATACAAGGCGGTGCTGTGAGAGTCAGCCGCGACAAAGTGAACAAAGTCGCGCATGTGGTTACCGACGCGCTGGCGGAGATGGATGATCTGGATTTTATTGAGGACCGGAATACGATCCGGCTCGAAGTGCGCAAGATTTTGGAAGAGTTGTTGAACCAGGAAGAGAAGATCGATCAGGCGGCACGGCACAAAATTGAGAACCAGAAGCGGACCATCCTGGAGGGCAGTCAGGAATGGGATATTCTCTACCGCAAGTATTACACCGAAGAAGTAAAGAAACTGGGGATGTAAGTCTCTGGTTTCGCCGCAGCCCAACCTCATCACGCTGCGAAGTTTCTATCCACCTAGACGGGCGAGACGCCGCAGAAATGCGCGCGGAAGGCTTAAATAGACTGTTACGAACTTTTCACCGGTGTGCAATGCACTACAGCAAAAACGTACGTTCTGAAACTTAATCTTATTGGAGGAAAATCCTATGAGCGTTATGACACCGCCCGGAATTAAAACTTCGGGCGATTACATTGAAGACGTAATGAGCATCGTTAAAGCGAAAAACGCGGCAGAGCCTGAATTTCACCAGGCAGTTCAGGAAGTGTTCGATTCTCTACGGCTGGTTTTGCAGAAGCATCCGGAATATAGATCGTCGAAGATTCTTGAGCGCATCACTGAACCTGAGCGAGTCATCATGTTTCGCGTACCCTGGTTTGATGATCGCGGCGAAATTCAAGTAAACCGCGGTTTCCGCATCGAGATGAACAGCGCGATTGGCCCTTATAAGGGCGGGCTGCGCTTTCATCCCTCGGTCAACCTCGGCATTTTGAAGTTCCTCGCCTTTGAGCAGGTGTTCAAGAACTCGCTGACCACGCTGGCCATGGGCGGCGGCAAAGGCGGATCGGATTTCGATCCCAAGGGCAAGAGTGACAACGAAGTCATGCGCTTCTGCCAAAGCTTCATGACCGAACTGTCGCGCCACATTGGTCCGGACACCGACGTTCCCGCCGGCGACATCGGCGTTGGCGGACGCGAAATCGGCTTCCTGTTCGGCCAATACAAGCGTCTGCGCAACGAGTTCACCGGCGTGCTGACCGGCAAGGGCCTGAACTGGGGCGGTTCGCTGATTCGTCCCGAGGCCACGGGCTATGGCTGCGTGTACTTCGCTGCGGAAATGCTGAAGAGCAAGAAAGACTCGCTCGAAGGCAAGCTCTGCTTGGTTTCCGGCAGCGGCAATGTCTCGCAATACACGGTCGAGAAGCTGCTTGATCTGGGAGCGAAGCCACTCACCTTCTCCGATTCCGACGGCGTAATTTACGATCCCGACGGAATCAATCGCGAGAAGCTGGCTTGGGTGATGGAGCTGAAGAACGTCCGCCGCGGACGCATCCGCGAATACGGCGAGAAGTTCAAGAAAGCGATCTTCATGCCCACCGACATCAAGCTGGAGCACAGCCCGCTGTGGAACATCGAGGCGGATTGCGCATTCCCGAGCGCCACGCAGAATGAGATCAAGGCGAAAGACGCCGCGAACCTCATCAAGAACGGCCGCAAACTGGTAGCCGAGGGCGCGAACATGCCAAGCACGCTCGAAGCCACCAAGATGTTCCTCGAAGCCGGAATTCTCTACGGCCCAGCCAAGGCTGCGAACGCCGGCGGTGTAGCAACGTCAGGCCTCGAAATGGCCCAGAACAGCCAAAGGCTGAGCTGGACGCGAGAAGAAGTAGACGACAAGCTGCACAAAATCATGATCGCCATTCACAAGAACTGCTGCGAAACGGCTGAGAAATATGGCACGCCCGGCAATCTGGTGAACGGCGCCAACATCGGCGGCTTCCTGAAGGTCGCCAATGCCATGCTGGATCAGGGCTTGGTGTAATGCTGTGTGACTATGACGCGGGGTGGAGAGAAATCCACCCCGCAAGTTTTTGGCACTCGTCTTGCGCGGGTCACTTATAATCCAAGTTTCTTGCTACCTTGATGGCCGTCCCATCGTGAGCTTATCTACACAGGTAGTGTTTGGCATTTTGTTCGGCGTAGGCTATATTGTGTCGCCTGTAATGTTGATCTGGGGCTGGGTGCGATGGTCGATAAGACCGCACCCGCGAACTATACAGTCAATCTTGTCTCTAATTGGTTTTATCCTTGCCACCGCATCTGCTCTGCTCGCAGTTTCCTCCATAGCGTATGCTCAGGTTCACCGGTTCCCCTATTACGACCGATTGCTTCTCAGGATATTTCGAGCAGGAGCCTTGCTCTCCCTGGCGGCAGGTGCGTTTGGCGTAGCAGGCGTTTGGCGTCCAAGTCCGTTGCGCTGGCACGCTCCGGCTTCCGCTTTGGGAACATTTGTGTTTTGGATTATGGCAGCATCGGGCGAGTGACTGCCTAGTCGCCAATAGATAGCCCGTGGTCGAAGTGATAAGTGATCCGATGCCCCTAATCCACACCCCCGAACCCATCGTCGACCCCGAGCGCCTCTTCAACGCCTTCGAGAACCTGATGCCCTTTCGGGTGCGAAAGCCCCCCCTTACTACTTGGAAGAAAGTTAGTGCAGTGTCATCCTGAGCGCAGCGTCCGCTTCGCATAGCGAAGCAGATGCGGAGCCGAAGGACCCCGTGTCAGCCGGGTCAAGAACAATGCGGAAAGCAGTTTCCATAGGGCTGACACGTGGAAATTCCCTGCTACGGCGTTGATGTGGTCAGAAACACGGGGTCCTTCGACTGCGTGGTCGTTCGCTTTGCGAACGACCACTTCGCTCAGGATGACAGCTTAGAATAGGGTCAAGTAATCCGATGGCCATGACCCACACCCCCGACCCGATCGTCGACCCCGAGCGCCTGTTCGAGGGCTTCGAGAACCTGATGCCCTTCCGCGTCCAGGATATTCTGCTGGTCTCGAGCCTCTACGACTCATTCATCCTGCGCGAGGATGGGCGCCTGAATGAGTTGCTGATCGGACAATCTCTCGAACTCAACCTCTCGCAGGTTCCCGGGATCACCCACGTTGCCCGCGGCGCGCAAGCGCTCAATCTGGCCAAGTCGCAGCGGCGGTTCAATCTGATCGTCACCAATCTCGAAGTAGAGGACATGGATGCGGCGCAGCTTGCGCGCGAAATCAAAGCCGCAGGCCTCGATGTGCCAGTGGTTGTGCTTGCCTACGACTATCGCGAGGTGAAGAAGTTCATCGCGCGTAATCCGGTCACCGATATTGAGCGAGTTTTTCTCTGGCAAGGCAACGCGCGCATTCTGATTTCGATCGTCAAATACATTGAAGACAAGCGCAACGTCCTCCACGATACTCGAGCGATCGGCGTGCCTGTCATTTTGGTTGTCGAAGATAACATTCGTTATTACTCTTCATTTCTTCCCACGATTTATACCGAGTTGATCACGCAGTCCCGGCGCTTGCTCAGCGAGGGATTAAACGTTGCGCACAAGTTGGTGCGCATGCGGGCTCGTCCCAAGATTCTGTTGGCATCGAACTATGAAGACGCAGCGCGGCAAGTAATGCAGTATCGCGAGTATTTGTTGGGGGTAGTCTCAGATGTCGAGTTCCCGCGTGACGGCGAGTTGAGCCCCGACTCCGGATTTCAATTGGCCCGGATGGTTCGCGCGGAAGTGCCCGATGCTCCCATTGTGCTGCAGACGAGCCGAACGGAATTCAGGGCGCGGGCCCATGCCGAGGGATATTCATTTCTGCGCAAACGTTCACCCACGCTGCTACGCGACCTGCGGCGTTTCCTTACCGAGCAATTCGGTTTCGGCGACTTCGCGTTCTGTCTGCCCAACGGGCAAGAAGTGGCGCGGGCAAGGGATTTGAACGAACTTGAGGCGCGGCTTCACGAAGTTCCCGCGGAAAGCATCGCGTACCACAGCGAGAGAAACCATTTTTCGCGGTGGCTATGGGCGAGAACCGAATTCGCTCTGGCTCAAAAACTCAGACCACGGAAAGTTTCTGATTTTGCCACGCTCGAAACTTTGCGCCACGATCTGATCGATTCCATCGCCGAGTATCGCAATGAACAAAGCCAGGTTCTGATCGGAGATTTCAACGCAACCACCTTCAAATCGAGCGAAGGATTTTTCTTGCGCATTGGCGGCGGTTCGCTGGGCGGGAAGGCGCGTGGCCTGGCATTTATCCGCCACCTGCTGCACAAATATCAGACTGCGCGGCGTTTTGCCGATGTAAACATTGCGGTCCCGCCAAGCGTAGTGCTGGCGACGGATGTTTTCGACCGCTTACTCACGGAAAATAATCTGCTCGATTTCGCTATTAACAGCACTAACGATGAAGAAACGCTGCGCCGGTTTCTGGACGCATCGCTCCCGGCATCGTTGCGTGACGATCTTCTCGCATTGCTTGCCGAGGTGCACTATCCCTTAGCGGTGCGTTCTTCCAGCCTGCTTGAAGATTCGCAATACCAACCCTTCACGGGCGTGTATGAAACTTTCATGCTGGCCAACCAGCATCCCGATTTGTCGGTCCGATTGGAGCAGCTTATGGAGGCGATTAAGCGTGTCTACGCTTCAACATTCAGCCAGCACGCCAAGAGGTATGTGCGGGCTACGCCTTATCGGCTGGAAGAAGAGAAGATGGCGGTAATTGTGCAGCAGGTCGTCGGCACTATTCATTCTTCGCGTGACGGAGAGCGGTTCTATCCCGATTTTTCCGGCGTGGTGCGGTCGCATAACTTTTATCCCGTACCACCGATGAGTTATGGCGATGGCATCGCTGCGGTGGCATTGGGCCTGGGGCGCGCCGTGGTCGACGGTGGCAAGTGTCTGATTTTTTGCCCGCGCTATCCGCGAAATATTATGCAGTTCTCTTCGGTGGAAGATATTCTTGCAAACTCGCAGCGCGAATTTTGGGCGCTGGAGCTTGATCACATGGAACGAGGCGATGAGTCCACGTCCGATCCGCTGTTGGACTTTAAAGAAGTACGCTTCGGTCTGGACGTAGCAGAGAGTGACGGAACTTTGGACAACCTGGGATCGACGTATTCTCTCGATAATAACGTAATTTACGACGGCTTGAGCCGGCCCGGGACGAGGATTGTAAGCTTCGCTCCGATTCTCAAGCACGGAGTTTTTCCGCTTGCGTCGATTCTGGAACGCGTCACAAAAATCGGTGACGAGGCTTTCGGGCGGCCTGTGGAAGTGGAGTTCGCGGTGCGTCTGCCGCGCAAACCAAAAGAACCCGCAGAGTTCGGATTTTTGCAAATCCGTCCGCTGGTGCTGTCGCGCGAAGGCGAAGAACTGCGAATGGAAGATGTGAACCCCGAGCGCCTTATCTGTCAGAGTTCGAAAGTCCTGGGCAACGGCCGCGTGCGAGATTTACACGATGTGGTTGTCGTGGACTTTCACCGCTTTGAGCGGGCGCGAAGTCAAGACGTGGCCGAAGGTGTGGCGCACTTCAATGCGAAGCTCGGTGAGAAGGTAGCGCCATATTTGTTGATCGGAGTGGGCCGCTGGGGATCGAATGATCCATGGCTCGGTATTCCAGTGGAGTGGGACGAAATTTCTGGTGCGCGAGTAATCGTAGAAGCGGGATTCCGCGATTTTCGCGTGACCCCGTCGCAAGGCAGCCACTTCTTCCAAAACCTCACGGCGTTTCAGGTGGGATACTTCACGGTCAATCCAGATGCGGGCGAGGGATTTGTTGACTGGGACTGGCTCGGCGCAGCCGCAGCGATTGAAGAGCAGGGTTGCGTGCGGCACTTACATTTCGACGCACCACTGATGGTCGTGATGAATGGACGCACCAGCCGGGGAATGATTTTCAAACCAGAAACAATTGTGTAAGCCTCGTAGACTGTCGAGTGTAGGCGTCGTCGCCTGTGCAGAGAGCGCCATTGAAGCAGATCAGCGAAATAACAGCTCTGGTAAAACACGCCGCACACGAAGCCGGCTTTGAACTTGCGGGGATTGCTCCCGTGCGCGACGTCGACGAGCTAAAATACTTTCCCGATTGGATTGCAGCAGGACACGCCGGTGAGATGAAATACATGGAAGCTCGCGATGAAGCGGGACAGCTCAAGCGGGCTTCACTTCGGTCCAGCGCACCGTGGGCGCGCAGCGTGATCGTATGCGCGATCAATTACAACACCGCCCATCCTTACTCCACCCAAGTCGACGATTCGGATCGGGGATGGATTTCGCGGTACGCGTGGAGCCGCGAGGATTATCACGATGCAGTGATGCGAAGGCTGCGCACGGTGGAAGAGCGGCTATTGGATGCGGCTGGGCAGCGACGGCAGGATGTCCTCGCGACAGCCGGTGAGACGTCGGCGCTACAAACTCGCTGCTACGTTGACACAGGGCCGCTGGTAGAGCGCGTCTACGCCAAGTACGCAGGCGTCGGATGGATTGGGAAAAATACTTGTATCTTGAATCAAAAGCTCGGGTCCTGGATTTTTATCGGGGTGATTCTAACTTCGCTTGAACTGCAGCCTGATCTGCCTGCACCGGACCGTTGCGGTAGTTGCACCCGCTGTATCGAAGCCTGTCCTACGGACGCTTTGGTTGCGCCTTATCAACTCGATTCCAATAAATGCATTTCGTATTTAACCATCGAAAAACGTGGCGCAATACCAGAAGACATGCGAGGCGGCATGGGCCGCCACGTTTTTGGCTGCGACATTTGCCAGGATGTTTGTCCGTGGAACCGCAAAGCTCCAGCAACCAGCACACCGGAATTTCAAGCGCGCGACGGATTGGTGAATCCAGCGCTGGAGTGGCTCGCCCAGATGAATGCGAAAGAATTTCGGGAGCAGTTCCGTGCGTCTCCGATTCGTCGCGCCAAAAGCTCTGGCCTGCGGAGAAATGCGGTGATCGCCATGGGCAACAGTGGGAACGTGAAGTTCCTGCCCAACTTGGAAAAATTAGTGGCGGACGAGGACGCAGTGGTGGCAGAAAGCGCGCGATGGGCCATAGGCAGGCTGGCTGAGTCCACTTCGGACAAAATGAGCGGCAATTAAATCAGACTTCTAACCAGAGCTTCTGCTTAAAGCGTTCACCGCCGACTGCGTGGTAGCATCATTGACATTCGCGATCCTAACGGCAAAACAATGTCTTGTATCCACGGTTCGCCGCGGCGATTCCTCGGTTCCTTGTTATTATGCACGGTGACTTTTTTGCCGATTGCCTTCGCCCGTTCCGATGAGCCTCACTGGATTCGCGTCAATTCCAGCCACTTTTCAGTGGTTACCGATGCCGATGAAAAACATGGACACGACGTCATCGTTCGCTTCGAGCAGATGCGCGCGGTCTTTGGGCAATTGTTATCGCGAAGCCGGATCAACATGTCCGAGCCGATGGATATAATCGCGCTGAGAAACGACGACGAATACAGCAAAGTCGTTCCCAGTCGCCAGGGGCAAGGACTTGCCGCCGGGTTCTTCATTCCAGGCGCGGACCGCGATTACTTCACGCTGAATCTTTCGAAAGACGAAAGCTGGCGATCAATATCTCGCGATTTTGCCCTGGTCTTTCTGAATTACAACTACCCTCCTACGCAGCCCTGGTTTGATGAAGGCCTCGCGGAATACTTCTCGAGCTTGCGACTGGACAGGCAAGTGCAAATTGGAACTGATCCGCAATCGTTTACCGAACTGCTTGACTCGTCTACATGGATGGCGATCCCTGACCTATTCGTCACAGTTCGCGAGAGTTCCTCTATCGAAGAAAAGTCGCGACATACTTTGTTCTACGCCGAGTCATGGATGATGATGCACTACCTGCTCTCCCAGAACAAGCTGTCGGAAACCGGTACTTACTTCGACTTGGTCGAGAATCAAAAGCTTCCCGTCGAGGAGGCGATTCATAAGGCGTACGGGATGTCAGCGGCTCAATTCGAGCAGGCGGTGAAAGACCATTTTCATTCGCTGTCACAGACACCACGCAGTGCGGCCGGAGTTCAATTGAGTGGAGTGCCCTTGCCAGAGAATGTAGGCAGCAGTACTCAGGAACTGCCTGAGGCGGAGGGACGAGCCTTGGTCGCGGAAATGAGTCTGCGGCTCCCAGACCACCGCGACCAGGCGGCACAGCAACTGGAGGCGATAACCAACCTTCCCAAAGGAGACAACGTGGTCGCCCGGCGCGGGCTGGCTTGGGCTCACATGGAGAAAAAAGAATTCGATCGCGCAGTTGAAGAATTGAACAAAGGCGCAGAACTCAACGCCAAAGACCCGTGGCTCCGCTATTATTTGGCCTTGGTCCGATTGCGCACGGCGCAAGCGTCCAGAACATCGATACAAGGTCTTCCTAACATGATGCAAGATCTTCATGCGGTTCTCGACTGGGATCCCGAATTCGTCGAAGCCCGCAGTATGTTGGCCATGGCACAACTCGAGGGCGGGGGCGTGCATGCTGCCATGGATTCGATGCGGCCGGCGCTTCAACTCAGCCCGCGAAACCAGACTTATCTGTTGGACATGGCACAAATTTATCTGGCGGGCAAGAATTGGGATGCGGCTACCGCTATGCTCGAGCGGCTTAAGAAGAGTCCCGATCCGCAGGTCGCCAAGTCTGCTAGCGAGCAACTGGAAGGTTTGCCGACGTTAAAGAAATATGGAGTGCTACCTCAGGGCCAAACCGCGGAGCAATCACAGCAAACCGCATTGACGTCATCACAATCTGCATCTTCCCTCAGCCCTTCGTCGAGCGCCAGAAAATCCCCAGAACCCACAGCGCAAACAAGCAAACGAAATCCTATCGCAGATGAGGGAGTCAGCGAGGATCACGGTGAACAAATTCCGGTTGCGCCACAGATTGATAAACGCGCAATCAGATTTGTGAAAGGGAAATTGCTTGCCGTCGATTGCACACACCCACCTTCGGCAATTCTGACCGTGTCAACAGGAACAAGGGTGTTCAAGCTCCGCACTCCGGACTTCAAATCACTAACGCTCATTGGTGCAGACCAATTTTCCTGTGACTGGAAAGGCCGCGCTGTGGCTGTCAACTACAGAGCAGGCGGCACAGCCGACGGCGATTTAGTTTCGCTGGAAGTGCAATGAAGTCCGGCCCTCTACTCTATGATTCCAATCCGCGATACTGCTAGCGGAGCTGTTTTCGCGGTGAAGATACATCCCCGCGCGAAGAAGAATGCGATTACTGGAGTCGTGGGCGACGCGCTTAAACTGGCGGTTATCGCGCCTCCTATCGACGGGCGGGCGAATGAAGCCTGCATCGAATTTTTCGCGAAACTTTTCCTCGTGCCTCGTTCTTCCATTACTATTGCGTCCGGCGAGACTAGCCGCAGAAAAGTAATTCGGGCTGCGGGATTGTCGGCGGACGAAGTGCGCAGGAAGCTTGAGGCTTCCACGGGAGGTACGGTTTCTGTTCTCTGAACGCTTGCGCGAAATTCGAACTGGCTTCGAGCGTCCTTTCTGGGTCGCCAACATCAGCGAGATTTTTGAGCGTCTTTCCTATTACGGGGCTTTTGCTTCGCTTGCTCTCTATCTGCAGGAGCGGCTGAATTTCTCCACTGAGCAAACGGGAACGCTGACTGGAATATTCGGCGGTATGGTTTGGTTTCTTGCCATTTTCGGAGGCGCCGCCGCCGATCGACTTGGCTTCCGCCGCGCTCTCTCGTCCGCGTATCTAATTTTGGCCGTCGCTTATTTTCTCATCGGCTCAATCGGTTCACCGTGGCTCGCACCTGCGCGCAACGCTGTACCTATCAGTCTGTTCGTTGGTTTCATTCTCATCCTTCCCGCACTCGGTATTGCGCTGGTGAAACCTTGCGTGGTGGGCACGACGGCGCGCGCTTCAAAAGAAAATGTTCGCTCAATCGGCTATTCGATCTATTACACCATGGTTAACGTCGGAGGCGCTGCCGGCCCGTATTTCGCGTCCTGGTCTCATCGCCACTTGGGCGTTGAGAATGTCTATCGCCTGGCAGCTATGAGCGTCTTCGCGATGTTTTTTGTGGTCCTTCTATTTTTTCGCGAACCGCGCAAGCCGGGTGACGAGCCTCCGCCTTCAATCGCAACTGTTGCGCGAAACTTCTGCACGGTAGTGGGAAATTACCGCTTGGTCCTGCCCGTCCTCATGATTGCCCTAGTGCTCCGCATCGCGCTGTGGTCCTATCCAAACCTCAGTGTCCCCTGGTGGATCTGGGTTGGGTTTCTCGCGCTTGTGCTCGCCGGAATCAGCAAATTTATGTGGTTCCTCGTGCTTTTCACAGGCTACTGGATTGTGTTCTGGCAGCAATACATCAGTCTGCCGGGATATATTCACGGGTACATCAATCCGAACGCCGACGTCGAAATAATTCTGGTGACCGACGGGCTCACCGTAATTTGCCTCACGCTCGTGGTGAATTTCCTCACGCGCAAAATCCAAGCGTTCCAAGCCGTGATTCTTGGCACCGTGATCACATCGCTTTCGTGGCTGATTTTGGCTTTCCGGCCCACGATCTGGGCCGCCGTGCTCTCGCTGTTTACTCTTGCGCTAGGGGAAATCATTCAGCAACCTCGTTACTACGAATACATTTCACGGCTTGCGCCTCCCGGACAGCAGGGCACGTATATGGGATTTGCGTTTCTGCCGATCGGAATCGGTTCCTTGATTGGCGGGTGGTTCGGCGGGACGTTGGTCCATCATTTCGGCGAGGTTGTGCACCGACCCGCGCGCATCTGGTCGTGCGTCAGTGCGGTGGGCATGATTACATCGGTACTGCTGTGGATTTACGATAAAACCGTAAAAAACAATCCTTCGCGGCAACAGCCCACATGAGCACGCGCAGACCTTCCCCTGCAACCATTGCCGCGGAAATTCGACAGTTCCTCAAGGATGGCGGATCGTCTAAGCATGCGAGCGGTATGCAGTGGTTCCTCAAGGAGGAGATAAAATCCCACGGATGGTATACCGCCAAACTGCGCAGCGCGGCCGTGCAATTTCGGCGCCGAATTCGAAAGGAGTTCGGTCTTGATTTTCTGGTCAATGTCGCGAACAAACTTTTTGCCGGACAAGTTCTGGAGGAAAAAATCTTCGCTGTGTTCCTACTGGAAAAGCTAACCGATGAGCTCGGCGATGCCGAGTTCCGGCTATTTGAATCCTGGCTGCCTCGCATATCGAGCTGGGCTGACCACGATGGGCTGGTGCATTATCTGATTGCACCGATGGTGGCTGCGAAATTAGGTCGAACCGCCAGAGTTTTTCGCTGGGCGAAATCACCGGATCGCTGGCATCGACGCGCGGCTAGCGTGTCGTTGATCCGGGGAACACGGCGCAAGTTGTTTTTTGCGGAGATCAAGCGCTTATCGAACATGCTTCTTTCCGACGAAGATGACATGGTGCAAAAGGGATTGGGCTGGCTTCTGCGTGAAACTGCCAAAGCAGATGCGAAACGCGCCGTGCCTTATTTGATGAGCATCCGCGAACGTGCGCCGAGACTGGTGTTGAGGACGGCGTGCGAGACGTTGCCGGTAGATGTTCGCAAAACGATTATCGCTAAACCATCCGGATTTTAATTGCTCGGCTGGGCAGTCGAGGCGTACCTACACGACCTTTGGTGAGTTGACGGCGCTAGGGATCCCTCCGATACTGACCATGGATAGAGTGCTGGTTGCAAGACCGAACTTCAACTGGCTCCGCCTTCGGAGCCGTTTTCATTTTTTGTGTTTCTCGCGCCGCGATTCGCCCAAAGCCGCTGACATTGTTAGAATAGTGGTTTAACTTTGTCATCCTGAGCAAAACGAGGGATCTAGGTTCTTGTCGGCACCGGCACGAACCCAGATTCCTAGCTTCGCGCGGAATGACATCGAATATTCCATGAACCTTTCTGCCATACAGGCCGCCTTGCGCGAGCGCAATATCGACGCGTGGCTATTCTATGATCACCATCACCGCGATCCCATTGCGTATCGGGTGCTGGGGCTTTCCCCGAATTTGATGGTTACGAGGCGGTGGTTCTATCTCATTCCAGCAGAAGGCGAGCCAACCAAGCTCGTGCACAAGATTGAGTCACGCCATCTCGACTCTTTGCCTGGGAAAAAACTTCAATATGCCGGCTGGCAGGAATTGTTCGATCAGGTGAAGTTGCTGTTGTCAGGGCATCGCGACATTGCCATGCAATATTCGCCGAATAACTCGGTTTTTACTATTTCACTTGTAGACGGCGGCACGCTGGAGTTAATCCGCGGCTTGGGGAAAAATGTTTTGAGCTCGGGCGATCTGGTGGCTTTGTTCGAAGCAACCTGGACGGATGAACAGATCAAATCTCACTATGCGGCACGCGACGCGGTTGATGCAATCACAGCAGCGGCGTTTCAGGAGATCGGGCGGCGGGTGCGCAACGGCGGAACTAACGAACATCAGATGCAGCAGTGGTTCATGGAAGCCTTCCGGCGTGAGAATCTCGTGACGGATGACCCGCCCGTCGTCGGAGTCAACACGCATAGCAGCGATCCGCACTACGCGCCTCAAGCTGACAACTCAGCGCCCATTCGCGAAGGTGATTTTGTTCTGCTCGATGTTTGGGCGAAGAAGGATTTACCCGACGCCGTTTATTACGACATTACTTGGACCGGCTTCGTGGGCAAAGTGCCGTCCGATCGGATGCAAGAAATTTTCAAAGTGGTTAGGGATGCGCGCGATGCCGGAGTGAAGACAGTGCAGCAAGGGGTTGCCAGCGGCCGCACTATTTGCGGTTGGGAAGTAGATCGAGCGACGCGAGACTACATCACGAAAGCCGGCTTCGGCGATTACTTCATTCATCGCACAGGGCATTCAATTGGCACCGAGGTCCATTCGAACGGCGCGAATATGGATGATCTTGAAATTCACGACGAGCGCCGCATCCTTCCGAATTCATGCTTCTCGATCGAACCCGGTATTTATCTTCCGGAGTTTGGCGTGCGCAGCGAAGTGAACGTATTAGTGCGGCCGAACGCGGTCGAAGTCACAGGTAAAATTCAACGCGAGCTAGTAATCATCTGAATGGCAAATCCCTCGACAACTAAGGCAGCTCCAGTATCGCAACCCGTAACGACGATGTCGGTGTTCGCGCCGGCAATTGGCTGGCTGATTCCAGGCGCGGGCCATCTGATCCAGAAACGTTGGATTCGCGGTCTATTGATCATGGGTTCTATCGTAATCATGTTTGTAATCGGCATAGCGATGCAGGGACGCGTGTATCGGCCCAATGGCGGCGATATTCTCGACATCCTCGGATTTGTAGGCGACGTTGGCGCGGGAGGGCTTTATATTCTGACGCGGGCTATGGATCTCGGACAAGGCGCGGTCGCCCACGCCACGGCCGATTACGGAACCAAATTCATCATTGTAGCCGGCCTGCTGAACTTTATCAGCGCGGCCGACGCGTACCACATCGCGATTGGGAAGAAGCCATGAACCTTCAGCTCTCCCATTTCAGCGCGGCCGTATTGTTCGGCCTGTTCGCCTCTGTGGTCTTTGGCATCACCCAGCGCAGCACTTCGCGCGAGCAAATTCGCTACGGCCTGTACTGCTTCGCCATGTTTGTTGGCGGAGTCTTCGTGGCAGGCTGGGTGATGTGGATTCTGCGGCGTTAGGTCGATGGACGCAAGAATCCAAGTAATTCAAGGCGACATAACCAAACAAATTGTGGACGCAATCGTGAACGCCGCCAACAGTTCGCTGCTGGGCGGAGGCGGCGTCGATG
>Ga0073928_10003664_pt1 | contig 23869 bp, 32 predicted proteins | sample PaiPotPPA55metaG_FD_76969 | JGI IMG/M metagenome (GOLD analysis project Ga0073928, IMG submission 76969) | Iron sulfur acid spring bacterial and archeal communities from Banff, Canada, to study Microbial Dark Matter (Phase II) - Paint Pots PPA... ...
CCCGAGATCATCAGATGCCTCAAACGCTACGCCGCCCGCGAGGCCTACTACCTGATCAAACACGACCACGACCACCCCCACCGCGCCGGCACACCCGCTTGACAGACAGGAGAGCATCCGCCCGCCCCAGTCTCATCCCGACTCCGTCGCGTCGGCTGCCTGCGGAGAGATCGCTGGTTCTATCCCAGTAAGGCCCACCAAGACCCCGTTATCCGAACCGTGGTCCACTAAAGCGCGATCAAGTGCTTCAGCGAGACTCGGCTTTCCGGGGGCGTTGTCCGTCAGGACAGCGCCCCTGTTTTCATGTCCGGCCGAAGCCATGACGAGACCCGTACGGCGCAAGTACACCCGAGGCGCAGCCGACTTGCCGGGTGTGAGTGAGCGTCGTTCCTGGACGCTCAGCAGCGCCCCGAACGGTTCGTTCAGCTCGTGTCCAGTGACGCTGTAGGTGTCCACCTTCAGCTTGCCGAACACGGTGAGGGTGAGCAGCCGCTTGCCCGCGGCGTCAGACTGCCGGTACAGCTCTTGCGGGTTGGCCAGCAGGCCCAAAGCTTCGGTCAGCACCTTCCGGCCGACTTCAAGGCTTTCGTCGCTCTGGGTGAGTTGTTCGTGTAAGCGCTGGCGTTCGCCCTTGAGCTTGGCCATCTTGGCGTTCAGCTTGGCTTGCGGCCAATCCGGGTCGCCGAGCAGATCAAGGTAGCGGTCTTCCTGGGCTTCCAGATCCTTGAGCTTGGCCGTGACACGTTTCTGCTGGGCCGCCTGCACGGCCAGCTCGTCAAGCAAGGTGCCATCGACCTTGGCCCTGACAGCCTCTCGGAAGCTGTCCGACAGCTTGACCCGCGTGTAGTACTTCTCGGTCTCTCGCTCCAGGTCTTCCAGCGGTACGTACGGCTGGTCACACTCGTGGCGTCGGCTAGCGTGGCAGAAAAAGTAGTAGTAGATGCCGCCGTTGCCCTTAGCCTTGGCCAGCCCCATCCGGCTACCGCAGCGGTTGCACCAAAACACCCCCTTGAGATAGTGGTGGTGCTTGCGAGTGCGGATGCCTGAGCCACTGTGTGAGTCGAGCACCTCTTGCACACGCTCGAAGAGCGGAACCGGGACGATCGCCTCGTGCCGTCCGGGGTACCACACTCCTTTATAACTAACCTCACCGACGTAGTAGCGGTTTCGGAGCATCGCGCCGAGCGTTGCCTTGCTGATCGGCCGTTCCGGCTTCTTGTAGGTCGCACGGATGGTGAGGCCGCGAGCCACCATCTCGTCGTGCAACGTCTCTTCGGTGTAGTCACCGGTGGCGAACAACGCGAAGGCCTCGAAGACCAGTTCCCGCCGCTGCTGGTCCACGGCCACGGTGCGGATTTCGCGGCCCTCTGACGTGTCCCGGATGTTGAGGTAGCCGACCGGAGCTTGCCCGAGGCTGCCGCCCTTGGCGATGACCTTCTGACCCATCTTGTACGTGATGTCTTCGCCGTCGAGGTCGGACCGATACTGGTTCATGACGGCAATAAAGCCGTGCATGGCCTTACCGGCAGGCGAGTCATCAATGTTGCGCTCAGTAGCAGAGATGAGCTTAACCCCGAGCTTTTCCATGGTCATCATCAGAATGGCGTCGTCGTAGCGGTTGCGTGCCGTGCGACTCAGCGCATACACCACGACGAACTTGATGTTGCGGTGTGCCTTGATGTAGGCGATCATTTCCTTGAACGCTTCACGCCCGTCAATCGTCTTGGCGCTCTTGCCGGGGTCGATAAATTCAACCCCTTCGGGGAAGGTGATATCAAGCTCTACCGCACGCACATTATTCTTGGCGCGCTGTGCTGGGATTGAGTTTCCCTCGGGGTCATAGTCGGTCTTGACCTGGCTGATGTCCGAGACGCGCAAGTACTGCACGCCATTGGCTTCGATAGCTTCAGGCTGACCGAATGTGTCGTCAGTGGTCATGGTGTCCTGCTTTCTTATGCGCATGTCGCGCAGTCAGCGAATGTGAGGCCAGTCGTACGGAAGTACACGCGTGGCCGTGGCTTCGGTTCTCCAGTGAGGCCGAGTTTTTCGAGGCGGGTTGTCATGGCCTCGCGCGAGACGTTAAACAGGCTGGCCATGAGCGGCAAGTCTTGGCTCATGAACCATGCCCGCTTAATCAGCCGTGTTGGCATCAGTACTTGGGCGGCAAACTCGTTGGCAATCCACTCGATCATCCGCCTCTTCAGTTCTTCGTCACCGGAGCCAAGTTTGCTGTGCATACGGTCAGCGTCCGGCCAGTCGAGCACGTGCTTTAGCTCGTGCAGCAGTGAAAAGCGCTGCCGCACTTGCGGCTCGCCGTCGTTGATGAACATCTCCAGCTTGCCAGTGATGTGGTCTGTGGCCAGACCGCTTTGCTCACTGAGCAGGTGACTCGGCGCAAAGTTCACCGGTACCGCCCGCTGATTGACCAGCCAGATCAGGTTAATCTCCGGCTCTTGCGCATCAGCCCACGCACGGAGCTTCGAGGCTTGGATACGGGCAATCTGAATTGACTCTCCGTAGGTAAAAGCTCGTTTTGCAGGCACAGCCCGCAGTGTTGCAATCATGGCCTGTACGGCTCGCTTAGTCGGCTTGTTCATTGTCTCCCCCCTTCTTTTTCTTGGCTTGGTACTCTTCTACCAGCTGAGCCAGTATCTCAGCATCATCTGAGGATACCCTTAACGCTCGCCGGAAATAGACGCGCGGCTCTGGAAGCGTTGACCGAATGCCCAGCAAGGCCATGGCTTCGGATAGTTCAGCGCCAAGCGCATCGCATATCCGTTGCAGGTGGTCCACGTTGGGCCTTGTTGAAATCTTCCCGCTTTCCAACTTGGCGAGATACGAATGGTCAACATGCGCCTTTGCTGCAAGCTGTCGTTGTGACAGTCTGGCGGCCTCGCGTTTGTCGCGCAGATATGCCGCGAGCGTCGTTGCTTCTTTGCTACTCATAGTGTTCTCCTTCCTGACATCCATTATGCTCCTCGTGTGGCCACGTAGCAACGCTTAAGTTAATATAACATAGGCGACATACTTGCTCATGGCGGACGCTCGACTAGGGCTGTGAGCTGGGTAGTTGTGCCAGCCGCCGTGGCGACTGCAAACAATTCATCCGCTGGTGACGGCAAACGCTCAATGATCGCCGCCACTCCAAGCCGTCGTCGTTCATCAGGGACACTCAGCATGACCCGTGGAATGACGTCATTCGGCCCAAGCTGACCACGGGCGGTAAAATCGAGGTAGGTAATAAGTTTACGTTGCAGTGTTGGCAGACTTTCCGTTGCTCTATCTACCTCAAGCCACCAATGGCCGGTGACCCGCTGTGCTGACAGCTTCAGGTAGGCATCCGGCTTCAGGAATCCACCGAGGCCACTCGGCCACCAGGACAGCGGTTCCGTGGTGTAGGCCGCCACCGTGAAGCCGCCTGACCGGCTCAGCTCAACCAGCGACACATAGACCTCGCTGACGGCTACGGCATGGGCGACGAACAGTTGCCCTGGTGTCCACGGCCGCCGTGTCCGCTGCGCTTCCTCGATCGCATCCGGCCAGCGTGCTTGCACCAGCCGCTGACCGGCGACATCCAGCGCCAACACCGATCCGGCCGAGCCACCGCGAACGCCGCCGATGCGACGAGCAAAGGGGCTGAGCACGCCCCACTCGACCAAACGGGCAACGACTACCCGTCGCGTCCGCTCTCGTGTCAACTCACTTATATTAGAGAGATGAAGACGAGTGATCTGATCACCACTGAGCACCCGACAACGCCTGACATCAGCGATGATCTGCCAGTCTCGATCCGACAGTCGGTCGAGCAGGTTGTCTATGTAGGCGCTGCTGACGTAGCGGCGTGGCAGGCGGGACGCAGTCATGGAGAGATCTCCATACGGAATACCCCATGAGCCGTTGGCAATCCGGCTATCTGCGGCTTGCTGACCAGTAGCGCAGACCATGAGCTACTTGAGCTCATCGGTAGGCCGACCGGTGGCCCGACGATGTATGGATATGAGGTCATGCTTGCTTCTCTAGGCCGAAGCCGTACTGCCGACGCGGTACCTGGATACGAGCCGTCAAGCTGGCCTCGACGGCGGCTCTGGTACGGCCGTACCGATCACGAGAAGCTACGGCCAACAGCCCAGCGTCGGACGTTGCCTCAGAGAGTGGCGACGACGTACCCGTGACCACCGCGCCGGTACCACCGTTGACGCTGGGCCGGACGGCAATCTCCCAGGCGCCAAGTCCCATGAGGTCATCAGCGGTCAGCGGCGCGAAGCGACGTTCCAGCAGCCGCGCATCCCTGTCCTCAACGTGGAAGACGACCTGACTTCTGACGGTATTCAGCACGGCAGCCTGCACAACATCGGACAGTTGCGAGACATACTGATTTGCTAGGCACAACCCAAATTTAAATCCGCGAGCTTGGGCCAGCATGTCCGGCAGCGGCGTTGAGAGCTTCATCATGGCCTGTAGTTCGTCGATATACCCGAACACCGGAAACCGTTGCTCTGGTGGTGTATTGATGCGCTGAAGTGCTGCCTGCCACATCGAAAACGTCAGCAGCGAACCGAGCAAGGCGGCCGTTTCTTCACCGAGCGAGCCTTGCGCCAGTGAAATGAGCACGACTTTCCGCCATGTGAATACGTCGGAGAAGTTCAAACCACCCGTCGATTGCCCGAGCATCAGCCGGATGGATGCTCGCGAGGTAAAGGCTTCGAGCTTGTTGAGCAGCGGCGCGATAGCTTGCTCGCGCGCCCCATCTGACAGGACTTCATAGCGTTGCCAATACGCTTTGAGGCTATCTGGCAACCCCGGCCGGCTCACCACATACCGACGGAATGTGGTGTCGGTCAACAAGGGCACCAGTTCGCACAAAGTGAAGGGCGAACCATCGGCAGCCCGAGTACGGATGAGGGTGGATAGCGAGGCGCGCAATATGGCGTCACTACGCGGTCCCCAAAACCCGGACCAAATTTCCTTGAAGACGGTCAGGATGCCATCAACGGCTAGCTCTTGCTCCTCTTCAGTGCGAGCACTTCCCAGCGGATTGAATCCGATGGGCTGGTCACGTTTGCTCGCGTCAATTATGAGTACTCGTTCGGCATCTTTGGCGGCAATCCGCGCAAGGACCTCTGGGATCATGTCACCCTTGGGATCAATGGCGATGACACCGTAACCGTTAGCTATGTCGCCGAGAATGAGCCGGGTAAGCAACACACTTTTGCCGGAACCGCTCGGCCCGACCACATACAGATGCCGGGTACGGTCTTCGGCCGAAATAGTCAGCAGTCGGTCAGTCATGCCGGGATAATTACTCGCTCCGAGTACGGCCGCGCCAAACGAACTACTTGCCGCTACCGGTGGCAACTGTCGAGCGCTGCCGAGAGTAATCCCGGGTACAACAGCGCCAGCGGTCGGAAATGCTACGAGGGCTGCGGCTTCGCGCGCACCGAGCAGCAGCGGCCATTTAGTGACCGGATATTTCCGCTGTGCCAGCCCGTCAGCCACGACGGACGAAGGCAGCCAGCGCCGCACGATGCGCACGCCAACGGCATTGGCAGCATGGAAGTTCCCCCACACTCGGCCGAGCAGTTTGCGTGCTCGTGCCTTACTCGGCGCACTAACCCCAATGCGTGCTACCGCGATGAGTTGAGCGTCTTGTCGCTTAAGACGGAGCGCCCGGAGCGCTTCCACGTCAGCCGGTACGTCGCCCTCGAAGAGGTAGCTACTCCATGCGCGGTCACGCTTGCTCGAAGACGCGCTATGTACCGGCTTCGGCGTGCCCGCACTCGTCATAATCCACTGCAAACGGATTTCTTCGTTCCCGACGAGCGGAAGCAAGGACGACAGCACGGCACTATTTATCGCTTCAGCGCGATCTACCGAGAGTTGCCGTGCGTAGCTCGTCATACCGAACTCCGCCGCTACCGTGCATGACGGCCGCTGACTGAGGTATTCCGGCTCCGCCTCAAGCCGTATACCGGGCAGGCTGCTGCGTAGCCCGGATAGTACCTGGGCTTCGTTCTGCTTCGAGACCAGCAAGTAATGCGTGATGCCCTGCGATGCAGTAGCCACAATTTCTAGGCCGACCGGCGGCATAGGGAACAATGACCAGAGCGGCGGATGTGTCACGCCGCCGAGATGGGTGAGCCATCTCGCTACGTCGTCAGCGGAAAGCTGATTTGGCAATACGAGCCAGTAGGCCGTCAGCTTCGAGCGCCACGAACGCGCTTCGATAAGCCGAGCCGTGAGAATAACTCCGAGAATGCCGCATCCCCCGAGCAGCAAGATCAAAGGAGTGAGCCATATCATGAGATGGTCTCCCCGTTGTTAGCCTGTTGCGTATCACCGGTAGGCCGACGCAGCAAACGCCACGCCAGCATAATGACAACCCGTGCGACAGCATTCGCGTCGATGTCCGCTCGCTGTTCGCCTGACACTATGAGTCGATCAAACTTTGCCATATATCCCCCCCTTCGTTACCGCTACTATGGATGGAAGGCGTTGCCACGCGGCAACGCCTTCCATCCATAGTTATGCGGTGCCACGCGGAAACAGTCAAGTGTGTTTGTCCATTCCACAACACCGGCCGGTACACGCTGGCCTCAAGGGAAGTGCCAATAAAACCTGAAGGAACGACGCTCACTGTCGCCGTCCGATCACGACCACCCACACCACGGCCAGTACTGCCGCCACGATGACAAGCGGCCATATCCGCGCCACAGCATCCATTGCCAACCTGGCGGCTATAGCGATGCCCCAGATGCAGGCCAGCACGTAGAACACGCGCCAGCCCACATCCTTCGGCCCCATGAGCTTCACTGGCACCAGCCCCGTTTATCCTGTGGCTGATACTCCTCGGCTGATCCACCTGCCTTGTTGGCCGTCAGCCCGAACAAGTCGAGCCTGTTCATCTCAGCCGCCAGTCGAGCTTTAGCCACTCGCTTGGCTTCTCGTTCAACGTCAGCCAGTGTGCCGAATAGGTGCATGGCCGCGTCGGTCAATACCGTGATTCGTTTGGTGTCAAGCAGGGTAAGCGGCGAAGCCGCTACACCCTGCTGAGCCTCGTTCTCGTCGGGGGTCATCACCGGCGCCTGTTGGGCTGGTTGCCGAAAGTCTTGCGAACCCTCTTCCAGAAGCTATCGCGTCCAGCGATCCAGCCCATGACGTAGGCCAAGACCACGGCCACCAGGAAGGCCATAGCCAGGGAACTAACCCCCGGTCCGTGTGCCGTGCACGTCTGGCACGGCAGGTCATGGGCGGACGGTGTTGCCGCCGCAGTGGCGGCTTGCATAAGGACGTTCAAGTTGACCACTTCCTTTCTATTTTTTCGGCGCAGCGTGCTTTGGTGCTGCACCGCGCTGACGGATAGACAGACCCACAGCCCGCAATTGGTCGGTGGTCTGCGTTTCGATGTCGTGCAGCTCTGACAGCGCTCGATCTCGGGCGTCGTTCACGGCGGAGCGGCGTCGGGCCGGATGGCACTGCCAGCACCCGACGCCGAAGCCGGCGCCGAGTGCGAGCAGGATGAGCAGGGCTGTCATCAGGTGACGCTCGTGCCGAATTGCTGGACGGCCCGCGTGATGGCCATGCAGCCAGCCGCCGCGATCATGGAGATTTCGGGGCTGGCCGCAGGCAGCGCGAGTTCGAGCTGCACCTGCACCGACTTGATACGCATGGCCGTGTACATGGCCTCGGTTGTCACCGTCTCAACAGCTCGGATGGCAGCCTGTTCGGTGCGCGTCCCGCGCACGATGGCGTGGATCTGCCTGCGTGTCTTGGTGTTGAGCGGCACGAGGGCCGGTCTTTCAAGATCTCCACTCATGTGCGAACTCTTCCTTCGGTTGTGCCGCTCGATCAAGCGGCATGAAGGGGAGCTTGGCAAAGCAAGTTGCCGCCAGGCTGCTAGAAGCCTGCTCGCACTGCTCGGCTTTCTGCGAAGATGAGGGGGTGCGGAGACCTGAATGGATCAAGGAAGCCCCGGAGCTTGTCGAGTCACTGCTGAAGATCCGCGAAGCTGGTGTTTGGGAGCTTCGGCGTACTCGAATCGCGATCAAGCCGCTAGAGGACATAGCGAAGACGCTCTGCCCGCCTCAGTACCATGAGGATCAACACCGGCTAGTGGAGCATACATTGCAGCTTGCAATCAGCCGTCTTCGAAGCGTCGAGTATAAAGAAGCCGCGAGCATTCTATTTGACATCACTGAAGGCGCAGAGCCGCACAGAAGCAGTGCTACAGAGCGCAGAGAACAGGCAGCACTACGATTGAACCAAGGTCTTTCGACGTTCCGGAAGGCTGAAGGCGGCTATGAGCGCCCGCTGCTTATGGCTGTTGCCCAGGCAATTCAGGATCTCGCCGCTGAACACAATATGCCGGTAATTGAAGACCCACTAGTACGGCTCGACTACCTGGCGGTCTTGCCGGAAGACGTGATCATAAGTCGCAGCCTGCTCCATGTTGCGAGAACCTTGGCACAGCGCAGGCTACATGCTAAGGAAGAAGCCAGAGCTGAGATCGATGAGTTGCTTACGCGTTATGCAAATTGGAACGCCGGCAGAGATGAAAGCGGAGCAACCATGCTCATCTCATTCGACGCTCTAAGTAGAAAATATCTGAAGCTCTCCGTTTTTGATCTCATGGGGTCCCTTGAATCTACATCCCCAGGGCCATCCCATCCACCACACCTGCCGTTTCCAGGCATGAGGTATCCAGAAGGTGAGAGCTTCACTCCAATTAGCGGAGGAACCGATCCGTTCACTGGCGAGGTGGTTCAACCGTACTACATGGCCCACCTGCCAGTATCAATGATGGAGTGGGTGGAGTTTCTAACCAAGTTCGAGTGGCCAGGCATCGGTCACTGGGCTGAGCTATCAAAAATACCGGGAAACTTCAACCTTGCTAGCGGCGGCAAGCTGCCAGCTGTATGCATGACCTACCTCGACTGCGTCGGGTACTGTTTTTGGCTTTGGTTGACCACGCCATATCGGTTCCGACTTCCGACGGAAGCTGAATGGAATTACGCTGCTACCGGAGGCAAAAGGCGAGATTTCCCGTGGGGTTCAAATGTGGACTACTCGCGAGCGAATATTAGCTCCTCGGGCAAAGTGAATGTTGACGCAGCACGCCCTAGCGGTCCATTTAACATGGTAGGCCTTTCAGGGAACATTTGGGAATTTACCTCGTCCTTATGGGATGGAGAGGAGCCGATGCCTGCGTCAGAGATAGTTCTCCCTGATATCATGATACCGCTAATAACATATGAATGGTGGCAGGCTGACGAGCGGCTATCAGTTAACCGTGGCAATTACCTAGACACACGAGTCGTCATGAAGGGCGGCTCGTGGAGTCTAGGCCCTGAGTACGCCAAGGTTGGGTCGCGCATATTCTCATCGTTCTTCAACAGCGGAGAATACGGCGGTTTCCGCCTGGCCGTCAGCGCAGTAAAGGATCCAGCAACCGGCAGGTACGTCCCTGAGCCATCGCCATTTGTGCACAGAGAGTTGAGGCAAGTCCGCAGCATGTCAGTAGAGGACATGGCTTCACTTCTCCAGCAGTTTCATATTGCAGAAGCGCAGCGCTTAGCAGTCGATACCGGTTGCCCGACTGGATCAACGATTACTAGCACCCCAGGAAAACCAACTTCTTGGGAGGAAATCGTGCGGGGCACATTTTCAGCCTAGCTCGTGAATCAGATATTAGCCTCGATCCTTCAGCCGTAGTCAGTGGTTGACTTATGGTTCCGGCTGGCTGGGTTGACGTCCGGTTCACGGCTTTTGTGCTCGCAATGCCGGGGATGGGACGCGGCGATGGCCGGGGTGTATGAGGCCATTGCCGTGGTTGACGTGCCGGGTTACCCTCCTTTCTGGTCCGGTCGGCTGGTCAGCTCGGGGCGGGGATCGCGCCGAGGCGGTTCCAGGCGGCGACGACTGTTTCGGCCCAGGGCCAGGATCGCTCGATCTTCAGGATGCGTCGGCGAGCGTGAGCGGTGAGGCGGGCGGGGATGTGCAGGATCGTGGCACGCAACGTGACCGGCTCGGCGGCGGCGAGTTCCCCGTCCTTCTCGAGTCCGAGCAGTTGAAGGTAGGCGAGCAGGTCGGAGGCGATGTTCGCGGCCAGCAGCCAGGCCTGGTTGCGCGCGTAGGACTTGAACGGCAGATTCCTTATGCCCGTGGCTTTCTCCGTGCGCACCCGGTCCTCGACCACGGCGTGCTGACGCTGTAACGCGTCGAGGAAGAAGGGGTGGTGGGAGCCGGGCACGCCGCGGATGCCGCGCGCCGGGATGTTGGTCACCATCAGCTGGAAGCGCCAGCCGACCTTCTTCTCGTACTCGGTCAGCTTCTTCGCGTGCCGCCGCGAGGGCTTGACGCGTCGTACGATGAACCGCACTTGGCCCCAGCCGGTCCGCGGGCTGATCCCGGTCAACTCGGCGACCTCGGCGTGCTCGTCGAAGGTGCCGTCCTGCTCGAATGTCGGCCCCCACGCCTTACCCGGCAGTTGCCCGATCGCGTTCTCGTCGGCGTCTGTGATCGGGAATCCGCTGGTGAAGTAGACCTTCCGGCGCGCGGTGGACAGCCTGGTGAGGTGCTCGATGAACTCGTGGCTCGCGCCGGCGCCGTCGAGCCGGACCAGGATCTTGCGCCGGAACCTCGAGGGAACCTGCCGCAGCGCCTCGCCCAGCACGCCGGCGTGCTCGGACGCCGTGTTTGAGCCCGCATTGCCCGGCCGGAGCATCATCGCGAGGCATTCGAGGGTGTTGCCGCACCACGCGGCCAGCGGGTGATGCCCGAACGTCTTCTTGAACGTGCCCGCGGCACCCTCCTTTTTCGACGCGGCGGTGATGACGGTCGCGTCCATGTCGATCACGACCCAGCCCGTAAGCTGTTTGCCGAGGACAGTGATCCACGGGAATCCCGCCTCACGCGCCTCGAGCAGCGCCCAGACCCGCACGCGCACCCGAGTACGCGCCTTCCCGATCTCCTCCCGGGTCTTCGCGTCGATCTCCTCGAGCGTGCGCCACAGCGTCGAGTCCGAGGCCTGCCCGCCCAGCACCACCGTGTGGTGGCGGGCCAGCAGTTCGGCCTGGGCCAGGTTCACCGCGCCCAACGCGATCCCGACGATCAGCGAGACCAGCACGTCCGCGCGGTTCAGCAGCCACGGACTTGCCCGCAGCACCCCGCGCAGCCGCCCGACCAGGTCGATCCGATCGGCGGTGCGGTGCAACAGCACCGCGCCCGCGTGCCCGACCATCCCCTCGCCCGACGCCTCGAGTTTCAGAGCGCGGTCCCATCGATTACGCTGCTTCACCGGGAAGGTGCCTCGCTTCACCTGGGTTTATCAGACTTCGCAATCCGATCATCCCAGGTAGCAGGCACCTTCTCCCAACACGGCATCAGATCAAGCGCCCCCGGCTGAATTCGCGAGGTTAGCGCAGAAGAATTGCACGAAGCAGCGGAGCGGCTTGCTCAAGCGTAAATCGAGCCATAAGTGGATGCTCACCCAAAATGTGGCCCACGAGGAGCCCACTTGCTTCGGCTTGTATGTCTTGATCTGAATCACTGGCGAGAGCAGCCCATGCTTCGAAGATCGACGCGGGGGCTGGTTCATCTGCTGTTGCTTCATGCTCTAGAAGCGGCGTGATTAACTCTAGGGACAAGTCCCGAAAATCCCGATCTGGATGCATGCGTAATGTGTCAAAGTAAACTTGGCCGCGTTGTCGGGAACTGCGCGCCAACGGCACTAATCCTTCACGGAGAGAGTTCGCACGCTGACCATTCTGGCTAGCATTGCGTTTTTGAAGCATTTCCTCATGGCTATGAGCGTCTGCCGCATCTAAGTTGGCGAGGTGCTCGTAATAGTGGACCTGTTGCACAAATTCACCCACTGAAACCTGCAATAGATCGGCTGGAATTATTTCAAGCCGATCTGGGTTCGCACGTATTTCATGGGGTGTATTCACTACCATTTGCCTTATATGTCGTCTAAATGATAACACGGCCCCTTGTGGGAGCCAAGAGCTTTAGGCTGACCCTTGGCTTCTGCGACGATGTTTTATGCACAAGCGAAGCTTGAATGTCGATCCTTCTTCATATCTACTGGCTGAAATAGCTCACTATCCCCAAGATCCGCCGAGCCGCCTCGCTTAGGTCGGCAATGACCGACGAAATCTCGGCCACAACCTCACCTGAATCGGGCGGCAGTTCCGGCGTACAGAGGGTTATGAACGGCAGTTTTGTCACCGCCTCTATGGCACGCTGAAGCGATGATTGCGGCATCGTGACCTCGCTGTTCTCCCACTTCTGGACGTTCCGCTTCGTGCACCGGTTCGGCTCGCCGAGCCTGACACCAGCATCCCGAATCGCCTTGGCGAACCGCTCCTGCGAGTAGCAGAGTTCGTGCCGCACTTTGCGCAAGCGCTTGCCGTTGAAGCGCATCGCAACGATCCGGGGCAGAGCTCCCGGGTGAAGGCGCTCCCATAAGTCGGAGTCGGTGACGCTCTCGTCAGGGAACCTCGGCTCTAATGGCGTCTGGTACTCGGCTCGCCTCGGTCGTAGCCTCAACCCATCGATGTGCTCGTGACCAAGAGCCGTGAGGACTTGGACCAAGGTTGCCTCGTCAACACCGGTGATTTGGGCGATGTCGGCGGGCAGAGTGCCCCCGGCAAGTACGACGCGTCCCGGTTCGGTCGGGAAGTCGCTCAGGTAGGTATCCACGGAGAAACCCGTCTCAGGTATGGAAGTTGGGGATGAGGTGGAACGCGACCACAGCCGTGGCTCGGCCCCGCGTAGTACGTGGGGTGCACTTCAGCTGTGGAAGCGAAGGATGCGCTGGTAGCGATGCCGATGAGCTACCGGCTCGGCCGGACAGGCTGACGCTGGAACGCGAATCGCGGATGCAGCAGGCTCGTGCTGGGACGGAGCACGCGCACCCAGTTCTGATCAGCACGCAGGATGTCCACGCGACGAAGCGGCGGCTCGATCGAGTGCTGATAGCAGTGCAAGATGATCTGTGCCCGATCCATGGCGTTGGGCCAGTTCAGCGCTCGGTGATACGTCTTGATCACCTCAGTGCTTCCGTTGTGCAGACCCCACGTACAGCGAACCGTCCAGATCGGATAGAACGCCTGGTCGTCGGCCAGCCGCTTCGCGATGAGGTCGATGACCGGCGTGGCCATCGCAGGCCTCTTGATCTGTGGAGCGTGAGCGGAAGCGTCTGTGAGCGACCGCATCGGGTATACAGACATCAGTGGTTTACCACCTGGAGTTCGACGGATGTGCGGACTCCAGCTTGTGGCGGCGGGGCTACGTTGAGCCATACAGTGGCACTCAACAGGCAGCGTTGTTGGATGGGCAGGTGCGGTAGCGATCATGACGCAAGCTCGGGAACTCGACCCCAGTTCCTCAGTGCTGGCCTACTTCGGCAGCGAACTGCGACGCTTCCGCACGGCGGCCAACCTGAGTCAGGGTCGGCTTGGCGAGGTCATCAACTACACGGGTGCGCTCGTCGGCCTGATCGAGACTGCCAAGCGCACGCCCTCGCGTGACTTCGCAGAGCGTTGTGATGACGTACTCAACACCGAGGGCGCGCTCAGCCGCCTGTGGCCGCTGGTCAATCAGCGGCTCTTCCCGAGCTGGTTCCGTGGCTATGTGGAGCTGGAAGCCACGGCAACACGCATCCTGTCCTTCGACGTGCAGGTCGTACCCGGCCTACTCCAGACCGAGCACTACGCCCGTGCAGTATTGCTGGCAGGCCGCCATCCCAACGTTGACGAACTGGTGGCTGCTCGGCTCGACCGGCAACGCATCCTCGGCCAGTCAGAACCGCCGCTGTATTGGGTCGTACTGGACGAGGGCGTGTTGCGGCGTCGCGTCGGTGGACCGGAAGTCATGCGGGAGCAGCTAAAACGGCTTGTGGAACTAACCGCCTCGCCGCGTATCGTGGTGCAAGTCCTGCCGTACGACGCTGGCGCACACGCGGGGGTAGACGGGCCGCTCACCATTCTGTCGTTCGACGAGAGTTCGGATGCCGTCTACGTCGAGGGAATCGGCAGCGGTCAGCTCATGACCCGGCCGGAAGAGGTCGAGCGATGCCGTCTAGTTTACGATTTAGTACGAGCCGTAGCGCTGTCGCCGGAAGCATCGGCAGACATGATCGTTGCGACGATGGAGGAACTATGAACGAGCTTCCGGATACGGAACGTCTGGTGTGGCGCAAGTCCACCCGAAGTGGTGCTCAAGGCGGCAACTGCGTCGAGGTCGCCGTGTCGAACGGCTACGTGCTGGTACGTGACTCGAAGGACCCCGATGGGTCGCGCCTGACCTTCTCGTCTGCTGAGTGGGCGGCGTTCATCGAGGGTGCGAAGGACGGGGAGTTCGACCAGTAAAGCTACGCAGCAGTCAAGACCAGCGTCTTGACTGGCTCCCCGAGCGTCTGCGGATAGGCAACAATGCACTCCGTGACAATATCGCGCAGAGTTGTGGAGATAACGTCGGTCGATGTAGTTGAGTTGATTCCAGCGCGTAGTACTCGCTGTTCGCACAGCATGACGGGATCAGCCTCGCCACTGATGTAATGGTTGACGGATGCTCCTTCAGCTACAATACCCTTGCTATGCACGGCAGTGATGCACTTGTAGTCTGGAACTCCCGCGTTGAATCCGGCGAGGCCGAGCCGAAATCCTTCCTTAGGCCATGTTTTCATGGAACGTTCGGCGCGCTCAAATAATGACCAAAAAGCGGTGTCTAGCTCTGTGATTGCTTGCACTGACCTGACGAAGTTGCCGATGAATGCGAGCTTGTCGCTCACGTAATTCCCAGTGATCATGAAAGCAAGGCTCGGGTTGATTTGGCCCACCTTCTCAACCGTCTCGTCAGCTTCCCAGTTGCCAGTCCTACCACTCCTCGACAGGCCATCCCAGGCAATGGCGATCTCTGAACCATTATGTGCAGAAATGACGATGCTCATAAGGGCATGATAGCAGGCTTAGAGGGATGGTAGGCCGTATTAGTCACGCCCCGCTGGGGAATCAACGTTATACTAGTGACATGGTACTTGATGATCTCAGGGGTGATCTTGAATCGTTGTTCGTTGCTGCGGCTAAAGCGGCAACTACGCGCTTGCGTGAGCATGGTTTGCCACTGACGACCCTTGCTGTGAGGCAAGTGGTCGAGCGAGACGAGGAAAATCTATCTACGTGGCGAGCTTTTGGTCAACAAGTGCAGCAAAATGTCTTATCCGACCAGGGATTCGGCCTTTATCGCATCGCGCCGCTGCTAGCGGCTGATGTGGTTCTTGCCGCTAGGCAGGTCGCTAGCCAGATGGCAAGCGCTACCGACTCCAAATTTCCATTCTTTGCACCTCTTGGCATCGGACATGCTAACTGGCTATTCAATGATAGCGACACGATGCCTCCTTCCCCGGAGTATGCCAGCGATCCCGGCGAGTGGGTCGCGCGCTATGTTGTGTTTCCGGCACTCTTGACGCATCTTCAGATGCTCCCCTCTCTCGAAAAAGCTGGTCGTGCCCGAGTTGCCTTTGCTGATGAGGTGGTCTTATTCGCACGGTCGAGCGGAATGACTTACCGGACTTCTGCTCCGCTCGCTGGGATTACCCTGCCAAAGTCCAGAAGCTCAGGGCTTTTGGCTGCCGGGGGAAGGCTGTATCGATTGACGCCTGAAGAACAGGGCGAGGTCATCGAGCGATGGGGACTAACCTCGCATCATTTGGGCATCTTTGCATCGCTCCCGCTCGTCGCGCTCGAAGTGCTAGTGGGTACAGATAGAGAAGCTCAGAACCTCAACCCGCAAGAACCGCTCACTAGGTGGCTATGTGCGTTTCAATTGCATGGGTTCCCCATCGCCGGAAGGACCGGAAGTTTTGAGCCTTTTCCGCAGTGGTCGTTACCGATGAGTTCACCGGCGGTGCCCTTACAGTTACCGAATACCACAAACGACTGGCTTGCTGTGCGGCCGGCCGCTTTCGGCAAGATTGGCGCAACGGCTAATAGGCTTAAGGAATTCAAGCTCGCGGAACCTCGAAAGGTGCAGGATTTTGCCCTGCATCGTTTCTGGCAAGGCGGTTCCCGTCAGACTGCGGCCGACGCGGTCGTCGACTTTGTCGTCGCATTAGAGTCACTGCTCCTTCCATACGACAATGAGACACGTCATGGCGACCTCTCTTACCGCTTCCGTTTGCATGGTGCGCTGTACCTCGCGAAGAATAAAGCAGATCGGCTCGCAGTCCACAAGACTCTGAATGATCTTTATGGTCTGCGGAGTACGCTGGTCCATGGCAACAAGTATCCGACGCAGGAAAAGATCGTGAAGGGGCGAAAGAGTGCCGAGGAGCTCGCGAGGCGGGGGTTGCTACGTGCGCTCGATGAGGGGTTCCCGACGGTCGAGACCTTTAAAAAACTGACCTACGGTGCTAATTAAGGTTTCGGCGTGCGCCGTGCGTTTGGTGCGTAGGGAGAATAAGTTCTTCAGCGATGTGCAGTAGCGTTCTGAACTGCGAAAATGCCAAGGAAGACAAGGCCGCCTATTACCAGCGAGACCTGGATGAGACTGTACGTCTCAAGCGTCGTGCGGCGTGGCCTTAGGTCGGATTCGGCTAACATGCTAATCTGTTGACCGAGCGCTAAAAGGCCTATACCGAGAGAGCATGCAAGCGAAGCCCATCCTGCATACAGTGTCCAGATCGACCGTCCCGCGTATGTATTGCTAAGCAGGGTTGCACTGAGCGCGAGCGTACCTACTGCTAAGACAATGAGGCCATTGGTGTAATCGCCAATCGCCTTCAGCGCTGCGCGCTTGTCATCATCGCTCCCGGAATTATGATCGGTCACAATAAGACCTCTAGCAGAAATGGAAGGGATATGGGCACTTGCGCTCCTTCCCGGCGACTCGTTCTATCACTTCGCGCACTCCTTCTTCCGTGTCGGGAGTTTCTTCAGAGAGCAATTCGCGGTTCTTCATTTCCTTAAAGCAGTCGAAGACGATGACTTTTGCTCGCGCAATATCGTTTGTGAACTGCAAGCCATTCGCCGCTTGGTGCTCGAACCACTGTTGATCGGATACCAAAGCCTCGTCTTCTAGGTAGTGTGCGATGAACTTCCAGATAAGCAGGTCAGACAGTCCGTGCTCGTCGGAGAATTCGGTGATGACTTCTTTGATGAAGTCCTGCCTTGTGTATGGCATGTTCAAGTTACGCTCCTTGCTGGATCGCGATGGGACGCCGAACGATCATGTAGCCCCCACCGGTGAGGCGGCATTCCGGGGCGCCCATACGGGTGACGGGGTTATCGGTCATTTTTTCGCACACCTCGCTCCCTGAGGAGTCGCTTCAACGCCGAGGCGCTTATGCCGTAGTGGACAACGACCTCACGTTGCTTCATGCCATCCCGGTATGCGTTGACGATCTCTTGCACCTTCTCGGGGCTGAAGCGGTCAGCGATGCGGCGCACCTGGTTGGGGTTTCCGTGCTGCTCATCGTTCTCGACGAGTAGCCGATGCACGCTGGCTTGGCTGATACCGAAGTTCTCAGCGATCTTCCGGCGCGGCGTGCCAGCCTTCCAGGCAGCGACGATCGCGGCTACGTCGTCCTCGCTCAGCCGATCGCTCAGCTTCCAGGCGTGACCCGCGTTCTTGCTGTCGCTCTGCCTACTGAAGCGCTCTGACGGGTCGTCGGTGGCGATGGCTCGTTCGAGCTGGTAGCGGGCTCTCTTGAGGTCTTCTGCCACGTCGGGACGGTCCGAGTAGAGGGCTATGAGGCCAACCCTAGTTCCGCCTGCCGACAGTTTCGGGGCATGGAGAAACCCCAGCCGCTCTGTGGAAGGGCTGGGGTTGGGCTGTTCTCGTTACCGCTGATAGTTCCCTCGTCCCACGCTCACGCCGTTCTCCTTAAGTAGTCGCTTGATGCTCGAACGGCTGATCTTGAACTGCTCGGCGAGCTTGGCCATCGGGACACCTTCCCGGCCGCTGGCAACGAGCTTGGCTAGGTCGTCGTCAGTCAGGCGCTCCGAGAGTAGGCGCGTCCGGGGGTTGTAGGTACTTGGCCGGGTACTGCGAACCGTCATAGCTGGCTCAGAGGTACCAGTGCCGCACCTCTGGCGTACCCGTCCGAAGACTTCCAGCAGGTCAGGGCGGTTTGCAAAGTAGCGGGCGATCTCCACCATAGTCTGCACGTATGCTCCGACCAGGAGTTATCAACTTTTCACTCGCGCGAGTGTCTGTGCCGCTGCGCAAAGGCACTGGTCAGCGACATGCGGCGGTTTTATCCACGCAAGGTCGTTCGCCGTTGCGGAGCCAGTGGGCCCTCGTATATCAGGTTCGTCACGTAGCAGGGCACGAGCCCCTCGTCCTCGGCGACCAGCAGGGCCCGGGCGGTGTTACCGGACGTCCTCGGCCTAGACCACCTCGCCGCGGAACCACACGGCGCCGACCTGCTCGCTCTCCAAAGGGGCCGTGCAGGATCAAGCGGCGGGCCGTTCGGGGGCCGGGCGGCGGCGCAGGGAGGTCTGGGTGATGGAGGGCGGGTTGTAGGCGACGTCGTTGGGGCCGGCGTCGGTGCCGGGCGGGGCGATCTCGTCGATTCGGTCGAGGATGTCGTCGTCGAGAGTGACCTCGAGGCCGGCGAGCGTGTCCTGGAGATGCTCCATCGTGCGCGGTCCGACGATCGCGGAGGTGACGCCCGGGTGGGTGATGGCAAAGGCCATCGCAAGGTGGGTGAGCTTCAACCCGGCCTCCGCGGCGAGCGGGATGAGTTGCTCGACGACATCAAGTTTGCGCTCGTTGTCGAAGTGCCCGGGCATGGCATTCGCACGGTGGGTTCCGTTGTGGTGCGCCTTGCGGTACCGGCCGGTGAGCAGGCCCTGGGCCAGGGGGCTCCAGACCAGCGTGCCCATGCCGTGGCGTTGTACGGCGGGTAGCAGTTCGCGTTCGACACCGCGGTTGAGGATCGAGTACGGCGGTTGCTCGGTGTGGAAGCGTTCCAGACCGCGGCGCTCGGAGACCCACTGGGCTTCGACGACCTCGGAGGCGGGGAAGGTCGAGCTGCCGATCGCGCGCACTTTTCCGGCGTGGATCAGGTCCGTGAGGGCGGAGAGGGTTTCCTCGATGTCGACCGTGGGGTCGGGGCGGTGGATCTGGTAGAGGTCGATGTGGTCGGTCCGCAGACGGCGTAGGGAGTCCTCGACCGCGGTCATGATCCAGCGGCGCGAGTTGCCCCGGCGGTTCGGGTCCTTGCCCATCGGGTAATGGACCTTCGTGGCGAGCACGATCTCGTCGCGGCGGCCCTTGAGCGCCTTGCCCACGATTTCCTCTGACTCACCGTCGGAGTAGATGTCGGCGGTGTCGACGAAGTTGATCCCGGCATCGAGCGCGTGGTGGATGATGCGGATCGACTCGTCGTGGTCGGGGTTTCCGGCGGCGCCGAACATCATCGTGCCCAGGGCGTAGGGGCTGACCTGGATTCCGGTCCGGCCCAGCGTGCGGTGCTTCATGCCTGGTTCCTGCCTTCCTCGCGGGTCTGGTCGGGCGCGTTCACGCGCAGCCGCTCGTCGTCGAACACGATCTCGACCAGCGGGCTGTGGGCGAGCCAGTCGTCGAAGTCCTGCCGCCTGGCCGGCCGGCCGGCGACCTCGGGGCGGTTCTGCAGGTCGAGCACGGAGGTGATCACCCGGCGCCGGGTTGGTCCGTCGACCGGCATCGCGGTCGCGGGCAGATCGGCGGTGATCCCGTGTTTGAGGTGCACGGTAAAGCGCGGTTCGGCGCGCAGGTTCGCGTACCAGTTGCGTGGCGGATGTGGCATGCCGGTGATGTACCAGCGCTCGTCGACGCGGTGGAACCACACCTCGATCCGGCGCGCTCGGCCGGTGCGCCGTCCCATCGTGGTGATGTCGATCGTGCGCTCGGCTCGGGTCGAGTCCGGCCCGATCGCCAGGGCGCGGGCGACGGCGGCGAGAGTCGCCTCTTCCATGATCATCCTCCTGGGTGCTCGCTGTGCGCCGCGCGATCAGCGCCGGGCATCTCCAGGAAATCAGCGTTGGCGGGGCGCCGACAGCAAGATCGTCTTGCGTGTTTGCATAAACCTGTCGGGTTACGGCAGTGCGGTGGCGAGATCCGCGTGCTCGCGCAGGTGCGCCGCGTCGGCGCTCGGCGGGAGACCGAACTGGCGCCGGTATTCCCTGCTGAACTGCGAGGGGCTGTCGTAGCCGACCTGCGAGCCGACGCCGGTCACGTCATGCGGGTGGCTGGCCAGCAGCAGCCGTGCGGCCTGCAGCCGAATCTGCTTCTGGAACTGGATCGGGCTCATCGCCGTCACCGCCTGGAAGTTGCGGTGGAACGCCGAGACGCTCATCCCGGACAGCCGCGCCAGATCCTCGACCCGGAACGCCTCGGTGTAGTTCTCCCGGATCCACCGCACCGCCCGGGTGATGTGGCTGAGGCTGCTGTCCACGAGGCCGAGTTGTCGTACTGCCTCGCCCTGCGCGCCGGTCATGAGCAACCAGTGGATCTCGCGGGTGACGAGCGGTGCCAGCACCCTGCGATCGCCCGGCCGGTCCAGCAGCCGCAGCAGGCGCACGACGGCCTCGAGCAGGTCCGGCGGGGCGTCGCTGACCGCGATGCCGGGGCGGGCCGCGCCGGTGGACCCGGGCAGGTCGCCCGGCTGGGCTTGGACGAGTAGTTCCGCGATGACAGCCGGATCCAAGCTCATCCCGAAGCCGAGCGCCGGACTGCCGGGCATGACGCTGCCCGTCACCGGCAGGTCGGCCGAGGCCACCAGGTACTGGCCGGGACCGTAATCGTAGACGCGGTCGCCGAGGGCGAGCCGCTTGCCGCCCAGGGCGACGAGCGCGAGCACCGTGCCCGACATCGACGATCCCGGTTGAGCGTCCGGCCCGATCCTGCAGATACGCACGCCCTCAACCGCCGTGGCCATATCGGGGCGCGCATGCCGCTCCAGCCGGTCGCGAAGCTCGACCAGAAGAGGTTCGACGGCAGTCGGCATTCCATGATTCCAGCACGAACCCGCCGCCCCCGCGCGCCGACGGGCCGGCAGCGGGAGGATCGTGCAAGAAGTCGCGCGCTTCAGACAAGCACGGCGAGTTGTCCCTACCGGGGCGGTCGGCTTTCTCGCTGCACGCCCTGGCGATCATCGTCCGTCGGCCATTCGAGGGCGCGGAACTTGTCGGTCGCGTCCAGCTGCCAGGACGCGTTCGGGGCTGGATAGACGAATCGTCGGTAGGAGGCCCGCGGCTTCTTCCGCGGCTCGGCCCGGGCGACGTTCACGTCGCGGAAGATTCGCGCCAGCGCGCTGTCGAGGGAACCGGGGTCATTCCCACGTTGAGCCCGGGTGACACGCGTGCGCTCCTGAGCTCGCGCGTCGGCGTCAGGAACGAAGGGTGCGCAGGCCGGTGCGGATTTCGCTGACCAGGATCTCGGGCTGTTCCAAGGCCGCGAAGTGCCCGCCCTTGTCGGCCTCGCCGTAGTGGATCAGATTGCTGTAGGTGTCTTCGATCCAGCTTCGTGGCAGGCGGGGGATGTCCCGCGGGAAGACGGTCACCGCGACCGGAAGCGCCAGCTTCGGACCGGCGAATGTGAGCGACCTGTTCTCCCAGTAGATGCGGCCGGACGACGCCGCGCTGTTGGTGAACCAGTACAGGGATATCGCATCGAGCATGTCGTCCATACTGAGGGCGTCCTCGGCGAGCCCGTGGTTGTCGGTCTTGGACTGGAACTTCTCGTAGATCCAGGCTGCCTGGCCGGCGGGAGAGTCCGCCAGGGCGAATCCGACGGTCTCCGGCTTCGTGCCCTGAAGGTGGTTCGACCCGCCGAGATCGCCGGTGTAGAGGGCGAGGGTCTCCACGGCGTGGCGCTGTTCGGGCGACAAGGTGTCGGGTATCTGTGCGGGAAAGGCGTACTGGGTGTTCAGATGAATTCCGAGAAGCCCCTCGGGTTGCATGGCCCCGAGGGCGGTGGTGACGACGGCACCCCAATCGCCGCCTTGCGCGGCCCATCGCGGGTAGCCGAGACGCTTCATCAGCTCCGCCCACGCGCTTGCGATGCGCGATACGTTCCACCCGGTCTTGGTGGGCTTCTGGGAGAACCCGAACCCGGGGAGCGACGGGACGACGACGTCGAATGAATCGGCGGCGTCTCCGCCGAACGAAACCGGATCGGTCAGCGGGCCGATCAGCTTCAGGAACTCGACGATCGAGCCCGGCCATCCGTGCGTGAGTATCAGCGGCATCGCGTCGGGATTCTTGGACCTGACGTGGATGAAGTGGATGTCCAGCCCATCGATCTCGGTCAGGAATTGGGGGAAGCGATTGAGCTCGGACTCGAAGCGCCGCCAGTCATAGCCGCGCCCCCAGTAGTCGACCAGGGATCTGGCACTGCCTACGCGGACCCCTTGCGACCAGTCGCCCACCGTTTCCGGATCCGGCCATCGAGTTCTGGCCAGTCGCTGCTTCACGTCGTCGATCTCCGAATCCGAGATCGAGACGGTGAACGGGCGGACGAGGGTCGAGGCCGGCGGCGTCGGTGCGGTCATTGCCTTCTTCTCCTGAGCTTCGAAACACGGCGCAACCGTCCGTTGCACACTGCTGTGCAGCCTACTTCGTTGCGCACCGGTGTGCAATGATGGTGTCGTGCCCACCGAGTCCTCCCGCGCGCGCTCGATGAACGAGACACGCGATCGCATCCTCGACGTCGCCCTCGACGTGCTCGGAAAGAACCCCGACGCCGGAATGGGCGACATCGCCTCCGCCGCCGGCGTCGTCCGCCGCACCGTCTACGGCCATTTCCCCTCGCGCCTCGACCTGATTCGGACACTCACGCAACGGGCCGTCACCGAGATGACAGCCGTGCTCACCGACGTCAACGCCTCCGACGCAGAAGCGGACGCGACATGGGTCGAATTCATCGCCCGCCTCTGGCCGGTGGCACACCGGTACCGAGTGCTGCTGGCGCTGCGCCGCGGCGAGTACGGCGAGGCGATCCACGGCCTACTCGGGCCAGTCGACGAGCTCCTCGCCGACCTCGTGAAACGGGGCCAGGACAGCGACGTGTTCGCGCAGCACCTCCCGGCAGCCATTCTGAGCCAGCTTGCCTACGGCGCCGTGTTCGCCATCGCGGACAGCGACCTATCGAACGGGACCCTCGGCGCCCGAGCAGCGACGATCACGAGCCTGCTGATGCTCGGAGTCCCCGAGACCCGCGCAATCGCCCTCGTGGGCGAGCAGCCCTGACCCGCAGCACTGGAGCCCAACCGCGGATCGTCCTGCTCCGAACACCACATCGTCACCGCACCCCGCCAACAATCCGGTCAGACCAGGGTGATCGCTGCGATGTCGACAGGTCTCCGGCAACCGGTGCTCGGGAAGCTTCGCGGCGTTCGACAAGCGGCACTAATTGCGCGGGCCAAACCGGTAGCGGTGGGCGGCACCCGGGGCGCTTCAGCGCGGATCGAATGAGAACACCAATGGCCTGCTACGCCAGTATTTCCCGAAGGGAACCGACCTCTCTCGGCGCACGCACACACACCGGCAGGTCCTCGATCGGCTCCTCTGGCCGCTTCAGGTGCTGGTGACGTGACCCGACGTACCCCGCAAGCCCTCCTGGGACACCGACGAAATAGCTTCGAACCGTGAAGATTACGGAGCGTGCCGTTGCGTCTTCCCGTGTTGGAGAAGATCGTTTCCCGGTCTTCAGCTCCGCAGGGGTGTCGGATATATCGGCGACTGCAGCAGATATCACCGGCCCTCGGCGGACCAAGCGGCGCGGATCTGCCCGGCGGTTGTGGCGGCTTGCCTGATTCCGGCCTCGCGGGCCGACTGCCAGGCCGCCCAGTTGCCCAGGTCGGGGCCGAAGGCGTTCAGCGCCG
>Ga0073928_10003665_pt1 | contig 23869 bp, 24 predicted proteins | sample PaiPotPPA55metaG_FD_76969 | JGI IMG/M metagenome (GOLD analysis project Ga0073928, IMG submission 76969) | Iron sulfur acid spring bacterial and archeal communities from Banff, Canada, to study Microbial Dark Matter (Phase II) - Paint Pots PPA... ...
ATATGGAACGCCCGGCACGCCCGAACTCACGGACGCGCTGGCACCATTGATTCCTCAATACGACGCAATCCTGATGTCGAACCACGGCGTCGTCACTTACGGTCCTGACCTCCATCGTGCTTACATGAAGATGGAAACCGTCGAGCACTTTGCGCAAATCGCGCTGATTACTCACTTGCTGGGATGCCAGCAACCCCTCGGCGAACCTGAGCTAGAGAAGCTGATGGCGGCCCGAGTGAAGTATCAAGGGTCAACCTCGGCTGCCCCCATGCCCTTGGCAACCAACCGGGGAAACGGCGGTTCGTACCATCCCACGAAAGCCTCCCCGTCCACTGGCGCCCGATCTGGCAACCGGCGGACCGTCCCGGTTTCCTAGATTTACACTCTGAAAGACCTCATCCCATTCCAAGTTCATCTGCGGCTTCCAGCGGACTGCCACAGCGCCGGCAGATCGTAGCCGAGCAGTCACCGCAAACCAATGGATCAGGCACTTCCACCGCGCATTGCGGACAATAGAGAAGTTCCGTCCGGGATGGGCTCGTAGAAGAAGGATTAGATTCCATCACGAAAGAAATCTAGCACAGAACGCGTCGGGCCAGATGTCCCCATCTGTCCGGCGGAGCAAAGCTCCGCAATCTGCGGTGAGCCATCCCTGTGCATTGAAACTATGGAATAATGCTGATCTTCCGGTAACATTTCAGCATCCAAGGTTCGCGAGACGGGAAACACTGGAGGGGAATAATGGAATATTGGAAGCGGGCACTGTTGGCGGGCTCCGCGGGAGCGGCTGCCCTCATGTTTGTCAAAGGGAACAAGGCCGCTGGGTTGATCCTGACCGGCGTGGGACTGGCAACTCTGGCCTCTGAGTATCCGGAGAAATTTGCCGAATTACGCGAGAATCTTCCCGACTATATCGAACGGGGTACAACTTATCTGGACGTTGTGACCAGGGCTGGAGAACGTCTGGCCTCTTTGGCCGAGAGCCGGGGAGAGGGATGGTTCGAGGCGCTGCTTAGCCGCTAAGCGGCTCACTGCCCGGCGCGGGTTATTCGATCCCTAATTGCTTTCTGGCCTCTGGACTCAATCGCTCGGGGCTCCACGGCGGTGTCCAGATCACGTTAACCGTGACATTTCTCACGCCGGGAAGTTGCTCGATCCGGGCCTTTACTTGAGCGCTGATGTTGACGTGCTCCGGGCAGCCTTGAGCAGTAAGGGTCATGTCGACGGTTACGTCTTGCTGCGAACCGGAATCCGTTCCGGGTACAGCGTCGAAACGTATTTCGTAAATCAGTCCGAGATCGACGATGTTGACGGGAATTTCCGGGTCATAGCATTGCTTTAGAGCGTCTAATACTTCGTTCTCAGTTGGCATAGAGTTCGCTTCCGGCTGCGGGAATACGTTAAGTTTACCTTACTTGGGGCGATTGTTCCGACGTCCAGCTGAGTTGGCAAGACTTGAAGCGGGAACCGCATTCATCGACATGAAAAGAATCCAACTCATTCTGCTGATCTTTATCCTCGCGGCTGGCGTGAGGATTGGCTACATTTTCTATCAGCGCCATGAGTACAACGTTCGCCAACTGAACAAACCACAAGCGCCTCCCCTCAATCCCGATTACTACGTCACTCCTGAGAAGCTTTACTTATACGATTTGAAAACTGCAAAGCAGCTCACCAGGCAGCCTGTATGGGTCAAGGTAGGTTACAGCATCACTTACTATCCGTACGGCGTCGCGACGCATCGCGTTGATTTCTCCCATGAAGCTGGATTGCTGACGCCACTCGAAAAGCTCCAGATCAAAGATGTGATCGCAACTGCTTCGCCGAAGGCTCCAGGCCAGAAGCAGATCATGTCCGTATTCGCGAAAGACGGCAAGGACTATGCCTTCTCCATAGGCGCGGTCGAGGGCGATGACTACCGTTTTTTCGCCAACGACATGTTGTTCATTCAAGATCCGCACACGCTCTATACCCACTGGCCGTCCGACGTTTGGGATTCCATTGATAAGCACGAAGTCAAGGCGGGAATGAATGAATTGCAGGCAGACTTTGCAATCGGATTGGGTGTGCCCGAATCCGGCGGCGACGATAGCCAGAAGACAGTCGACTACGTGAATGGCGGCAAGCCGCTCAGGATAACTTATCGCAACGGAAAAGCCGCCGAGATTGCAGCCGCACCGGCGTCTTAGTATTAGGCAGGATACTTCAAGGACAGAATGGACGAACGCGCCAAGGAGAGATTCTTTTGGGGAGTTCTGCTGGCTTGGATTCCAGCCATTCCGTTAGTGTTCACGCTCATAGGAGGTCTTCGGGACCTCTCCACGTCCCATGCCACTGGGCCCGCGCCGTGGCCGGTGGATTTGTGGAGGTCTATTTGACGTTGGGGGTAGGGCTGACTCTAGTATTCGAAGCGACAGCTATAGTCTTGCTATTTCGATCTTTTTCCGCGAGGAGAGTTAATGCGGTCACTATTTACGATAGCCTCTCTTTGCTGCAGTGCACTGGTCCTTTTCCTGCTCGGAATATTCGTTTGGCTGTTCTTTTTCAAGATACCGCATACCACTTGAGTTCAACCTGCTCGGCTGGACAATCCCCTCTCCCTCCGATACGCTGCCTGTGCTGAGGAGTCTCCATGCGCTATTTGATCATTTTGTTATTGGTAATCATCGCCGGTGGAGTTGCAGCAAAGTTCGCTTTCGCTGGCCCGACTCCAGAAGTGGGAACCGTCGCACCTGATTTCACGCTTGCATCCGAAAACGGCGCACCTGTTGGGCTCAAAGACTATCGCGGAAAGTGGGTTGTGCTGTATTTCTACCCCAAAGATTTCACCGGCGGCTGTACCGTCGAGGCGCACAACTTCCAGCGCGACCTGGATCAGTACAACAAAAGAAACGCAGTCATAATCGGGGTCAGTGTCGATAGCGCGGCTTCCCACAAACAATTCTGCGCCAAAGAGGGATTGAATTTTAAGTTGCTAGCGGACACCGAACACAAAGTCTCCAGCGAATATGGATCAGTTATGAACTTCGGTGTTACTCAAATTGCCGCCCGACATACGTTTATTATCGATCCCGATGGCAAGATCGTGAAGGTATACACCAGCGTAGATCCCAACAAGCACAGCGAAGAAGTCCTGGCGGCGCTCGATGAATTGCAGAAAAAATAAACGCAAACTCGACCTTCTCACTATGTTTCTGGTCAAGTCCTCGCCTATCTCTTACAGCTCCGTTTTACTTGCGCTAGGGACGATTGCAATAACTCTTTGCTCGCTCCGGTATTTGCCAGCGCAGAACCAGATTGCTTTGACCGATCAGGAGCGTCCCATCCTGGAGCAACTCCGTGGGCTTCGCCACTTACCCGACGATGAGCGGGCACACATTACCAAAGGGCTTGCCATTCGGATCAGGGATTTGCCGGCTAGTCCAAACAAATTACGTTTGGCCAACGGTCTTGCTAGTTTGTCCACCGAAGGAGACTTCGGACATGACACATTGCAGGAAGTAGCCACGACGCTAGGCGACGCGTTGCTGGAATCGAGGATGACCGGGCCGGCCAGCAAAGAAAATTCGGACACGAAGCAGTTAGGTGCCGCGTATGCGGAACTGGCGTCGCTCGTGCGATACGAACATGTTGACGCGCCATCGATGGCGGATGTTCCTCAGTTTCAAGAAGCGATGGAAAAGCTCGAGACCGACGATCAGGCGCGACAGCGAGCTGACTTCACGCTAACCGACTTGAACGGAAAAGAATGGAATCTGAAACGATTGAAGGGACAAGTTGTGGTAGTGAACTTCTGGGCCACATGGTGCCCGCCTTGTCGAAAGGAAATGCCGGACCTGGATGCGCTTTACCAAAGGTTTGAGAACGAAGGCTTGGTGATTCTGGCAATTTCCGGCGAGTCTGTCGACAAAGTTCGGCCATTTATTGTGGAGAGAAACATTAGCTATCCGGTTCTCCTGGACCCGGGGCGGAAGGTGCACGAACTTTTTCAAGTGGAAGGAATTCCCAAAAGTTTCGTCTACAATCGCGACGGAAAACTTGTTGCGCAATCAATTGACATGCGAACTCGCAAACAGTTCCTTGACATGCTTGCTCAAGCAGGACTTCACTGAGGTTACGCCGCCCTCTCCTTCTCAACCGCATCTATTTCTTTGACTTTCAGCTCTACCTTCTCGCTTTGAATATCCAGCCTCAGCCGGCTGTAAATACTCATGTAAATATTTGCGACCCACACTAGTGCAAACATCGCCAAGAGGTATCCTCTCCAATCGGTGTACAGCAGCTTGTACCGCGTGAGGAATAAGAAGAAGATCGCGACGTAGTGGCTGAAGCAGTATTCGCAAGTGAACAGATAGAAGAACTTCCTTTGCAGAACGCGCCGTGAATCCTTGCAGCGTCGCTGGCAATATTCGCGAGGCTCGCGAAACACTTCCTCGTGGGTGATTGTCCATGCCACCGATGCAACCGGAATTGACAATACAAATAGCCACAGGATTTGAAGATTTATGGGCATTTCTTTCGCTTCGCCGTACCCGACTCGCGAAAGTTAGATGCAAATCAGGCCCGCCATGGCTTTTAATGCTAAGAGTCCGGAGTGCATCATGTTGTATACTCGCGGCCTTGTTCAGAAAAACGAGGAAACATGCCCTGGACAATTCTTCTGATGCTATCTGTGTGTGCGGCGTCCACATGGGCACAGGCACAGTCGCGACCTCCTAAACCCGTTCCGCCTGCGGCTCCCATGGAGATCGTTTCTCCCGAGGTCCACTCTGATAACCGAGTGACATTCCGGTTCCACGACCCAAACGCAGCCGAAGTCTTGTTGGGACTTGAAGGCGCAAAGCCAGCGCCGATGCAGAAAGACGATCAAGGAACGTGGAGCCTGACCATAGGTCCGCTGGACCCCGATTTCTACGGCTACTTTTTTCAGGCCTACGGCGTGGGCCTGATCGATCCGTCGAATCCGCTGATGAAGCCAAACCTGCTCAACACGCAGAGCATGGTGCACGTTCCTGGACCAGCGTCATTGCCTTGGGAAATGAATAATATTCCGCACGGAGTGGTTCATCATCACTTCTACAAGTCGGGACTGGTCGGCGATCAGCGTGATTTTTATGTATACACGCCGCCAGCGTACGATCCGAGCGCGAAGGCGAAATATCCTGTCCTCTATCTTCTGCACGGTTTCAGCGACGATGCCAGCGGATGGATCGCGGTCGGCCGCGCCAACGTTATCCTCGATAATCTGATCGCAAGCGGCAAAGCGAAGCCCATGCTTGTAGTGATGCCCTTGGGGTACGGAGCGCCTGAGATAGTGAAGCGCGGCTTCGGAGGGTTCAACGATGATGATCTCTTGCGCCGCAAGAATTTCGAAAAGTTCACCAGTACACTTCTCACCGAAGTGATCCCTCAAGTGGAGAAACAGTATCGAGTTTCCGAGGACCGCAACTCCCGCGCCATCGCCGGGCTCTCCATGGGAGGCTCCGAGTCCCTTTTGACTGGCCTGAATAATCTCGACAAATTCGCATGGATGGGCGCATTCAGCTCCGGCGGCCTTGGCGAGGACTTCGCCGCCGATTTCCCTTTGCTGGACTCGAGCGCCAACTCAAAAATTCGTCTACTGTGGATTGCTTGCGGTACCGATGATGAGTTGATTACGCGTAACCGAAGCTTTCGTGAATGGTTGAAATCCAAGGGCATTCATCATGATGACATTGAGACTCCGGGGGCGCACACATGGATGGTCTGGCGACGTAACCTGGCGTCGTTCGCGCCGCAGCTATTTAGATGAGTCTTCGGAGTTATAATTCCGCTAGATGGAGGGATATATGAAACTACCAACCCTTCTAGTCTTATTCCTCGCAGGATCAATCCCGGCAATCGGCGCAACGCCTAAACTGCAACGGAACACAACAGCGGCTGTAATTTCCGCACAACCTGAAATGCCACTCAACTCAGCCGAGCTATTTTCCCGCCAGAACAGATCTCATTTTTACGCAGAGAATTGGGATCTCGAGAAACCCGTTTGTTACAAGATACGGAGTTATCACATGGCGAGGGAAGATCAAGACTCGGATGTTACGCATATGGACGGCTACACCACCTGCCAGCCGTCATCGAAATATCAAACAAAACGCACCGTGCTACATCAACCCTAACGACACACGTGGGGGCGGACGCATGTCGTCCGTTGGTCCGGGTCTACGCGTTCTGGGGAGATTTTGACGGGGACCTGTCCACAAACCTTGAGCCCACCCAACTCGCCACGCGATATCCCAACAGCACCGCCAGAATAAATCCATACTCCAGCGGCTTCTTCCGGTCTGCCTTCACCAGCCACAGATAATGGATCACTCCAAGAATCGCGCTCGCATAAATCAGCCGGTGTAGTGCCTGCCAGCGCTTGCCGCCGAGGCGGCGTATCCAGCCGGTGGTAGATGTGAGCGCCAACGGAATCAGCAGTAAGAAGGCGGCAAAGCCAACCGTGATAAACGGTCGCTTCAGCACGTCCGCGAGCATCTCATGCAGGTCGAAAAATTTATCCAGCCAGATGTAAGTCAAGAAGTGCAGCGAGACGTAAAAGAAAGCGAACAGGCCAAACATCCGGCGAAAGCGAATCAACCACGGTTGCTTCAACAACCTGCGCAGCGGCGTCACCGACAACGTGATCAGCAAAAACCTCAGCGTCCAATCGCCAGTCGAGTGTGTAATCCTCTCAATCGGATTCGCACCCAACGTGTGTTGGTAAGCTCTCCAGCCAAGACTCGCGAGAGGCCCCAGGCACAAAAGAAAAATCACGACTTTGAGCCAGCGGATTTTAGCTTGAGCGCTCAGAAGTTTTTCTTCAGGTCCATTCCGTTGTAAAGGCTTGCGACTTGATCGTACCCGTTGAACATCAGCGTAGGCCGCTTGAAGAATTCTCCAAGCCTGCGCTCCTTAGCCTGGCTCCAGCGGGGATGATCCACATGCGGATTTACGTTGGAGTAAAAGCCATATTCATTTGGTGCGGATATGTTCCACGTGTTGACCGGCTGCTTGTCAGTAAAGCGGAAGCGCACGATAGCTTTCGCGCTCTTGAATCCGTATTTCCATGGCACCACCACTCGCAACGGCGCTCCGTCCTGGTTAGGCAGCATCGCGCCATACATTCCGAAGCAGAGGAGCGCGAGAGGGTGCATTGCTTCGTCCATGCGCAATCCTTCGACGTAAGGCCATTCGAGAACGCTGCCGCGCTGTCCCGGCATCTGCTTCGGGTCCAAAACAGTGGTGAACTCCACGAACTTAGCTTTGTCAGTCGGCTCGGCGCGCTTGATCAGTTCGCTGAGGGAAAAGCCCACCCATGGCACCACGATCGACCATCCCTCAACGCAGCGATGGCGATAGATCCGCTCTTCAGGAGGAGCCATCTTAATGACCTCATCGAAGTCGAGGACCTGCTTTTTTTTGACCAGACCGTCAATCGTTACCTTCCACGGGCGAGTCTTAAAGTTCTTTGCCAGGCTCGCAGGTTCGTATTTATCAGTCGAAAACTCGTAGTAATTGTTGTAGTTGGACACATCTTTGAAGGGGGTTATCGTTTCATTAGTGGATAGCGGGCTCTTTTGCAAACCTTGGATTTGCCCATTGGCTGGACCATTATCGGCTGTCACGGTCGCGACTGCGGCGAGTCTTCGCAGTCCCTGGCCAATTGTACCGGCCGCTCCCGCGGCTGCTAACCCGGTCATGAATTTGCGCCGATTCAGGTACAAAGCCTGGGGAGTAACTTCAGACCACTTTATTTCGGAACTCTTTTTTATAAGCATTGGAAGTCTCTCTATACATGATACGTAACCGCACATCTTCCGGATCTACAAATCGGGCGAGGGCTAAAGCGGTGACATCCGCAGATGGCTCAGAATCTAGAACTAAGAACTTGTTCTAAAATTCCCTACCCACTGTGCCTGATATGCATAACGTCCCCATCTTGCACAATGTAGTCTTTGCCTTCCAAGCGTAGGATGCCCTTGGCCCGCGCATTGGCTTCCGACCCTGCTTCGAGCAACTGGTCCCAACGAATTGTCTCGGCACGAATAAAATGCTTGGACAAATCAGAGTGGATCGCTCCGGCCGCGTCCACGGCTCGCATGTTGACTGGAATCGTCCATGCCCGGCATTCGTCCTCGCCGATGGTAAAAAATGAGATCACGCCCAGCAAGGCATAAGTAGTACGAATCAGGCGAACCAGTCCGCTCTCGGTGAGACCATAGCTGGAAAGGAACTCCGCCGCATCCGCATCGCTCATCTCCGCCAGTTCCGCCTCCACCTTCCCGCAGATCGCTGTTGCTCCCGCATTCGGACGCGATGCCAATTCCGACAGATTGTATTTCGCGACCGCCTCTTCCAATTCTTTGCCTAATTCTGTGCTCTCATTGACGTTGAGCACATATAAAATCGGTTTCTCACTTAGGAACATAAATCCGCGAAGACGCTTCTTGTCATCAGGCGTCATCTCCATTTCACGCAACGGTCGTTCTGATTCCAATTGCGTCTTCGCGCGAATCAGGAGATCGAATTCCCTTTCCAGTTCAGTGGATCGCATTTTCTTAATATCTTTTTCCACCCGCTCAAGTCTCTTTTCGATCTGGCCCAGATCGCTGACCATAAGATCGAATTCAACGTTTCTAATATCGCGTAACGGATCCACGGGCCCCACATGCGGGATTGACGCATCGTCGAATGCTCGAACCACGTGAGCCAGTGCATCTACGTTGCGAAGGTGGCCGATGTAGCCAGTGTCCTTCAACGCCTCCTGGCCAATTGCGCCAACATCAACGTATTCGACGGACGCATGCGTCAGCTTTTTGGGATTGTATTGAGCCGCCAAACGGTCCAGGCGATCGTCGGGAACCTTAGCAACCCCTACATGGGCCTCGCGAGGGTTGCCGTAACCCGAATCGGTTAAAGGCGTTTTTGTAAGAATGCGGAAGAGGGATGTTTTTCCTACCTGAGGAAGTCCAATAATTCCAGTTTTCATAGGGATGACAAGAAATGATGATAGCAGGCAGCGATAAGCTCAGCTTTTCCATCATAGCGTTGCACCAACATGCGCTTTTGGGAAGCGACGGTTCCATGGGTATGCAAAGATATGCATACATCAAACTGAAATTCTGCCAAAAGCCGCTTTCAGCTTGACTTTCATTCGATTCCGGCGATACTCAAGAGGCGTAGAGAAAGCGCACGTAGTGTGACCGCAATTCTACCGGCTTAACCTTATCGAAATCTCAGTACGGGGGAGTTACTTGTGAAATCCTTAATAAGAGTTTCGTCCATACTGATTGCCACTCTTCTTCTTGGCGCTGCGGCTTTTGCGGATTCCAATCTCGATCCTCACGTGATCATCAACGATCCTCAAAGCTGCACCGGGTCCTTGTGTAGTGTAGGCAATACCTTTACTTTCGGGATCCCGGGGAATACGACCGTTACGATTGGCAGCAGTCCTAACAACCCGAATTGGTATCAACTTCTTATCTCATGGAACCCTGAGAAAAATGGATTGCCGGTTACGGATGTCACGGGTGGCGTCGGGAAGACCGGCAACGTATCCTTCTGGGACTGGACGCGAGTATTTAACAGCCCTACAAGCGTAGGCATTTTGTTCTTCAGCGCGAAGCCGGATACCGACCCGAACTCCCCGTTCTTTGGCCAACTGCCGCCGATCACGCCCGGCAGTATCTTTACCCTTCGCTTCGCTCCGGGCGGAGGAAACTGGCCAGCCACTGACTTTAAAGGACAGGCGAATACTGGCGGCTCGACAGTTCCCGAGCCAACCTCGATTGTCCTGTTACTTTCGGGTATCGCAGGCATCGCCAGTCGCCGCAAGTCTTGGCTTCGACCTGCTTAATTGGTTTTCTTTGAATATTCGCCGACTAGCTTGGTAAATTCAGGGAGGCCTTTGAGACTGACCAGTTCCGGGTCATTCAAGGCCTCTTCTGGCGAATAGCCCTTCTGAAACGCCTCCCGCAGCGCCGTCAAAGCCTCCTTGGTCCTGCCCGCCAGGGCGCAAATTTGCGCTTGATCATAAATCAGCTGAAGGTCAGATGCGTCGAGCGAACGCGCCTGGCGGATATACTGCAATGACGAAGTCGCATCCCCTTTTTTCGCGTAGTACAACGCCAGGTCGCCGGTAACGCTCGCTAATTTAGGATTTACTTGGAGCTGCTCAACCGCCAGTTGTATCGCTTTGTCATAGGTCTTAGTCGCATCTGCCGTGCGTCCCGCTGCCCGATAGGCATCCGCGAGATTTCCCATCGTCGCCTCATCCTTTGGGGTCAACTGCACCGCCTTCTCGAACATGCCAATGGCCTCATCATTGCGTTTAAGAAAGAAGTAGGCTGTGCCTAAATTCGTGTACGTGCCTGCATCGGGCTTTAATTCAAGCGCCTTTTGGAAAGCGGGAATCGCATCATTCCAGCGTCCCTGGCGAAAATAAACTGCCCCCATGTTCCTGTAACCGGTGGGATTGTCTGGCGCGAGTTGCGTAACCCGCTCATATTCCTGCAACGCCTTGTCGTGTTCTCCGAATTGGAAGTACGCGCCACCCAGCGTGTTGTGATTGCTCCAGTAATATGGATTCACCGACACTGCGCTCTGGAAAGCCGCCACTGCTTCTTGCTTGTGGCCGCTCGCCAGGTAGGCCTTTCCGAGGCGTCGATAAGCATCGTCGGAATTGGGGAGCAAGGCAAGCGCCTGCTTCAGTTGCGTGACGGCCTCTGCGCTTCGGCCCATGTTGCTGTACACGCTGCCCAGCGCGAGATGGACCTCAGGCAAAGCCGGATTCAAACTCTCAGCTTTGTTAGCGGCAACCAGGGCCCGTTCTGAATAGAGCGCGTCTTTGGTGTCGCCATACAACGTAAGGTTTGCATCCGCCAATCCGGCATAAGCAAGCGCGAAATTAGGATCCTGCCGCAGGGCGCCCTCCAAAAGTTTTATTGCCGACTCGGTATCGCGCGATCCCTGGCTTCCGCGCAATGCGTCGCGGCCTTTTAAATATGAATCGTAAGCAGCGGTGTTCTCCGTGGGGTGGACGCCGTTACGCGAGACTTCTTCGTCGGTGGGTTTCACATCCAATGCAGCCACCAGCGAGGAATAAATTTGGTCCTCCATTGTGAGCAGGTCCTGTGGCACTCCAGTAAATTCCTGGCTCCAGACGCGGTGCCCACTTGCGACATCTTCCAGATCTAGTGTGACTCGGAGCTTATCTGCTGTTCCTTGGACCATACCTTGCAAAATCAGGTTCACTCCGAGTGCGCGAGCTACATTTGCGGTCGGCATATCGGTGGTGGCGACCTTTTCGACCGCCGAAGAAGAGGCAACGTGGACTTCCTTAAGTTGAAAGAGCTTCGCCGATAGCGCATCGACAAGTCCGTCGGAGACATAGCCGAGCGACTTTTCGTCTCCCAAAACCTTCAGAGGCAGCACCGCCAAAAATTTGCCCTTGCTTGGATCAGGTATGCCTTCGACCCGCTGGGTCGACAACTCTGAGGCGGTTTGCGAATTCGAATGAAAAATGAGATGCCGCGTGAAGGGTATAGCAAAAAAGATGACGATCAGTGCGAGGATCGAAGCAGCCCAAACCCATCCGCGCTGACTTGGAAGATTTAACGAAATCTGAACACTGGTGGCCGACGGTGGCGCAGGCGCCATTCGCGCTAGCACAGATGGGCTGATGCTGGGATTTCCCTGCCATGCATCGAGCTGCCGCAAGACGTCCTGTGCCGACTGAAAGCGCTGCGCCGGTTCTCGCTCCAAACATTTCGCGACGATCACGCTCAGTGACTTGGGAACTCCGATATCCACATCTGAAGCGGGAATCGCTCGCTCATGAGTTCTTTTCATCAGAGTGGCGATGCCTGTGTCGGCTTTGTAGGGAACTTTGCCCGTAAGCAATTCGAAGAAAATCAGACCTACTGCGAAAAGATCGGAACGCTGATCAAGTTCCGCACCCATAGCCTGCTCGGGAGACATGTATTCCAGCGTGCCCACGAGCGTGCCCGTCTGAGTCATCCCCGGAGCTTCGAGCGAGCGCGCCAAGCCAAAATCCATCACCACCACTCGTCCCTGCGGGTCGAGCATTACATTCTGAGGTTTCAGGTCGCGATGAATGACGCCCTCAGCGTGAGCCGCATCGAGGGCACGGCAAATCTGCTGAATGATTTCTACGGATTTCTGAGGCGCGATTTTGCCATCGCGAGCGAGCATGCTGCGCAGATCTTCACCTTCGACGTACTCCATGGTGATGAACTTTGTTCCGTCCGCTTCGCCCATGTCATAAATGCGCACAACATTTTTATGAGTGACATTCCTCGATAGGATGAGTTCCTGCTTGAATCGCTGAAGGATGCTGGGATTGCCGGCTAGTTCAGGGCGTATCACTTTCAGCGCGATTATGCGGCCCAGTTCCTGATCTCGGGCCTGGTAGACAGCGCCCATGCCACCTTGTCCCAGAACCCGCAAAAGCTGGTAACGTCCGCCCAGCATGGTTCCCGGCTGAAAAATTACTGCACCGATCGCATCCTCAAATGCGCGTGAAGAACTCGACTTCGGCGGTGTGGATCCAGAACCAACAGGACCAGCGTCAATGAGCGTCGGAGCGTCGTATGGATTCGAAGACGGCGGAGGTGTTTGCATCGCCGTACGAACATAAGGCGAAGACGCGGGCCCGCCGGGCGAAGGAGGGGCGTTGGAGTCCGGCGGTGTCTTGCCGTCGTCTTTCATACGCATCGAAGTATAACGCTGTTGGCAGCTGATGAGGGATTGTGTTTCAGATAGGAGCTATCTGGTAAGCCTAGCCATGCGCAGCAAACTGGTTGCAACGGCGAAGATTGACATCCCAGAGTGATGTCTCAGACGCTACACTTTCGAGTCCCAGTTCTCCAGCACTCCGCGTCCCCAACTTACCGACCCATATCACGCGAAATTGGCATTTCACTTCGCCCAGCTGGACATCCAGTACTTCACCCAGCCGGATCGGCCTGTACAGCCCCTGAATGAGCGTGCCAGTTGTGCTGATGCTCGTGGCCCTGGCAGTCTCCATGAATGGCTTTGTGTTCGCATCCAATCCCCAGACGCGAACCGAAAATGTTGCCTCTACTCGCGGGCTCCGGCGGCGATCCATCCACCGATAGTAGGGACATCACAGCGTGAAGAAAACTTACGGCAGTTACACTCCGAAGAACCTTACCGCGGTTACACGCGAGGAGTACCCAAAGTTCTGAAGGGGAAACTTTCATCCTTTCGGATTTGACCTGAGCCGTTAGCAAAAACGAAATCCGAGACTCCGTAGAACGTGAAAAGGCAGGTTCGCAAATCGACAAATAGTTCGCGTAAGCGCGGCATCAAGCGTCCGCCTCCCGTTCCGACCTGCGAAGCTTCTCCGCTTGAACCTGCCAGAATATGCCGCCGCACTTGAATCGTCAAAATGACTGTTCATGTCTGGAAGCCGACCGAGGATGACAGGGCTATCGCAGCGGTGAACCGCTGCGCCAACCAAAATGGGCTGCAATATCGAGTTTTCCCTTCCAAACGGTGGCGATCGGGCTTCCGGCCCTCTCTCCCCCCAGTTACTCCACTGCTACAATGCTTTGTTTCCTGTAAGCCTCTAAACATCAAGAACTTTCCGCTTAACAAAAGCGTATGTTGCAACTGGTGTTAAGCCTGTCGAGTTATCGATTGTTGCTTAAGCAACGAAATTAGACCTTTCCCGGGGAGTTAAGGTTTGGAAGACGCCCATGTGGCCGCCATGCTGGTTCGTCGTTGCATCGCTGGCGAGGCTGCGGCGTGGGAGGAGATCGTTCAGCGTTATCATCGCCGTATCTATAACATCTGCTATCGATTTTCCGGCTCTCCCGATCAAGCCCAGGACCTTACCCAAGAAGTCTTCATCAAAATGTATGGCAGCCTGAAGTCATACGACTCTCAGCGGGCCGCATTCATGACCTGGATGACCACGATTACTCGTAACCTGCTGGTCGATTACTTTCGTAAAACGAAGCAGGAGCGCATGACGGATTCGCTTGACGCCGCGACTTCCGAACATGAAGATGCGTTGCCACTTAGCGAACGCATCCCAGACAAGGCCCTTCCCCCGGACGCCCGGGTTCAAAGCCGGGAGACCAAAGAAGCGGTTCATCGGGCATTGCAAAAACTCTCTCCAGATCTTCGTGAAGCAGTGATTCTGCGGGACCTACAGGATATGGACTACCGGGAAATTGCCACGGTTCTTCGAGTTCCGGAGGGTACCGTTAAGTCCAGAATAAATCGGGGACGGGCGGAACTTGCACGCCTCCTACAACGTACATATAGGCAGGTAATATAAATGGCAACGGAGAAACAGAACGAAATGCAGTGCTCCGAGTTTGAGGGCATTCTTAGTGAGGCTTTGGACGCAAAGCTGAGCCCTCAAATCATGGAAGGCTTTCAGGCCCACGCGAGCAAGTGTACGGTGTGTGGTCCGCTATTCGCAGAGGCTGATGCAGGCCGGCGGTGGCTCAAATCTCTCGAGGAAGTCGAGCCTCCAGCGCATCTGGTCGAAAACATTCTAGTGGCCACGATCGGTATCGACACCGCTCGTCTGGGAACGATCCGAAGTGGCGCCACTCCAATCTCGTGGTGGGAGCGCTTTCGCGATTGGGCAGGGACGGCGACTGCACCCGCATTTGCCGTTGCGCGGCAGCCTCGATTTGCTATGTCCTTCGGGATGGCTTTTTTCTCGCTGTCAATTTCGCTCAGCCTTGCCGGAGTTAAACTGAGCGACGTCCGTCATGTGGATCTGCGCCCCACCGCCATCAAGCGAAGCTATTTTGAGACATCCGGGCGGGTGGTGAAATATTACGAGAACATCCGGTTCGTTTATGAGATCGAATCTCGGGTGCGGGACTTCAAACGAGCAACCGTCCCTGAAGAACCAGCGCCTGAAGAAAAGAGCAAGAGTCGTAAAGACAACACCAGTGAACAACCAGAAAAACGACAAGATCGCAACTACAGCCAGGGGGAGGACCAGCCTGTGCTGGCCGCAGCCCCCGCAGATTCCCCTGTAGTGACTGGAACCACTGACAGGAGGCTTTCATGAACTGCGCCAATCATCCATCGGTTCCAGCAATTGCCTATTGCCGGACTTGCGGCAAACCCCTCTGCAACGAGTGTAAACGCGACGTTATGGGCGTGATTTATTGCGAGCAATGTCTCGCGGAGCGCCTGCAAGGCGTGCAACCGACAATACCACCTCCCGCTCCCGGATTCGTATCCTCGACCTCAGTCGGAACCCTTCCGGGATCGGGACCGCATCCCGCAGTTGCCGGCATTTTGGCTGGCTTCTTTCCCTTCGGCGTTGGAGCCGTTTATACCGGACAGTACGCGAAGGGCTTGGCCCACTTGCTGATTTTCACCGGGTTAGTCTGGGGACTTTCGTCAGGACACGCGGGAGGCATGGAACCTGTGCTTGGAATCGCCATGGGGTTCTTTTGTGTGTATCAAATCGTTGACGCCGTGCGTTCCGCCCAAGCGATACGGATGGGACAAGCGCCTCCTGATCCCTTTGGCCTGGCACGTACTTTTGGCGGCGCCGAACGGACCGTAAGTTCTGATGTACCATTCAGCGCAACCGATCCAGCGTCGACCGCTTCCATAGGACCGGCGCCCTCTAAAGTGCCAACAGCGGCCGTAGTCTTGATTGGCCTTGGTGTCTTATTCCTGCTGCAGACCGCTGGAGTCTTCGAATTCAATGTGGGCCGGATCTGGCCGATGTTCCTCATCTTCCTCGGCGTCTGGATGTTTGCCAATCGAACGGGAATGTTAAGGCATGGATATGACCCGCACGTATGCTACAGCAGACGAGTCTGGTCGGGACCGATTTGGCTCGTAACCATCGGAACTCTGTTTCTAATTCAAAGCTTCGACGGACCCGGATTCGGCCGTACATGGCCGGTTCTGTTGCTGGTGGTGGGCTTGATGAAGTTGATGGATACCAGGACGCCTCCGCCGCCTATCCCAGCGGGAGCGCCTCCAACTACAGGATTCACGGGCGGAACCGTTCCCCCGCCGGAAAGCTATCCGAGGGAAGATCGTGCGCCGGAAAATCCGTCTTCGTCTACCGAGGTGAAAAATGGCTAGCCCAGTTCAAACTCCTCGCGTCAGAACGCGACATTCCTACGCCGGCCCCGTAGTGCTGATCATCCTCGGAATCGTTTTTCTGATGGGCACAATGGGCATGCTCGACTGGGCAACCTTCGGCCACTGGTACGCCCATTACTGGCCAGTTCTGCTGATCGTTTGGGGAGTCATCAAGCTGATTGAATACCAACAAGCCCAACGCGAAGGGGTTCGGGCTGCAAGCATTGGTGGTGGGGGAGTTTTCTTACTCATAATCCTAATTGGCTTTGGCATAGCCGCCACCCAAGCTTCCCGCCTCGACTGGGAGTCGTTCGGGGATCATGTTGGATGGTCGGACGACGATTTCTTTCAAAATATCCGGTTGTTCGGCCCGATTTTCACTTTCAACGATGAACTCACGCAGCCTTTCCCCTCAGGCGGCAGCCTGCATATCACCAACGATCGCGGAAATGTGACCGTTGAAGATTGGGATGAGAATCAGGTTAAAGTTGTCGTCGCTAAACGACTTCACGCGCGAGATCAGCAGGCAGCTGACAAGTTCAACCTCGCCACGAAACCCAAAATTAGTGTTAGCGGCAACGTCGTTAACCTCGATGCCAACACTCAAGGTTCGGGTGATCACGGCGTAGCTGAAGATTTAACTATTTCCATTCCGCGAAGGGCTTCCGTCGTGATTTCCACCCGGCACGGAGATGTAAGCGTCTTGGGTCGTGAAGGCGACGCCGACATCACGAGCGCACATGGGAGTGTTTCTATCAGCGATGTGAAAGGCAAAGTTAACCTTAGCCTGGATCAGAGCTCGGCTCGTATTTCGCAAATCGCATCCGACGTTTCTGTACACGGACATGCTAACGATGTTTCTCTGGATGATATCCAGGGCTCAGTCCGGCTGGATGGCGAGTTCATGGAGAGCGTGAAACTTTCCAAGATTGCCAAGCCGGTAACCTTCAAATCTCCGCGCACCGATATTGAATTCTCCAAACTGGATGGCAATCTGGATCTGGATTCGGGTGATCTGCAGGCGTCAAACCTTGCCGGGCCATTGCGCTTGTCCACGCGATCGAAAGACATTCGCCTTAATGGCATGACTGGCGATGTCCGCTTGAACAATGAAAACGGCACAGTTGAACTACATGTGAATAAGCTGGGTAGCATGCAGGTCGACAACCGTCAGGGCGATATTCAAATCTACATACCGGACAAGACGGGATTCCAGGTCGATGCACGCGCCCGTAACGGTGAAGTGCAATCCGACTTCGCAGACCTCAAAGTTATTAGTGGAGATGACCAGGCGGTTGCGACCGGCACCGTCGGCGGAGGCGGGCCGCACTTGGTGCTAAACAACGAACACGGCACCATAGAAATTCGCAAGGCATCGTCTGCCCCGGACCCGCCTGTGATTTCAGGCGAGCCTGCGCCGAAGACGCCCAAGGCCCCGCATGGCCCTCCGCCGCCGAAAGTCCCGCAGCCAACACTGAACTAGCCTTCAGCCTTCAGCATTCAGCACTCAGCAAACTCGCTGAGCGCTGGGTGCTGCCTGATACGGGACACATTCTTCCACCCACAAGGGTCCGCCTTACAAAATGCTGAGTGCTGACTGCTGAGTGCTCTTCCCCCTCGGTACATGTCCGCTTGGAATCTGGATGATGCCTCGTACCCCTCCTACACTTAAGGTCTCCCCGCAAGTAACCACCTTCTCCTGATTACTGATCGCCTTTCCAGCGGTACGCGTCTGGTTGCGGCAGACCTATATGTGCCAGGACACGATTGGCAAATTCGTGGGCCATGTCATCGGCGGTGGCGGGATGGTTATAGAACGCGGGGATCAAGGGGAAGACGGTCGCGCCAGCATCGGCGGCGCGGTACATGTTGCGGATATGGATTTTATTGAGCGGAGTTTCTCGGACACACAGGATCAGTGGACGTTTCTCTTTGAGGCTCACGTCCGCGGCGCGTTCGATGAGCCGCGACGCGATGCCATTGGCGATGCGAGCCAGAGTTCCGACGCTACATGGAATCACGACCATTGCATCCGCGGGGTAAGAGCCGCTGGCGACATTCGCCGCGATGTCGGCGTTCGATTGCTGATGAATTTTACGAGAGGACTTTCCAAGCAGCCGTGCAACCAGCTTGTCCCGGCCTCGCAAATTGAGTTCTTCGGCCATCACGCGTAGCGCGCTGTCGGAGGCAATGAAATTTACGTTTTGAATTCGCTTGTCCCGCTCGGCCGCAAGCAGGAAGTACTTCAAAAAAAGCGAGCCGCTGGCGCCTGTAGTCGCGACAGTCAGGTTAGCGTGCGGTTGAGCGGGCAATAGATTTCTCCGTCGGCAAGCATAGGGACGCGGCGGAGAAGAAGTCAAGAAATGCTCTTGGGTGGCGCAACGGTTCACCGCTGCGACTACCACCTATTTTTCAACACGGCTTTAGCCGCTGAGGATAATGTCAACCACTAGCCTTTCTCGCCAAAATACGGCTCAGATCCGGGCTCTCGCGGAAGTTGAGCCTGAGGTTCGGGCTTGCGACCTGAGTTGGCGCCGAAAATATCTGCAGGACTACGCCCAAGCTTTCCGTTCTTACGAGTGCGTGCTGGATCCTTCAGAGCTCGCAGCCCGCATTGCGCGCGCTGATTCGATTCTGGTGGGCGACTACCACGCCCTGCCTGCGTGCCAACATTTCGCCGCGAACTTGATAAAAGATCGGGCAGCCATGAAAGATCGTCCGGTAGTCCTCGCGGTCGAAACCATTTTCTCGCGCGATCAGCACATTCTCGATGAATGGTGGCGCAAGGAGATCGGCGAATCTGAACTCCGTCAGCGTATTCGTTTTGATCTGGACTGGGGATACGATTGGGAGCCGTTTTGCGAGCTAATATCAAGCGCTCGTGAACATGCTGACGGACTGTACGGGCTCGACTGCATGCCGCGCGAAGATTTGCGCAAGATCAGCACTCGCGATCGGCATGCAGCGCACAAGATGGCTGAGATTCGGCAACGCCATCCTGAGGCGGTCATCATCACGCTGATCGGCGAATCTCATCTAGCACCCGCGCATCTTCCCGCGCTCGTTCATGAACAACTAAAGGGGGAAGACGTTCTCACAATCCTACAAAATGTGGACGCTCTATACTGGCCGGCCAGCGAAGAGCCGCAACCTGCTCGAGCGGTGAGCATAAACAACGATACAATTTGCGTGTTCAATTCCACTCCCATCGAGAAGTACGAGAGCTATCGTCGCTGTCTGGACCGCTGGAGTAAAGAGGATGAAGTAGAAGATTGCGCGCCGGCCTTCTACAGTCTGATCGATGAACTGTTGCGTTTTCTGGATATCAATCGCCATTCTTCCACGAATGGCACTCAACCGAGATTTCTGGTTGATTTGTTGCCCGAAGTTCGACGCCCGTCCAACCAGGAATTGCGAAGGCTTTTGTCTCGGGTCGGCTTTACCCCGCATGAAACAAAGATGGTCCTGGTCCAACTGAAAGATCGAGGCTGTCGGTACCTGCCCCAGCTCAACACCTTCATCATTCGCGAATTCCAAATCAGGCATGCTGTCGAGGAGGCTGCGCGCTTCATCCATCATGCCTGCCAGGGTTTGCCTTTGAAATCGTGCACTAATTTCCGCCGTCAGTCTGACGATGACGCTCATGCGGAGACGCTTGAAGATGCTCTCGCTTACCTGGGCTCTCAAATACTCTGTCGAATCTCACAGCAGAAATCCTCCACGCCACCCAAGAGTCGATCCAGGGTGCGGGGAACCCAAACTGGACAAGTTCGACATTCCAGTTGTGGCGGGAGGTTTTCCGGAAGCAAAACTAAAAACCGCGACTACACATCTTCCCGTGTCAGTTCGGATGGCCGCTTGCTCGGGCAAGGCCTGTATTCCGCTTACGAAAAAGGGTTGCTAAGCCGGTCCGACCTCCGGCGGATATTTCTAGTGTCGATCAAAGAACCCGCGAATGCGCGAGACCTTTGCACGCAACTCAGCCGAAAAGTTCATCTCACCTAACAGCTTCACGCCAAGTTGGCGCCCTAAACGGGGGTATCCTTGCACACGCCATTACGCGGCTCTAAAGAGCCGCTCTTCCACGATCACGCTCGCGTACATTATTCGTTATCACGATTATACTTTCAACAATGAGTTCGGGAACCAAGAAGGCGTGGGCAAAACATTCCCCGATTTTAGAGGAGAGGGCGTTTATAGCCATACTGCGCGCTGCAGATAGATTGGAACGCCAAGTTGCAGAACTGTTTAAGCAATTTAACCTGACTCCAACGCAGTACAATGCGTTGCGGATTCTTCGTGGCGGCGGGCCCACCGGATTGGCGTGCAACCAGATAGGCGATCGCATGATCAGCCGCGACCCTGATACAACTCGCCTGCTGGACCGCCTCAAGCGCCGCGGGCTGATCTCGCGGCGACGGGATCAAAATGATCGCAGGATTATCAAGACGTTCATCACGCCGGCCGGCCTGGAGTTGCTTGCTCGAATGGACCGGTTTGTTGAACAGTTTCATCTCCGGGCGTTGGGAAAAGTGAGGAAAAATGATCTTCGCGGTTTGATTGGAGTTCTGGAAAAACTTCCAGCGCCGCCGCGAGCAGTGAGTCAATAATTAAATCTGCGTTAGAGGAGGATTAGATGGAACTCTCGAAGATGCAGTCTTGCGGGCTTGCCGTACTACGCGTGACAGTCGGCATTGTTTTTCTCGCACACGGGCATCAAAAGCTTTTTAAATTTGGTTTTTCCGGAGTAGCTGGAATGTTTGGCCACATGGGTATTCCTCTTCCGGCGGTGTTAGCCGTCGTCGTGACGCTGGTGGAGTTCTTAGGCGGACTGGCGCTTATACTTGGGGCGGGGACGCGTATTGCGGCAATCCTGTTGGCGTGCGACATGGCCGGAGCAATATTTTTTGTCCACGCGAAAAATGGCTTTTTCACTCCGGGTATCGAATTTCCGCTGACTCTGATTGCTGCGAATGTGTGTCTAATGCTGGCGGGAGCAGGATCCCTATCGGTCGACGGTCTGTTCGGAAAGAAACCCTGAAACATTTCCCAACAATTTCGGTTTGACCGCAAAATGTGGATAGTCCACCATAGATGGAAAGCATAAGCTTCGGTCACTATGACGACCAATACCTTACTCAATCCTTCGACCGACGGCCCCGAGATGTTGGCCTCTGATGCAGTCGCCGATCCCAGTTGGCAATCAGTTCTTGCGCGAGACCGAACCCAGGACGGCGCTTTTGTATTCGCAGTCTCGTCCACCGGAATCTATTGCCGCCCCTCGTGTCCCGCCAAGCATCCGCGAAGAACCAACGTAGCCTTCTTCCGGAGTCCGGATGCTGCGGAAAAGGCCGGCTACCGGGCATGTTTGCGTTGCAAGCCCAGAGCCATCGACGGCGACACTAACCTCAAATTGGTGAAGGCAATTTGCCGCTATATCGAACAACATCTGGACGAGTCCATCACGCTACCTCAGCTGGGAAGTGCGTTTAGCAGAAGCCCATTCCATCTTCAGCGAGTGTTCAAGGCAGTCCTCGGAGTTACTCCGCGAGCTTATACCGAGTCGTGCCGCATGAAGCAACTCAAGCGGAATTTGCAGGCCGGCCACTCGGTCACGCGTGCCATGTATGACGCTGGATATAGTTCCAGCAGCCGGTTGTATGAACGCACCGCGTCGCATCTGGGCATGTCTCCAGACAAGTATCGGCGTGGGTCAATCGCCACAACTATTCGCTACTCTTGTACCGATTCGCCGCTGGGTCGGATGCTCGTGGCCGCAACTGATAAAGGTATTTGCGCGATTCAATTCGCTGAATCCGATGAAGAACTTGAACACGGATTGAAACATGAATTCCCATTTGCCAATCGCCGCCGCGACGACGACGCGATACAACAATGGACCCAGGCATTGCTGCGCCACATGTCGGGCCAGGTGCTGAATCCGGCACTTCCTCTCGACATCCAAGCCACAGCTTTTCAACGCCGCGTATGGACTTATCTGCAATCAATTCCATTCGGCGAAACGCGCTCCTACAGCGCTGTCGCCAAAGATATTGGACAGCCAACAGCGGTTCGTGCAGTGGCGCGAGCTTGTGCGACAAACCAGATCGCAGTGGTAATTCCCTGTCATCGCGTCGTCCGGGAGAGCGGAGATCTTGCAGGTTATCGCTGGGGAGTTGCGAGAAAAAGAGCGCTGTTGGAACTGGAGAGACCCACCATCATTAACAAAAAGAAATCCGCTTCACTTCGATCTGCGTACTGATTGACGAGTAATGTCTGCGGATCATGAATACTAAGCGGCGCGTGTTCATCACGGGCGGTACAGGATATCTGGGCCGTCCTCTTATTGCCGCGCTGGTCGATCGCGGACACGAAGTGCGGGCGTTGGTGCGTCCGGGGTCGGAAACCAGACTTCCATCCGGTTGCACCGCGATCGTTGGCGACGCACTGAATTCCGATTCCTACGTCTCACAGATAGCACCTGCTGAGACCTTCGTGCAGCTAGTCGGCGTCTCGCATCCCAGTCCGTCAAAAGCTGCACAGTTCCGCGCCATTGATCTAGCCTCGGGACGGAGCGCAATCCAGGCCTCTATTCAGGCCGGTATCCAGAATTTTGTCTACCTCAGCGTCGCCCATCCTGCGCCGATGATGAAGGCCTACATCGAGGTTAGGATGGAATGCGAAGCTATGCTTCGTCAGACTTCCATGAATGTGACTGTCGTTCGTCCCTGGTACGTGCTCGGTCCGGGGCACCGCTGGCCCTATTTCCTGATACCGGTGTACTGGGTTATGGAGCGGGTTCCAATGACCCGCGATGGCGCTCGCAGGCTCGGCCTGGTTACTTTGGCGCAGATGACGCGCTCTTTGGTTTATGCCGTCGAAAATCCCTCGTCCGGCAGCCGAATCGTGGAAGTGCCCGAAATCCGCGCTGCTGGCCCGTTGGCCTAGACCAATCATTACCTTCGGGAGCCCGTCATGACTCTCAGTTCCAAAATTGCACCCGCACACCAAAAGTAATTGCCAGAATTACGAAAGCGCATGCCCGTGGGACATCTATTCGCTTAAGCTCGCGAATGAGATGTTGAGTTGGTCGTGAGGAAGCAATTGCCCAAGCCAACAGACGGTTGTTTGGACGAAGTTCATGTCCGAATTCTGCGCGTCACTGAAGATCTGCGCGCTATCCAACGAGAACTGAATTGCGCTGCCATGGAAGCTCCGGGCAATCCCGAGTTGCTCGAAGCCCTGACTCAATTGCCCGAGATGGACTCGCTGCATGTGTTGAAGTCGGCGCTCGACCAAATGCGGCATTTCCTGTGGTTCTACATTCAAGTTATGACTAACCATTCCGAGGCGGGAGACGAATTGCGCCAGAGCATCATGCCAAAGCCGTCGGCCTCCGACCGCGGCACAGATGCATCGCTGCTGGAAAAATTCAAAGCCGCAGCTGACACCGCCCTCCTGCAGTATCTTTCCGACAGCAAAGACCGGAAGCCGAACTAGGTATCGTTCTTCATCGCCTTTCCTGTGTTCACGTTTGAAGCTGCCAGCAAAAATGCGGTGTTATAATCGCATCGCGGGACGGCCATCGCGCTCGTCTTCGCCCCTGCGCTTCCTCACTCTCAATCGCGCGCAGGTTCTCCTTGTCGGGGCGTAGCGCAGCCTGGTAGCGCACCTGGTTCGGGACCAGGGGGTCGGAGGTTCAAATCCTCTCGCCCCGACCAAT
>Ga0073928_10003666_pt1 | contig 23863 bp, 23 predicted proteins | sample PaiPotPPA55metaG_FD_76969 | JGI IMG/M metagenome (GOLD analysis project Ga0073928, IMG submission 76969) | Iron sulfur acid spring bacterial and archeal communities from Banff, Canada, to study Microbial Dark Matter (Phase II) - Paint Pots PPA... ...
ATCGTCGACGTCATTACGATTCTCAGTGCGCCGCTCAAACCGCCACGCAGGAGGTGATGTCTGAAACTATCGCCGTCCACCTTGAGCGTGTCCACCAAAGCGGGTCAACTCCACTCCGCCAGCGGAGGGCCACTGTACGCTCGCCGCTCGCCCAGACCATTAGATCGGAACCCGCTCGAGCAGCGTTTTCAACTGGCGGGGCTCGTCAAGGGGTTAGCGGAGCCATCACGTGTAACCGGCGTGTAACACGCAGTCCCGATACTTGGCGAGAGTTCATGTCCACCCATCCGAAACGCTTGAGGTTGAACAGATGAAGGTTCTTCCAAACCTCTTCAGAGTGGCCGTCGCCCTCGGAATCATTGCGCTCGCCGCCGCATGCGGCTCGACCACTCCGGGCTCAGCTGGAACCACTCCGTCGCCAGCCGCGTCCGCAGCGAGCGGAGTAGCTCTGGAGGAGGGAACCGCTACCGTGATGAATGCCCAGGAGACAGTTCTGACTTCGCCTGATGGCTTCACGTTGTACTACTTGACAGTCGACACCACGACGGCGCCGAAATGCGCTGGAGCCTGTCTCACCACTTGGCCCCCTTTGCTTTCCAACGGGAGTCCCAGCAGCATGGTGCCGCTCTCCGGAACACTGACCGTGGCAATGAATGCCAACGGCGACCAGGTCGCCTACAACGGTCATCTCCTGTACAGGTTTGCGGGGGACAAGGCCAAGGGTGACGCCAAAGGAGAGGGACTACAGGCGTTCGGCGGCGTGTGGAAGGTTGCGACGCCCAGCCTCACCGCGGCGGGATAGACGGCCCAGACGAGTTACGGTCGGCATGCACTTGAGGACCTCGGCTCGCGTATAGGTTGGCCCGCCTTCGCTCGCCCCGGCCAGGAAGCCGGACCAAGCGTGCTGACGCCGGCGAGGCAGGCCACCTCGCCGCTCGGGGAAGTCGGTGCCGGCTGACATCAGGGACAACACTGACGATTGGCGTGTGCAACCGCTTGCCCTCAGCGCCGACGTGGCCGGAGCCGAATTAGCGCGAGGCAACATGTAACCCGCGTGTAACTGGCCCGAAGTAGGTTGGCTCCGTGAGCGTGGGACGAGTTGTGATTCGCGGTTTCGGCTCCGGCGTGGTCGCCGGACTTGTGCTGGTCGCGCTGATGTATTTGGCCAAACTCCTGATCGGCACCACCCCACTTCCGCAACTGCTGCAGCAACCCATCCTCGCGGTGATGCCGGGCTTCGTCTTCGGGTTCCTTATCGACACCCTCCAGCACGCGGGCAAAGTTGTTGAGGAGTCGGGCATCATCGTCGGCATGATCGTTGGACTGGGGGTTCTCGGCGGAGCGTGGGGCTGGGCGAGGAAAGTCTGGGCTCGGCCACCACAGGCGCTCGCGTTCGCGGCCGCCGGCTGGGCGATGGTCGCCTTCGTGTTGCTTCCGATATCAGGGGACGGCTTTATCGGACTCAACGAGGGACCGACAGCACCGCTGGTCTGGGGCCTACTGTTCGCCGCTTACGGCGCGGTGCTGCAAGTGGGCGGCGACCCCGCGACGGGGGCGCCGGTCGGCGCAGATCCAGGGCGGCGCCGCATGTTGCGGCTGATGCCGATTGGAATCGCGGCGTTGAGCGCCGGTGGGCTGGTCTATGAGCTGCTCCCGCGCTGGTACCAGGCGGTCTTCAAGGCACCCGAGGCTGGGCTGTCGGGAGCTTCGCCAGAGATAACGCCGGTCGAGAACTTTTACGTCGTGTCGAAGAACTTCAGCGACCCGGTCGTCTCAGAGCAGGGGTGGACCTTGAACATCGGTGGGCTCGTCAACAACCCGCTGCACCTCTCCCTTGCTGACCTGCGCGCCCTGCCCAGCGCCACCGAGTACGTAACCCTCGAGTGCATCAGCAACAATGTCGGAGGACCCTTGATGAGCACCGGTCAGTTCACGGGTGTCCGGCTCCACGATCTCGTCAGCATGGCGGTGCCACAGTCGAGCGCGACGTACGCCCGCTTCAAGGCGCGAGATGGTTACACGGAGAGCTTGCCGCTGAGCGTGATATCCGCCGAGCCGGAGATTCTGGTCGCGTACGCGTTCGACGACACTCCGCTGCCGACCAGTCATGGATTCCCTGCCCGCATCCTGGTGCCCGGGCATTACGGAATGAAGGGTCCGAAATGGCTTGACTCGATCGACCTGGCGAGCCAGGACGATGGGGGCTACTGGGAGTCGGAGGGCTGGGACAGGAGCGCGCTGGTCAAGACCACGGCACGATTCGACGTGCCAAAGGACGGCGACATCGCCAAGGCCGGGGAAGCGGTCCGCCTGTTCGGGGTGGCGTTCGCGGGTACACGTGGCATCAGCAAGGTCGAGTACAGCACCGATGGCGGTAGAAACTGGTCGACTGCCGACCTCGGAGCGCCGCTCTCAGGCCTGACCTGGGTCCTGTGGGACGCAAACTGGACGCCTCGGCAGGAGGGGGCATATGTGCTGCAGGTCAGGGCGATGGACGGAATCGGGGCGTCCCAGGAGCCTACCTCGTCTTCAAGCTATCCGAGCGGCGCCTCCGGTTATCACACGATCCGCGTTGATGTCTCCGGCTAGCTTACGTTTTGAGTACTGGCCCAGTTCTGGTGGTCGACGACGATCCCAAGATCGTCGAGCTGGTTCGAGCCTATCTGCTGCGCGCCGGATACGACGTGATCACGGCTGCTGACGGAGATGTTGCCCTGCAGATCGTTGAGACCACGACGCCCTCTCTGATCGTGCTCGACGTGATGCTGCCCGGACTGGACGGGCTCCTATTGACTCGGCACTTACGAGACACTCACAACAGAGTGCCGATTCTCATGATGTCGGCGCGTGGAAGGGTCGACGACCGTATCCGCGGGCTCGTCGAGGGAGCCGACGACTATCTCGCCAAGCCGTTCAGCCCGGCCGAGCTGGTCGAGCGCGTCAACGCGATCCTGCGCCGGAGCGCACCGGGGCGTGTTGCAACGGCGACGCTGAAGCACGCTGACTTGGAGGTGGATCTGGAGCGACGCGAGGTCCGCCGTCGGGGAGAGCCGATCCAGCTGTCCGACCTCGAGTTCCGGCTGCTGGTCGCCGTGATCGAGGCCCAAGGCAGAGTTCTGACCCGAAACGGGTTGATAGAGGCGGTCTACGGCCTGGATCGTGACGTGTTTGGCCGCACGGTCGACGTCGCCATCCGGCGACTGCGTGCCAAGCTCGGTGACGACTCCGAGTCGCCGCGCTACATTGCAACCGTCCGAGGTGTCGGATACCGAGCTGCCGCGGCGCCCGAACCTACCGACCGATGAGGCGATTCACCCCGCGTGGGATTGCCGTCCGGGTGGCGCTCGCCTGCTTGTTCGTGGTCGCCCTAGCGGTGGCAATCATCGGAACGGGCGTGCTCGCCGTCGCGCGCGCACAGTTCGAGCAGCTGATGCTCAAGCAGGGCGCCAGCTCTTCCGAAGCGGACGCCATGTTTCAACAAACGGTCAGCGGAGTGTTTGCCGCGGCGGTGGTTGTCGCGGTTCTGCTCAGTGTCATCGTGGCAGTGCTGCTGGCCCGCTATTTGACCAAGCCGCTGGACGAGGTGGCTGAGGCTGCCAGCCGGCTCGCGCGCGGGGACTACCGGGCCCGAGCGAAGGAGCGGGGCCCGGTCGAGATCCGGTCTCTGGCTCGGGCCTTCAACGCGATGGCGGACAGCCTGCAGAGCCAGGAGCAAGCGAGGCGCGACTTCGTTGCGGGCGCCGCCCACGAGTTGCTCACGCCTCTCACCAATCTCCAGGGCTACCTCGAAGGGCTTCGCGATGGGGTCGTAGCTCCGAACGACGCCACGTTTGCCTCGCTCCAGGAGGAAACCGAACGATTGGTACGGCTCGCTCGCGCGCTGCTCGACCTCGCCGATGCTCCGTCGCGGATCGAAGCACCGGTAAGGGTTGATCTTAGGAAGGCAATCGAGTCGACCGTAGAGCTGGTGGCCCCAGCTATGGATCGACGTCACATTGGCATAGATGTGATCGTGCCGGACGCGATCGCGGTCCAGGCCAAACCGGATCACGTGACTCAGGTGCTCGTCAATCTATTACAGAACGCGGGCAGGTACGCACAGGAGGGGGGCCGAGTGACCGTGCATGCAGAACTCCGGGGAGACCTCACCTGCATCAGCGTGACCAACACGGGGTCCGTCATCCCGGCCGACCAGGTCACGCGCATCTTCGATCGCTTCTACCGTGTCGACAAATCCCGCGATCGCGCGAGTGGCGGTCACGGACTCGGCCTCGCCCTGGTCAAGCAGCTGGTCGAAGCGGGCGGGGGCGAGGTAGGTGCCGATTCGGCCAGCGGACTAACGACGGTCTGGTTCACGCTCCCAGCAACCTGAGATATCTACTTCTCGCCAGTCTGGGCAACCCACGGTGCATAGAATCCCCCAGTGATCTCTGAGGTGAACGTCAAGGCCAGCAGGGTAGGTGAGAGCTGGCTGCAACGGGTCGCGCGGATGATGCTCTTAGTGGCGACGGTGATAGCCACAGGGTGTGGATCAGGACCGACCCCGGGAACGTCCACGGCGGCCACGGCGGCCACGGCCACCACCGCCTCTGGGCCCACGCCGGCGTGCACGGCACCTGGCGGGCACACGCCCAATGCCAAGGTGGCTGACTCTGCGGCCCCGCACGGGCTCTACGTGCTCTCCGGGGCCCTGCCGCTAGCCCAATCGACACTCGGGCCCTCCATCCAGCAGTACCTCGTCAACAACCCCGACGTCTGCGGCGGATCGGTTTTCGTCAATTGGGGGCGGGTCGACAATGGGCCGAACTCCAATCCCCGCTATAACTGGGCGCAGGTCGACGACCTCATCACCCCGTGGGCCCAGGCGCACAAGACGGTCAGCATCCAGCTTGGCGGAACCGGCTACTCGGGGAATGTGCTCGCCGGCGTGCCCAGCTGGCTGCAACCGCAGCTTCAAACCGTGACCTGCGGCAGCGAGATCACCCCGGTCTATTGGCAAAGCGCATACGAGACCAACTGGCAGTCCTTCGTGACCACATTCGTGCAGCACTACGAAAATAATCCGAATGTCACCTACATCCATGTCGGCGTGGGAACCGGAGCCCAGACGCTGGTCGTCGGGGTGAAAAATGCCCCTGCCTGCTTGTCGAAGTGGGATGCCGCCGGATATGAAGGCCAGTGGCCGACCTACGTCACGCAGATGATCTCCTTTGTGACGTCGCTCCACGCACCGGTCCAGCTGAACGTGTCGTTCAATGATTACGCGAACTTCCCCACAGCCGATCAGATCGCCGCTGCGGATGCTGCGGCTGGCATCGGCTTTGGATTCTCCGGGTTGCAGTCGAGTGACGCAGCCGCGTACGCGGCCCACCAAGCCTGCGGGCAGACCGGGGCAAATTGGTGTGAGCTCTACGATCAGTACGCAGGCAGGATGCCGATGTTCGTGCAGACGCTGCAAGCGTCGTACCCTGGACCAGGCGTCAGCGGTTCAACCCCAGACATCCAGCGTCAGATGGAGGCGACCGGACCGCTCCAGCCCTTGCTCTCCACAGCGCTCGCGGTCCACACGCAGATCTTCGAGCTGTACGCCCAAGACTGGCTGCTGGCGTTCGATCCGTCGTACCCCGGCTACGATCAATACCACGCCGTCTACGTGCAGGCCTTGGGTTCAGCCGCCAACATTGTCGGCACAGCTGGCGGTACGGCCCCGTCAGGCACATAATTCTGTGCCCCCCACAAGGAGCTTCGTTAGCCTCGTGACCCGAGCACCGGGGCTGCCATTGCTGCTCCTGATTCGATCGCGCATTCTGTCCGTCATCTGCCTCGTGGTTATGGCAATTGCAGGATGTGGTAGCGCACCCACGGTCGCGTCGAGTCCTCCATCGGGGAGTGCAGCGACGAGCACAACACCGTCTGCTCCGTCAAATTCAAGTAGCGCGGGGTCGCCCTCTCCGAACGCCGTGGCCGCCTGCCCCAATGGGACGGTGGAGAGCTACATCGGAACCTCTTGTTCGCAGGGAGCGACCGTAACGCACTGGTCGTCATTCACCTGCACCAGCACGCCCTCAAGTATCTGCCCGTCGCTTGGAACCAATGGCGCTAACTTATTGATGATGTTAGACCCCAACGGCCCAGTCACATTTCTTGTGGGAAGAACTTCGCTATGGAACGTGACGGCCGAACAGCGCGTGGACGTGGTTATCGGCGGCACAATCTACGGCGCCGATGGTAACCAGAACTGGCCCCACTTCAATCAGATGAAGGGGGGACACTGGTCGGCCAGACTGGAGATGGAACCGAGGAAAATATCACCACAGTTGGGTGTGCCGCGAGGGCGAACTGTCGTGACGGCAACAACGGCGTCAGCGATGTCATATGTAGTTCCACAAGTCCAGCGACCAATTGCACCGACCAGCAGTCGGTAGGACCATTTGGGCCATACAAGGCAACCTTTACTCCCGCTCGTGCCACGAGCCCTTATGAATTCACAATCGAAGTCAAGCTGAATGGTGGAAGTAGCGGAACCGCGACTCTCTATTCGGTCGGAGTACACCTCGGCGTTGAGCGCTGACGCCGAAATACGGGTCGGCGAACGCTCCCGGGTTGCAGCGTGTAGCTGCGCTGGTTCAGCCGTTCCCCCGGCAACCTGACCGCCAGGCGCCACTTTTGAAAGACGCGTAAGAGCTATTCGGAAGCGCCAGTAGCCGCCCGACACCCGCGCGAGCATGACTGCCCGCCTGGGCCCGGTGGTCAGGCCTTTGGAGCCGGTCGTCGGGCGATGAACAGCCAGCCGAGGAGCGGAGCGCGGCCGACGGCGAGCAGCGTTGGAAACGTGATGAGCGACCCGGACCCGATGATTGCGTTGATTGCGCAGGCAAGCAAGCCGGCCAGGGCCACGAGAGCCGCTTGTCCGAAAGGCGCCGAGCTTCGAAGCTACGGGATCGACCGGTTGCTTGGGGGCCTCGGAGGCAAGACCGCCGATCAGCTCCTGCTGAGCGCCAGATAGACGATCAGCGCCGCGCCCGCTACCAGGGTGACAAGCACGATGGCGACCTCTGGAAAGGCCTCGGGTACAAAGCGGCCTTTCTCGATCTGATCGCGGGCCTGAAAGAAGCGAAAGGTGCTTATGGCCACGGCCAAGAGTCCTGATGCGACGAGGACGATTCCAATCGGCCCCGAATACGAGGATCCCGACTGCACGGGATGCCCACCGATCGCAGATATCTCCCGAAGGAACAAGCCGAAGCGAGCTACTACGAACCCGAGGCCCATGAGGGCAATGGCGGTCCTGATCCAGGCAAGCAGCGTCCGCTCGTTGGCGAGGTGCTCGCGAGCCCGGGTGCTCTCGCCACCGGTCTTCACCTGTGCATCGGAAGGCTTTTCTTCCATCAACTCCTGGAGAGGTACACAAGGATCGCCGCTCCGGCTCCGGCGGTCAAAAGGGACAGGCCAACGTTCCACGCAACTGAGGGTGCTAATTCTGCCGCCTCGATTGCGCGACGCATGCGAATAAAGTTGACTCCGGCAATCACTATGACCAGCCACCCGGCCACTGCCGCAAGGACACCTAGATATCGATTTGGCAAGCTCTCGATGACCTGGAACTTCGCAACGGCATAGCCCATCCCGAGGAGCACAAGGCCGCCCCGAAGCCAGGCGAGAAAGGTGCGGACGTTGGCAAGGTGGTCGCGAATCCGTATACCCTCGCCGCCGCTTCGGCCTCGCACGGATGGCCGACCGGACGAGACCGTCGTGGTCACCGGTTCGTTGAAGGAGAGCTAGGCCCCCGATCGTCTTGACTCAGCAGACTCCTCCTCCACACCTGGCTTTCTTGCCAGCAGCGCGGCGCCGAGGCTGGCCGGGATCAGTGTGAGGCAGCCGCCAGCCACGAGCGCAGCTTGTCCGGCACACAAATTCGTCCCGACGATTGTTTCGCCGCTCGGCACTTCGGGAATGCCATGAGGCGAGGACGATCGTGCGTTCCCGATACCGCTCGAGCACCACGAGCAGCCCGTGGATGATTCAGGCAGCAGTCGACATCGGCGTGCGGGAATACTCGCCCAGGAGCCCGCCGAGCCTCTCATCGCATCTCACCGGTCCCGATGTCACGACCGGGTCAGAGCGCGCAATCGGAGTCTGCAGATCGAGCCCGCGGTGGGGCCGAGCCTGGTTGTAGTGCTCGAGCCAATCAGTCAGGACGCGCTCAAGATGCCGACGATTGAGAATCAGAAGCCAGTCGAGGCACTCGCGCCTGGTCGAGCCAATTTGGCGCTCCATGTGGGAATTTGCCCTTGGCGCCGCGATCGGTGTCCTGATCACGGCCATACCGTCGCCCTCGAAGACCCGGTCGGAGCCACCGCCGTACTTGTCATCGTGATCGTGGATCAAGAACCTCGCGTGCATACCACGCTGCTTCAGCTCCCAGCTGACATTCCTGGCTTGCTGGGTTACCCAGGCCGCGTCTGGCCTGTCGGTCACCGCGAACCAGATCACCCGCCTCCTCGCTAGCTCCATATATAAGAGGACGTACAGCCGCTTCAGAAACACGGTGTCGACGCTGAGGAAATCGGTGAGCACGATCGCGGATGCCTGCGTTCGCAGGAACGCCTTCCACGTCAGTCGCGATCTCAACGGCGACGGCCCGATCCGGTTCGGGCGTAGCAACTTGCGAATCGCGGTCGCCGAGACCCGATAACCGAGTTTGAGCAATTCGCCGTGAACACGGACGCAGCCCCATCTCGGATTGTCCCTCGCCATCTGCAGAATCAGCTTCTGGAGCTCGACATCGAGACTTGGCCGACCCGGGCCACGGCGGCGACCGAAGGCCGCCCACTTTCTCCTCACTAACTCGCGATGCCAACCGAGAACCGTCTCGGGTTGAACCAGCATCCCGACCAAAGCCGCACGGTTCACCAGCTGGCTCAGCGCCGCCATGATCGTCCGATCCGCGGTATCCAACTGTGGCCGCTTGACCTGACGGCGCACGACGCGGAGCTGATGCCGGAGAAGAAGCAGCTCCGCTTCAGGGTCGTGAACTCGCAGCCTCACATCAACCAGATCGAGGAGCAGCCGCAGCAACGAGTACGCGAAAGCCAAGAGCATCGGCGCTCGGAATCCTATCCGTCAGGCCACCCTACTCCGAGTAGCCTGCCTGCCGATGAAGACGCTGCCAGCGGGTGCTCGACGAGTGTCGAGAGCGAGCCACCGTCCACGCGTATTGGCATCCCCGACACCGAGAGTGGCCAGTCGATCGTCCTCACGAATTTGTGTGCCCCACAGGCGACAGCTATGACAACGCCCTGGCCGAGTCGGTGGTGGGATTATTCAAGACAGAACTCATCCGCATGAAAGGTCCGTGGCGAACACTCGAGCAGGTTGAGCTGGCCACCGCGCAATGGGTCGACTGGTACAACCAACGCCGCCTCCACAGCTCCATCGGCAACCTGCCGCCGGCAGAGTACGAGGCGGCCTACTATGCAGATCGCGACGGGTCAGCCGTCGCGTGAAAACCAAACGGGGAAGTCTCCAGCAAACCCAGGGCGATTCACCACGACCTCGCCGAGCCCGATTCCGTATTCAAAAAGCGGTTTATCGAACAAGGATCTTGCGGCTTGGCGGGCCTTATGCCATTCTGGCTCCAGGTTCGGGCGACGTGGGGGACATGGCCGTCGATGGGCGCAGGGCGGGTTGAGCCCAGATGCGTCACACAGGAGGAAATTGAAAGTGATGTTGGGCACCGGTAAATCGCTCCGTTGGGTAGCAGCGTGCGGGACCGTCCTGATGGTGGCGTTGGCGTGCGGCACGTCGACCAGCACGGTTGGGAGCACCACCTTCAAAGGCACCAAAAACATCGGCCTCTCAATCGCTTTGACAGGGCAATCGGCCCTTTACGGGCATGCCATCAGCCAGTCGATGAAGATGGCCGCAGACGACATCAATGCCAAAGGTGGAATCAATGGCTACAAGATCAACGCCGACATTCAGGACGACGCCACCCAGGTCGCGAACGCCGTCAACAACATCAAGTCCCTGATCCTGCAGGACAACGTCGTGGCCTTGCTTGGACAAGTCACCTCGGCTCAGTGCCAGGCCACGAGCCCGATCGCCAAGCAGAACAAGGTCATCTTCATTGCGGCGACCTGCAACAGCTACCAGCTGACCACCGAGCCGGACCTTGTCAACCCCTACTACGTCTCGATCGTGCCGAACACATTCATGGAAGGCACCGCCGCGGGACAGCTGGCGGCGAAGACCGGTGCCAAGAAGATCTTCATCGTGTCGCCGAAGTACCTCTTCGGGATCTCTGAGACCAACGCATTCGTGGCCGAGCTGAAAAAGGTCGCGCCGAGCGCGACGATCATCAACAACCCCAGCACGTGGTACGTCCCGTTCCCGACCAACCCCCGCTGGGACTCGACGATCAACGCTATCCAGGCCGCGAAGCCAGACCTCGTCTACTCCAACATCTTCGCGGCGGATGAGGTCAACTTCATCACCCAGGCGCTCCAGGTCGACCCGAACTTTTTCCAGAAGTATCCGATGACGACGCTTGCTTCGGTCGACGAGCTCAATTCCCTCGGCTCGAAGTACCCGCTCGGCATGCACCTCTACCAGCGGGCGCCATTCTTCGCCCTCAGCAACCCGGCCATGAACGCGTTCGTGTCCCACTACCACAGCATCTACGGTGAGTACCCGTCTGACTGGGCGGTGATGGACTACGACGCGATGATGATGTACGCCAAGGCGGCCAACGCCGCGGGCACCTTCGACTCGGACAAGGTGCTGGCGCAGATCGTCGGCCACTCCTTCGACAGCCTTCGGGGCTACAAGTTCACGATTCGCCCGGGAGACCAGCAGGCCAACGTCGGCGAGACGGTCGGAACAACCGGCGACTCGGGCGGCAAGTATCCGTTCCCGATCCTCGTCGACTTTACCAACCTGACAGGTGACGACCTGTTGATGCCGACCGCGATCATGCAGCAATTGCGGGCCGGCCAGTGCGAGAAGACGCCTGGCACCGCGAACACGACTGACTTCTCCGTCTGCCCCGCCTGGAAATCCAGCTGACGCCCTGACCTCGATGCGATCGATTTAGCCCGTGGATCCGGGAAATTTCCTGCTGTTCGCGACAGGAGGGCTCGCCGACGCGGCGTACCTGTTCATCGTGGCGGCGGGACTTTCCCTGGTGTTTGGAGCCCTGCGCGTGATCAACATGGCGCACGGCTCCCTCTACATGATCGCGGCCCTCGTGTCGGTCGTGGTCGCGAACAGGCTCGGCGCAGGCATCGGATTCCTCCCTGCGCTGCTCGCCGCCGTCTTGGTCGCGGCGGCCATCGGCGCCGTGATCGAGGTCACCGTTCTGAGGCGCGTCTACGGCCATGAGCACCTTGTCCAGCTGCTGGCGACCTACGCGATCGCGCTGATCATCGGAGGAGCGGCGCGGCTGATCTTCGGGTCGAATTACCGAACCACGTCGACCCCAATCCAGGGCTCGCTGACCATGCTCGGTTACAGCTATTCCCTGTACGCGCTGGTCATGATCGTAGCCGCGATCCTCATCGGAGCGGCCATGTACGGCTTGCTCTTTCGGACCAGGCTCGGCCGCAACATTCGCGCCGCCGTCTCCGATCCTGACCTCCTGAACGCCTCAGGCGTGAACGTGACGATGCTCTACACCACCGTTTTTGTGATCGGTGCGGGACTCGCCGGGCTGGGTGGCGTCATCGTTGCCCCCAGTCAGGCGGTCGATCCCACCATCGGCGACTCGGTGCTTGTACTCGCGTTCGCGATCAGCGTGATCGGAGGACTTGGCTCGATCATCGGCTCCGCAATCGGCGCCCTGATGGTGGGTGAGGTCATCTCCTTCGGCCTGATCAACCCGACTACCAACAGCTTCGCGCTCGCGTTCGTCTTCATCATCATGACGGTCGTTCTAACCATCCGGCCGTGGGGTCTTTTCGGGCGCGCGGAAACATGACCGCCCGATGATGGGCGTAGGGGCCTGGGGCAGGTCGTGGCTTCCCAGCAAGCGAGCCGACCGTGTTCGCTGGGGGCTGGCAATCGTCCTGCTCCTTGCGGCGGCGGTGGTGCCGCCGGTCTCGCTCTATCTCGAAGCCCAGGGCCTGATCGAGTCCGCAAGGTTCGAGATCGTCCTCGGCGTGACCTCTTTGATCCTGGCCCTGTGGGCGGTCAGCTACAACCTGATGTTGGGCTACGCCGGAATGGTGTCCTTCGCTCACGCCGCCTATTACGGGGTTGGCGCCTACGCGGTGGCGATCCTCCTTCAGCGCTACAACATCTCGTACTTCGCCGCCCTTGCGCTGGCGCCATTGGTCGCCGGTGCGGTGGGCATCGTCACCGGCTTTGTTGCGCTGCGCGCCGTCCGCCTTTACTTCTCGCTCCTGACCCTGGCCATCTCACAGCTGCTCTACTCGCTCGCTGAAGGCTGGTACTCGGTGACCGGTGGCGACAACGGGATCAACGGCATCGCCACGCCAGACCAGCTGACCGATTACCCGACGCTTTACTACTTCGTGGCCGCCATCGTCGGAGTCTGCTTGCTCCTGATGTTCGTGCTGACTCGATCCCCCTTCGGCGCGGCGCTGCTGGCGATCCGTGAGAACCGCGAGCGTGCTCGCTCAATCGGCATCAACGTCAAGGCATACGAGCTTGCCGTCTACACCATCGCCGCAATGTTCGCCGGCGTGGCCGGCGCTCTGTTTCCGCTAGTCCAGCCGTCGGTGGTGCCGGGCATGTTGTTCTGGACGGAGAACGCAATCCCGGTTGTCGTGACCCTGCTGGGCGGCATCGGAAGCTTCCTCGGCCCTGGGCTGGGCGCCTTCATCTATACCGGTCTCAACAACTCGCTGAGCCGCGACTTCCCGTACCAGCTTGACGTGCTGCTTGGTGCGATCGTGCTGGCAGTCGTGCTGGTCGTGCCTGGCGGCTTTGCGTCCGTTCCCGACATCATCTCCCAGCTCCGGCGGCGCGTTGTGGGCGAGGGCCCGGCGCCGGCTGATGCTGAGACCAAAGGCGAGGCGATCTCGATGATCGACGTGACGCGAGCGGTCGAGTCGCATGCCATCGAGGCGGAGCACACGGAAAAAGGAAAGGTGCTGCTCAAGCTCGAGAATCTGAGCAAGAGCTTCGGCGGCCTTCGCGCTGTGGAATCCGTGAACCTGGAGATCCACGAGGGCGACAGGCACGCGATCATCGGCCCAAACGGGGCCGGCAAATCCACGCTCTTCAACCTCATCACCGGCCGCGTACGCCCAAGCTCAGGACGCGTCTGGTTCGACGGCCGCGACATCACGCGCAAACCGGTGCACCGCATCGCTAAGGCCGGGATCGGCCGTGCCTTTCAGATCACGATGATCTTCCCGAAGCTGACGGTCCTCCACAATCTCCAATACGCGATGCTGGCCCATCGCGGCCGGACTATCGAACCTTGGGGCATCGCCAATCGCATCTACCGCGATGAGGCAATGGGGCTCCTCGATGCTGTTGGCCTCGGACCGTACGCGGATCTTCCGGCGGGCCAGCTGTCGCATGGCGACCAGCGCGCGATCGAGCTCGCGATCTCGCTCGCCCTCGGCTCACGGATGATCTTGCTGGACGAGCCCACGGCCGGCATGTCGGCGTTCGAGACGCGCAAGGCGATGGAGCTCGTGCGCACCGTCGCGAGGGATCGCAACCTGACGCTCTTGTTCTGTGAGCACGACATGAGTGTTGTGTTCGGGACTGCCCGGACCGTGACCGTGATGCACCAGGGCCGCATCCTCACGCAGGGAACGCCGGACCAGATCCGTTCTAACCTCGAGGTTCAGGCTGTCTACCTCGGCGAGCTGGACCTCGATGAAGAGGAGGCGGCCAGGGCATGAGCCTCGATGTCCAGAAGCTGAACGTCCGCTACGGCAAGAGTCACGTCGTCTTCGATCTTGACCTGAACGTTGCTCCGGGAGAGGTGCTGGCGCTCCTCGGCCGAAATGGCGCGGGCAAGACGACCACCATCATGGGCGTCATCGGTCTCCTGCCGGGCGCCTCGGGCAACGTCAAAGTGGCCGAGCGGAACGTCTCGCGCTGGCCGGCATGGCGCAGAGCCCGGGCTGGCATGGCGTATGTGCCGTCGGGCGCGCGCTGCTTCCCCAACCTGACGGTCCAGGAGAACCTCGACATTCCCCGCCGCCGCGACGGGCGCGGCAGTTGGGACAAAAAGCGGGTGTTCGACCTCTTTCCCAAGCTGTCGGGACTGAGCGGCAACATGGCCGCCAGCCTGTCGGGTGGCGAGCGCCAGATGCTGGCGGTCGGTCGAGCTTTGATGTCCAATCCACGTGTGATCCTGCTTGACGAGCCGACCGAGGGCCTGGCGCCGGTCGTCGTCCAGGAGCTCACGAGCCTGATTCGGAAGCTGAAGGCGTCCGGGGTTGCAGTGCTGCTGGCTGAGCAGAATCACCAGATGGCGCTGCGCTGCGCGGACCGGGCCGCGTTCATGGAGAACGGGAGGATCGTCGATGTCCTGCCGGCCGACCGCGCTGCCGGGAGCGAGGTGTTGAATCGAGTCCTTGGAATCTGAGCGCCTCCCGCCGAACTAAGGCCGACTGACTCCAGTCGATGCAGTCGAGCATCTCGAGCGCCATCTCATACACGCCTTCCACCTCGGGCAGCTGGGGGCTTCTCGGGCGGAGGCGGAGGTGGAGGCGGCGGCGGCAGCTGGTAACGCACGTTTGGCGCCAAACGGGCGGCTGAAGCGCAAGCGAGGGGAGTGTCTGGTACCAAACGTGCGGAATCCGCAGATCACCGGTCGGGACGGGAATTCCGTCCTCGACGACCAGCCGGCCTGATCAGTCAGGCGGACGCGAGTCCGTCAAGCCGCCTCTGCATGTGCTCGCGCTCGGTCAGGTTGTCGGTGCGAGCAATCGCCGCCTCATAAGCGGTCGCCGCCTCGTCGTCACGGCCGAGCCGGCGGAGCATGTCCGCGCGCATGGCGTGGAAGAGGTAGTAGTTTTCGAGGTCCAAACCGTCCAGCAACGTCAGCGCCGCGTCCGGCCCCTCGACCTCCGCTATGGCGACGGCGCGATTGATGGCCACGACCGGACTCGGGGCGATCATCAGCAGCTGGTTGTAGAGCTGAAGTATCTGCCACCAGTCCGTCTGGGCCGCGGTCGCGGCGTCGGCGTGAACCGCGTTGATTGCCGCCTGGATTTGATAAGGGCCAGGTTGGTTGCGCCGCAGGCAATCGCGGACGATCGCCTGACCCTCGGCGATCAGGCCGCGATTCCAGAGACGGCGGTCCTGGTCGACGAGCGGAACGAGGGCGCCTTCGTCGGTGGTGCGAGCCGGCCGGCGAGCCTCGACGAGCAGCATCAGACCGAGCAGACCGATCGCCTCGGGTTCATTGGGCATCAACTCAACAAGCACCCGGCCGAGCCGGATGGCTTCCGCGCAGAGCTCATCGCGTACGAGGCGATCCCCGGCGGTCGCTGTGTAGCCCTCGTTGAAGATGAGATAGACAACCGCCAGCACGGCGCGAACGCGATCTGGCAGCTCCGCCTCGCCTGGAACTCGGTAGGGGATCCGCGCATCGCGGATCTTGCCCTTGGCTCGCACGAGCCGCTGGGCCATCGTCGGCTCGGGTACGAGAAACGCATGCGCGATCTCCGCGGTCGTCAGCCCTCCAAGGAGCCGCAGCGTCAAGGCGACCTGGACGTCGCGGGCGAGAGCCGGGTGACAGCAGGTGAAGATCAGGCGGAGGCGATCATCGCCCACTGCGTCCTCATCGGTCGACTCGTCATTCGTCAGGAGCAAAGCAGCCTGGGCCTGTCGATCTTGCCGAGACGCCTCCCGGCGTAGGCGGTCGATCGCCCGGTTCCTGGCGGTGGTGATGATCCACCCCTGCGGGCTTGGAGGCAGGCCGGATGCCGGCCACCTGTGAAGCGCGGCGGTGAAGGCGTCCTGGACCGCCTCCTCGGCGATGTCGATGTCACCGAAGCGGCGGACCAGGACCGCGACCGCGCGGCCGTATTCGTGGCGGAAGATGCGCTCGATCTCATCGGCTCCGACGGCCGGCAAGTCGCTCCTCAATCCTCGGCTTCATCTCGCAGCGGCCTCACCTCGACCGGGAGCGTCGTCGCGCGCGCGAGCTTCGAACCCCACTCGAGCGCCGTGTCCAGGTCGGGTGCCCGGATGATCGTGAAACCGCCGATGTGCTCCTTGGCCTCCGTGAAAGGCCCGTCCGTGATCAGGAGCTCGCCCGCTTGCACCTTGACGACAGTCGCGGTGCCGGGCGGGTGCAATCCCCCGGTGAAGACCCACGTCCCAGCGGCTTTCATCTCGCGGTTCAACACTTCGAGGTCCGCCGTGATCTTGCCGAGGACTTCGGGCGGCGGGATCGGTCCATCGGGCTGATAGACGCTGAGCATGTACCGCGTCACTGCTTGCTGCCTCCGACAGGTTGGTAGGTTGCGATCACAACGCCGGTGGTCGTCGTCTTGGTGTCGACGAGGCGCAGATTCGCGGATGGACCGCCTTCGCGGAACAGACGCGTCCCCGATCCCAGCACCAGCGGGGTGATCAGAAGAATGTACTCATCGATGAGATTGCCGCGCATCAACGACTGAACGAGCTCACCGCTGCCGAGCACCGTCAGGTCCCCGCCCGGCTCCTTCTTGAGCCTGGCCACAGCTTCGGCCGCGTCTCCGTCGAGGAGAGTCGAGTTCTTCCACGGGAGGGGCTCCTGAAGGGTCCGGGACGCGACGTATTTGGTCCTGTTGTTCAGAACCTCTGTATACGGGTTGTCGGTGCGATGCGGCCAGACCGCGAAGAAATCCTCATACGTCCGGCGGCCGAGCAAGAGGCTGCCGGGCTTGGCCATGCCTTCGGCCGCCGCCTTGCCCATTGCCTCATCGGCGTAAGGCACACCCCATCCTCCGTGCTCGAAGCCGCCACGGACGTCCTCGTCTGGCCGCGCCGGCGCCTGGATCACGCCGTCCAGCGTCACACTCATGAATACGACGACTCTCATGTGAAATCCTCCTGATCATGAGCACCCACGTGCTCCTCACCCCCTATACGAACGACATCCGGCCGGATCGACAGCGGATCCGGGGGGGTTGCGATGAGTTTCCGGGTCGTCGGGAGTCTGATCTGGTGACGCTGGTAGCGCCCGATGCAATGATGGATCCGGCTCGTGCGGGAGCGCTCGAGTCGGTCTGGAGGAAAATTAGATGCGCGAACACAGGGTCGGAACCCGCGAGGAATGGCAGGTGGCCCGGGACGAGCTGGCGAAGCTCGAGGCCGAGCAGGCTAAGCGAAACGAGGAGATCACGACAACCCGTCGCGAATTGCCCTGGGTCCGGGTCGAGAAGGAGTACGAGTTCGCCACCGAGGACGGCAAGAAGACCCTGGCCGAGCTCTTTGACGGGCGCTCACAGCTGCTCGCCTACAACATCATGTTCGGCCCCGACTTCACGATCGGCGCCTGTCCTGGCTGCACCAGCTTGGGTGACGGGCTCGACGGCTCACTCGTGCACCTGAACCACCGCGACGTGACACTGGTCTGCTTCTCGCGGGCGCCGATCGAGCGGCTGACGGCCTACAAGCAGCGGATGGGCTGGCAGTTCCCTTACATCTCCACATACAACAGCGACTTCGCGTTCGACTTCGGCCTCGCGCTGACCGAGGAGCAGGCCCAGGAGATTCCCGAGATCAAGGAGTTGATCGACAACCCGCCCGAAGAGCTCGAGGAGTGGTCACGCCAGACCGGGGCTGAGCTGAAGAACGGTCTGCGCGAGAACCCGAGCTGGATCGCCTTCGCTCGGGAGAACGGGACCGTCTACCACACCTACACCGTGTCGGCGCCCGACCCGTTCGTCGCGCCGTACTTCAACTTCCTGCTCGAGCGAACGCCGATAGCCCAACGGGCCGACACGGGTACGTGGCGGAAGGACGAATACCCGGACTGACTCCCATCCGTCGGGCTGGTGCAATCATGGGTGCGTGCCGCCGGCGATCTCCATTTCCGGTCTTGTGAAGACGTTCGGAGCTACGCGCGCTCTCGACGGTCTCGACTTGTCGGTCGAGGCTGGGGAGGTCCACGGATTTCTCGGGCCGAACGGCTCGGGCAAGACCACGACCATCCGCGTGCTGCTCGGGCTGCTCCGCGCGGACGCCGGCGAGGTCGCATTGCTTGGGGGCGACCCGTGGCGCGACGCCGTCGCGCTGCATCGCCGGTTGGCGTACGTGCCCGGCGAGGTCAGCTTGTGGCCGAACCTCACGGGAGGGGAAGTGATCGATCTGTTCGGTCGGTTGCGGGGCGACCTCAATCGGCGGCGGCGCGACGAGCTTCTCGAACGTTTTCAGCTCGACCCGACCAAGAAGACACGCTCCTATTCGAAAGGGAACCGGCAGAAAGTGGGATTGGTAGCGGCGCTGGCTTCTGATGCCGAGCTGCTCCTGCTTGACGAACCTACGTCGGGACTCGACCCGCTCATGGAGGCGGTATTCCAGGACTGCATTCGCGAGGTGAAGGCCGAGGGACGAACGGTGTTGCTCTCCAGCCATATCCTCGCCGAGGTCGAAGCGCTGTGCGATCGGGTGAGCATCATCAGGCTGGGGCGGGTGGTGGAGCGAGGCACGCTCGACGAGTTGAGGCACCTTACCCGCACGTCGATCACCGCGGAGACCGAGTCTCCCGCGGAGGGCCTCGCCGACCTTGCCGGCGTTCATGGCCTCGAGATCGACGGCAAGCATGTCCGCTTCGAGGTCGACACCGATCACCTCGACGCTGCGGTCCGCCGGCTCGGCGAGCTCGGGGTCCGCAGCCTGGTCAGCCATCCGCCCACGCTCGAAGAGCTGTTCTTGCGGCACTACGGCGACGAGCTGGCGAAACAACCCGAACGCGTCGACGGCAATCGCAACGCGAGATCGTGACCCCAGTGACGATCGCGCTGGCTGGAACCATCGAGCTGACCCGCTCCATCCTGCGCCGCGATCGCATCCGGATCCTGGTCTGGATCGTCGCCATCGTTGCGCTGGCGGCGCTCACCGCAACGGGCGTCAAGGGCCTGTTCCCTACCCAGGCTGCTCTTGATCAAACGGCCGCAGCCACCCAACACAACTCCGCAGCCATCGCGTTCAACGGCCCCGCCCAGGGTCTGAACACGGTCGGCGGGCAAGTGGCGTTTCAGTTCGGCGCAGGGGGCATGGTGTTGGTCGCGCTCATGAGCCTGTTCATGGTCGGCCGGCTTACCCGGGGCGAGGAGGAAGCCGGGCGCCTGGAACTCATGCGCTCTCTTCCGGTCGGAAGCCTCGCGCCCACCCTTGCCGCGTCGCTCACGGTGGCTGCCATGAGCATTGCGGTTGGCGTGCTCACAACCGTCGCCCTGCTCGCCCAGGGCCTCCCTGCGGCCGGGTCGTTGGTGTTTGGGGTGTCGTTCATCCTGATCGGGCTGGTCTTCGGCGGCGTTGCCCTGGTCGCGGCCCAGGTCACGGAGAACACCCGCGTCGTGTACGGCGCCGCGGGGGCGGTGCTCGGTGCAGCCTTCGTGCTGCGCGCCGTGGGCGACATCGGCGACGGAACCGCCTCGTGGTTCTCTCCGATCGGATGGGCCCAGAAGGCGCGGCCATTCGCGGGTGAGCGATGGTGGCCCTTCCTGCTCTTGCTCACGGCGACCGTCGTCCTGGTCGCCGCGGCCGGCGCTCTTGCCGCCCGGCGGGATCTGGGCGCAGGGCTCGTTGCCGCCCGGTCAGGAAGGCCCACAGCTTCGCGGAGCCTCGGGCACCCCCTTGGGCTGGCCATTCGCCTGCAGCGCGGCGCCCTGCTCGGGTGGAGCGTAGGCGTCCTGGTCATTGGTATCGCCTATGGCTGGATCGGCCCGACCGTCGACGCCTTCATCGGCCAGAACAAGGCCCTCGCGGAAATACTGGCCGGTGCTGGAGGTGCAAACCTCACGGACTCCTACTTCGCCGCCTCCTTCCGCCTCATGGCGCTCCTCGCCACGGGATTTGCCATTCAGGCCGCCCTGCGGTTGCGCAGCGAGGAGACTTCGCTTCGGGCCGAGTCGGTGTTGGCGACACCGGTATCGCGCTGGCGGTGGGGGGCGAGTCACCTCACGGTGGCGTTCGCGGGAAGCGTCATCTTGCTCGTTGTCGCCGGCCTGGCCACGGGCCTGACCTACGGCGTCGCCGGGGGCGATCTGAACAGCGCTCCGCGCCTGGTCGGCGCCGCCCTCGTCTACGCGCCGCCCATGTGGCTGATGGTCGGACTCACCATCGCCCTGATCGGGCTCGTGCCCCGTTGGGCCGGTGCGTCATGGGCGATCCTCGCGGCATGCGTCGTCGCCGGCTTCCTCGGTGCGGTCTTACATCTCCCGAGTTGGCTTCAGAACCTTTCCCCGTTCGAGCGCGTACCGCAGCTGCCTGCTCAGAGCCTGACCCTATTGCCCCTTGTCGTGATCTCCGCCATCGCGGCCGGCTTCACCCTGGCCGGCCTGTTCGGACTCCGACGCCGCGATATCGGCCAGATCTGACCAGCGTCACCCTGATGATGCTCGCGCCTTGGCTAGCGGATGCCGGTGTCATAGATGAGGTCCAACTTGACCTCGGTACCGTCGGCCACCGTTACACGCGGCCACTGGCCGTATGTCTTCGGATCGCGTCCGTAAAGGAGGCCTGCCGGCTGAAAACCAGACAGGCGAACTTCGTATTGGCCGGGTGTCAGGTCGATGAAGTAATGGCCGTCGGAGCCGCTTGTAGCCGACTGGCTCGCTCCCCCGGACTCGGGCAAAAACAGCACCACCTTGTTGGGTGCAGGCGCGATGTCGCCGCCCTGGGGATGCGCGGGCCAGCCTCCAACCATGCCTGACACCCGGCCGTGGCCCAGCTCAATCGGTCCGGCACAGGCCGCGATGGCGACCACGCCTAGCGAGACCGCGATCACCCGCATCTGCCGCCCCGCATCAGCCCATCGCGCCGGATCTCGTCAGCGACTTGCAATCAGTAAGTCCGATCCTTAACGCGCTTGCGCACCAAATTTCGCGATCCACTGCTCGGCGATGTCGACCCGGCGCACGAAGCGCACGCCTTCCTGCGCCAGCGCGTACTCGATGAAGTCGCGCACCGCCGCCGCGCGCGTCGCTTGGCCGCTCCACCGCGGATGCAGCCCGACCGACATCATCCTGCCCGCGCGCGCCTTCCGCGCTTCAGCAAGCATGTAGTCGAGGCCCCCCTTCAGCGTCTCGAAGAAATGCCGCGGCGTCGCGTACGTAGGCGCCAGGAAATAGCGCGTGTCGTTGTAGACCTTCGTGTACGGCACCACGAGAAACGGCTTGTCCAGCGCCTTCACGAAATACGGGAGCTCGTCGTTGGTCGAGTCGGAGTCATAGATGAATCCGCCGTCTTCCACCAGCAGCTCGCGCGTGTTCAGCGTTGGGAACGAACGCACCATCCAGCCGCGCGGCCGGTGGCCCATCGTCTTCTGGAACGACTCCAGGGCGCGCTGGATCTCGGCGCGCTCGTCCTCTCGCGTCATCTTGGCGCCGATCACGTTGTCCGGTCCGTACCAGCGATAGCCGTGGCCGAGGATGTCGTGGCGGCGGGACCGCAGCCACTCGCAGAGCGCCGGGTTCCTTTCCAGCGCCAGCGCGCACGCGTTGAACGTGACCTCAACGTCGTGATCGTCGAACAGCCGGCACAGGCGCCAGATGCCGACCCGGCTCCCGAATTCATAGTGCATCTCGGTCCCGAGGTCGCGCGTCTCCGGCCCGTACTGGAACGTGTACTCGCCCCAGCTGTCGTTGACGCCGTCATCGGGGATCGAGTACTCGGCCCCCTCCTCGTAGTTGATGACGAGGTTCACGGCCAGGACCGTTCCGTCCTTCCACTGGATCGAGGGCGGATTCGCTCCGTAGCCGACGAAGTCGCGCGTGGGTCCGGTGCTCAATATTCCATCCATCCTCCGTCGACCAGCAGGTTGATCCCACTGATGTAGGTCGCCGCGTCGGAGGCCAGGAAGGCCACCGCGGAGGCGACGTCGGTGGGCTCACCCAGCCTCGAAAACGGTGTTCGCGACTTCACATAGGCGAGGGATGTTTCGTCCTGGCTGAGGTCGCCGGGGGTTCCCGTGACGATTTTGCCCGGCGCCACCGCGTTGCAGACGATGCCGTCGCGTCCGTGCTCGACGGCGATCTGCCGCGTCATCTGCACGAGGCCGCCTTTGCTGATGGCGTACGTGAAGTGCCCTGGCGACGCGACCATGCCGTGCTGCGATGTGATGTTGATGATGCGGCCGCGCGCATCGCCTCGAAGCGGTTGGGCAAGCATCTGGCGGACGGCTGCTTGCGAGAGCATGAACGGCCCACGCAGATTCACCGCCATGATCCTGTCCCAATCCTCGTCGGCGGTCTTCAAGAAAGGCTTGGAATGCGCGCCGGCGATCGCGGCGTTGTTGACGAGCACGTGAAGGCCGCCGAGCTTCTGCGCGGCCAGCGCGACCAGCTGCTCGCAGTCTTCGCGCTTCGAGACATCGGTCGCCACGAATTCGGCGGCGCCGCCCGCGCGCTTGATGACCTCGTCGGTGGGCTCGCCCCCGGTCAACGGCTCGCGCCTGACGTCTGCCAGCAGGACGGCGAATCCGTCTTCCGAAAGTCTCTGCGCCACCGCCCGCCCGATGCCCGAAGAGGACCCGGTGACGATCGCGCAGAGGGGCATTGGGGGTAAGTATGGCAAACAGCCACTACACTCGATCCATGCCCGGAGTCGCGTTCGTTGCCCACTGCATGCTCAACCAGAATTCGAAGACGATCGGTGGGGCGCGGTGCCCCGGGATCTACTCGCCTCTGGTGAAAGTCCTCCGCGAAAGCGGGTGGCGGATCGAGCAAATGCCGTGCCCGGAACTGACGTTCACCGGCTTGAATCGCTTCTGGGCAGTAAAGGAGCAGTACGACACGTCGGCGTTTCGGCGCCACAGCCGAAAGATCGCCTCGGCGGTCGTCGGGGCGATCGAGGTGCATGTCCGCGAGGGTCGTGACGTGGTGCTCGTCGGCATCGAAGGCAGCCCGACGATGGGGGTGTGCATCACCAGCTCGGACCCGACTCGCGCCGGTTTGCCGGAATGGGCGGATGGACACGACGAGCTGATCCCGGGCGAGGGCATCTTCTTCGAAGAGCTGCGCAGCGAGATGAAGGCCAGGGGCATCGCGGAACCGCGCGTCATCGGGATCGAGCACCAGCTGCCGGGCCACGACAAGCGCGTCGAGAACCGCCGCCTGCAGACTTTCTTCAGCAAGTGACCCTCCGCGACGAGCGTTCGTACCGCGTCGCGCTCGTCGCCGACCGCTACCTGAACCCGGCCAAGGGAAAGCTCGACGCCGTGCCGATCCTCCTCGAGGCCGGCTGGGGAGCCATCCAGCTTCCGTCCGACGACTATCCGAGCGCGGTCGCCGGCCCGCTGCTCGAGCAGGTCGCTGAGCAGGTGGAGGAGTTCCACCGACGGGGTTACGACGCGGTCGTCATCGGGCGGCGCGAGGGCCTGGACGAGGCGCTCGAGGCGGCCGGGGTGCCGCATCTGGACCAGATCGAACCGGCCACGGCCCGCGCGCTCCAATCGTTCCTGAGCAAGCGCCCGACGCCCGCTGCCAAGGTTTCGCGAAGGAGAACCACAACGAGCCGGCGCTAAGAAACGTCTTGGCTGTCAGCTCCAGGGAAATGGCGAGTGGCTCACCGGGTGAAGCTTGCCCTCTTCGTAGCGGCAGTACCGGAACGGCTCCAGCAGTCCCTGCTTCTCCCCGAGGATCTCTTTCGCGACCAGGGCCCCGACTCCGATCATCTTGTAGCCGTGGTTGGAGTCGGCGATGACGTACGCGTTCTG
>Ga0073928_10003668_pt1 | contig 23852 bp, 22 predicted proteins | sample PaiPotPPA55metaG_FD_76969 | JGI IMG/M metagenome (GOLD analysis project Ga0073928, IMG submission 76969) | Iron sulfur acid spring bacterial and archeal communities from Banff, Canada, to study Microbial Dark Matter (Phase II) - Paint Pots PPA... ...
ATCCGCGGCCTGCCGCCGCGCCGCGCCGGCTGGACGGGCGCCGCATTCGGCGCCGGGCTGTTCGCATTCGGCACTTACTGGCTCTACACCTGCCTTCACGTGTTCGGCTTGGTGCCGATTTGGCTGACGGTGATCTTGCAGGCGGCGCTGATTTGCTTGATGTCGCTGTATTCCGCGGCGCTTTGTTATCTCGCGAATCGTTTTTGGCTCAAGCCCGGCGCGACGCGCGCCTGGCTGGTGCTCCCGGTGCTCTGGGTGCTGCTCGAATGGCTGCGCGGATGGGCATTGAGCGGATTCCCGTGGCTATCCCTCGGCTATGCCATGATCGATTCGCCTCTGAAAGGCTGGGCGCCGCTGTTCGGAGTCTATGGCGTAACGTGGGCCGCGGCCATGATTGCGGTGGCGCTCAATGTGCTGCTGACGCCGGGCGTCGCGATCGTACGGCGGCTCATGGCGCTCGCGGGCATCTCGGCCCTGTTCCTGATTCCCGCGCTGCTCGCGCGTCACGATTGGACGCGCGCCGCCGGATCGCCCGTCTCGATCGCCGCCGTGCAGGGGGCCGTGTCGCAGGACCAAAAGTGGCAGGCAAAGAACCTCGATGAGACCATGCAGCGATACTCCAGGCTCACGGCGGACGCCTGGGGTGCCCGCCTCATCGTCTGGCCGGAAGCTGCGCTGCCGGTGCTCGCCAATGACATACCGGACTATTTACGGCGTCTGCAGAGCCAAGGTCGCGCGCACGATGCTGATATTGCGCTCGGTCTCGTCAACTATGAGCCTGCGACCAAGCGGTATTACAACGGGCTGTTGGTATTGAGCGAGTCGGGCGGCGGCTGGTATTACAAACGGCACCTGGTGCCTTTCGGCGAGTACTTCCCCGTGCCTGCGTTCGTACGCTCCTGGTTGCGGCTGATGAGTCTGCCCTATGACGACATCTCGGCGGGGCGCGAGCACCAGCCGACCTTGAGCGCCGCGGGCCAGAAACTCGGCCTCACGATTTGCTACGAGGACGCCTTCGGCAGCCGCCAGCTCGAGGTGTTGCGCGACTCGACCCTCCTGATCAACGTCACCAACAATGCCTGGTACGGGAATTCCACTGCGCCGCATCAGCATCTGCAGATTGCCCGGATGCGCGCGCTCGAGGCCGGGCGCTACTTGGTGCGGGCGGCGAACGACGGCATCACCGCCGCGATCGGGCCTCACGGCGAGATCGTGGCGCGTCTGCCGCAGTTTCAGGAGGCCGTGCTGCGCGCCGAAGTGCTGCCCATGACCGGTCTTACACCCTATGCGCGGCTCGGCAATTATCCCGTGGTCATCGGGGCCGGTCTGTTGCTGGCGGTGGCCGTTTGGCGGCGGCGGCAGGGCGATGCGGCGCGATGAGGCTGCAAACGACTCCTCTCGGGAGCCGCTGAAGTTTTGGGTCTAAGCAGCTGCACGAGCGCGAGCCGGACCGACGAGAAAGATGGCGACCGCCGCGACGACAAAGGGTGCGCTGAAGAAGAAGTAAAGCTGCGCCGGCAACCAGCCGCGATCAAGCAGCGCGCCGCTCGCGAGCGGCGCAAGTATTGCTCCAAAGCGGCCGATGCCGATCGCCCACCCCATGCCGGTGGTTCGCACCGCAGTCGGATACAGCGGTGGTCCGACGGCATAGAGGCCCGCCATCGCCGCGTTCGCGATGATGCCGAGCAGTAACGCCGTCCAGAGCGCGATGTCCAGCCGGCTCATGGCGAGGCCGAACACAACGATCAATAGAGCACTGCCGATGAGCGCACCGAGCAGCAAGCGGTGCGTATCGGCGCGTGCCGCGGCAAAGGCGAAGAGGCCGCAGCCGGCTATCCCACCGAGGTTCAACAGGACTCCGCCGGTCATGCCCTGGCCAGCGCTCAATCCGGCCGCATTCAAAAGACGCGGCGTCCAACTCAGGATGAAGTAAAAGCCCGCCATCGTGCAAAAGAATACGATCCACACCAGCAGGGTCGAGGGCCTCATCAGGAGCCTTAAGTGCGCGCCAACCGAATCTTGGCTGCTCTGGTTGGAAACGGTGAGCGGTTCGGCCAGAACAGTCAGCGACGGCTGTCCCATGCCCCGGAGCACGACGTTGACGCGCCGCAATCCCGAGGGTGGTCTGCGAGTCAGCAGGAAGTCGAGTGACTCCGGCAACTTGCGCCAGGCTAGCGGCAACATCAACAGCGACAAAGTTCCGCCGATCACAAATGCCGAGCGCCACCCGTAACGCGGGATCGCATAGGCGGCCAGCGCGCCGCCAATCGTGGCGCCGATCGAATACCCCGTTGCGTAGATTGCGAGCGCCGTCCCCCGCCGGTTATCGGGCGCGTACTCCGACACGATGACGGCGACGCTCGCAATCGTGCCGCCGATGCCAATTCCGGTGAGAACTCTCAGGACCAGGAGTTCGGCGTAGTCACGCGCGAACGCCGAACCCAGCATGCCGAGGCCGGCGAGTGCTACCGAGAGCAGCACGATGATGCGCCGGCCCCAGCGATCCGCGCAGGGACCGAGTGTCAGGGAGCCTAGGCCCATTCCGACGAGGCCGGCGCTCAGCAACGCGCCAAGCTGACTATCGAGCAGATGCCAGTCCGCCTTGACGCCCGAGGCCGCGAACGACATCGCAAGAACATCGAATCCGTCCAGCATATTGAGTCCAACGCAGAGCGCGATCACGGTCAGCTGAAAGGCCGTGATCGGGCCCTGTGCGAGCCTGCGCTGCAGATCTTGGCTCAAGGCGTCGCTCACCGGCTGACCTTGAAGCGCCCCACGAGGCTGTAACTGGAGCCGGGATGGATGAGACGCGCGCTGCTAACCACCGCGCCCCCGGACCAGGTGCGACGCCTGACATGCAGCACCGGTTCGCCTTCTCGGATCTTGAGCAATACACGCGTGGCGCGATCCGGCATCAGCGACTGGATGATGTGCTCCACCTCATCGAGTGGTCCGAGGTTCATCAGGAATTCATAGGGTGTAGCCCGCGTGAAGTCCTGGTCGAGATACCGTGGCGCGAAGGCAGGCCGAACAAAGCGGTTCTCAATCTGAATGGGACGATTGTCTTCGAAGTGGACGATGACCGAATGAAACACCGCGGAGCCCGGTGCGAGTTCGAGTTCGGTCGCGGTCTCAAGATCGCAAGTCTCGGCCGACAGGCGGTGCACCTTGGCTGAATGCCGATGACCGCGCTCGACAATTTCGTCGTGAATGTTTCGGATCTCGAGCAGCGTCGACTGCGGCCTGCGGTGTGCGACCCGAGTTCCCGCACCGGGACGCCGCGTCAGGATGCCGGCTGCCGCAAGATCATGGAGCGCGCCGTGGACGGTCATGCGCGCGGTGCCGAAGGCGTTCGCCAACTCCGTCTCGGACGGTACCCGATAGCCCTCGGGCCATGCGCCACTGTCAATCTTGGCGAGCACGAACCGCTTGATCCGCTCATTGAGCGGCCGCTCGTCGTCCGGCCCCCCAGGCAGTTCGAAGGAGCGCTTGCCGCGGGCGGCTCTTTGGCCGGATTTCAACATACCCTTGACAACACCATTACCCTAGTGCAAGGATTATTACCCTAGACTAAGACGAACGCAAGGGCCAAGGAGATGATGGTTTAGATCGAGCGGCACGCTTGATACGAGGAGCGCAACAGATATGAACATTGCTGATTCGACGGTCACCGACTTTCAAAAAGACGGGGTCGTGGTACTGCGAGGTGTCTTCCGAGACTGGGTCGAACCGCTGTCTCAAGGCGTAGCGGAGGTGATGGCGCATCCCAGCCCGCTGGAGCGCTCATACCAGCCAAAGGATGGGTCGGCGCCGTTCTTCCAGGACCTCTGCAATTGGCAGCGCATCCCTGCATTTCGCGCATTCATCTTTGAATCGCCTGCCGCCGAAGTCGCCGCTCGCTTGATGGGATCGCCGACCTCGCGGTTTTTCCACGACCATATACTCGTCAAGCGCCCCGGCAACAGTACCGTAACACCATGGCATCAAGATCAGCCCTACTACTGCGTGGAGGGTGATCGCACCGTTAGCTTTTGGACGCCTCTGGACCCTGTCTCGCGCAATGTCAGTCTGGAATGTGTCGCCGGGTCGCATCGGTGGAATACGGCGGGCTACCGGCCGAAACGCTTCGACGGTAGCCCACTCTATGCGGACGAGAATTTCGAGGACGTGCCGGACATAGACGCCCAGCGAGATCAGCTCGTCATCCGAGGCTGGGACATGGCACCGGGAGACGCGATCGCATTCGACTTTCGCACCATCCACGGTGCACCGGCGAACGCGTCGCCCGTTACTCGACGTGTCTTTTCATCCCGGTGGGTCGGTTCCGATGCGCGCTTCGTGCTGCGAGGTGCATCGGGATCGCCGCCATTTCCTCATCTGACGCTCAAGGACGGCGCGCCATTTGACGCCCCGGAGTTTCCGCTGGTCTACGGCCAATCACTTGACTAGCGGGTCCCGCAGACGCGAGCTAACGATCTTGCCTGTCGCCGCGAATTAGACGTAGTCTGTCGCGTCCGTCAGGGAGATCGTAACTTGCGCCTATTTCTGACCGCGACCGTGCTCGCCGCAAGCCTCGTCGCACCCGTGACCGCCGAAATTCGGCCGGATCAGGTGACGTTCAGAGAGTTGTACAAGGAACTCGTCGAGACCAATACGACACTGTCCGCCGGAAGTTGCACGATGGCAGCAGAGCGCATGGCGGCGCGGCTGAAAGCCGCCGGATACAAAGAGGGCGATATCCGGCTGTTCGGCGTATCCGACCATCCCAAAGAAGACGGGTTGGTCGCGACATTGAATGGAGCCGACCCCAAAGCCAAGGCAATCCTGCTGCTCGCCCACATCGATGTCGTGGAGGCGAAGCGCGAGGACTGGACTCGCGATCCATTCGTGCTGGTCGAAGAGAATGGCTATTTCTACGGCCGCGGCTCGTCCGACGACAAGGCGCAAGCTGCGATCTTCACGGATACGCTCGTTCGTTTGAAACAGGCTGGAACCAAGCTTCGGCGGCCGTTGAAACTGGCCCTGACCTGTGGCGAGGAAACCGGCGGGGCGTTCAATGGCGCCAACTGGCTGGTGACCGAGCACAAGGACTGGATCGATGCCCAATTCGCCCTGAACGAAGGAAGCGTCGGCCTGCGCGATGCCAGCGGCAAGAAGCTTTCACTCGGTATTCAAGCGGGAGAGAAGGTCTATCAGGATTTCCGTATCGAGGCGAGCAACCCCGGTGGCCACAGCAGTCGCCCGCGCCCGGATAACGCCATTTACAGCCTGGCCGCGGCGCTTGTTCGCATCGGTCAATATGAGTTTCCCGTGCAGTTCACCGACACCACGCGCGCTTACTTTACCGAGACGGCAAAACTGTCCGGGGGCGAAGCGGGTGCCGCGATGATGCGGCTGATCGTCAATCCCAACGACCTCGAAGCCAGCGCCATTGTGTCGAAGGATCCGACCTATCACTCGATGCTGCGTACTACCTGCGTTGCAACGAGGCTGGATGGTGGCCATGCCAACAATGCGCTGGCACAGCGTGCGGGAGCCAATATCAATTGCCGGATGTTTCCCAGCGACACGATCGACAATGTCCTCGCACAGCTGATCAAGGCCGCCGCCGACCCGTCGCTGACCATAGCCCCGACCGGCGAAATCAGCCCGACTCCAGCCCCGCCGCCGCTGACTCCGCTGGTATACGGCACCGCCAAGACCCTTGCACAAAAGCACTTTCCGGGCGTACCGATGCTGCCAGCAATGTCGACGGGCGCCACCGATGGCCGCTTCCTCAACGCTGCAGGAATTCCCACCTATGGCGTCCCGGGTCGGTTCTCCGACCCCGACGGCAACGGCGTTCACGGCCTCAACGAACGCAAGTCGGTCGAGGGCCTTTACGAGGAGCGCGATTATCTGTTCGAGCTGATTCATGCCTACGCGAACAGCAAATAGGCGGCTTCCGCAAGGCCACCTGGCCTCGCCTCACGTCGAAAAATGACTGAAAATCCGCGTGTCGCGGGTTCAATGCCGTCGCTGAACCGTACTTCAGGACGGCCGCATGCCGGCTGACAGCTCCTCGAGGTACCAATCGACGAAACGCGAGGCGTAAGTCTCCTGCAGGGAATAGGGGCCGGGCTCGAAGAATCGCGAGTTCACCCCGGCCTGATTCATCTCGACGATTTTCTTGTCCTCCGCGCTGGTGGTTTTCCATAGCCAGGTGAGGCGGCCAACGTCGTAGTCCAAGCCTTCGACGGCATCCTGATGAACCAGCCAAATCACTTCCATCTCCGTGTGGTCTACGGTTTTGGGAATGAATCGATAGACGACTCCGTGATCCGGATACGCGAGAAAATCACTGATCGGGCCGATATCGAAGTAGGTCGAATTGCCGTCAGGCGCCGAAAACGCGCCCATCAAGCGCGCGACCGAACGGCCGTCGTCCGTGGCGCTGACGATGCCGTCGTGCAGGGCGCTGCGCATGACGGCGACGGACTCCCGGCCGGTTCCGGCCAGGCATCCATATTGGTCGATGTCGGGCACCACGATGCCGAGCGCTTCGGCGCGCGTGCGTCCCGCGCGCTCCAGCTCTACGCGCTGTTCCGTCGGGCGGGCGTAGACATGGCGCTTGGAAAACTCCGGGTGGGCCGGCGTGCAGTGATAGCACTCCATGTAGTTTTCAACGGCGAGCTTCCAATTGGCCTTGATCGAGTAGAGTTCTCGATGCGCGACCTTCGCGGTTGCCCAGCCGTGGACACCGGCCGAACGGGCCAACGCATCTGCAGCGATGCGAAGATCGAGCGGATCCTCAGCGAAGGTCGTAAAGATCAATCCTTCCATGATTCGGACCGGGAGCGTTTTCAGGGAAACGTCATCGCGCCTGAACGATTCCGGCATCTGGCGGGCCATCAGCAACTTGCCGTCCAGATCGTAGGTCCACGCGTGGTAAGGGCAGGTCAGCCGTCCGGATTGGGCCTTACCGGAGCGCCCGGCACAGAGGCGCGAACCGCGATGCCGGCATACGTTCAGCAAGGCGCGCACTTCGCCGGCCGGATTGCGAATGATGATGACCGATTCCGGCCCGAGATCGACCACCAAGTAATCGCCGGCGCGCGGGATACTGCTGACATGGCCCGCACAGAACCAATGCCGCAGCAGCATGCGCTCCATGTCGCGCTCGAAGATGGCAGGGTCGGTGTAAAAATCCCGCGCCAGCGCGTGGCCCGGCTTGTGACTATGGATGCGTGTGCTTAAGTCGGAGTATTCCACGCAGCGAATTGTATGCGCCGGGCAGCGCCAAGTACTAGTACTCGGCGCTGCGCGCCTCGCCCCTTCGGGGCCGCCCCTTCGGGCGTTCAGCTCGGCCAGAGGGCCGAGCTAGTGTGTCACGCTGAGGCCGCCGAAGCGTCTTTGCCGGCCGCCGTAGTCCTCGAGTGCGCTGCGAAATCGCCGCTCGTCGAAGTCCGGCCAAAGGCAATCGCTGAAATGGAATTCCGCAAACGCGCATTCCCAGAGCAGAAAGTCGCTGAGCCGCCGCTCGCCTCCGGTGCGGATCAGCAGGTCGACCTCGGATGCGGGATATGCGCAATGATCGACTTCATGCAGCAGGCGGTGAAAGTCCTGAGGGGTAAGATCCGCGTCGCGCCCGGCGCGCTGCGCGGCTTGCATGATGCTGTGCTGCGACGAGTAGTCGACCGCAATTCGCAGGAGCATGCCGGAGCCCGCCGCGCTCGATCGCTCGCTTTGCTCGATGGACCGAAGCAGGTTCTCGCCGAGCCGGTCGCGCCGCCCGATCACATTGATCCGAATCGATTGCTCCACGCAGCGGCGCGTCTCGGTGAACAGATACTGGCCGAACAAACGCATCAGCGCCGAGATCTCCGCCGGGGGGCGCGCCCAATTGGCGGACGAGAATGCGTACAGCGTGAGTATCTCGACCTGCGCCCGCGCCGCCGCTTCCACGGCGACGCGCACGGCTTTCGCGCCCTCCACGTGCCCCGCGGTTCGCGGCAGCCCGCGTTGGGTGGCCCAGCGCCCGTTTCCGTCCATGATGATCGCGACGTGCATCGGCTTATGAACGCCGCGTCGCCTTGATGACCGCCTCGATATGCTCCAGATAGCGCAGCAAGGCCTTCTTCCCGATCGGCGTGATGCGGTATTCCGACTTCGGCCGGCGGGCTTCGAAGGACTTCGTGCAGACCACATAGCCCGCTTCTTCGAGCTTGCGCGCATGGGCGCTCAGATTGCCGTCGCTCACGTCGAACAAGGACTTGAGCTCGTTGAAGGTTAGCCGTTCATTCATGGCCAGGGCACTCATGATGCCGAGACGCACCCGCTCGTAAATCAGGCGATCGAATCCCGCATCTTCGTTTCCATGCGGCGGACGAGGCACGGCCGCCGGTTTCGGCGATGCCTTGCCCGCGGCCGGCCCAGCCGGCTCGCTGCGCTTGATGGCGCCGGACTTAGCCATGCGTCAGGCGTCCGATCAAAAAGCCGAAGATGATGTGCAGGAGGCCGAAACCCAACCCGAGCATCGCCGTATGGGCGGTCACGGGCAGCGCGAAGGTCATCAATCCGAGGACGACGAACAAGCCGCCCATCATGCAGATGAGCCGCGCGATCCCGGCGACCGTCACCGTGCTCGCCGAGAGTACCGCGCAGCCGTAGAGCAGCAGCCACATGCCCGGGATGACGTGGGTCTCGCCGGCGGTTCCAAGGACCAGGGTCAGGACGGCGCCCGCGAGAAGTGCGGGACACAGGCAAAGCAGAAATTTGCGAACCGGTCCCAAGTAGCGTGCATGTCCACGCCGCGCGATCTGCCGCGCCACCAAGGCGCCGCCGAGTACCAGAGCGACGACCGCGGCGGCCAGCCATATCCCCAGCCAATGAGCCGCCCATCGGGGCAGCGACACCACAATCGCCGCGAGAACGCCAATGATGCCCATGACGATGCCGGCCATGCCGGGCACATCCATCGAGCTCGACGACTCGATGGATGCGCGGATGTAGGCGAGCGTCCCGAGCGCCCGGCTCTCAATGGCCGCCGGAGCCTCGGAGTGGATCGGAAATACAGCGGTTGGTCTTTGCATGAATCGAGCTTAAGTGAGCGCGCTGTATCGCGTCAAGTACTCTAAAATGCAGAGTGAAATGTTAAATGGGAGACCGTTCGCGGCGCGGTGCGGCCATTCGAACGGCGAACTCAAACGTCAACAAAAAACAATATCGCCGCCATATCGTCGCAATGATCGAGCTTTATCTTGAGCGTCGCCCGCCAAGAGCGCGGGAACGTCGGTGGAGAGAACCACCACTCACCCCTTAGGAACAGTGGGCGGCTGACTGCCGGATGGCCGACCGGCAGTCAGTTCGCCCGGCGCGTCCACAACCCCCATCAGCCTTCCAGGGCTGTGCGCTACTTCAAAGCACCGAACTTTAGGATTTGACAGCCACCACTCCCCACGATAGCGTCGGTCGAATCGGACGCTCGCTACGGAAGGCCGCTGTTGAAACAAGGAAACGCAAGCTGGGCTGAACCCCTGCGATCCCCGGCGAGGTGTCCGGAATCCGTGCTGTCGCCTTCTCAGTCTTCTTTTGGCGACACCGACCGTCTGTCCAAAACCCAATCTCGTTGCAGGAGGTCCGCGATGAAACCCGTTGTCGCCGCTTTCATACTTGGATGTTCGCTACTTTCGGTTGGCCTGCCGTCCATCGCCGAGGACCAGCCGGCACCTGCGCAAGAAGATTCCGGTGCCGCGGCGTTTCGAAAGCAGCTTCGGGAACTGAAGTGGATCCACGGGCCGCAGCGGGTTCAACTCTTTGGCAATGCGACACTGGAAGTGCCGACCGGTTACGTCTTCTTGAATCCTTCTGACACTGAAAAGCTCGAGGCCATTACCCACAATATCAGCGGAGGCACCGAATATTTCCTCGCGCCGGAAAACCTGCACTGGGGGGCGCACTTCAGTTTCAAAGACGATGGATATGTAAAAGATGACGAGAAGATCGATTCTGTCAGGTTGCTCGAGAGCATTAAAACGAATACGGCGGAAGCGAACAAGATTCGACGCGAGCGCGGCTGGGACGAAATGGAAGTCGTGGGCTGGCAGGTTCCGCCCCACTACGACACGCAAACGAATCGCCTCGAATGGGCGATCAGCGGAAGAGACCTGAAATCGCACACCGAGGTGGTCAATTTCAACACACGTATCTTGGGTCGCGGCGGAGTGATGTCGGCGGTGTTGATCGCGGATCCAGAGCGGCTTTCTGCCGCGACCGGTGAGTTCAAATCGACACTGGCGGGATTTGAATACGTGTCCGGCCAGCGCTACGCGGAATACAGGCCCGGCGACAAAGTCGCAAAATATGGCCTTGCGGCACTCGTCGCGGGCGGCGCGGCGGCGATTGCCGTCAAGACCGGCCTTTGGAAGGTGATCGTGGGCGCGGCGTTGGCGGGATGGAAGTTCATCGCGGCAGCCGCGGTCGCGGTATTCGGGGCAGTTGCCAAGCGGTTTAGAAAGACTGCTTAAGTCCCTTGTCGTACGAAGTCGACCTGATGGCGCTTGCGGTCATGTTTTACCTGTACGATTCAAGCGCTTTGCTATTCACCAACGAAGTCATTTTGACCTGCGGGAGCGCTCGCCCGTGGTCCGCGACGACAGGAAGGACGGGGTATACTTTTGCGGGCCGGTCTCTGTGCATTCTCAACCCGTTCACTCCACACCGACCATCGTTTCGCCTCAGCTGGGATTTCGATGGGTTGGATCCGGCACGCGATGATCTTTCCTGGCCGGCGCGCGCGCAGGAATTCAAGAAGCTGGCTCCGATGGCCCTGACCGCCGGCATTGCACTCTTCGTACTTCTGCCGTTGGGCATGTTTACGCCCTTGGGTGCGTACGCCGTCGTCCCCGCCGTGCTTCTCTTGTATGGATCGACGTTGCTCGCGCTGTTTCAACTGTGGCGCCGGCGGTCTCTCGTGGCGCTCGATGATAGACGCTTTTGGGGACTTACCTTCGAGTGTCTCGCGTGCCCCCCGTTCGCGGTCAATCTGATACGACGGATCACGCTCGCCTACCGGATCACCGAGCCGGTTCCACTCGCGGCCGTTCGGCTGCTCGATGCTGAGGACTGGACCCGGCTGAAAGAACATTGCATAGCATGCCTCGATGAAGCGATGCAGCTCGTCGCGGAACATTCGGATCAACAGAGGTCGTTGGAAGCACAGAAGCAGCGCTTGCGCGCTTTGGTCTCCCGCGCATGACGCTCAACGAAATTGCCGTCATTCTCTTTGGACTGTTCGCCGGCTATTGGGTCGTGAGCAAACTCTTCTTCAGGCCGCCAAGAGTCAAGAGCGACACAAATACGATCCCGCCGCCGGACCTTCCGCCGTCGTGGAATGACATCCTGCAGATTGCACCTTCTGCGAGTGCACCGGAGATCCGCACCGCATATAAGCACCTGATAGCGAAGTACCACCCGGACAAGGTCGATACTCTCGGCCAGGAATTGAGGGATTTGGCCGGGAAAAAGTCGCAGGAGATTACCGCCGCATATCAAGAGGGGATGCGCGCACGGGGAGAAGAGCCGTGAAGGCGCTTTTGGGCCTGTTGCTGGCCGGCAAGCTAGGGAAGATTCTCCTCTCGGGAGGATCGATGCTGGTGTCAATCGTCGTCTATGGTGAAATGTTCGGCTGGAAGTATGCGGTTGGCTTCGTATTGCTGCTGCTATGCCACGAGATGGGCCATTACATCGCCGCCAAACAAAGAGGCCTCGACGTCGGCCTTCCCACTTTCATTCCGTTCGTAGGTGCGTGGATCAACCTCAAAACTCAACGTCTGAACCCGGAAACCGAGGCGTTCGTCGGAATGGCCGGACCCCTACTAGGCAGTACCGCCGCATTTCTCGTTTACTTGGCCGCCCTGTACTACCAGCTCCATTGGCTCCTCGCCATCGCCTACGCGGGATTCGTGCTCAATCTGTTCAATCTGATCCCCATCGTACCGCTGGACGGCGGTCACATCGTTGCCGTGATTACGCCGAAAATTTGGATCCTCGGGGTTCCAATGTTGGTGGCGTTATATTTCTGGAGGCCGAGTCCCCTGTTGATCATCGTCGCTATCCTGGCGTTACCCAAGGCGTGGGCAGCGATAAGGGGCACGGTACCGGCGCAGACCGAATCGCAACTTGCCGGCAACGGATTGAAAGCCCGCTACGCCGCGGAATATTTGGGTCTTGTCTGCTTTCTGACGTTAATTTCGTTCGAGGCGCATGCGCAGCTCTGATGCCGGAATTTTAGCGGGTTAGACCATCAACGCCTCGATGAGCGCACGATAATCGCCGAGCTCCGGCGTCTTCAATCCGGCCACCTTGCCTTGGTCGTCCCATTGCCGGACACGCACGGCGTCCTTGTAAAAGGGCTCGTTCTCGAATTCTGCGATCTCATGCGCCGCCATGGGGCCGCCTTGCAGCTTCAGAGTGATTACCGAGGCCGGACTCAACTTGGCGAAATATCCGGCATCGGTGGCCAACAAATACCGCTTGGCGGGCACGTGCAGGCGTACGGGTTCCGATACGTCGGGGCGAAAGCGCCGGGCGAGCCAGCGGCCGCCGATCTGCTCGTGATGCGCGTCCATTGTCCACTCGGCAATATCGCTCGGCACATCGTCGACGAGGTGTCCGATGTCGTGCAGAAGTGCGGCAACGATGAGCCCCGGCGGTGCGCCCGCGGTTCGGGCAAAAAAGGCGGCCTGCAAGGCATGCTCGGTCATCGACACGCTCTCGCCGAAATACGCGCCCGAGCCGCATTTTTGATAGATGGCGAGAATCTCGTCAGCGGCGTTCATGGGAGTGCCTCCGGGTGGAATTCGAGATGCAACAGCGCCGCCTCGCTGTAGACGCTGTCGCGAGTCAGGTAGCAGCCGCGCAGGTGACGCGGGTACCTCGCCGATGAAAATGCGGTGCGGCCATGCAAGGTGCGTTGATTGTCGAATACCACGAGATCGCCGTCGCGCAGCCTGAATTGCAAATGAAAGCGCGAGTCGCGCAGCAGCGCGGCGAAGCGCCGATAGGCGGCATAGAAAGGGGGCGCATCGCGCGCGGCGAGCCGCAGCGGCGCGATCGAGCGGCTGTTGTAATGCACGGCGCTCACCTCGCCGGAACAGGACAATTGGATCAGCGGCCGCTCGGCGTAGAGCTCGGCATCCTTGGAGCGGTACCGAAACGGCACCGGCGTCCGAGTCAGGACCGCGAAGGCCTCCGGAGAAGCTGTTCGCAAGTGCTCCGCGATGGCGAACCCGTCGCCGAACAGGCTTTCGCCGCCGTCGGGAGATGCGACCAGCGCATGCAGCACCTGAAATCCGGGCACCGGTTCGCGATAGGGATTGTCGGTGTGCAACCCTAAGCCTAGGTCGGAATACGCCAGATTTTCCGGCTGCGCTACCGAGCGAACGTCGAAAACCCGCCCATAGTTTGTTTCCGAGACTCGCCCCGCGAGCATGGCGGCCTCGAGGATGCCGGCCTCGTTGGACGGCACATCGCTCAGGAACGCGATGCCGTCCTGCAACAGCCGGGTCAGCCACTCTGCTCGCAGCGGCCGATCGCGTTGCGCCCCGGAGAATGTCGCCCAGCCGAAATCGCGCGCCGCATCGAGACCTGCCGCTTCCAGCCAGAATCTCCGCGCAAACGCCAGCCGCCCATGGGAGCGATTCGATGCGTGTGCAAGCAGCCATTTGAGTTCAAACGACGCGGAGCGTGACTCGGATTCCCATTCGATGTTCACCGCGCCGTTGCGGGCCACGGCCGACCGAATCTTGGGATCCTCGGGCAAGTCCGCGATATCGATGAGCCGCTGTCCGCTGTGGGGATCGCGATCCTCGCGCAGATTGTCGCGCAGCCACAAGCTGGCAAATTCGCTCGAAGTCCCGTCCGCCCATTCGATGGTGAGCATGTCGGGGAGCGACCAGAGCCGCTTCACCGCAACAACATCGTTCATGGAAGACGGCTCTTGTTTGCGGCTGCCTTCGCGCCCAAGAAGTACAGGTAGCCGGCGCCGAGAGCCGCCAGAGCGCTGACGGCCGCCAGACCCACGAAGACGGCCTGCCAGCCGAAGGATACCGAGATTCTGGCGATGCTGTCGCCCGCGACCACTGCACCCAGATACCCCACGCCGTCGATAATGCCCGACGACACCGCGCCGGCCTGTTTGCCGCCGAAGTCGAGCGCGATAGCGCCGCCGAGATAGGAATACGGGCCGAGCAGGCAGAAGGCGATGGTGCCGATGGCGAACAATGGCAACAGCGACCCAGTCGAACTGGATCGCATGGTCGTCAAGACCAGCAGGGCCGCGGCGGCGGCGGCTAAACCTACGAACATGATCAGTGCGCGCCCGTTCACGCCGAGGCGGTCGCTAAGCCAGCCGGTCGCCAACACGGATACGGCGCCGACGCCCGGGAAGACCGAACTCATGCGTGCCGCACTGCTGGCGCTGTAACCCAAATAGTCGCGCAAATACGCCGGGGTCCATAGGTTGAAGCTCTCCCGGATTATCGTGCAGCCCAGAGATAGGACGCAAACCACCAGAAATGCGCGGCTGCGGAACAGCGGCAGCAGCAGCTCGGCCACGTTCTTCGGCCGCGACTCCGATCCCGCAAACAGATTGAGCGGATTGGGTTTCGCCTCGATGAACCCCGCATCGAGGCGCGACTCCCGAAGAAAGAGGAAATTCACGGCCAGGAACAGGCCGACGACCGCGGCGGCGAAGTAGAACAGGGTTCGCCAACCGAAGCCATGCGCAATGAGCATTCCCATCCACTGCCGCGCCGCCGCGTCGCCGACGAGATAACTGATGCTCAAGATGCCGATGATCATTCCGTAGGACGAATAGTCGAACCATTTCGACGACACTTTGATGAGCCCCGCCCACGACAGCGATTGCGTCAGGCGGTTGCCGATCCACGCCATGGTGAACAGCGGCAGGCTGAGTCCGGAAGCAAACATCAGCGTGAATCCCGTGGCGCCGACCAGGCCGATGAGAAAACTGACCCGACCGCCCCAGAAGTCGCCGAGTCCCCCCAGGAACAGCTTCCCCAACGCGTAGGCAAATACGCCAAACGAAGCGATTGAACCGATTCGAATGATGGCGTCGCCGTGGCTGACACCGTGCTTTCCCAGTTCGTCGACCAGAAGCGGCGTTGCTACCGACAGGTCGGCGCGGCAGAAGTAGAGCGCGCCATAACCGCCGAACAGCAAAAGGACGGTGGCTGTTTGCCGCAAGCGCAGTGATCGACTCTGCGCGCCGCCGTTAGCAGCATCCGGACTAACCAGTTCGGGCGCAATTGCCATGCAAAATCCTGAGAAAGGAGCCGTAGGCGGCGAATTCGTGCGCCATCATCTCATTTGAGCCGCACGCGGGCGACAGCGTCTATTTGACATAATCTAACGCTGGAGTGCTGGAGGATGGGCCGTCGTGCTGGAGCATGAGTGCTCTTGGCACGAAACCTGCTTTGAATACCGAGGAGAGCAGCGTCAGGAGCTGCTCCGGGCAGTGGATTCAAGCGCAAAGGGTCATCGATGCGGTATTTGCACCATACAGACGAGATGCGAAGCAAGCAGTTCTCCGCCTCGGCGGCAACGCATGGCCGCTCTTGCGGCGGCACGCGGCAAATCGTTGCCGCTCGGACTTTCATTGACCGCTTCATCCACTGACTGACGGACGGGAACAACACCGCGGCGTTTCACTCAAGGAAAATCATATGTCGTTAATCCCAAATTTGACATCCACGTCATCGGCGCTGCCGACGCTCAATATCCATGCGCATGGCCATAAAAAAGGCTCACACGTTGGGTCCCCCGACGATTCGACCAGCAGCAGCTCGGCGCAGGCGCCGGCGGGGAGCGTGCAGAATCTATTCGGTACACTGCTGCAATCAGTGGAGCAGGTGATCGGCTTGCAATTGAGCCCGGCGAAACCTGCCGCAGCCGCAACCACGGCAGCCGCCGCTGCCGGCGCGGGCACGACTGCCGCGACTGCGTCCACGGGTGCCGCTACGGCGTCAACTCAGTCCTCAAGCAGCCTGCTGCAAAACTACTTGAACAATTTGTCGCAGAACTTGCGGGCCAACGGTTCGCAGACGCCCAGAGCCGCGGGGTCTACTGTCAGCGTCGACGCGTAGCATCACATCGAACTGAAAATCGGGCCGGCGCTCGATTGACGTTCGCGGGTCGCCCGGCTAGGCTCAGCTGCGCCGGACAACTCCCCTGTGAACGCCATCAAACGACTGCCGACTCTATTCATCCCGCACGGCGGTGGTCCGTGCTTTTTCATCGATCCGCCGGCGGCGTATCCGCACATGTGGGACGGATTGGCCGCCTACCTTCGCGGCATCGACGGATCGCTTGGCGTGAGGCCCAAGGCGGTGTTGGTGATATCGGGGCATTGGGAAAATCCGCTGCCCACGCTCAATATCGCCACCAAGCCTGGATTGCTGTTCGATTACTACGGCTTTCCCGAACATACCTACCGGTTGAAATATCCGGCGGCGGGCGCGCCTGACCTCGCCGAACGGGTGCGTAGGTTGCTGGGCGATGCCGGCTTCCAGACCGACGTGGAATCCAAGCGGGGTCTGGACCACGGCGTCTTCGTGCCCTTTCTGCTCATCTATCCGAACGCTGACGTGCCGATCCTGCAGCTCTCGCTGCAGGCCAGCCTCGATCCCGCGCTGCACCTCGCCTTAGGGAATGCCCTCGCGCCGCTGCGCGACCAGGGTGTTCTGATCGTCGGCAGCGGCATGAGCTATCACAATCTGGCCGATATGTTCTCAGGCCGGGGCGGGGCCGCCGCTCTGGCTTTCGATGCCTGGCTGGGGGACGCCGTGCAAGATCCCGCGACGCGCAATCAACTGCTCGCGAAGTGGCGCGAGGCACCGGGGGGCGCGGCCTCGCACCCGCGCGAAGAGCATCTGATCCCGCTGATGGTTGCCGCCGGCGCGGCCCAGGGCGACCGCGGAATTCGCAGCTTCGGCGAATCGATCGGCGGCAAGCAGATTTCCGGCTTTCAGTTTGGTTGAGGACCGCCGATGAATCGAATGCTTTTCTTTGCCCTGGGGCTGGTGATGGCTGCGCGCGCCGGGATTTCACAGGGCGCAAGTCAAGCCGCGGCGAGCCCCGCCCCTCTGCGCACCGTCGTCGTTCGCGCGCAATGGCTCATCGACGGCATCGCCGACAAGCCGCGGCATGACATGGAGATCGTGATTCGCGATAACCGCATCGTCGACGTGCGCCCCGCGAATTCCCAGGCGTTGCCGGCCGCGGCACAGGTGATCGATCTGGGCGCCGCGACAGTGTTGCCGGGGCTCATCGACACGCACACGCATATCTTCCTGCAGGGAGAGGACCCGGCTGCGGGCGGCTATGACGTGCAATTGCTGAAGTACCCCGCCTCTTACCGTGCCGTGCGCGCCGCGGTGTCGGCGCGCCGCGCCCTCGAGCAGGGATTTACCAGCATCCGTGACGTGGAGACCGAGGGCGCCGGATACGGCGACGTGGGCATCAAGCGGGCAATCAACGAGGGAGTCATACCCGGTCCACGAATGTGGGTGTCGACGCTGTCGATTTCATCCACCGGCGGCTATCCCCTCGAGGGCTATGCGCCGGAGATCACCGTGCCCAAGGGATCACAGCTGATCGACGGACCCATCGAAGCACGCAAGGCGGCGCGCGAGCAATTGGACAAGGGCGCGGATTGGATCAAGGTGTATATGACCCATCGCTCCTGGCTCGACGCGCAGGGCGCCCTGGTGTCTCAGCCGACGCTCACCGTCGAAGAGCTGAAGGCCATCGTGGATGAGACCCATGGCTGGGGAAGGAGAGTGGCCTGCCACGCCTACAACGGGCCGGGTCTGCAGCGCGCACTCGACGGCGGCTGTGATTCGATCGAGCACGGGCTGGAGATAACGGACGCGCAGATCGCGCAAATGCTCAAGCAGGGCACGTGGTACGTGCCGACCCTGCAGGTGTACTACACCGATTGGGATTCCCCGGACAGCGAGGAGGGAAAGCGCGATCGCAAGCGCGTGGCCCTGCATGGAGTCTCGTTCACCAAGGCGCTGCATGCGGGAGTCAAGATGGCATTCGGTACGGACGTCGGCGGATTCAAGTGGTCCGAACCGATCGCCGAGGAATTTGCGCGCGAAGTGGAGTTCGGCATGACGCCCATGCAAGCCATAAAGTCCGCGACGTCGCGGGCGGCCGAGCTGCTCGGCAAGCGCGGCGAGCTTGGGGTGGTGGCGCCCGGAGCGTACGCGGACCTGATCGCCGTGGCGGGCGATCCGCTCGCGGATGTCAGTGTCCTCAAGGCCGTGCACTTCGTGATGAAGGACGGCGCGGTGTTCAAGTCCTCGGCAGGCGAACGAGTACCGTAGGATCAGTCCTGAGCGCGAAGCGCGGCTATGTTTGCCGCCGTGACCGCCGACGGCTGCGCGCCGAAGCGGGCGGTGACGTAATTGGCGAGGCTCGCGATTTCCGCGTCGGAATAGGCGCGGCCGAAGGCCGGCATGGCGGCGCGAGGGTCGGAAGTCTGCAGATGCGCGCCGGACAGAATGACCTGCACCACATTGATCGCGGTGGGATCGTTCACCGACCGCACGCCGGTGAGTGTCGCATTGGGGATCACGGGGCTGACTCCGGTCCAATCATGGCAACCCGCGCACGCGCCCGCATACACGGCCTTGCCGCGCGGATCGACATTGGCGGCAACGCCTTCCGCGAATGACGAGGGTGCGGGGCTGGCCTTGGGCTCGGGCAGATCAGACGTCGATATTCCCGGTACCGAGCGCAGATAAGTGACCATCGCGGCGACGTCGCTCTGAGTCAGGTAGCGAAGGCTGTTGTTGACTGCCTCGCCCATCGGTCCCGCCGCGGTACCCCGGCCGTCCGCGTGGCCCACGGCCAGATAGTGTGCAAGATCGGCTTCACTCCACGCGCCGATACCGCTCTTGGGGTCCGACGTAATGTTGTAGGCGCGCCAGCCCGCCTGCACCGTGCCCGCGAATTTCTGTCTCTGGTCGAGCGCCTGCAAAAGATTTCGCGGCGTATGGCATTCGCCGCAGTGCTCCATGGCTTCCACGAGGTAGGCACCGCGATTCCACTGCGGGTCGCGTCCGGGGCGCGGCTCAAATCGCTTGTCCGGATTGAACAGCAGCGCCCAGATTCCCATCAGCGAGCGCTGATTGAACGGGAAGCTCAGCGAGTTCTCCCGATCCGGCGCATGCACGGGCTTGAGGCTGAAGAGGAAGGCCTTGATGGCGCCCACATCGGCATCGCTCATGTAGGTGTAGCTGGTGAAGGGCATCGCCGGATAGAGTTTCTCGTTGCCGGGCGCGATACCCTTGTGAACGGCATTCAGGAAATCGGCGTCGCTGTAATTGCCGATTCCCGTTTCCTTGTCGGGAGTGATGTTGGTCGAGTACAGGGTGCCGAACGGCAGCACGAAGGCGACTCCGCCCGCAAAGGGCTCGCCGCCTTCGGCCGTGTGGCAGGCGGCGCAATCCGCGGCGCGTGCCAGGTACTGGCCGCGCTCGATGAGGCTCGAGGCTTTGAGCTCTGCCGGAACCCCCGTGGGATCCTCTCCGTGATAGTCCGTCAGCGCCACGCGAGTCCCGCCGGCGAAATCCGTGGCATGCGGTGCCAGCACCACGATCCACAAAAAGCCGATCAAGACCACGGCGAGAATCGCACCGATGACGATCAGGGTGTAACGCTTGGCGGGGCTGCTATTGGGTGACTCGTTCATGATGGCTTCTTCCCGGAAAGTATATCTTGGTCTATGGGCATGCGACGCAGGCGAATGCCGGTGGCGGCGAACACAGCGTTGCCGAGGGCCGGCGGCGCCGCAGTCGCGCCGGTCTCGCCGATGCCGCCGGGGGCTTCGGCGCTCTTGATCAGGTGCACCTCGATCTGCGGAATTTCGTTGATTCGCAGCATCCGGTAGTCGTTGAAATTGCTTTGCTGCACCCGTCCCTTGTGGATGGTGATGCTGCCGTACAGGGCGGCGGTGAGCCCGAATATCAGGCCCCCCTGTAATTGCGCCACCACGGTGTCCGGATTGACGACGATGCCGGTATCCACGGCGGAAACCATGCGGCGCACATGCACCGCGCCATGGGTATCGACCTCGGCCTCCGCGACGGTCGCAATGAAGCTGCCGAACGCGACCTGAACGGCGATGCCGCGGCCGGTGCGCGCGGGCAGGGGATTTCCCCACCCGGACTTGGCCGCCGCAAGCTCGAGCGCCGCCTTCAGGCGGGGCGATTTGCCGAGCAGGTCGCGGCGAAAGGCGACCGGATCCTTGTTGGATTTCTTCGCCAGCTCGTCCATGAAGCTCTCGATGGCGAACACATTGTTGTTCGGGCCGACGCCTCGCCAGAACCCCGTGGGCACCGCGGGCGGCTCATCGCGCACATATTCCACCCGCAGATTGGGGATGTCGTAGGGAATGTCGGCGGCGCTGTCGATGGCATCGATGTCGATCCCTTTTTGAAAGGCCGGCGGCAGCCAACGAGCGATGACCGAGGAACCGGTGATGCGGTGCTTCCACCCGACGATGCGGCCATTGGAAACAGTCGCCGACAAAGTATCCCGATACACGGGCCGGTAGATATCGTGCTGAATGTCCTCCTCTCGCGTCCAGACCACTTTGACCGGCCCGTCGACTTGCTGTGCGATTTGCACGGCACTCGCGACCATGTCCACTTCCAACCTGCGGCCGAAGCCGCCGCCGATGAGGTAGTTGTGCGCGGTTACCTTGTCGAGCGGCAGTCCGGTAACCTTTGCCGCGATGGCTTGGACCCTCGAGAGCACTTGACTGCCGACCCATACCTCGCAAGCCGTCGGCGTGACATGCGCCGTGCAGTTCATCGGTTCCATGGTAGCGTGGGCGAGAAAGGGCATTTCATACGCCGCTTCCAGCAAGTCGCCTTGGGCCAGGCCCTTGGCGACGTCTCCCACGGAGTTGGCGACGGCGCCCTCCGTTTTGCTGGCGGCACGGAGCTGCTTCCAAACGTCGTCGGAGGAAACGGCGGAATGAGGTCCCTCGTCCCAGGTGATGTCGAGCGCGCTCAAGCCTTGCTTGGCCGCCCACATGTGATCGCCGACGACCGCGACAAATTCCTTGAGCACGATGACCTGGCGAACGCCGGGGAGACTCTTAGCTTTGGCGTCATCGACATGCCCTACCGTGCCGCCGAACACCGGACAGGCGGCGAGGGTGGCGAACTTAACGCCGGGCGGCATGACATCGATCCCGTATACCAATTTGCCGTTCACCTTGTCGGGCGTGTCGAACCGCTTGAGAGGCTTGCCGATCAGCTTGAAGTCTTTCGCGTCCTTGAGCGCCGGATCTTTCGGCGGCGACCCTTGTGTGTGATTCACCAGTGCCGCGTAGGCAACCCGCCGGCCGCTCGCCTCGTGGATGGCTTCGCCATTCTCGGTGCGAATACTGGAAGGCTCCACTTTCCATTGCTGCGCGGCGGCCTGAACCAGAAGGGCGCGCGTGCCTGCCGCCGCTTTGCGCAGAGGCAGCCAGAACGCGCGCACCGAATTGGAATTGCCGGTGACTTGAATGCCGAACGTCGGATTGCCGTAGAGCTTGTCGCTCGGCGGCGCGGCTTCGAGGGCGACTTGATCGAAGGCCGCGTCGAGTTCCTCCGCCAGTATCATGGCGACCGCCGTATAAATGCCCTGACCCATCTCGACTTGCGGCATGATGAGCGTGACCTTGCCGCGGGTGTCGATGCGAATGAAGGCATTGGGCGCGAATACCGGCTTTTCAGACTGCGCGCCATGGGCCGAGGGCAAGTGAAAGCCGACCACCAAGGTGCCGCCGACGGCGAGCCCGGCTTGCAGAAATCCGCGTCTGGTCAGCGCAGCGTCGGTCTTTGGGTTCGATTCCTGGACGATTGGGTCGTACAGGGCTGATTCCCGGGATGCGGAGTTAGGCTTCGGCAGCATGTTTGATCGCCTCCCGGATGCGCACATAAGTGCCGCACCGGCAAATGTTTCCCGCCATGGCCGCATCGATGTCGGAATCTTCGGGATGCGGGATGGAGTTGAGCAGAGCCGCCGCCGACATGATCTGCCCGGATTGGCAGTAGCCGCATTGGACTACCTCCAGATCCAGCCATGCCTTCTGCACCCTGGCCCCGGCCGCGGAAGCGCCGACGCCTTCAATGGTTGTGATTGCGCGCTGTCCGACCGCCCCTACCGGCAATAGACAGGATCGTACGGGCGCGCCGTCGATATGCACGGTGCAGGCGCCGCATTGAGCGATGCCGCACCCGAATTTGGTGCCGGTAAGTCCCAAGATATCGCGCAGCACCCAGAGCAGGGGCATATCGGGCGGAGCATCGGCATTCCTCACTTCGCCGTTTATTTTTAGACTGACCATGAGGCACCTCTTGAGGGGAACACAATGGCTAGGGCGTCGTTTGTCGGAGCAGGACTATAAGACTACTGAACAAAACCTGCCATTGGCCATTGATGCTTGCCATTGGCCGTTGATGCTGCTATTGCAGTTACCCCTTCAACGATCGCAGCAGCGGCGTGATCAGATCGATGGGCAACGGGAACACGATGGTCGAACTCTTTTCGCCGGAAATGTCGGCGAGCGTCTGCAGATAGCGCAGCTGTAACGACGCAGGTTCTCTCGATAGGATCTTGGCGGCTTCCGCCAGTGTTTCCGCCGCTTGCTTCTCGCCTTCTGCGTGAATCACCTTGGCACGTCTGCCGCGCTCTGCTTCGGCCTGACGGGCCATCGCGCGGATCATGGTCTCATCCAGATCAATATCCTTGATCTCGACGTTGGTCACCTTCATGCCCCAGGCCGCCGTATTCGCGTCGAGGATCTGCTGAATGGCGGCGTTGAGCTTGTCGCGCTGAGCCAGCATCTCATCCATTTCATGCTGCCCCGCCACCGAGCGCAGCGTGGTCTGCGCGAGCTGACTGGTCGCCTCCCAAGGGTTGGTGACCTGCAGAATGGCCTTTTCAGGATCGACGATGCGAAAATAAACCACGGCGCTGACTTTTACCGAAACGTTGTCCCTGGAGATCACGTCCTGCTTCGGCACGTTCAGCACGACGGTACGCAGTTCCAGCTTCTTCATCTGCTGAATCGCCGGCAGCACGAGCCGCACGCCGGGGCCTTTGACGCCGGTGAACCGGCCAAGCGTGAACATCACGCCGCGTTCGTATTCCTTCAGCACGCGTATCGAACTCATGACCAGCAGCAGCAATACGATAACGATGACGGGAAGCGAAAAGCCCATCGGCGACTCCTTTTAATTTTGTTGCGGTTCCACCCAGAGCGTCAGCCCGACGACTTTGACTATACGCGCCTGTTGCCCCGCCCGCAGGGGACCGGCGGTGCGGGCGTTCCACAATTCTCCGCCATAGCGCACGACGCACTGATCCTGACAATCACTGATCGCTTCAACCAGCGCGCCGATCATGGTCTCGACGCCGGTGGTCAGGGGCCGGCGTCGCGCACGGGCTGCCAGCCAGCCGATGATGGCGATGACGAGCCCGCCGGCAACCGCGATCCCCATGATCAACGGCAACGCCACCCGCAGCCCCGATGCACGATTGTCGAATAGAATGATGGAGCCGATGACAAATGCCGCCAGGCCGCCGACGCCCAGCGATCCAAACGCCGGCATGAAGAATTCCGTGACGATCAGGCCGATTCCCAGCGCCATGAGAGCGAGACCCGCGTAGTTGACCGCCAGCAGCTGCAAACCGTAGAGCCCCAGCAGCAGCGACAGCGCACCGACAACCCCCGGCAGTACCGCTCCGGGGTTATAGCCCTCGAGCAGCAGGCCGTAAATGCC
>Ga0073928_10003669_pt1 | contig 23850 bp, 19 predicted proteins | sample PaiPotPPA55metaG_FD_76969 | JGI IMG/M metagenome (GOLD analysis project Ga0073928, IMG submission 76969) | Iron sulfur acid spring bacterial and archeal communities from Banff, Canada, to study Microbial Dark Matter (Phase II) - Paint Pots PPA... ...
CCGCTTCACCAGCCGTCGCGCATAGTGCGGGAAACGCTTTGGGCAGTACAATCAAAAAGCAGCGAACAGCAAACCACCTCTTAACTGCGTGTCTCACTCAAGGGGACAACCTCAGTTCGTCCTCTTTCTCTCACCGCTCTCCTATTTCGTCCAATCCTCCATCCTCAAACCCCTGATCCGCCCAAACGCCCGATCCCCCGTAACCAAAACCACCCCCAACGCCATCGCGTGCGCCGCAATCATTAGGTCCAAACCTCCCGGCAACCGTCCCTCGCGCTCCAACTCACTTCGCAGCCGCCCATACTCTCGCGCTGCGGCCGAATCCCACGCAAAAATGGTCACGGTCAAAAGGAACTGCTCAAGCGCGATCTGCAGCGGTCTCGAGCCTTTGCGCGCTGCACCATAGTGCAGTTCCCCTTCCGTTACGGCTGAAATCCCGAGTTCCACCACGGGAACCCTCGCCAGGTGACGATCCATCGCCGCGCTCTTCTTGTTAATCAGATAACTCGCCGCATTCGTGTCCAGCAGATACTGGACACTCATCCGAATAGCTCGCGCTTTTGCGGTGGCTCATCCTTGCGATCTGCCATGAATTCGGCGAACGCCTGCGGGTCAGCCTTGATCGCGGCGTCGCGAATCCGAAAAAACTCGTCCCAGGACTCCGGCCGCTTCGACAAAATCACATCCCCAGTCTTTTCGTCCCTACGAATGAATACTTCCTGCCCCTCAAACCGAAACTCCGCCGGCAGCCGCACCGCCTGGCTCCTCCCATTCCGAAACAACTTCGCCGTCCTCGCCATGCACGTACCCTCCCGCCGTTTCATGCCTGACACTGCGTCACCCGTAAGTATATACCATGATATATTACATGCGCAATCAGACGCCCGCGTTCTCTCCGCAGATCAATGGCATATCAATGGCGTTTGATTTGACTTTCCAGCGCACGATATATACACAGATAAGCTATCTGCACTCATTCCGGCTAAGGCGCTGCAATGAAATATTCTCTAGGGCGTTACGTCTACGGCTTGGCGGCGATTGCTTCCGGTATCTGCGCCTTGGTGTGGCATGACTTCAGCAGTTGGCAGCAGATCAAAGCGTTTCCTCACCGCGAAATTCTCACCTACATCGTGGCCACCCTCGAAATCCTTGGAGGCGTAGCCGTTCAATGGCCGAGAACGGCCCGAGCCGGTGCTGTCGCACTGGGCACAATCTACTTCGCCTTCGCCTTGCTGGGGGTGCCGTTCATCATTCAGCATCCGCTCGTCTACAATGGCTTCGGCAACTTTTTCGAACAATTCTCATTTGTCTCGGGAGCCATGATCCTATATGCGTGTTCAGGTCCAATCGCCTCGGCTCGAACGGCAAGATTGGCTCAGATCGGGTACTACTCGTTCGGTATTTGTGTTGTCTCCTTCGCACTGGAACAGCTTTTCTATCTCTCTGCAACAGCAAGTCTTGTTCCGAAATGGATTCCGCCTGCACAAACGTTCTGGGCGATAGCAACCACCGCCGCGTTTGCTCTTGCCGCTATCGCTCTACTCACGGGGTTCATGGCCCTGCGCGCGTCTCGATTGACCACGGCGATGCTCGTGGGTTTCGGGTTGCTGGTATGGCTGCCGGCGCTCTTTGCCAATCCCCATAGTTTTCCGAACTGGTCCGAAAGTACGGAGACTCTCGGGATCGCCGCGTCGGCGTGGATTGTCGCGGACTTTTTCGGCCGCCGTCGCTCAGCAGAATCTGCACCCGCGAGTCTGGGTTAATGACATTCGCTCTCTGGGTCATCCGCGTTAAGATGTATTTTCGTCAAATCATCCGGTGAATCCGAGATACATCGTGCCGTCTTTCTTTTTGTCCTTCTCTTTCTTTTCTTCTCCTGCTTCTCGCCCCTACTCCGCCGTCTTCAACTTCAGCTTGCTCTTGTTCTCTTCCAGAAATGCCCGCAATCCATCCGCAATATCCAACAACCGTATCCACTGCTCGTAATAAAGCGTGACCGGAAATCGCCCCAATCCGTACACGCTCACTCCACCTTTTTCTCCCACGCGAAATTCCAACGACCCTTTCTTTCGCGACCCCGCCTGCTTTTCCAGTTCCGCAATCCGCGCCAGCAATTCTTCTTTGCTCGGTTCTGACATTAGCTTCGCTCCTCTTTCTCATTCCTGGGACACTTAAGTCCCGGGACTTCTCGGCAAATCCTACCAGTTTTGTCTCCCCCAAGTCTTTGTTAGCCTTCGCGCCGCGCTTCCTCCAACCCCACCTCCCTCTCCGCTCGTTCCCTTTCCGAAACACCACCGTTGCCTCTCCCGCCTCCACGGTGTACGATACGCCCCTAAGCGGGTCTCTCGACTCTGCGCGACTCCCGGTCTTCGGTTCCGAAGAGGTAAAGGTCACAATGAAACGTTTCGCATCTTTCGCTCACCAATTCCTTGGGTGTGAGGAGCACTTTCTTATGTCACGACTCGTACGCTTATTCTGCATTTCAATTTTAGCAATTGCGCCTTGCGCGGCTCAGCAAGCGGCTGCGCCGGCGCCTGTCACGGGTGCGCCGCCCGCCACTACTGCGCCAGCTGGCCCCAAAAGGCTTGTAGCCGTCATGAACTTTGACTACGGCACCGTAAAAACGGTCGTCGCCTCCATCTTTGGCACGGACCAGGACGTTGGCAAAGGCATCACCGACCTCATGGTGCAAAGACTCGTCCAAGACGGCAAGTATCGAGTCATCGAGCGCGCCGCTCTCGACAAGATCATCTCCGAACAAAACTTTAACAACAGTGACCGCGCCGATCCCTCCAGCGCCTCCAAAATCGGCCGCATCCTCGGCGTCGACACCATCATCCTCGGCTCCATCACCAAGTTCGGCCGCGATGACAAGCAAATCGGCGGCGTGGGCGGCGGCCACAGCGGCTGGACCGGCGCAATTGCCGGTATCGGCAAAAAGGAATCGAAAGCGGTAGTGGCCATCACGGCTCGCCTCGTGAATACCACCACCGGTGAAATCCTCGCCTCCGTGACCGGCAACGGCGAATCCTCCCGCGGCGGCTTGTTCCTCGGCGGCGGCGGCGGCTCCGGGTACAGCGGTGGCGGCGGAGCTTTCGACATGAGCAGCAGCAACTTTTCTCAAACTATCCTCGGCGAAGCCGTCAACAAAGCCGTGGCCGATTGTGCCACGCAGCTCGACAACGCCGCCGGAACCCTGCCCATCATTAAAGCCAACTATTCCGGCTTAGTTGCCGACGTGAGCGGAAACACCATCATCATCAACGTAGGCAACCGCGTCGGAGTTCGCGTAGGCGACACCATTCAGATCAGCCGCCCCGTTCGCACCATTAAAGACCCGACTACCGGCAAGGTCCTGAAGACCGTAACCAGCCAGCTCGGCAGCGCCACCATCACCGACGTCGACGCGGATTCCGCCACGGCTACGTTTTCCGGAGCGACTCCTCCCAAAGTCGGTGACGTCGCGGCCACCGCGCCCAGCACTCCGTAACTCGATCAACGCCGCAAATGCGGCCCATACATGCTCTTTTTTGAGATTTTCGGTGCTTGATTAGGATGGGCGAGGCCGCTCTTAAGCTTCCTCGCCCGTTTCCTTATTCGAAGGGAGCCACACCATGAGCCAGGACTACACCGTCGGACAGAAGCTCGGTGACTACGAAATCCTCGGCATACTCGGCGCCGGAGGCATGGGGAAAGTCTACAAGGTCCGCAACACCATCTCCGACCGCGTCGAGGCCATGAAAATTCTCCTCCCCGACCTTGCCGGCCAAAAAGATCTCGCCGACCGCTTCCTCCGCGAAATCAAAGTCCTCGCCAGTCTGCATCATCCGAACATCGCCGGGCTCCGCACCGCACTCACCCTCGACAATCAACTCGTCATGATCATGGAATTCGTCGACGGCGTCACTCTCTCCTCCCGTCTGCAGCAGGGCGCCATCCCACCGACCCTCGCCATCAAGTATATCGACCAGGTTCTGGACGCCCTCAGCTACGCCCATAAACAAAACATCATCCATCGCGACATCAAGCCCGCCAACATGATGCTCACCCCCGACGGCACCGTAAAACTCATGGATTTCGGCATCGCCCGTTCCGGCAGCGATCGCAGCCTCACCATGACGGGCACCACTCTCGGCTCCTTGAACTACATGCCGCCCGAACAGGTCAAGGGCGACCCCGCCGACAATCGCTCCGATCTCTACTCCCTCGGCGTGTCCCTCTATGAAATGGTCACCGGCCAGCTCCCCTTCACTGCCGACAGCAACTACGCCATGATGGCCGCCCACCTCCAGGAGGTCCCCAAGCCTCCCATCGTTCTCCGCCCCGGCATTCCCCAGGCCCTCAATCAGATTATCGTCATGGCGCTCGCCAAGGATCCTGGCCAGCGCTTTCAATCCGCCGACGCATTTCGCGGCGCTCTCAAGAGTGTCCAGGCGCAGGGCGGGGGAACTCAACCAGCCGTGGATCCGCGCTCCTATGCCCCGGCAAGTGCAGCCAACGCCGGCGGCGCAACCGCTCTCTTCCAAGGAACGCCAGCTTCCCAATCTCCCACCACCGTTATGGATACCCCCGCTTATCAACATACTGAGCGAATAGCGCCCGCTACACCCGCCCCCGTCGTAGCCGCAGCTGCACAGCAGGCGCCGCCCCCGTCCGTGGCCAGCGGCAGCGGTCATCGCGGACTCTACATCGCTCTGGGCGCTTTTATCGTCGTTGCCATCCTCTTCGCTGCCGGCCTTTATCTCCCCAGCCGCATAAAAACCCTCGCTGGCGCCGGCAAGTCTGCCCCTCCCGCTCAGCAATCGCAGCAAGCCGGTTCGTCAGCCACTACGCCGTCGTCCACAAATCCCGCCGCGTCAGGCGACGCTACGACCTCGCCGTCCTCCACTGCCACGGGTCCCGGTGCACCCGCCGCTGGCGGCGCCACAGGTTCGCCCGCCGGTTCGACTGGCGCACAATCCCCGCAATCCGGCCAATCCTTGCCGGACACTTCAAACTCCCCTACTTCTTCCACAGACACGGTTCCTGCGAATCCAACGTCGGCCAACTCAGGCGGCAATCCCCCTCCGCCTCCAAAGAAGCCTTCTTCCGGCAAACCCAAAAAGGACACCCAAGCCTCTCAAGCAGACGCTCAAGCTAAAGCTGAAGCAACCGCGCAAGCTGAAGAAAACGAACACCGTTACGACGACCTCGACAGCCGCGCCGCCGCCGTATCGCAATCCTTGGATGGTCTGCAGCGCCAGCAAGCCGCCGCAGGCTACGGCCTCCGCGGCGACATCGTCTCCGCCCAGCAACGCATGAACACAGACCTCTCCAAAGCCCAATCCGCCATGCAAAAACAGGACACCAAAAACGCCAAAAAATATCTGGACATGGCCGAAGCCGAACTCTCCACCATCGAAAAATTCCTCGGCCGCTGACACCCACCAAGCTGACAGACGACGGTCCGTAGTCGCGAGCGTTGGTTTGTGTGCACGCGAAATGACTCGTGACCCGTGTCGTTATTTCTCACCCTCTTGCCATCTATTCTGTATCTAGATATTATCTAGGTATGCTGCGGTTCGATTGGGACGAACGAAAGAACAAGAGCAACCGGGCTAAGCATGGCGTTTGGTTCGAAGAGGCACAGAGCGTTTTCAGTGATCCGCATGCGCGCGTATTCCATGATCCAGAACATTCCGGGGAAGAGGAGCGGTTCCTCCTGCTGGGAGTGAGTTCAGCAGCGAGGCCGCTGGTTGTCGTTCACTGCTACAGAGACTCCGATTCCGTGGTTCGGATCATTTCTGCGCGGAAGGCAACCAAGAAGGAGGTTCGATTTTATGAAGAAGGCATATGATTTTTCCAAATTGAAGGAGATCAAGAACCCGTACGCCGGCAAGAAAAGGGCCGTGGGAATCAACTTGAGTCCGGAAGTTGTGGACTATTTCAAAGGACTGGCGGAGGAGACGGGACTTCCATACCAGAAGCTGATCGATCTCTATCTTCTCGACTGCGCAAAGAAGCGTAAGAAACTGATCCTGAAGTGGGTGGCCTAGCGGCGGCGCACGATTGAATCAGGGTGAATGGCGGCGTAAGCCGCCCGGCACTCAAGAGTCTTGCCGTCTTAAGGATGCGCCGCCCGCCTGTGGCAAATTAACTTGACAGAATATTTAACTATGCTAGAATATTTCCGTTGAGTACTGCGCCTCGCCACCATGCGAGGCGCTTCCTTTTTAGGCCCATGTCGTACCGCCGGCATCGTGCCGGCGTTTTTGTTTTCAGTAGCACAGGCACTCCTGCCTGTGCTCTTTTCCGTTCTGCACAAGGCCCGTAAAGCACGCGCGCGCTTAGCAGTAAAGCAGTAGCCCCATTCCCGCTACTCCCTGCTCGCTATTCACTCGCTGCCGCCCACGTGTTCTCGATCCACAAACTCAAAACTAAACTCTAAGGAGAAATCCCATGGCATCTCTAAATCCAAACGACCGCGTATCACTCTGTCTCTTCTCTTACGAAGATGGCCGCCGCTGCCGCACCCCGCGCACCGGCAACCATCCCCACTTCTGTTTTTACCACGCCCAAAAGGAGGCCCGCGCCCAAGCCACAGAAAAAATAAGCAAAGATCTTGCCTACTTCCTCGCCGGCGACTATCTCTCCGCCAACGATCTCAGCACCGCACTAGCACGCCTCATCCCCGCCGTCCTCCGCGGCGACATCAAACCCAGCACCGCTCGCACCGTCGCCTTCATGCTCCAAACCTTGTTGCAAACCATCCGCCTCGCGCAACACGAATACGTCAACACCTTCGGCTCCAACAACTGGCGACAAGCCATCGCCGACGGCGTCGCCGCCAACTCAAAATACCGTTTCCCCACCGGCCCCGCACGCCCCTCCGTGAAGCCGCACCCAACGCACCCCGATACCCAGCCTAAACCGCCGCAACCCGCCCCGCCTGTAGGGGCGCGATTCATCGCGCCCTCTGCCGCCGCAACGTCGCCTCAACCGCCGAGGCCAACTCGACCCTCCTCCGCCGGCGTCGAAGCAGCGCTCTCATCCGCCGCCTCTCCATCGGCGGCAAACTCCAATGGGGCCAACGCGTACAACGCTCCTAGCAACTCCACGCCACAAAGGCACTTCCCAATCGCGTAAGGTCCCTATCAGCAACACTTACAAAAAAAGGAGGGGAGGTAAACGGGGCGAACAAGCCTGCCCGCTTGATACGAAAACCAACCATATAAATCAGAATCCACCAAGACTTCATCTTCGCGGATCACGGTTCATTAAAATGCGCATGCCACCTCTGCGCCAGAGCTGTCGGCTGTGAGCAGCCAGCCGAAGACTATTCGAGTGTTTCCGTCGGACTTCCCCCCTTGCTTACCGAGCGGAGCACGTGTACCATGCTCTCGGTAACCGAGGAGAACGCATGCGCACGCATGCGTTGGAGAAGGAATGAGCAAGCCTTCGGATTTGGTGCAGGGGACGCTGGACTTGCTGCTGCTGAAGATTCTCGCGCTGGAACCACTGAACGGCTACGCCATCAGGCTTCGCCTCAAACAAGTCTCCGGCGACGTCCTCCAAGTCAGCGACGGCTCTCTCTACCCCGCCCTGCACAAACTCGAACAAGAAGGTTGGATTAAAGCGGAATGGAAGCCGACGGAAAATAATCGGCGAGCTAAATATTATTCGCTCACGCGGCTAGGCAAAGGACACCTTGAACGCGAATCGGCCAACTGGAGCCGCCTCTCCGCCGCCATTTCCAACATAGTGAAACTCAAAGAGGCCTAAGCGCCATAAGCCCGAGCAAGGAGGTATCTCACAATGCGTCCCAAACATTGGTTCTACACTTTGCCGCTTCGCTTCCGCTCTCTCTTCAAACGCACCCGTGTCGAGCAAGAGTTAAGCGAAGAGCTGCAATATCACCTCGAGCAAAAAACCCAGGAATACATTTCCAGCGGCCTCACCGCCGATAACGCGCGCAGCAAAGCCCGCCGCGATTTCGGCGGCCTTGAGCAATCCAAAGAAAACTGCCGCGACACCCGCCGCGTCCGCGTCATCGAGACTACGTACCAGGACATACGCTTCGGTCTGCGCATGCTGCGCAAGAACATTGGCTTCACTGCGATCGCCGTACTGACTTTGGGCCTCGGCATCGGCGCCAACACCGCGATGTTCAGCGTATTGGAGGGTGTCGTGTTGGCTCCGCTGCAATACTTCCATCCGGAACGTCTGGTAACGGTGTGGGAGAACAATCCGCGCTTTCCACGCGTGTGGGTTTCTTATCCTAACTTCCGAGATTGGCAGCGCAGCGCTCGCTCATTCCAGCAAATGGCGGCGGGCATGGATCAGGGAGTTGATCTCACGGGTCCGGGCGCGCCCGAACACCTGAATGGCAAGGAAATCTCCTCGGGTTTGTTCAGCACGCTGGGCGTGGAGTTAACGCTCGGGCGCGAATTCTTGCCTGATGAAGACCGCCAGGGCGGAACGCCAGTCGTCATCATCAGTAATCGTTTGTGGAGAAATCGGTTCAACAGTAACCCTGAAGTGCTCGGCAAGTACGTGACCTTGGATGGAGTGGATTACACCGTCGTCGGAGTTGTCTCGTCAGGATTTAGTCTCGGACACGAGTACGCGGATGTTTATACGCCGCTCGGCCGGAGCGATCCTCTAATCCTCAACGATCGCGCAGCCCACGACGGCATTTTCTCCATCGCGCGCCTGCAGCCTGGGGTGACCCTAGCTCAGAGTCAAGCGGAGATGAGTACGATTCAGAACGGCCTGGACCAACTCTATCCCGATGCCAATCGAGATCTCGGAATTTACATCGAACCCCTCAAGCAGGTTGTCGTAGGTGACGTCGGCAGAACGCTTCTGCTGCTGTTGGGAGCCGTGGGGTTCGTCTTGCTGATTGCCTGCGCAAATGTCGCCAATCTCCTGTTTGCGCGTTCGGCGGCTCGCGCGCGTGAGTTTGCCGTTCGCTTAGCGCTTGGAGCGAATCGCGCGCGCTTGATGCGGCAGCTGCTTACGGAAAGTGTGCTTCTCTCGCTCGCGGGCGCCGCTCTCGGACTCCTGATCGCAATATTGGGAGTGAAATCGGTGCTGGCGGCGGTCCCGGAAAGCTTGCCGCGCAGTGAAAACATCGGCGTGAATGCTCCCGTCCTGCTTTTTACGCTCGGTGTGTCGATCGCTGTTGGAATTCTGTTTGGCCTCGCGCCCGCGCTGAAAAGTTGGAACGCTGATCCGCAAGCCTCCCTGAAGGAGGGAGGCCGCGGCTCGACAGGTTCGCATCATGGCGCGCAAAGCATTCTCGTGATCGTCCAAATGGCGTTGACCCTGGTGTTGCTGGTGGGCGCGGGCCTGTTGTTCCGAACGATCCAGCACTTATGGGATGTCAATCCCGGCTTCGACACGCAGCACTTCATCACTTTCAAGGTTGGAGTTTCGCCTGCGTTGACGAAGACGCCTTCGAGCACTCGAATTGCCTATCAGCAATTGATCGAGCGTATCCGCCAAATTCCCGGGGTGCAGGCGGCGGATTTCACTGACGTCGTTCCTCTGAGCGGTCAGGGCGGGACCATGCCCTTCTGGCTTAACTCGCAGAAACCCGCATCGCTCCAGGCGGCCCCGCGTCTAACCGGGTTCCTTACGGGTCCGGATTACCTCCGAACGATGGGAATCCCTCTGCTTAGTGGCCGCTTTTTTACTTCAGAAGACACCACGAAGTCCCCGTGCGTTATGGTCATCGACAGCGTTTTCGCCCGCATGTACTTTCCAGACGGTAATCCCTTGGGTCAAACGATATCAGCCGGATTTTCACCCATAGGCCCGTGCCGGATTGTCGGCGTGGTGGGCCACGTGAAGCTCTGGGGGCTGAATGAGTCCGGCACCACCACCCAAAACCAGGCCTACTTGCCCCTTTACCAGGATCCGGACCGGTGGGTGGCAGTAGGCTATCCCGACACGACGGTGGTGGTTCGCACGCCCCTTGATGTTGCAGTGGTTATGCCCGCGATCAAAGCGGCGGTTTACACGGCGGGCAGCGACCAGCCGGTTTACAACATCCGCACAATGCAGCAGATCGTGTCAGAGTCGATGTCATCGCAACGATTCCCCATGATCCTGTTGGGAACATTTGCTGGTTTGGCTTTGCTGCTGGCGTCCATCGGAATCTACGGCGTGGTTTCCTATTCGGTGACACAACGGATTCACGAAATTGGGGTACGCATGGCGCTCGGCGCCGGGAGGCGAAATATTTTTCGCCAGGTAATTGGACAGGGTCTTCGGCTGGTTCTTGCCGGCCTCGTGATCGGGACTGCAGCGGTGCTTATCCTCACGCGGATGCTCTCGAGTTTCTCGCACCTGCTTTATGGAGTTCGCGCAAGCGATCCGTTAACGCTCGCCAGCGTTGCTGTCGTATTGTCTGGGGTGGCCATACTGGCGTGCTACATTCCAGCTCGCCGCGCCACGCGCGTCGACCCCATGGTTGCCTTGAGGTACGAATAAAACTCGCGGCGAACGTTATTTCGCCAGCAGGCTCTTCCAGCGCTCCCACGCCTCCGTTCGCGCCTTTTTGTCGGCGTCCTTCGCGTCTGGCGCTTCGCCGGCGCGCATGAAGCCGTGGCCTGCGCCGTCGTACGTCACTGGCTCAAACGTTTTTCCGGCGGCTTTCATATTCGTGATGGCGTCAGGAATCATCGCGCCGATGCGCGCATCGTTCCCTGCAAAAAATCCATAGACAGGAGCTTTGATTCGCGCCATGGCTTCCTTATCCGGCGGCGGTCCGTAGAAAACAAACGCAGCCGCCAAATCGCCGCGATTCGTTGCGAAACGGAACGTCTGTCCGCCGCCCCAGCAGAATCCGCCCACAAAAAGTTTGCCGTTCGACGCCGGAATTTTGATCCCATAATCCGCCACCGCATTTAAGTCCGCGGTCACTTGATCTGGATTTAGCTTGCTCACCGCTTCCATAACTTTGTCCGCCGCGATCGACGAAGTCCGTCCGCCGTTCGGCCCCATTCCAGAGAGCAGGTCGGGCGCAACCGCAATGTAACCGGCCGCTGCCACTTGATCCGCCAGATCCTCGACCCAATCCGACATCCCAAAAATCTCATGAATAATCAAAACAATCGGCCGCTTGTCCTTCGACTCCGGGTACACGACGAACGTCTCCACCGAGCGTCCGTCATGCTTCACCATCACCCACTCGCTGTGCCGCGGCGACTTCGCGAGCTTCTCCTTCGCCCAATCCTGCGCGGAAACCGCTTGCGCCGCCGCCAAAATCATCAATGCCAAAATCATTCGCTTCATTTGTCCCCCTCAGCCTTCTCGTTCGGCAAGTCGCGTTTGAGCCGGGTGCGCTGCCACAAGCCCGCATCATATATGCTCTTCATCCGTTACAGCAATCCCTGCCGTACGGAGGAACTTCGGAGCACTGCGCAAGTTAGCTCAGCCTCGCGGATCTTCAAACACAAAAGGAGCTTTTAACAAGCAGTCTGAAAGTGATCTTCGTCGGGAACAAACGCCCGAGACTTTACGTTCCTCACCCTAGTTGAACGCTCGTACCGCTTGGCATATGCTCAGCCCGTCGGCCGTCAAGACGGAACCTGTGGAGGAACACCGATGGACTCGCTCTGGAAGGATTTCAACTACGCTCTTCGACAGCTCCGGAAGAACCCCGGTACCACCGCCGTTATGCTCTTTACGCTCGCGCTGGCCATCGGCGCGACGACGGCAATCTTCAGCGTTGTGTACGGCGTGCTTCTTCGGCCGCTGCCGTACGCCGATTCGAACCGTATCATGGCCGTCTTCGAAGTCACCTCGAAGGGCAGGCCGATTCGCCTTGCGGACCCGAACTTCGACGACTTTCGCGATCAAAACCGCAGCTTCCAGGCGATTGCAAAATACAATGACAACACCGCTTCCGTTTCTGGTACCTCGCAGCCGACGCGGACGACCGTCGCTGGAGTCACTCCCGACTTTCTGAAGGTCTTCGGAATTCAGCCGATCCTCGGGCGGGATTTCAGCGTCAGCGACGCGAAAAAAGGGGCCGGTCCCACCGTTCTCGTCAGCTATGGATACTGGAGGCAGTATCTCGGATCGTCGGCGGACCTTTCGCAGTCGCACCTGAAGATTGATGGTGCGGTCTACTCCGTTATCGGCGTGCTCCCGGCCGGATTTCAGTTCCCGCCAGATGTGGATCTGTGGCTGCCGGCCGATTTGGGGGGCGAAAATCAAAGCAGGACGTCGCACAACTATAACGCAGTCGGTCGCCTGCGCGACGGTGTGACTGTCGCGCAAGCGAATCAAGACATTAGCGCGATAGCCCGGCGCATACACGATACCTCGAGCGAGCAAGGCGACTATCTCCTCAAAGATGGAATTGTCCTGCCGCTACAGGACTCGATCACGGGCCAGGCTCGCCCGGCGCTGTTCGTCCTGCTCGGTGCGGTTGGATTTCTACTGCTGGTGGCGTGCGCGAACGTTGCGAATTTGCTGCTGGCGCAGGCAACGGCGAGAGAGCGTGAGCTTGCCATTCGCAGTGCGCTCGGAGCCGCACGCCAGCGGCTGGTCCGGCAATTCCTTACTGAAGCTTTTCTGCTTTCGCTGGTTGGCGGCGGCCTGGGCGTGCTCGTCGCCCTCGGAGGTGTGGCGGGATTAGTTGCGCTGGCGCCGGGAAATCTTCCGCGGCTGGACAGCGTCTCGATCAGTATTCCCGTACTTGTGTTTGCGTTTCTGCTTTCCACGGCGGTCGCCGCGGGCTTGGGAGTGTTCACCGCGGCACGTGCAACTTCCGGCGACCTTCGCAAGGGGCTTGGAGAAGGTGGGCGTGGACAGGCGGGCTCGCAAGGCAGCCAGCGCGTCGGCCGGATACTCGTGGCGGGACAGATCGCGATCACACTGGTTCTTGTTGTCGGAGCGGGATTGCTGGGGCGCAGCCTGCTGAAAGTGCTCGAAGTAAATCCTGGGTTCCGCGTGGATAAAATCGTCACCATGGACGTCTCGCTTCCCTGGGTGGAGGATCCCAAAGCAAAGGCGACTCAGGGAATTTTCTTTTCAAACTTGATTGACCGGCTCAAGCAAATTCCGGGCGTGCGCAAGGTTGGCGCGACAAGCGGCCTGCCGCTGGAGGAGGGCGGCCTTCCCGACGGAATGTTTCTACTGATGACGCAGAATGAGATCCCCAAGGCCACGGATGGTTTTGGTCCGCTGCTCCAGCAAAAAGAACGCATTGGCATTGCGGATTTCGGCGTCGTCACGGACGGATACTTCCAGGTTCTAGGAATCCCGCTGATTCGAGGGCGAATCTTCGATGAGCACGACGGCGCGAATTCTCCGCACGTTGCCGTGATCAGCGAATCGCTTGCGCGCGACCGCTGGCCAAAACAGGACCCCATCGGCCACACCATCGAGTTTGGAAACATGGATGGCGACCTGCGCTTGCTGACCATCGTGGGTATCGTGGGCGACACTCACGAATATGGTCTCGATGCACCGCCGCATCCGACCGTTTATGTGAATTTGTTCCAGAGGCCGCGCTCGGAGATCACCCTAACGATGCTCAGTGATGCCGACACGCGGTCTGTCACGTCGGCAGCGCGAGGAATCCTGCAAGACCTGGACCCGGAGATTCCGACGCGGTTCCGGACGTTTTCGGAAGTCTATTCCGCTTCGCTTGGCTCGCGAAAATTCAACGTCATCCTCATCGGATTCTTCGGAATTGTCGCGCTGCTTCTCGCTACGGCAGGCGTGTTTGGCGTGATGGCCTATTCGGTCAGCCGCCGCACGCGCGAAATAGGCGTGCGTATCGCCCTCGGGGCGGGCTCCGGCGACGTTTTGAGGATGATCCTGGGCCAGGGATTGCGCACGGTATTCATTGGTGTCGCAATTGGGATTGCCGGGTCGCTAGCGCTGACGCGCGCCGTGGAGTCGCTGCTATTTGGCGTAACTGCCACCGATCCGCTGACTTTCGTCGGGGTGACACTGCTGCTCGTTGGGGCAGCGCTCCTGTCGTGTTACATTCCAGCTCGGCGCGCCACGCGCGTCGACCCCTTGGTCGCGCTGCGGTACGAATAATTCGCGTTGCTGCCGTCCCTAGAGGCTCGGCGACTCTTGTGTTCCACTGCTTTTTGAGATTTCTATTGCGTGCGCTCACCGTTTCCAAGAGACTCTGTCCTTTGTTTCTCATCCTTCGGAGGCGACATGACCCGGCTTCGCACTCTCATCCTGCTTATAGCGCTCTGCATTTTGCTTCCGGCGCTTGCTGTTCCTCCTCAAGTCCCCGTTCCACAAAAATCGGCGCCTCCGGTGGTAGCCGCCAAATCACAACAGTCTTCTCCCCCTCCGCCGGCCGCTACGCATGCGCTTGAAAAAGCAGACCTCGAAGCCTTCTTTGACGGCCTCGTCCCGCTGCAAATGGAACGCAGCGACGTCGCCGGCGCCACTGTCCTGGTAATGAAAGATGGAAAAGAACTTCTGAAAAAAGGTTACGGCTATTCCGATGTAACGAAAAAATCGTCCGTCGATCCAGAGACAACGATGTTTCGCCTGGCTTCGATCTCTAAGCTCTTCACCTGGGTTTCCGTCATGCAACTATCGGAGCAGGGCAAGCTGGACATCGACGCCGACGTGAACAACTATCTTGATTTTAAAATTGCTCCGGCTTTTAACAAACCCATCACACTGCGCAACCTGATGACCCACACAGGCGGCTTCGAAGAGGTAGTTCACGACATTATTTTTGTCGACCCCAAAAAAGCGCATTCGCTCCGAGACTTCATGCTCCAAAATCAGCCACGCCGCATGTATCCTCCCGGCGAAATTCCCGCCTACTCAAATTACGGCGTGGGCCTCGCCGGTTACATTGTCGAGCGAGTCAGCGCCGAGCCCTTCGAGCAATACGTCTCCGAGCACATCTTCATGCCCCTCGGGATGAAGCATTCCAGCTTCAACGAGCCCATGACCGCGGAACTTGCTCCTTATGTTTCCGACGGCTACCGCGCCACCACGGAAAAACCCGCCATCGGCTTTGAAATTTTCAATCCAGCGCCCGCAGGCGGCATCTCTTCCGCCGCAGGCGATATGGAAAAGTTCGGACTGGCCCTGCTCAACGGCGGCGAGCTGGACGGCCACCGCATCCTCAAAAACGAAACGCGCGACGCCATGTGGACTCGCCAATTCGGCACTTCCGATTCCCTTCCGCCCCAATGCATGGGTTTTTATCAGACTTGGCGCAACAACCTCCGCTTCATTGGCCACGACGGCGATCTGGTGGCCTTCCACAGCATGTTCCTGCTTGATCCCACGCAAAACCTCGTCCTCTTCGTTTCTTACAATTCCGCGGGCTCCGCACAGCGCAACCGCGCCGAACTTCTCGACGGCTTTGCAGATCGCTACTTCCCCGCTTACACACCTCCCGCCTTCCAATCCATTCCCGCCGATCAGCTCAAAGACATCGCTGGCAACTTCCAATCCACGCGCCGCGCGGACAGCACCAAGCTGGCCATCGGAAATCCCGCTGGGCAATCCGTCTTCAGTGTCGACAAAGACGGCGTCCTGACCGTGGACACCGCGAAGGATCTTCGTGGCCACACGCGCAAATGGAAGCCCATCGGCAAAGATCTCTGGCAAGTCGAAGACGAACAAGCTCGCCTGTTCGCCATTCGAGACTCGTCCGGAAAAATTGTTCGCATGGCCGTCAACTTCCCAGGCGTCCAACTCCAACGCGTCCCCTGGTACGAGCATAAAACTTTTGTTGGAATTTCCCTGGCAGTAAGCCTGCTGATCCTGCTTCCGGTCGTCGCGGCCAGCTTGATCCGCCTGGCCCGGAGACTATTCTTCCGCAATCGTCCGCCGCTCAAACCTCAACCCGGCACTCTCTGGATCAGCATCGGTCCGCGTCTGGCCGCCTTCCTGTGGATTATTGTCACCATCTGGCTGGCCGCCCTGGCTGTAAATCTTCAGAACGAAGCGTTGCCGTCGTTTTCAGTAATTCAACGCTACTTCTCGTTAATAAACTGGTTCTCCGTCCTAGCCGTTTTCTTTAGCATCTTTGCGCTCGTCGCCGGACTTCGCATCTGGACCCGCGCTGACGTTCGCACCATCTCCCGCATAAAATTCTCGCTGGTAGCAGCAGCCTGCGTCTTTCTGACGTGGTATTCCATCCACTGGAATCTGATCGGCCCCATCCGCCGCTTCTAAACCCGCCGGACGGGCACGGCATGCCGTGCCCCTACTCGGCATAATTCTCCGGACAATCCTAGAATCGCAGTCACAATTATTTTTTGCAAAAAACTCGGGCTAAATCTCCCAGCCCTTGCGTCTTTCCGGCTTCACGAATTTCTGCGCGGCGTCGGAACTCGTTTTCATCGCCGCGCGGTCCCAACGCAGCCTTTCTCCCCTCATTGTCGCGACATTCCCGAGCAGCAGCGTCTCCGTGACCATGCCAGTAAATTCAAAATTCGCTCCTGGTATTGTTTTGTCTCCTTTACAAGCATTCAGCCATTCGCGCTCATTGCCCGGCGAGCGCGGCAAAGTTTTGGGCGGCTGCTGGTAGCTGTCCATTTTACTCTGCGGAATCAGCTTGGGATTCGATCCATTGAAGCCGCACAAAATTTTGCCGCGGTCTCCGACAAAGAGCAGGCCTTCGCCTTCTTCGTCTTCGTGCGTCAGCGTGCGTCCTTCTTCCAACTCTTCCGGCCGGGGCGGCTTCAGGCCGCCGTCGTACCAATTGAATTTCACGGGCGGCATATTTCCGCGCGCGGCGAAGTTGTAGCGCACGATGGACGCCAGCGGATAGGTCTCGTCGTAGCGGTCGCTTGAGCTGGCTTCGACGCTATCCGGCGCCTCCAGCTTCAACACGCGAAATATCGTGTCGTAGCTGTACGACCCCATGTCGCCGAGCGCGCCGCAGCCAAAATCCGCAAAGCCCCGCCACACAAACGGCAAATAGGCCGCGTTGTACGGCCGCGTGTCGGCTGGACCTAGCCACAAATCCCAATCCAATCCGTCCGGGACCGGCTGTGTCTCCTTCGGCCGCTCGATTCCTTGCGGCCAGAACGGGCGATTGGACCAGTTGTGAACTTCGCGGACGGGACCGATCGCGCCATCCCAGATCCATTCGCACAAAAGCCGCGTAGCTTCAGACGCCTGATTCCCCACTGCAATCTGCGTCGCGACGCCAGTCTCCCGGGCGACTTCGGCCATTCTCCGCGCTTCATAAATCGTGTGCGTGAGCGGCTTCTGGCAGAAAACATGTTTGCCCTTCTTCATCGCCGCAATCGAAACTGCCGCGTGCAAATTGTCCGTGGTGCACACAACGACCGCATCCACGCCCTTCTGCTTCTCCAGCAACTCGCGAAAGTCGCTGTAGGCCGCGCAGCCTTTGTAATTTCCCGAGCGTGTCTGCGTCGCGTAGAGTCCATCCACAATTTTTTGGCAAGGTTCGCGACCGGCGACCCCGCTCGTCACTCGCAGCGTGTGCGAAAGCTGAATCGGCTGGTCCGGACTCAGCCAATCCCAGCCGCTGTCTACCCCCAACAGCGCCTGCACCGATTTGCAAAACTCATGCGTGTCCCACTGCGGATAATTCGCGCCGGTCTTATTCACATCGCACACCGCCACGCACTGCACGTCCGGCTCTTTCAAAAAGTGCAGCATCACGCGCAATCCTTGCGCGCCCACTCCAATAAACGCAATGTTCACCTTGTCGCTCGGCGGAACAAAGCCAGCTCCGCCCAAAACGTGCCGCGGCACAATCAAAAACCCGGCGGCCGCCGCTGCCGACTTCCCCAAAAATTCCCGTCGCGAAATCCCGCTCTTTGTTCCGCTATTCAATCGTTTCAACTCTTCCATTTCGCACCTCGCCGCCGCAATTCTACAGCTACTTCAGCGACACGTCGATAATTCCCTGCAAGGCGGCATGCCCTTCTCGTCGTTCGTGTAGACTGATGGGCGACGGAGGCAAATGTTCAGCGGCACCAAAACTGCCTGAGTTTCAGCACGAGCCCAAAATATGACGCCAGCGCATAAAGAGCTTCTCCGTGAACTTCAAAACTACGCCCAGACAGCGTCTACGGCTGAGTCCGTCATGGAGCAGATGGCCAAGAGTCTTCACGAAAAGATGACGCGCTACAACTGGACAGGCTTTTATCTCGTCGATCCCGCAGACCCCAGCTACCTCATCGTCGGACCTTTCGCCGGCAGCTTTACGCCAAAGGCTCGCATTCCCCTCAAAAGCGGACTCTGCGGAGCAGCGGCTACCAGCGGTACGGTGGTTGTCGTCCAAGATGTCTCGAAAGATTCGCGCTATCTTGCGGGATCGCCTTTGGTGAAATCTGAAATCGTTGTCCCCATTTTTGTGAACAAGAAGCTTGCGGCTGAGCTCGATATCAATAGCTATTTTGCTGAGACGTTCACCAGATCGGAACAGCAGTTTGTTGAGGCCTGCGCTAACGTGATCGCCAACTACTTGGCAAAAGGATCGTAGGGCGGAAATTGGCTTGCGGAAACATCTTTAGGTGCGCGCGTTTGATTGCTCGCCGCCCCTCAACTTCGTTTTGCTTAGGATGGATTCCTCTGATGAACGCTAAACCGGGACAAATGAAAAGGAATGGGAATCATGAAGTGAAACGGCGCACCCGCATCACGCAGGTTGGCATGAGCTGCGTTCTGCTCGCAACATCGCTGCTTGCTCAGAAGGAAACTTTCGTGCCTGCAAGCGATGTTTCATTCAAAATTTCCACCGACCGGAGCAGCTATAGGGCGGGCGAACCGATTACTCTGAAATACAAAATCAAAAACATTAGCAATACCCCATTGTACGTACCCCGAGAATGGGAAGCGACTTGCCCGGCAAGTCCTCACCTGTGGGCTTGGTTCGAGAACAGTTCTGGGAAACATTTTGTTCCGGGCTATGGCGGTTCCTGCTCCAGTGGTCCAAAAACTATCAGCGAGCGCATGAGCAAAGAGGCGGTGTTGCTCAAACCCGGCGAACACCTTGATGGCACATTTCGATTGGATACCAAGCTTTTCGGTGGCTTGAAGCCCGGAGCATATAGGATTGAGGCGGCATTGTCCGGTTGGACCGAAGTCAAATTTAGCGATGCAGAGCGTTCTGAACTAGCGCAGATGGCTAGTCCCTTCATGACGGGAGAAGTCCCAGACTCGACGAGCATAACGTTAACTGGTGGTGCGAAGTAAACACTTGGACTCCAACTCCTGATTAAACGCGGTTACCGGAAACTGATCCATCAGCACCTTTCATCCAGTCCTAGAACGCCTAGTCTCTATGTCCTATTCTGCCACCCCCCGCCGGTCCAATTGCTTCCCCGTACCTCGCCGGGTATGATTAGCGATTCATGCTCCCGGCTCGGCCTAATCTGTCCACGACCCGCAGTATCTCCCGCTTTCTAATCCTGTTAGCCCTGGCGTTTGCGGCCGCACCTGCAATCGCGCCTTCGTTCTTCACAGCGGAAGCCCAAGTCCCGGCCTCCACCGAAATCCTGCCCCTTAGCGAAATTCGCCCCGGCATGCAGGGCTACGCCTACACCATCTTCGCCGGCGACCAAGTCGAGAAATTCGACCTCGAAGTCCTCGGCATCATGCCCAATTTTATGGGACCCCGCCAAACCATCATTCTCGTGCAACTCAAAGGGCCCAAAGTCGAGCACACCGGCGTAGTCGCGGGCATGAGCGGCAGCCCGGTCTATTTCGAAGGCAAACTCGCCGGCGCTCTGTCTCTTAAGCTAGGCGTTTTCACAAAGGAACCGATCGGCGGGGTGACTCCCATCGAGGACATCATTCATCCCCAGTCGCAAATGTCCGCTGAAAACATCCCGTTCCAGCCCCAAGCCCTTGCCGGAGGCGCTCAGCAGCTTTCAGTCCCGCAAGACGCGGCCTCTCGCACCGGCCTGCCCACCGGTTCCGCCCTCGAACCCATCGAAACACCGCTGGTCTTCTCCGGCTATCAACCCGAGGCCCTCCGTCAATTCGCAAGCCAGCTCCAAGGCTACGGCTTCGTAGCCGCGCAAGGCGGCACCGCCGCCCCCAAGCCCGATGATGCGCATCTCTTACCCGGCGACATGGCAGGCATGGTTCTGGTGCAAGGCGACACCTCCATCAGTTCTGCATGCACCGTCACCGCGATCCGCTCCAATCAGGTTTATCTCTGCGGCCATCCCTTTCTGAGCCTCGGCGACGTGCAATTCCCCATGGCCCGCACCGAAGTCGTCACGACACTTTCCTCGGACCTCGCTTCCACCAAAATTATCAACGTAGGCGGCCCCATCGGCACCATCACCGGCGACCGTCTCACCGCCGTCACCGGCAAACTCGGCGCTCCGCCTCCGATGATCCCCATTGACCTAACTCTTGCCGTCGGCGGCGCCGAAAAAAAGCTGCACTTCGAGATGGTCAATCATCCCAAGCTCACTCCCCTGCTCATGGGCCTCACCGTTTTCAACGGCCTCACGCAAAACTCTCTTTACGGCGAAGGCACCACGCTCCATCTCTCCGGCGAAGTCGTGGTCCACGGCCATGCCCCCGTTCAAATCGAAAATACCTTTGCTCCCGGCGATTCTTTCTCGCCGGACGGCCTGCCCATCGCCCTGAACATTCAAAGCGTCTTCATGCGCCTCTTCACCAACACCCGCGAAGTTCCCCTCTTCGACCGCATTGCCCTTCGCGTGGAAAGCGTTCCCGGCCGCCAATCTTTCAGCATCGAGAGCGCGTGGCTGGAAAAAGGCGAAGCGGCTCCCGGCGAAACTCTTCGCGTCCGCGTTTTGCTTCGCCCCTATCGCGGCCCTGCGCGCGTGGAAGAAACTACAGTCCGCGTTCCCGAGCAAGCCATGCGCGGTACGACTCTTCGAGTTCTTGTCACTGACGGCGACATGCTCAACCGCGCCTCTCGCGGGTTCGCCTTCGCCAGCGCGGGCGGCGGCAATGCCGGCCTCGATCAACTCATTGCGCTCCTAAACCGTGAGCGCCGCAACGACCGCCTCTACGTCGGCCTTTTCGCGCCTACGCCCACCATCCTGTGGGACGACAAGGAGTTGCCCAACATCCCGCTTTCGCAAATCAATGTCATTGACGGCCGCCCCACCCCTGGCAGCGTTCAAATCTTGCGTGAATCTCTCGCCAGCGAATCTTCCATCGCGCTAGGCGGCCCCGTAACTGGGGTGATCTCCCTCAACCTGCAAATCCGGTGAACATGCAAATGCCAAGTCGCAAGCCCTCGAAATTCCCAATGCCGAAGCGTCGCCTGCGCGGTATTTCTCGCACTCTAGCGCGCGCCGTTTCTTTTTCTTTACTTCTTTACGGCTTTGCGTCATCGGTTTCTCCTCTCCATGCCGAACACACTCGCCGTTGGCTGCAAACCACCTACGAAGAATTCCTGAAAGGCACCGCCCACGGCGTAGCCGTCCGCAGCGATGGCCGCCTCGAACTTGCCCCAAAATTCACTCTTCTCGCCGACGCCGACGCTTCCTATCTCTGGTCGCTTCGCGTCGACCCCAAAGGCGCTCTGTACGCCGCGGGCGGTTCTCCCGCAAAAGTTTTTCGGTTCGATAACGGCGGGAAGCCGGCCACCGTTTTTGAATCCACTGATCTTGTCGCCCAATCGATCGCTTTCGACTCCAAAGGCACCCTCTACGTAGCCACTTCCCCCGACGGCAAGGTCTATCGCGTCCCCGCGTCCGGAGAGAAATCTGTCTTCTTCGATCCCAAAACAAAATATATCTGGGACATCGCGTTCGGCGCCGACGGCGTTCTCTACGTCGCCACCGGCGACAAAGGCAAAGTTTTCTCCGTCACTCCCGACGGAAAGAGCGAAGTCTTCTACGCCAGCGACGAAGCGCACATCCGCGTTCTCGCTTTCGACGCAAACAAAAATCTTTTGGCAGGCACCGAGCCCAACGGCCGCGTCCTGCGCATCACACGTCCGGATGCCAAATCTCCGCGCAAAGACAAAGACTCCGCGGGCTCGGCTGCCGACGGCTTCGTCCTCTACGAAACTTCCAAGCGCGAAGTCACTTCCCTGGCTGTCGCTCCCGATGGCTCCATTTACGTCGCCGCTATCGGCGAAAAACAACGCAACATCTCCACGCCTCCCACAACTATCATCGCCTCACCGCAAGGAACCACCACCTTTACCAGCAGCATTGGTGGCGTCACAGGCACGGTTTCCGGCCAGCTACAACCATCAGCGCCGTTCGTCGCGTTCCCGCCTGCTCTCTCCAGCAGCATCTACCGCCTTTCTCCCGAGGGCGCGCCAGATGAACTCTGGACTTCCCGCGACGACATCGTCTATTCGCTCGGCTTCGCTTCCGACGGGCGCGTCCTGGCAGGGACCGGCAACAATGGCGCTTTGCTCGCGATCGATGGTCACGGTGTTTTCGCGCAGCTAGCCAAGGCAGGCTCCGCGCAAATCACCGGCATCGCCCACAACGCCAGCGGTAAAGTTTTTTTGTGCACCGCGAATCCCGGAAAAGTTTTCTCCCTCGGCCCGGAATACGAGCCGGAAGGAACGTTCGAATCGCGCTCCTTTGACGCGCAACTGTTTTCGCAATGGGGACGCATCGATTGGTGGGGGCCTCCGCCGCCGACCGCGGCGGCGAGTGGCGCAAAATCTGCTGCAGCATCCGGCGGCGAACCGCGCCTGGAATTTTTCGTCCGCTCGGGCAACACCGAAGATCCCGGCAAAGAATGGTCCCGCTGGTTCGGCCCCTATTCGAAGCCTGGAAGCACCGTGGAAGCTCCTGCGGCCCGGTTCTTCCAATGGAAAGCCGTCATTCACGACGGGCGTCCCGGCGACGGCATCAACTGGGTCAACGTCGCCTATCTCCCGCGCAACGTGGCTCCCGTCATCGACGCCATCGTCCTGCAAGATCCCGGCGTCCGCGCACAAAGCACGACAATTATCTCTTCTGGCCAAGCGCCAAGCGTCGCACTTAAAATGCCGCCGACGCCAAACACGCCTGGTATTTTTATCGCGCAGACCAGCACGCCGCCAAGATTCGAACAACCTCCGCAGGGCGTGCGCGAGAAAGGTTATCAATCCGTGTTGTGGAGCGCCCACGACGATAACGACGACGATTTGCACTACAGCGTCTACTATCGCGGCGAAAACGAACACGAGTGGAAACTATTGAAAGACAAGCTCGACCAAAAATTCTATTCTTGGGACACCACCACACTCCCCGATGGCGCCTACTATTTGAAAGTTATTGCGACGGATGCTCCTTCGAATCCACCTGCCGTGGCCCTGAAAGCCGAGCGGGAAAGCGAGCGCTTCGAAGTCGATAACACGCCCCCCGTCATCGAGAATCTGCAAGCGCACACGCTCGAACTTTATGTCGGCGGCGGCCAACCTGCGAGGGCTCTCACTGTCAAATTTGACGCCCGCGATTCAGGCAGCAGCATCGATCATGCTCAGTACAGCGTCGACGGTGGTGACTGGACGCTACTTTCTCCAGCAGGAAACGTCAGCGATGCCCCGAGCGAGAATTACGAATTCACGCTTAACAATCTAGTTGCAGGCGAACACACCATCGCCGTACGTGCGTACGACCGATTCGAAAACGTTGGCAGCTCAAAAACCACGACAAACGTTCCCGCAGCCAAACCTTAAACGTAAGCGTCCGAAGTTGGCCGTCTTGACGGCGGATTATGTTAAGGGAGCGAGTTCTGAGGCAGAGGCAGCGTTCCAAGGCAGGAGTTCGTCGATGCGATTGATGGGGTGGTCGGCGATGCGCGTGAGCAAGTAAGCGTCCGGCGGTGGCATCTTGACGGCGGTGGAACTCCTATGAACGTTTCGAGTTTGTGTGCGGTGGGTTGATCTCGTCGGTGAAGATGTCTTCGTTGTAGGCTTTGGCGATGGCCAGG
>Ga0073928_10003672_pt1 | contig 23843 bp, 17 predicted proteins | sample PaiPotPPA55metaG_FD_76969 | JGI IMG/M metagenome (GOLD analysis project Ga0073928, IMG submission 76969) | Iron sulfur acid spring bacterial and archeal communities from Banff, Canada, to study Microbial Dark Matter (Phase II) - Paint Pots PPA... ...
AGCGCGGAAATAGTTGAGGATCAGTTTACATGCACGATGGCCTTAGCGGGCCCGACCTGAAATTACTGCAGGAGCTCCGTACAAAGGTGGAGGCTGCCGCAAAAAATCCCTAATCGTATCGAGTTCTCCGTCGGCATTCAATATTTCGCTCTCCTCCATCTCAATCACGGCGATCCACTGCCCCTTGCGTTCTTCTGAAAACACAACTCGCCCGCCGAGAATCCGCGCCGCTGCAGCCGGCGGCAAATCGCGATGGAAGCCGAAGAACCTGCGCTTCAAGTCCTCCCAAACCTTCGAACGCTCCAGCAGCGGACGCGGAGGATCGTACTTCGTCGAAAACAGCAACGCGACCTGAAAGTGTGAGCGGAACTCCGCAGCGGAGAGAACCTCTTCCAGTGAAAAGTCTTCGGAGCGCACAACCTGCACCGGGCGGGTTATGTAACCGAGCCAGGGGCGGGTCAGTTCATCCGAAGCAGGCCAGGCTGTGAGTACGTGCGCCATCGGATAACGCGCTTCGAGAAAGCGCTCTCCATCCTGGTGAAGAAGGATGTAATCGCGATATGCGAGATTGTCTTCCGGCGAAAATCCATAAGGCGGATTCCAGAACCACGCGGTCACGAATGCAACCGCAACCACCACGACGGCTGCGACCCAGTACCGCAGCCGCCTGCGCAGGGTGGACACTCCGACGATGATTACCAGAGGCACAACTGGCAGCATGTAGCGCGCCAGAACCGCACCCCCGATCAACGCCATGGCGACTACATAAGCTGCAACCACCACGAGAAATATCATCTGCACCGGGATGGAGATGCGCGCGCGCTCGGTCCCGGAATCTTTCACGGGAGCAAGACGCATGGCTAGCAACATACCCAGCGTCAGCAACCACAAATGCAGATAGCCGAAGACCTGCCAAATGCGCAAGCCCAGGGCCAGCAGGAATCGCAAAGGACTGAGGGTTGCCGCGACGTTGTAGCGGAAAAACTCCGGATTGCCGAAGACGTATCCGGTCCGCGCGTAGTGATAGGCGTACCAAAGGGTCAGAGGAAATAGCGGGGCGATTAGCGGCAGTATGCGTCGTGTGAAGCGCGCTCCTGGTTCTCGATCCGCGGCGGCGCACCGCCCGAGCAGCGCATCCCACTTGGGTGCCACGAGGAGCAGAACTTCCCAGCCCGCCAAAGCTATCGGCGCGAGAATCGCAGTTTCTTTCGCGACAGTTGCCAGCGAAAACCAGATGGCGACAGCGAAAGGACGATCCTCGAGAGAAGCACACAGGCCCCAGAAGGTGAGTCCCGCCGCTGCCAGATCCACTTGAGCCAACGAACTCTGCGCGAAGAAAACCGGATATAGCGCCGTACACAGTGCGGAGGCTATCGCCACCTGCGTATTCGCAGCGCGCTCGGCAAGTCGAAAGACTCCGAGCAGCGAAAATGCAGCCACCATCAACAGGGCCGAGCGCGTCACCACGGGCGCGTAACCTACACACTTCCACCACAACGCAATCCAGGCCAACACCAGCGGCGGATGAGCATTCGATACCGTCGTGTGCGGAATCAGAGTTCCCGTCAGCAGGAGGTCGCGTGCAGCGGGAACGTAATATCCGGCTTCGTCCCAAAAATAAGGAAGCTGCAGCAACGGAACGTGCAGTAGAAAAACCGCAACGAAGATCACCGCGAACAAAACCGCCGGATGCGGACTGGAAGGGCGCATGGGAGCAGTCATTCTATCCGTGGAACTATTCCTAGAAACTCACCTTTTCTGGAAATGCAACTCGTAGAGGCGTTGTTTCGAACGTCTCTCTCGCCATTGTGGGCTATACGAACGCAGAGACGAAGCAAGTTGCTCGAAAGCGAGCCCCGGCTTTAGTGCACCGGTCCTTGCGGCCCCATGCGCGGGTCGAGCTTAATCTCTCCAAAAGCGCTCTCGTAACCACCCACGTTCTGCTGCAGAAGTCCCAGCAACGCCTTCGCCTGCTGCGGGCTGAGGTAAATTCCCTGGAAGTTCTTGATCTCAACCTGGCTCTCGGTCTGTTGCTGCAGGGTGCCGAAGACGAGAAAGAAATCCCAGATATTGACCCGCATCTGCACGCTGTTGGCATAGTTTTCGCGGTAGTCGGGGTCGTTCGTTAGCTTCACGTTGGGCTGCGTCGGGTTATTCATAGCCGGAAGTGTAAATGACTTTGTAGCCGGGGCGAAATGGCGCGATGGCCGAAGACTTTGAGAGCCTCAAGCCGTGGTGCATCTGACAAAAACTGTCAGCGACTTGATGGTTTGTGGCGTGCCAAAACCTTCCCTTTTCATGCTGGGACAACGACTTCAGTTTAGCTCCCTGCTGAAAACACAAGACTTACGGGTGTCCGGTCCGTTACTTTGGGAAGTACCGTGTGGTAGGGAAAGTGCGATAGAGTCTAAGTTGCTTCGTACACAACGGAGGCTGCGTGGCGATTATGACCCAAGACAAGAATCACGGGCTGACGGAAGAAATTGTCCTTCCTGAGAATCTCCTCCCTTTGGAATCTGTGTTGGGCGAGGGTGTCTCGGCGATGGATCTGTGCATGGTTCTGGCCAAGATCTTTCGCGTGCAGTACACCGAAGTCGCGCTGTTGCGGCTGGAAGGTGGCCTGCTGCGTTTCGTATTTCCAGAATACCTGCGGACTACGGGCGCTATTCCGTTGTCCAGCAAAGCAGTGGCGGCGCACACCGCCTTGAGCAAGAAGGCGGAGATTTTCAACAACTTTGCCAGGGTGAAACACGCCAGTATCTTTGAGACCATCAAACCCAGCTCGGACGCTTCGGACGAAGCGGTGGCGCCTTCGCCAATTCAGAAGCTCATGTCAGTACCGATCATGAACCAGGATTTGGTCGTCGTGGGCGTAATCCAGATTTCGCGCAAGGGGCTCGATTCGAAGTTGGCGCAAGATTTCAGCCGTGAAGACCTGCACGACCTCGAGCTGGTCGCAGGCCTGCTAGCTACCGCTCCCGCCTTGCTCTCCAGTTAACTTCTGCCGGGACGATGGCACCCAAACTCCACGGCAACTCATTTTGTCGTCTGTTCTTTTAAGTGCAGCCGTAGGTCTGTCCCCGTCATCTCGTTCGGCTCGTCGACACCAAGCATTCCCAGCAATGTCGGCGAAATATCACGCAGCGATCCGCCGGGCTTCAGCGTGAACTGCTTGGCATTTTCCTGGACGACGATAAACGGTACTGGGTTGGTCGTGTGCGCCGTGTGCGGGCCGCCCGTTGCAGGATCGACCATCATCTCCGCATTTCCGTGATCGGCGGTAATCAGCATCGCTCCGCCTTTGGCCCGCACAGCAGATTCAATGCGGCCGAGGCAGGCATCCACGACTTCGACGGCTTTCACCGTGGGTTCAATCTTACCGGAGTGGCCGACCATGTCTGCGTTCGCAAAGTTCACGATCATCACGTCGAACGTTCCTTCCTCCGTGGCCTTCACCACCGCGTCGGCAATCCCGGCCGCGCTCATCTCCGGCTTCAGGTCATACGTCGCAACCTTGGGCGACTGCACCATCACACGCTCTTCCCCCGGAAATGGCGGCTCCACGCCGCCATTGAAAAAATACGTGACGTGCGCATACTTCTCGGTTTCGGCCACGCGAAGGTTGCGCATGTTCGTTCCGCTCATTACGTTTGCCAGAATGTTTGCCATCGACTCCGGCGGGATCACGACTGGCAAGCTGAAGTTCTTGTCGTAGCGCGTCATACAGACGTAATGCAGATTCTTCGGCCCGCGGTCGCGCGGAATCGTAGCATCCAAATCGGCCGCGCCCGGAAGATCGCCGCCTCCGTTTTGGTTGAGCCCACTGTTGCGAGCGAGCGCCCGCGTGATCTGGCGAACACGGTCGGCGCGGAAATTGAAGCAGAGGCAGGAATCTTCATCACGAATTGTGGCCAGCGCTTGACCACGGCTGTCGGTGCAGACGAACGGAATCACAAATTCGTCGGTCACTCCCTTGTTATAGGAGTCTTTCATCCCCTGCACTGGATCGGCGTTCTTGCCGCCTTGCGCATCGGCGGACACCATCGCGCTATAAGCCTTGGCAATGCGCTCCCAGCGCCGGTCGCGGTCCATGGCGTAGTACCGGCCATTGACCGTAGCGATTTTTCCGCAGTTATATTCGCGCATCTTTTGCTGCAACTGTTCCAGATAGCCTGCGCCGTTGGTCGGCAGCGTGTCACGTCCGTCCATGAAGGCATGCACGAATACGCGCTCCAATCCGTTCTGCTTCGCCATCTTCAGCAGCGCATAAAGATGCGCCTGCTGGGAGTGCACCCCTCCATCGGAAACCAGTCCGAACAGATGCAATCGGCGCTCGCCGGATCGCGCGTGCTTCATCGCGTCCAGCAGCACGGGATGCTGAAAGAATTCTCCATTCCGGACCATTAGATCGATCCGGGTAATATCCATGTGCACGATGCGTCCTGCCCCAATGTTCAGGTGCCCAACCTCACTGTTGCCCATCTGTCCCTCAGGCAGTCCTACGAACGGTCCGCTGGTATGAATCAAGGTGTTGGGATATTCGCGCAGCAGTCGGTCGTAAGTCGGCTTGCGCGCAAGCGCGATGGCGTTGGCTTTGGTTTCGGCCCGGTAGCCCCAGCCGTCGAGAATAATAAGTACCAGAGGTTTAGGACGAGACATAAATAAGCTTCTAGCTCCCAGCTTTTAACTTAGTGATAGAAATTTGTGACATACTTCTTTCTACACGCATAAGAACCGTGAAACTCCGAGCCCACAGCGGCATCCGCCGCGACTATACTCAAATCGACGGAGAAGAACCTATGCCTATTAGCTCATTGCTCTTGCCCGAACTCGACCAGGAAATGAAGAAAACGCGTATTACCCTGGAACGGGTTCCTGCCGACAAAAACGATTACAAGCCGCACACCAAATCTATGCCACTGGGCAAGTTGGCCCCGCATGTTGCGCAACTGGCCAGCTTCGGCGTGGCCGTGCTGACCACTCCCGAGCTGGATTTTTCCAAAAGCAGCATGAAACCGCTGCCGTTCGAATCCGTTCCCCAACTGCTGAAGGCTTTCGACGAGGGTGCAGCCGAAGTCCACGCCGCGCTCGAGAAAATGCCCGACGCAGCCTGGAACGAACCCTGGAAACTCAGCTTCCAGGGCAAGCCGATCTTCGAAGGTCTACGATTCCTGGCATACCGCCAGATGTTTCTGAATCACCTGGTCCATCACCGCGCCCAACTTGGCGTATATCTGCGGCTGAACGATAAACCCGTGCCCGCAACCTACGGTCCATCCGCGGACGACTCGATGGGCTTCTAGATCGCGATGCTTTCTCGAATGCTCAAATTGAAGACTCAGAAAAGGTGCGACTCGATTTGCTTGTCGCGAATCGGGTCGCAACCCTCACTCATTCCCTTATCCGCTCAGCCGTGATAATTCAACGCCCCCAACCCCAAGAACCGCGACGTTCCACCCAACTCTTCCTCGATCCGCAACAGCTGGTTGTATTTCGCGATTCGGTCCGTGCGCGAGGCCGACCCGGTCTTGATCTGGCCCGCGCCCGTAGCGACCGCAAGATCGGCGATGAATGTGTCTTCCGTTTCGCCCGAGCGATGCGAAATCACCGACGTGTATCCGTTGCGCCGCGCCAGGTCGATCGCGTCCAGGGTCTCACTCACGGTCCCGATCTGGTTGACCTTGACCAGAATCGAGTTGGCAACGCCCTTGTCGATTCCTTCCTGCAGGAACTGGACGTTGGTCACAAACAAGTCGTCCCCAACTAACTGGATCTTCCCGCCAAGTTCTTTGGTCAAATTTGCCCAGCCGTCCCAGTCGTTCTCGGCCAACCCATCTTCGAGCGACACGATGGGGTAGTCATTCACCCACTTCGCCCAAAATTTCACCATCTCGTCCGAACTCTTGACCGATTTATCCGACTTCTTGAAAACGTACTTGCCATCCTGAAAGAATTCGCTGGCCGCCGGATCAAGCGCAATCGCGATTTCTTCCCCGGGCTTGTATCCAGCTTTGCTGATCGCCTCCAGCACCACTTCAATGGCCTCGACGTTCGACTTCACCGACGGAGCGAATCCACCCTCATCCCCCACGGCCGTGCTGTACCCACGCTTTTTCAACACGCCCTTGAGCGTATGAAAAACTTCTACACCCCAGCGCAGAGCTTCAGAAAAAGAAGGCGCTCCCACGGGCATCACCATGAACTCTTGAAAGTCCACGTTGTTGTCGGCATGCGCTCCGCCGTTCAGAATGTTCATCATGGGTGTAGGCAGCGTGTTCGCCCCTGCACCGCCCAGATAGCGATAGAGCGGGATATCCTGACTCTTCGCCGAAGCCCGCGCGGCCGCCATGGAAACCGCCAGAATGGCATTCGCTCCCAATCGCCCTTTGTTCTCGGTGCCGTCCAGTTCGATCATCCTGGCATCGAGCCCGCGCTGATCGAATGTATCCCAGTTTGCCAGCGCTTCGCCGATTTCCCCGTTGACGTTCTCCACCGCCTTGAGCACGCCTTTGCCCAGGAAGCGATTCGTATCGTCGTCGCGCAGTTCAACCGCTTCGTGCTCGCCGGTGGACGCGCCACTCGGAACGATCGCTCGTCCGATCGCACCGTCTGCCACAAACACTTCCGCTTCAATTGTAGGATTGCCTCGCGAATCCAAAACTTCTCGTGCATGAATGGCTGCGATATTTGACATGCCCTGCTTCCCTTTCTGTTTTATGTATATCGTTCGTGTGTCGTCATCGACTCTTACGGCGTTGAGCGGGGGCCTGAAGGAAAACCGAGACAGCGCCGGTCAGGTAACCGACCCCCGAGTATTTCTACCCATGGATGTAACGAAACCGACGATTATAGCGGATGGGTATCAACGCAAGGTGACTTCGGAACACTTCACAGCTGCGATTTCCGCCTTCGGAACCGGTCCGTTCGGCCAATAGTGGACCGCCCTTATCTCCTATGGTTCCCTGTCCTGCCTGTGTATTGTCGGCGCTCTACACCTGGACTAGAGTCAAGGAATACAATACTGCTCAGGAATTTTGAGGAGGCACCGTGAAGAAGTCGATCGCTCTATCTTCCATCCTGCTCTTGGCCGCTACCTTAAGCGCCCAGACCAGTTCACCAGTACCTGCAGGGACCGCCCTGATGGTCCGGCTCGATACGACTCTGGCAACCTTCAGCAACCGGGTTGGCGATCCTTTTCAGGCGAAGGTCACTCAGCCGGTTGTCGTCAACGGCAGTACTCTGATTCCGGTGGGAGCGACCGTCGAAGGCCGCATCACTAAGGTGAGCGAGCCACGTCGCATCTCGGGCAGGCCCACGATCGGAATTCTTCCCGAGGCTGTGATTCTTCCCTCCGGCGAGCGTTACTTCCTCGACGCAACCCTGACCGACACCAACATTCACGGTACCGACGTGAATCAGGAAGGCCAGTTCAAAGGACTTAGCCACGACCGCCGCGACACGCTCGAGACTGGTGGCGGCGCCGCAGGCGGCATGCTCATCGGCGGACTGGTCGGCGGCGGCCCGGGCATCCTGATTGGCGGCGCGATCGGAGCCGGGTCCGCCACCGCGCACTGGCTGGCCAAACATCGTTCTGCGACTCTTCCGGCTGGCACCCAACTCACCCTGGAACTGAATCGCCCGTTGACCATGGGCGCGGTTGCGGTTACACCGGCACCGGCTCCCGCGCCGGCGCCAGCAACTGCTCCCGCGCCGGCGCCCGCCCCGGAGCCTGGGGATAACGGCAGCAATTAGAAATTCGCAGTTGTCGGTTTTTCATGACGCCGGACGAGCAAATGTCCGGCGTTTTTCTTTGCCGGCGCAATTAGACGAAGAAAAGTCCCTGGTCACGCCCCGAAAATCAAGTCCCCTTCGCTCAGCACCTGTAGTTCGATCCATCCTTCCAGAGGCAATGAATCCACCGGCAGCCGGTTCTGCCATAGACTGAAGCGAAGGCGGAGCTTGCTGGTGGGCGCGACCGCCAGCGCGCCGACCTTGCGTTCCGCAGTTGCTTCCGCCGCAACCGCGCTCGGAGTCGACAGCAGCCACGCCAGCGGTAGCTTGAATTCAAAGTTCCGGAGTATCGCCAGTTTCACGTGTTCGGCCGGTTGCGAAGACGAGACCAGCACTCGCTCCTCCGTGAGGTTCTCAACTTTCCAGCGCTTGAGCTTCCGTTGCTCGACCGACGCCTCGACCCGCAGCGTGCGCCGTGGACGCGGCTCGCCGCTCGCCCACGACTCCACGTTCACGACCAGATCAAAATCTTCCTCGGGAGGCTTACCCTTGAAGTCCAACCGTCCGTATACATAGTTCGAATCGATGCCGGCATACACCGAGTCGAGCACAAACTGCTTGCCGTGCATCGCTCCCGCGCGCTGATCGGCGGTGTAAACCGCCGCGCCCATCCATTCGAAGTAGCGCACCTTGTCGCCCGTGACCCGCGGGTGGATATAAGCCGTCTGGGGTACAAACGAAGGACGCACCTCAGCCCCGGTAATCGGTTGAGCCAAGTAGTCTGGAGGAACCGCGCCCAACGCTTGATACAGGTTCGAAAGATGCTTACGGTAAAGCTCGTCAAAATCGCGGTCGTTCGCCGAATGATGCTCGGGCCCATACCACCAATTCCAGTCGCTGCCTTCCGCAATCAGAATCTCGTCGAAGGCCAACTGGCGTTGCGCTTCCGTTGCGCGGGCCGCATTCTGCGCATAGAATTCGCGCGCGTGATAAAGATAGTCCCAGGCGCGATTGTCCTCGGGCGCGCCGATCCACACATTAAAGTTCGCGTTGATCCACGACCCGGGCACCAGCGAAGTCATTCTCCCGAAATCTTTGTGCCGCGCGATCGCTTCGGAAACGGTCACTGCCTCGACGCCCGGCTCGCGCTGGAGGCCATCGTAGAAGCGGCGCAGGAATTCGCGGCCCGACTTCGGGTAATACTCCCAGGCATTCTCGCCGTCGAGAATAATCGACACTACGGCATCGCGCCCCCTGGCCAGCACCGGCTTGGCCGCTTCCCTGATGTTGCCGATCAAATGGCGCGCCGCATCCGCCGGATGCATGCCGGAATATACGAACCCGATCAGGTCTGAGATCGTGTGATCGCGAAACACCAGATTCATCGCCGCCGAGCCGTTCTCGTAACGATGGATGGTATAGAGCTTCTCCGCCAGATGTTCCGGTAACCGTCCATTGCCGTCACGCGCGAAGAATAGCCCTGAGCTCCGTCCCAGCACTCCCTCATCGGTAGCCATCCACTGAACGCCCACGCTGTGCGCGATCGCCACCGCCTCCTCCGAGACGCTGCCTTCCGAGGGCCATACTCCCTTAGGCCGCAGTCCGAAGACTTTCTCGTGCAGATCGAGACCGCGCGTGAGTTGTTCGCGCGCGTCTTCCGGATGGCGATACCGGCTCTGCGGCAGAGACAACCCCGGAGACGATACCGCTCCCACACTGGTATCGCAGACCAGAGGCAGGATCGGGTGATAGAACGGCGTCGCCGAGAGCTCAATCGATCCTTTTTTTGCCGCCGCGGCATGCGCCGGCAGTACCCTGCTCAGCAATTCCCTTTCGCGCGCGATGACGAACTTCTGGTCGTCGAGCGAGTAGCTATGTCCCTTGGCCACCAGCGCCGCTATGTCCTTCTCTTCCAGAAAGAATTCGTCAAACCACGCAATCTGCGACAGCACCTGCAGATCGGTAAAATCCTGCGCCTGAAAATACCGCTCCGCGCGTTCCGGATGATCGCCATGTTCGCGAAACCGCTCCCATAATTCGCGATAACGCGGATAGCGCCCGATCAAGTTCTGCGGATTCGCCTGAAACAGATATTGCAGCGCAAAGCGCCGTTCATCCAATGACAAATCCTTCGCCGGCTTGGCTGCGACTCTCAGGAACGGATCCTGCGCCGTACCCTCAACATAGTCTTGGATCTGCACCATCAGCGAAGGCACCAGGTTGAAGTTCTGGTGAACATTGGGAAATTCGTCCAGCAACTTCACCATGCCGTAGTAGTCTTTCAGCGCGTGCAGACGCGTCCACGGCAGACGATATTCGCCGGTTACCAGATCCTTGTAAAACGGCTGGTGCTGGTGCCAAAGAAGAATGACGCGCAAAGCAGGCATGATGGGAACTGGTCAGTCTAGCATGGGGACTTTCGCTCGTTCCGCACGAATGGCTCCGCCCGAATCCACCGCATGCGGGGACAACCGCCCTCGGCTGTCCGGCGGCCCGGTTGTATCGGGTCGCGGCGTCCTGGCGATACGCCTCTGCTGATTGGCTCTTTGATCGCATCCAATCCTGTCTTTCGGACTTTGCGGCAAAAGATTTTTCACCGCTCCTTTATCGCGCGCCACAGCTTCACGACAAATCCATGAATTCGACCTAACAAAAGCCGTAATACGACCCTTATCTTCCGGTACACTAAAACGCATACATCCTGCTCAACCCATGAGCCCTGAACTGACACTCGCGAGTCCCCAGCTTCTCTCCGACCAGGATCTCTACCTTTTTAACGAGGGCAGCAACTATTGCCTGTACGAAAAGATGGGAGCCCATCTCGTCTCTCACAATGGCGAAGCCGGCGCCGTCTTCAGCGTCTGGGCGCCGAATGCCCGATCGGTTTCGGTCATGGGCAGTTTCAACGGTTGGGATTCCAAGACGCATCGGCTTCCTTCCCGCGGCTCATCCGGCATCTGGGAAGGCTTCATCCCCGGCGTCACTCGTGGCTCGCTCTATAAATTTCACGTCGAATCGCAGCGCCATGGATATCGCGTCGATAAAGCAGATCCCCTCGGTTTACTGCACGAGAAACCGCCTCGCACTGCTTCCGTGGTCTGGGATCTGGACTACCAATGGAGCGACCAGGACTGGATGGCGAATCGCGGCGGCCGCAACTCGCTGCGTGCGCCCCAGGCGATCTACGAAGTCCATCTCGGCTCGTGGATGCGCGTCCCCGAGGATCACAACCGTCCGCTGACCTATCGCGAAACCGCGCCCCGCCTCGCCGAATATGTAAGCCAACTTGGCTTCACCCACGTTGAGTTCCTGCCCGTGATGGAGCACCCTTTCTACGGTTCCTGGGGATATCAGACCACCGGATACTTCGCGCCCACCTCGCGCTACGGGACGCCCCAGGACTTCATGTACCTGGTCGACTACCTGCATCAGCACGGCATCGGGGTCATTCTCGATTGGGTACCGTCCCACTTCCCTTCCGACGCGCACGGCCTCGCCTATTTCGATGGCACTCATCTCTACGAGCACGCCGACTCGCGCCAGGGATTCCATCCCGACTGGAAGACTCACATCTTTAATTACGGCCGCGCCGAAGTGCGTAGTTTTCTCATGTCCAGCGCCATGTTCTGGCTCGACAAATATCACATCGACGGCCTGCGCGTAGATGCTGTCGCCTCCATGCTCTACCTCGATTACTCGCGCAAGGAAGGCGAGTGGATTCCCAACAAGTTCGGCGGCCGCGAAAACCTCGAAGCCATCGACTTCCTGCGCCGCTTCAATCAGGAAGCCTACAAAGAGCATCCCGAAATTCAGACGACGGCCGAGGAATCCACTTCCTGGCCTATGGTCTCAAAGCCCGTCTACGTCGGCGGTCTCGGCTTCGGCCTCAAGTGGGACATGGGCTGGATGCACGACACGCTCAAGTACTTTCAGAACGATCCCATTCATCGCAAGTATCACCACAATGATCTCACTTTCCGCAGTCTGTATTCGTTCCACGAAAATTTCGTGCTGCCACTTTCTCACGACGAGGTCGTTCACGGTAAAGGATCGCTGGTCGGCAAGATGCCCGGCGACGAATGGCAGCGTTTCGCCAACCTCCGTCTGCTGTTCGCATACATGTACGCCCAGCCCGGAAAGAAATTGCTCTTCATGGGCTGCGAGTTCGGTCAGGTGCGCGAGTGGGCGCACGACACCAGCCTCGAGTGGCACGTCGTGCAATATCAGGTTCACCGCGGAGTGCAGGCCTGGATGGAGCAACTCAACCGCTTCTATCGCAGCGAGCCTGCCATGCACGTGTTCGACAACAATCCCGCCGGAATCGAATGGGTCGACTGCAACGACAACGCCACGAGCACGATCTCGCTCTTGCGCAAGAGCGAGGCGCCACAAGATACCGTTCTTATCATCTGCAACTTCACCCCCGTCCCACGTCTCGAATACCGCGTCGGAGTCCCGCATGGCGGCTATTGGCGAGAAATGCTGAACAGCGACGCCCTTGAATACGCGGGCAGCGGTATGGGCAATCTCGGCGGAGTGCACGCCGAAGCCATCCCCGCCCACGCTCGCCCCTTTTCGTTGAAGGTAACTCTACCCCCGCTGGCAGCTCTATTCTTCAAAGCAACCTAGCCAGGTGCGTAGATTCCTGTGGTGGCCGCCACAGCCCATGCGGGGCCGCCTGGGCCCTCCGGTCAGGATGAAGCCTGGACCGCCCGGCGGAAAACGGCAAAGACGTAGCCAGCAAGCCCGCCTCAGCCGGACTCGCAACCTGCTCATTTGAAGTAACTTAGATTTTCCTCACAACTGCCTCGCCGGCGCAGCCATCCAAACCTAGATCCAAATTCCTGTGGAGATTAATTTGGTTCGCAAAGGCCCTTTCATGCTCGCCGCCGTAACCGCAATGCTCCTCTGCGCCAGCGGTGTCACAGCCCAATCAACCTACACCCTGACTGTGACCTTGGCCGGCACCTCCAAGGGTACGGTCCGCAGCAGTCCCGCGGGGATCAGTTGCCCAACCATTTGCAGCGCGTCGTTTAACGCAGGGACCGTCGTGAAGCTAACTCCCGTCGCGGCAACTGGATCCTTCTTTCGGTCGTGGTCCGGCGCTTGCTCAGGTACCGGAAGCTGCACGCTGACGATGAACGCAGCCAGGTCCGCAACTGCCACCTTCAACGTCAATCAGACGGTAAAAGTCCTAAATCACATCATTTTCATGGCGCAGGAGAATCGCTCTTTCGACCATTATTTCGGAGCCTTGCGTCCGTATTGGAAGACGAATGGTTACTCCGATCGCTCCTTCGACGGTCTGCCCCAATTTAATCCGACTTCCGGCATTGCTCCGCTTTACGGACCGCCGCCCACCAATCCCGGTTGCGATCCCAAATATGCGCCGCCGAACGACTGCATGATCGACACCGCGAGCCCTAAAGTTGCTTCCTACAAGCTGAACACTCAGTGCATTGAGAATCCCAGTCCATCCTGGAACGAAAGCCATGTGGACTGGAATCTCACCAACAACTATTCCGCGACGCCCACCCTCGATGGTTTCGTCTGGACCAACGCCCACGACGCTAGAAGCAACCATCCTCCGTATCACGACATCAATGGCATTCGCACCATGGGGTACTACGACAGCACCGATCTCAACTACTACTACTTCATGGCTTCAAGATTCGGCACGTCCGATCGATGGTTTGCGCCCGTGATGTCGAGGACTGCTCCGAATCGTGAATATCTGATTGCCGCCACCTCACAGGGTGACGTCTACCCAGTCGGCACCAACCGTGCTGATCAGTCTCTGCTCACCGCTACAACTATTTTTCAGGAATTGCAAAACGCGGGAATCACTTGGAAGATTTACGTCAACACAGAGAACACTCCGTGCGCGTCAAACCCGACTCCCCAATGCTTGCTGACCTTGAGTTACGTTCAGAATTTTCGGTGGGGACAGACGATTCCCACCAACTATCCAAGCCACCTGGCGACCATGTCGCAGTATTTCTCTGACGTACAAAATGGAACGCTTCCACAGGTCGCTCAAATTGAGCCTGCCTCGGCCGCGGGTCTCGACGAGCACGGTTCCGACACCGACCAATATCCCATCAACATCCAACTGGGCGCCAACTACGTTTCATCGCTCATCAACGCGCTGATGACCAGCGTCTCGTGGAAGGACTCCGTCTTCATCCTGACCTATGACGAACCCGGTGGTCTTTACGACCACGTCGCACCCCGTCCTGCCGTGAGTCCCGACGGAATCAAACCGAAAGACTTGCAGCCCGGCGACATTTGTACCACGGCCACGGGTCCTGATTGCGATTTCACCTACACCGGCTACCGCCTGCCCCTGATCGTCGTATCCCCTTATGCGATTCTGCACTACGTCTCGCACACGGTCATGGACACCACCGCGATCCCGAATTTCATCGAACACCGCTTCGGCTTACCCGCTTTGACGAAACGGGATGCGGCACAGAAAACCATGGCTGAGTTCTTCAACTTCAATATTCCGCCATGGAAGGTGCCGCCCAAGCCTCCCGCACAGATTACCAGCGGCGCCTGTTACGTGAACCAATTGCCGTGAGGGCAGGTTCTTGCCGTTCGCGCCGTCCGCAACGCAAACCTCGGTCGGCGTCCGCGGAGCTCTCTCTTATCCGAAGCCCTGGTACGCCTTCCAGAACTCCGTCCAAGGCAGGCGCGGACCATCGCACACATAAATATCCGGATGGTCCTGGCTCTCTTCGTTGCGGACGCCCAACGCGTTGCCGCTGTGCCCGGCGACCCGGCACGAGTGATAGAACCTCTCCGCTTCCTCGCGGGACGTACCCAGCACGATCAGCGTCGACGGCGGTGGCTCCGGATAACCGCGCAGCCACGCCGAATTCGTTCCGCTGATCGGCGGAGGCAGCTGGTAAGCGGGGCCTAAAATCTCGATGGCGCCTTGCTCCCCATAGTTCCTCACCATCACGCCCAAGCTCCGCTGCTGCTCGGGAGGCAACGAGTCTCGAACGCCCGCCACTGCCCGCACTAATTCGTCCCAACCAATTTCTTCGCGCAAGTCCCCATTGTTCTTCAACGCAAAATCTTTTAGCGGACCATTCGCAGCAAGCGGAACGACGACCGCAAATATGAATGCTCCGCATACGGCCAGGCCGGCGAAAAATACGAACTCTACAGCGAGCCTCGACCAGCGCGGCAAATGGCCCAGCCAGCGGACGCACGCTACTGCGCCCATCGCCATCAGCATGGGATACGCTCCCCCCAGGTAATACCCCCGTCCCTTGCCCAGAACGAACAGCCCCAGCGGGATCAGGTACATCCACGCCAGCATGCGATAACGCCGCTCCCGCAAATAGCTCAACAGTCCGCCGATCCACAGGGGCGCCGTAAAAGGATTCGTGCAAATGAGAAACTGATCGCGCCAAAATCCATCCGCGCGCCCTTGGCCCACGTCGCGCTTGTGAATGTGCTGCAAGAAGTGCAGCGAGATAAATCCATGCCGCATCTCCCAAAACAGATTCGGCAAACAAATCATCAGCCCGAGTCCCATGCCACCCCAGAACCACGGGCTCGCCAGATAGCGGCGCGCGCGCGTCAGAAGAACTCCCCCCATGATTCCAGACAAGTAAAACCCCATCGTGTACTTGGTCAGAAAGCCGAGGCCGAGGAAGGAGCCAATCGCTAGCCACCATCGTGGGTTCTCGCTCTTCAGCAGCCGAATCACGCTGTAGGCAATCAGCACCCACCACAAATAATCAAAGGTCGTATATTGGAATTCCGTTCCTTCGAACAGCGGCAGCGGAGAGAGCGCAATCGCAAGCGCTGCCGTCACTTGCGCGCGACGCCCTCCGCCCAGTTCCCTCGCCATCAGTCCGGTAAAGACGAGCGCGAAGGCTTGCGCGATCACCGAAAACATTCGCAGTCCCACCATCGAAAGTCCAAAAATGGAGAGCCCCATCCGCTCCACAAACGGCGTCAGCGGCGGATACGGCACGAATCCCCAATCCAGATGGCGCGCGTCGCTCAGAACCTGCAATTCGTCCCGATGGAATCCATATCTGCCATTCGTGAGCACGTGCACAAGCGCCACGGTCGTAGCAATCGCGACGAGTGTCAACCTGTCTTTATGAGACTTGGTCTCGGCTATCTGCTCCGAAGTCATGCAAGCTCCTTACCCGGTAGCTCCGGTCCCGCCGCTTTTTCATAGTGCCGGCATCTTGCCGGCTATATCGGGGGCGCCCGGCCCGGGCAACGCCCTCACCTCAACTCAGCACCCACCCTCGCCCCGTGCTATGCTCGCCTTAAGCGCGTCTCTCATGCGGATCCTAACCCGCTACATCCTACGCGAAGTGATCGCGCACGCTCTGATCGGCGCGGCGATCTTCACGTTCGTCCTGTTCACTCGCGACCTGGGACGCATTCTCGAGTTGGTCGTTCGCGCCAGCGCTCCGCTGCCGAGCGTCGCCGAGATTTTCTTTTTCACGGTTCCTCTCGCCCTCACCTACACGCTGCCTATGAGCGTCCTGCTCGGAATCTTGATCGGCCTGAGCCGCCTGGCTGCTGACAGCGAGATCACCGCCATGCGTGCCAGTGGCATGGGAGTGTGGAGTTTCCTTCGCGCTCTCTCGATCTTTGTCATCGCGGCATGGCTTATGGCGCTATTGAACGGCTTGTATATCGCTCCCCGCGCCCAGGCCGCTCTCGGGCACCTGGAGGACCGCCTCAAAGGTTCGCAAGTCTCTTTCGAGATCCAGCCTCGTGTTTTCTACGAAGGTTTCCCGAAAAAAGTTCTATATGTTCAGGACGTGAAGAGCGCGCAGGGTGCGGCCGTGTGGAAGGGTTTGTTCATGGCGGATCTCAGCGATGCGACCAACCCGAATATCACCCTCGCCCGGGAAGCGATCGTGGTCAGTGAAGGTCAGGACAGGTTGCATCTGCACATGATCGATGGCTCCGAGCACGAAACCGACCCCAAAGACCCGAGTCACTACCAGATTTCGACTTTTCAGCAGACGGACATTCCACTCGACCTGCCCTCCGCCGAAAACAAGCCCGATGAATCTCTCCCCGCCGATGTGATGAATAGCGGAGCGCTATGGCAGAAGGCCCACCGCGTCGATCCGATTTCCGCACGCTGGTACCTCATCGCCTTCCACAAGCGTTTCGCGTTACCCACCGCGTGTCTCGTTCTCGCGCTGGTGGGAATCCCGCTCGGCCTCTCGTCCAAAAAAAGCGGCAAGTCCGGCGGATTCGTGCTGACGATCCTGCTGGTATTCATTTATTACGTGATTTCCCTGATCGGTGTTTCGCTGGCGCGGCAAGGGAAAGTTTCTCCCTGGTTCGGTGCGTGGTTGGCTGACCTCATGTTTCTCTCCCTCGCGGTCTTTCTGTTTTCACGAGCCGAGAAGCGGCCTTTCGAACTGGCGTCATTCCGGGGGATCTGGAAGCGGGATCCATCCGGTTCCCCGCAGGCTATCGCCCGTAGCCGGCGCGAAAATGCATTCGAACGCGTTTCCACGCGGCGGCGCATGTTCAGCGCCAGCTTTCCAACCCTGCTTGACGACTACATCTTGCGCGACTTCTTCGTCTATCTGGGATTGATTCTTTCCACATTCCTGGTACTGGTGATCGTCTTCACGCTGTTTGAGTTGCTGAGCGACATTCTTCGCAACCAGGTCCCAGCCACAGTAGTCGCGGCGTACCTGCTCAACGTCGCGCCCTATCTGCTCTACAACGTGGCTCCCCTGGTCATGCTGCTCTCTGTGCTGGTGACCTTTGGCCTGATGCAGCGTTCGAACGAAATTACGGCAATCAAGGCTACGGGCACGAGTATTTACCGGATCGTTGCACCGGTAGTCGCGGCAGCCGCGATGTTGGCGGTGGGACTGTTTCTAGCCGACCAGTTCTACCTGCCTCACACGAATAAGCGCCAGGAAGCCCTTCATAACCAGATCAAGGGCAAGCCCGCTCAAACCTATTTGCGCCCCGATCGCAAATGGATTTTCGGTCAGAACAACGACATTTACTACTACCAGTTCTTTGATCCCGATCGCGACCAGTTCGGCAACCTCACGGTGTTTCAGCTCGATCCTGCCACCTTCGCCATCACCCGCCGCGTCCACGCCGATCGTGCTCACTGGGCTGAAAATCTGAACCGTTGGGTTTACGAACAAGGATGGGAACGTTCGCTTCACGGCTCCGCTATCGCCCCAAATGGTTACCGCACTTTCGAGGTCTCGACTTTCCCTGAATTGCCGGAGACTCCGTCGTATTTCAAGAAAGAAGTGAAGCAGTATAGCGAGATGAACTACGAAGAATTGCACCGCTATATCCGCGACCTGCAGCAGAGTGGATTCGACGTCGTGCGCCTCCGTGTGCAACTGCACAAGAAGCTATCCTATCCGCTGATCACGCTGATTATGGCCGTGCTCGCCATTCCCTTCGCATTTTCTGCAGGAAAGAAAGGCGCCATCACGGGAGTTGCAGTGGCCGTCGGAATTGCAGTGTTTTATACGGTGGTGTCGCGCCTGTTCGAGGCCATGGGCGACCTCAGCCAACTCCCCCCGGCCCTGGCCGCTTGGTCTCCCGACCTGATCTTCGTTCTGGTAGGTGGCTATTTGATTCTGAAAGTGCCCACGTAAAAGCGGGCGTCGCCCGTCAGTCGTCAGCTCTCTAAACTCTATGTGCCAAATCTTTGAGGATGACCCCGACTCGGTCGACATTCCCGGGTAAAGTTTGAGCGCTGCGATCTGAGGGCCGAAAGCCCGAGGTCCGAGGTCAGAAAGTCCGAGGTCGACGCCGGATGCCCGACGCCTGATCTCTCCTACTTCACCGCCACGCCCCAAGGATAATTATCTGTTTGCACGGTCGGAAGCACCGACAACTGGCCCGTGGCAGGAGTGATCGAATATTGCGACATGGAGGCGGCATTGAAGTTCGTCACGAAAAGCCAGTTATCATCTGCCCGAATCGCCATTGCCATTGGCTGCAACCCCGTGGCCACCGTCGACGGAGTCAATGCCGCCACAGCCCCCGAAATCGGGCTGATTTTCAGCTGGTTGACCGTGTTTGACAACATTCCCAGCACATAAACGTAATTGCCAAAAGGATCCACCAGGATCTGGCCCGGCCCGTTCCCACCGGTCATGCTGAACGGCGACCCGGCAATCGGAACCAACCCGCCCGGCGGCGTCGGCGGCAAACATGGTGTGGAGGGTGCGGTCGGAGAGCCGTTGCAAATCGTGTAGGCACTGATTTTGTTGGTGAGGCTGTTCGTCACGTAAACCAATCGAGTGAACGTACCCACCGCGACACCCGCCGGGGTTTGATCCGTCGGGAAAGAGGGCACCGAAGTCGCATTGGAAGGATTCGTCAAAACTCCCGACGATGTATTCACCTGAAATTCAAACACCTGGTTCCCCAACCCATCCACCGCATACAGATACTCGGTTGTCGGCGGGTTCATCCCGGGCGCCGAACAGACGGCGTTCTGCACTCCGTTCACCCCAATCGCAGGGAAAACCGTAGGGCTCGCTGCCACGCTGACAATGTCGAGACTCGACTGCTGCACGATTATTGCAGGATTCGACGTGTAGAAAGGCGAGCCTGCGACTTCGGTTACGCTCCCTCCACTCCCAATCGCAAACACTGAAACCGAGCCTGGTACATAAAGACCTGCGGCGTTGGTCGTCGTCCGGTCCGCAACAAACAAAAACTTCCCAGCCGCATCCATCACCATCGTGTTGGGAACAACCGGCGCAAGTCCTGCATGGAACGGAACCAAGCTTCCAACCGCCGTCGTGCTCCCGCTCGAATTGGCCTTGAATGCTTGAATCCCGGTCGCGCTTCCGGGACATAGGGAATTCGTCAGCAGGATTGCGTAAGCAAAGGCCCCCTTCGGGTCCACCACCATCGAGGTAGGTAAACCTTTCAAGATGCAGGTCTCGTTCGACGTGTCGATTGGAGTGTTGTCAATCGGAGTGAGGTGCCCGTTGAACAGATTGAAGCTGAACGTCTCGATCAGCCCCGACCCCTGGCTGCCCACGATCGCCAGTCCATTGGACGAAGGGTCATAGTTGCTCCCGCACGCCACCAACAGTCCGAATGCAACCAGAACCGCCACCCCGAGCAGCCACCCAAATCGTTTCGACATTCTCTCGTTCATCTCCATGTTTATGTGAGGTTTAAGGACGCACCTGCGGGACGCCCCGCCGGCCGGGTTCTGCAGTCTGGAAAAAGCGGGGAAATCTCAACCCATTTGTGTATCAGGAAAGCGAGGGAAGAGCAAACTCCCAACGGCTATTGGAACCTTGGCAAGGCCACGGAGTTGCCCCGCACTCCCAGCAGTCCCCAGTATACGAGATTCAGCGGGAACGGTCGTCCCTCAGCCGAACCTCTCCTAAAGCAGAGCCGGCACCCGGTCCGGCTGTCCTGAGAGCATCCTGCTCTGGCATGCCCTCGGCGCCCATCAGCCCCCCGAATCCAAATTCCCGTCCCTACGCTCCTCGAACCGACGGTACCGCCTCGGGCAGCTTCGTCGTCTGTGGTCCGCTCCCGCTCAAGGGAAGCCGAATTTCCACCATCAGCCCGCCTTCCGCGCGATTGAAAGCCGAAACCTTCCCTCCATGGAACCGGACCGCTCGCTCAGTGATAGCCAAGCCCAATCCAACGCCCCCAGTGAGTCTCCCCCGGGCGTCGTCCAGCCGATAGAACGGCTCGAACAATTTTCCCAAAGCATCCTCGGGAACTCCCGGACCTGCGTCGCTTACCCGGAGCACTGCCTCGGCCCCGCTACCCCGTTTCTCGCTCGCCAGCACGATCTCTACAGAGGTCCCCTCTTGCGTGTAGCGGATCGCATTGCGTACCACGTTTTCCACCGCGCTGTGCAACAGCGAATCGTTCCCACACACTCCCCAGTTGCCCTCCGGGATCGCCGTATGTACGTGGCAACGCCGCTCCTGCGCTTCAAACTCGGCATCTTCGGCGACGCTCGCCACCAGATCGTCCAGCGGCACAGGAGTTTGCGGCACGCGCTGTTCTCCATCTTCGAGGCGTGCCAACGTCAGAATCCTGCCGATGAGCTCGTTCAGCCGGCTGGCCTCCAGCTCAATCCGATCCAGCATGTCGGTACTTTCCACTCCCGCACGTTGACGCGCCAATCCCAGAGCAACATTCAATCGCGCCAGCGGAGAACGCAATTCGTGAGAGATGTCGTTCAGCAGGCGCGATTGCGCCTTGACTAGCATTTCCAGCCGCTCGGCCATGGCGTCGAAGTCGCGTACTAATCCCGCCACCTCATCCCTCCTTTTGCTTGCTGGAGAACCGCTCCGAGCCGTCAGATCTCCCGCCGCTAACTGCCGCGTCGCCGCCCGCAGCCGCACAATTGGCATGGTCAAATACCAAGCCAGTAAGTAGCACACCAAACCCGAAGTGATCACTCCAATGATCACGCCCGGAATTGGCATTCCTCTCGGCCCCAGAAACACTCGTGGTCCCGGAGGCAGGCCCATCACCAGCGTGAATCGATGCTGCCCATCGGAAGATGCACGCGACTCCTGCAGCACTTTCGGCGCGGGAATAATGAACCCATCCCGCGGCGATGGAGAGCCGCTGTTGAACATCCGAATCGCCCAGTCAGGCGCACCGCGATGAGAAACTTCCTCGCCCTGCTCACTGAACAGAAACGCGCGGACGTGCTGCGTCTCCTGCAGATTGTCCAAATATTGCCGAACCTTTGGGGGCCCGCCCGCTTCATAAGCGAGGACCGCTTCGTTGAGTGACGTCGTGCGCAACGGTTCCCACGACGAGCCTCGCGGTCGGAACGCCAGCGTTACCAGGATGGCAAGCACCACGAATAACGCCTGCGCCATCCAGAACGACAGGAAAATCCGCAAAAACAAACTCTTCATAGTGAACTCTTCAACCTAGCGAACTCTTCAACGCGATGATGAATTCTCGGGCCGGCGTCTTCAACCTGCTTCGACGCAGTTCTCACGCGTTATTCTACCTTGCACCGGATGCAAACCGCTTTTGGCTGGCGCGGCGCCAGCGCCGCGATAAAGCGTCTCTTTTTCCAACAGGGCGTCAGCCCCGGCCCTATGCTTTTGCCTTCTCCCGCGGACGCGCAAAGATATAGCCTACGCCACGAACCGTCTTGATGTGCTCATCGCTGTCCGTGTCCCCCAATTTCTTGCGGACCTTGCTAACGTGCATATCAATGCTGCGATCAAACGGCGAGAACTTGCGGCTGAGCACCGCATTCACCAGTCGTTCGCGCGGAACAACTCGCCCCGCTTCGCGCAAAAGCACTTCGAGCAGATTGAACTCCACCGAAGTCAACTCCACCGGCTTCCCTTCCAGCCGCACCGTGCGCGTGGCCGGATCCAGTTCCACATCTCCCACGCTCACCGTATCCGGCGCCGAAGCCGCACCACTGCCGTCCGCCCGCGTGCGCCGCAGCACTGCACGAATCCGCGCCACTAGCTCCCGCGGATTAAATGGCTTTGGAAGATAATCGTCGGCGCCGATCTCGAGCCCCACGATGCGATCTACATCCTCGCCGCGCGCCGTCAGCAACAACACGGGCAGCCGCGAGGTCGCTCGGACTCTGCGCAGCACTTCAAATCCGTTGATGCCCGGTAACATCACATCGAGCACCGCCAGCAGATACTCGCCCGCAGTTGCCTTCTTCAGCCCACTCTCACCGTCGTGAACACACTCAACGGCGAATCCCTCCGCCCGCAGATATTCCCCCACCAGATGGCAGAGTTCCACATCATCGTCGATCACCAGAATTCGTTCAATCATCACAGCCCTCATTGTGCACCCGCAAGCAAAAGTCCGCAGTAAAGAATTGTCAAACCAGCAGCGCCGAATCCAGAGCAGCACCGAATCCAAGTGGCGCCGGCACCCTGCCAGCTGCTACTGGCGGCGGACGTCGGGCGGGGCTCGCCGCGGGCAGCCCCTAGGGAGCGTAGGGCTGCGGAAACGCCCCACGCTCGAGGGTGCCCCGCTCAAGCTCCACTGGGGCGGGGATTTTGCCATTCATCCTTGAGCCCCTTCGAGCAAGTTAATGGCTACCAAGCCAGTCTCCAGGAATCCACTCGTTCCCGATGACAAAACTTTACTCTGGTTGACCGATTCTTTACCGCCTTTTTTCCAGAAGCCGTGTTTCTATTCTGTGTAAGCAAAGTTCCGGGGCATCCCGGAGGTTCTCTAGGAGTCACATATGAAATCGTTTCGTTTTCGTTTGCTGATTGCCGCCTTGGCGGTTGTGCTCGGCAGCGCCATTGCGAAGTCGCAAACCGCCGCTGACGCTCCGCCGCCACCGCCTATGCACGGCCACTTCGGCATGGAAGGCCGCGGGATGGGCTTCTTCGCCAAGTCTTTGAACCTGACCGACGAGCAGCAGGCGCAGATGAAGACCATCATGGAGAACGCTCATACATCCATGAAACCACTTCGGCAACAATCCCAACAGATCGAGCAGAAGCTCCTTCAGAACGTGATGGGCACCTACGAGGAAAAAACAGTTCAAACCCTGGCTGCGCAGAAAGCGCAGATCGATGCCCAGTTGACGGTCGCTCAAACCAAAGTGCACAACCAGTTGTTCCAGCTTCTAACGGCCGACCAGCAGGCGAAGGCGAAAGAGATGGTGGCGAACCACGAAGCTCGCATGCAGAACCACATGCATCAGGCTCCGCCGACTCCGCTCGAGCAATAGACAAAAGGCTGGAAAGCGCCCGCGTTCTGGTTTGCGAGCTGAGGGATTCCTGTTTTCCATCGCAGGGGTTCCTTTTAGCCAGCGCGAGGCGAGACTGGCCGCTCGCTTCGCATGTTCTGCACCGTGGGCTTTTCGCCCACGGTGCAGAGATTGGTAGACGGTCGCTTTACCACCGTTTTGTGGCTGGCAGTCATGGTGATATGGGCCGGGGCCACCGCGTTGGAGAGATACGGTGCTGGCCAGATGTAGTGCCGGCCATTCAGGGCCGTATAAGCGGACCGAATCAACCGGGGGCTTTAGCCCCTTCGGGGAACGACAATGACTCTTGACTCCTTGCTCTTTAACGCCGGAACCCTATTCTTCGCCGCATGGATCGCGGTAATAACCGGAG
>Ga0073928_10003676_pt1 | contig 23818 bp, 21 predicted proteins | sample PaiPotPPA55metaG_FD_76969 | JGI IMG/M metagenome (GOLD analysis project Ga0073928, IMG submission 76969) | Iron sulfur acid spring bacterial and archeal communities from Banff, Canada, to study Microbial Dark Matter (Phase II) - Paint Pots PPA... ...
CCCGCCGTGTTTCGCGCTCGATCTTCACCCGGTCGATCGCAACGATCAGCGATGCAAGCAGGGCAATCAAAAGTAAAAACGCGGCAAAGCGCGTTCGTGGGTCGATGCGATTCACGAGCCGTCCACTTCGCGCAAAAAACAGGAAGGCCCGCTAATCGCGAGCCTTCGCTGTCGTCGCGTATGCGGTTGCCCGCATACCGGGTGTGGGCGACGCTTTTGATTTCACTCTAGATGCGCAGCCCACGATGCGCACCGAGTCTCGCGGTCGATTATGCCGCGAACCGCTTTACCCCTTCGGGTAAGGTGACCTACAGATAATAATAACAAAAGTCAGCTAATCACGCCAGCTAGGGGTACGCTTTTCGATAAAGGCGCCAATGCCTTCCTGGGCGTCCTGGGCCAAAGCATTGTCCGTCATCACCTGCTTCGCGTACTCGTAGGCTCGTGCCTGATCGAGGTCGATCTGCTTGTAGAATGCGCTTTTCCCCAGCCCGACGATGCTACGGCTCGCTTCGCCAATCTTGCGAGCCAGTTTCAGAGCCTCCTCATGAGTACGCTCCGGCGGCACCGCACGGTTCACGAGGCCCCAATCCGCCGCTGTGGCCGCATCGATGAAATCGCCGGTCAGCAACATCTCCAGGGCGCGCTTTCGGCCGATCGCTCGGGTCAACGCCACCATCGGCGTCGTGCAGAATAACCCGATTCGAACGCCGGGTGTTGCGAACTTTGCTTCGGTGGACGCCACCGCTAAGTCGCATGTAGCAACGAGTTGGCAACCGGCGGCAGTCGCGATCGCCGTGACTTCCGCAATAACCGGCTGCGGAACGGATTGGATCGTTTCCATCAGCACTACGCACGCATCGAATATCTCACGATACACGGCGGCGTCTTGACACTGAAGTTCACGCAGATCATGACCGGCGCTGAAGGCGGCGCCTTCGCCGCGCAAGATTATCGCACGGGCGCGACGCTGTGAGCCGATAGCGCGAAAGGCTTCGGTCAGTTCCCGCATCATTTCGAGCGAGAGCGCGTTGCGCTTGTCGGGACGGTTCATGGTAACGACCGCGATGCCGCCGTCGTCCTCATCCTCGACCGTGATGAACTGGAACCGGTTCTGCAACTTCATAATATATGCCATGGAAAAATGGTGGGCGATGACGGGCTCGAACCGCCGACATCCTCCTTGTAAGGGAGGCGCTCTCCCAGCTGAGCTAATCGCCCCCGGGCTTTCTCTGATTTGACTTTTTGGCTACACCCCGCCTTCGGCGTCGTTCGTACCTTGTCCCTACCCGTGCGCGCCGTTGCCGCCAAGTTCCTAGAGATTTAGCGAGGTAAAAATAAAGTTGGCGGTTTCATCCATGACTGAGATTTGACTGACCGGCGGCCCATTGCGATAACGGTAGTGGGGCTTACCGATGCATGTCATCACACGATCGCCGGTACGCATTGTGCGCATCGCAAATTGACGCATATTTTCGTAATCATCGGCGCTAAAGATCGCGTGGCGTCCGTCGGTGAATGTCAGGGAGCCTGTTTGGCTCTCGGCCGGTCCGGCTGGACGCTGTATTGCCGATATTGTCGTGCGCTCACAGCTGACTGCGGCAAACGCGCTTGCACCCTGCATAAACGCGAAAGCGGCAAGCACCGTTGCGAACCGCCTCATCATGGTGGCTTACCAGTCTTCATCACCGCGTCCCTCGCACGAGCGGAGTAACAATTGCACGGCGCTGCGTGCATTTAATTACGGTTTGGCTACCGCGATCTTCTTGGTGAGGATGTTCAGCGCAGCCTGGAGCTGGGCGTCGTGCTCGATTTCGCCGAAACGCGCGTCCTTGTTTTCCACGACGGCGAAGTCCGGTTCGATGCCTCGCAGGTTGATGTCGCGGTTCTTGGGCGTGAGATAATGCGCGGTCGTGATCTTGATGGCCGCACCGTCCGGCAGCGGGGTGAGCGACTGCATGACGCCCTTGCCGAACGTCTTCTCGCCGACGAGCACGCCGATGCCGTCATCTTGCAGCGCGCCCGCGGTAATCTCCGAGGCGGAAGCCGTGTTACGGTTGACCAGGATCGCCATTGGCTTGGCCGGCAGCGCACCCGCACCGGAGTCGATCGTGGTTGTGTGCGAGCCGCGCTCTTCGATCGTGAGCAGCGGATCGCCGTTGATGAACTTCGAGCTGATGTCGAGCGCCGAATTGACGTATCCGCCGCCATCGTTGCGCAAATCAAGGACGTAGCCGCGAACGTTTGCTTTTTGCAAGCGATCCAACGCCAGCGCGAACTCATCGGGTGTTTCGCGACCGAACGCAAGGATCCAAATGTAGCCGACTTGCTGCGGCAGCATTTTGTAGATCACCGTCGGCGGCTGCACGTCGGCGCGCGTAATCGTCACAGTGCCCAGCGGTTTCGTGCCGCGCATCGCAACGATGCGCACGGGTGTGCCGGTTTTGCCGCGCAGAATCTTGGTCGCTTGATCGGCGTTGTAGCCTTTCATCGAGATGCCGTCCACGCTTAGGAACAGATCGCCGGCTTGCAGGCCGGCCTTCTCGGCAGGCGTTCCCGGGACGACGTAATACGCGCGGATGAATCTGCTGGTTTCGTCCGGTTGAATCAGCACGCCGATGCCCGAGATCTTTTCCGGATCCAGCGCTTGATTGAACTGACGGTACTCGTCGGGCGTGAAGAAGGTGGTGTACTTATCGCCGAGCGATTTCGCCATGCCGTCGATAACTTCGTACGTGAGGAGCGTCGACGAGCCGTGGGTCGCATCTTCGACGCTCGCAATCGCCGCCGCAACTTGGGACACGTTGCCTTCGAGGGTCCCCTGATCGCGGAATTGCGGAATGCTGACATGCAAGCTGCGCCGGTGCGCTTCTTCCGTCAATGCCGCGCGTGCGCCGTCGAGCAGCTTCTGCGTATCGACTTTCGAATAAAACGTCGTCGAGAGCAGCTCGTAGCTTTCGCGCAAATCGTCGGCGGGTTGGACTGCGGGTGACGCACCGATGGACGCCGGCAACAGTAAAATAGCGGCGACCGTAATTGCCATACGGCGAAAACGCCCTTGCATCAAGAGGGAAACCTCGCTTTCACTTGTCCCTTTGCAGTATCGGCGGCCCGCCGCAGTTTCCTACTAGAACGCTCGCCGACGGCGGCAAGGTTTCGCATGCGGCCGCGAAACCTCGGCGATGCCTTGCCCGATTATCCTAATGGAGGAACATGAGCAAGACCATAAACGTGACCGTCATGACGTGTCAAAATTGCGTCGGCCAAGCCTGCCGGGCCTGGGAGCCGCTGCCGGGCGCGCGCTCGGCTGAGGGTTAGCGTTGAGCACAACCCAAGCTGCCGACGCGTCCACGGAACTAGCGATATCCGGGATGACGTGTGCCTCGTGTGCGGCGCACGTCGGCGGAGCGCTTCGCAAAGTGCCCGGAGTGTCGGACGCGGCAGTCAATCTTGCATCCGAGCGCGCGACAGTCACGCACGACCCGGGGATCGACCCGAAAGCGCTCATTGCGGCGGTCGAAAGCGCAGGCTACGGGGCGCTGCCGGTTCGCGACGCGAGCGGCGATGAAGACGCGCGGCAGCGCGAGGCCGAGATCCGGCGCAAACGCAGACTGCTCGTTTTGAGCATCGTGCTCTTCGTACCGACCCTCGTGCTCGGCATGGGGCCGATCGATTTTGCCGGCAAGGACTGGGTGATGTTTGCGTTGACGCTGCCGGTGTGGCTCGTCGTCGGCGCCGAGTTCCATCGCGGCGCGCTTTCTGCGCTGCGCCACGGGACCAGCAACATGGATACCTTGGTCTCGCTCGGTTCGACCGCGGCCTTCGGTTATTCGATCTACGCGACGCTGGCGATGAAGCCGTCGTATTATGAAACCGCCTCCGCCATCGTCACGCTGATCTTCTTAGGAAAATATCTCGAGACTGCCGCCCGGGGACGAAGCAATCGCGCCATCCGCGCACTGCTCGATCTTCGCCCCGCGATTGCGCGTGTGCGCGAAACGGACGGTTCCGTCCGCGAGGTCTCCGTCGAAGAGGTGCGCGTCGGGTCGCAGATCGTGATCGCAGCCGGCGAACGCATTCCCGTCGATGCCATCGTCGAGGAAGGCGAGAGTGCAATTGACGCATCGATGCTTACCGGTGAACCGATTCCCGTTGCCGTAGCGCCCGGCAGCGCCGTGAAACAGGGTACGCTCAATGGCGACGGAACGCTGCTGGTTCGCGCTCAGGCCGTCGGCGCCGGGACGACGCTTGCGAAAATCGTCGAAATGGTCCGCCGCGCGCAAGGCAGCATGCCCGACGTACAGCGTCTTGCCGATCGCGCCGCCGGAATATTCGTTCCAACGATCCTTGCAATCGCCGCGGTTACGTTTCTTGCCTGGGTTTTTACGCACCACGCATGGCCTGTTGCGCTCAGCGTAGCGATCGCCGTGCTCGTCATCGCTTGTCCGTGTGCGCTTGGGTTGGCCACGCCGACGGCAATTATGGTCGGCGTCGGAACCGGCGCCAAACGCGGGCTGCTGTTTCGCGATGCGCAAGCGATCGAACGTCTCGGCACCGTCACGACGGTATTGTTCGACAAGACCGGAACGCTGACGCTCGGTAAGCCGGAAGTGCTTGCCATTTATCCGGCTGCAGGCGCGCAGGAAGTCTCGATCCTCGGCGCTGCCGCTGCGCTCGAACAGGCCTCGACGCATCCGCTGGCAGCAGCGATAGTGCGTGCCGCACGCGATCGCGGCATCGCCGTTCCGCAGGCAAGCAATGTGGTCGCGCAGCGCGGGGGCGGCCTGAGCGGGTCAATTGACGGACAGACGTACCGAGCCGGCAACGCCGAGTATCTGGCCGCGAATGGCATCGCTACCTATGAGCTTGCGCCGAGTGATGCGACGCGCGTTTATCTTGCGCATGAGAAGGAGTTGTTGGGAGCGATCGATCTCGGCGATGCGCCACGCCCCGAAGCGGCTGAAGCAATTGCGCGTCTGGAGCGTGTCGGCATTGCGGTGCAGCTGGTCAGCGGCGATGCGTCCGCGCCGACACGATCGCTGGCCGAACGCCTGCACATCGAAACGTGGCACTCGCAAGTCACGCCGGAAGAAAAAGCGGATATCGTGACGCGCGAACGCGAGCGCGGCGAGCAGGTAGCATTCGTCGGGGACGGCATAAACGACGCACCGGCACTGGCGAGCGCCGACGTCGGGATTGCGATGGGCGGCGGCACCGAGATCGCACTCGAAACCGCGCAGGTCGCCATCCTTTCAAACGATCCGCGTGCCGTCGCAACCGGCATCGAGCTGTCGCGCGCAACGTTGCGCACGATAAAGCAAAACCTGTTCTGGGCGTTTGCTTACAACGTCATTCTCGTTCCCGTTGCAGCAGCCGGCATCGTTCATCCGATCTTCGCCGCGGGTGCCATGGGTGTATCGAGTCTCTTCGTGGTCGGAAATTCGCTGCTGTTACAACGACGTTCGCCATCGTAAGCGAGCAGCCTAAATCGGGCCAGGCCGGCCCCAAAGCTCGATTTCTGACTTGCTACCACGCTTGGTCTTCGGTAACGTGGGAAAGAGCCTAAAATCCTACTCACTCCATTCACATGACAAGATGGCCAATATAACCACCGTTGTTACGCTGACCGGCCAGTATGACGCCTCCCGGCGCGATGAGCTCGACCGTTTGCTCGATCGGTACGGCGACACCGAAGAGCTCGTATTCGACTTGCATGAGGTTGACCGCTTAGATAGCGCCGCGCTTCGTTCGCTGGTGCGTTTTCAGCGCGCGCGTAAAGAAGCGGGGAAATCGCCGATCGTGCTCGTGCGGCCGCCACCCGCCGTTCGCGAGTTCTTCGAGGTAGCCGAGCTGGACCGCACGTTCAGCGTGCGCGATACGTTGTAGCGGTTGGTCCGTTCGGCGCTCTCGCACCTAGCTTGCTCGAAGTGTGGTACGCAGTACGATGCGGATGTGCCGCAGCACACGTGCACGTGCGGCGCTCCATTGCTCGCGCGCTATGATCTCGAAGCTGCAGCGCGCACGTTTAGTCCTGCGGGTATAGCTCGGCGCGAGCCGGACTTTTGGCGATATTCCGAGTTGCTGCCGGTACGCAATGCGGCGAATCGCGTCAGCCTGAACGAGCACATAACCCCAATCGTTCATCTGAAGACCTTGGGTCAGGATTTCGAACTAGATTCGCTCTTTCTCAAAGACGAGGGGACCCTTCCCACCGGCAGTTTCAAAGCGCGCGGCGCCGCGGTGGGCATTTCGCGCGCTCGCGAACTTGGGGTCCGGGCATTCGCCATGCCGACGAATGGAAATGCAGGAGGCGCGTGGGCGGCGTACGGTGCGCGCGCGGCGATGGGCGCGTTCATCGTGATGCCGAGCAGTGCCCCGTCTATCAACCGGTTGGAGTGCTTCATCGCCGGTGCCAAACTATATTTGGTCGACGGACTCATTAGCGATGCGGGTCGAATCGTCGCGAAGGCCGTTACCGAGCGCGGGCTCTACGATGCTTCGACTCTCAAAGAACCGTATCGGATTGAGGGCAAGAAGACGTTGGGCTTCGAGCTCGTCGAGCAGTTCGAGTGGGACGTGCCCGACGTCATTATCTATCCGACCGGCGGCGGAGTAGGGCTTATCGGCATTCATAAGGCACTCCTGGAATTACAAGCGCTGGGGTTAATCGGCGATCGCATGCCGCGATTCGTCGCGGTTCAAGCCGAAGGTTGCGCTCCGATCGTGCAGGCGTGGCGAGAGCACCAACGCGAGTCGGTGTTTTGCGAGAACGCGCACACCGTTGCGTTCGGGATAAACGTTCCTAAAGCGCTCGGTGACTTTCTCGTTCTCGACGCGCTCTACGCAACCGGCGGTGCAGCAGTAGCAGTAAGCGACGAAAGGATCTTGAAAATGCAGCGGCTCATCGGTTCGCGCGAAGGGTTGTTCGTTTGTCCGGAAGGCGCCGCCACACTCGCCGCGGCGGTGCAACTGCGGCACGATGGGTGGGTCGAAAAGAGCCAGCGCGTATTGCTAATCAACACCGGTACCGGACTCAAATACACCGATGTGCCGTATCCGCAGCCGGAAACCATTGGAAGTGATTGAATGCGTAAAGTCAACACAAATCATATTGAAGAACTCACCTGGTCGTCGCCGAAGGGCAAATTCGTGGGTGCAGGCAGAGAAATCTCAGAGGCATTAGGGCGCAATCCGAAGTCGACGAATATTATGGAGCGGCATCCTTTCGACGTAGAGATTCTACGCGTTCCCTCCGGAAAGGCGCCGTATCCGTATCATTCGCACAGTGCCCAGTGGGAGTTTTACCATGTCATTGCCGGCAAGGGCAGCGTCCGCCACGCCGATGGAACCGAAGCGATCGAAGCCGGCGATGCGTTCATCTTTCCGCCACGCGAGCCGCACCAGATCGTCAATGACGGGTCAGAAGATCTGGTTATCTACGTCGTCGCGGACAACCCGATAGGCGAGTCGAATTACTTTCCCGATAGCAAGAAATACGCTGTAGGTTTACCGGAGCGCAAGGTCATGCGCTCCGAAGGCCTCGATTACTTCGATGGCGAGGAATGAGCCGCCATGCAATTGACGGCTCAGCGATCCTTTCGTCACCGATGATAGATGGCACGCCGCAGCGCAGGCAGATGTGGATTGACCCACTTCGTGCCATCCATGAATGTCACGCGTAGTGGCGGACAACGTGGAAGCGCCGTGCCGAGCGGAAAGACATTGGGGTTTAGGCCGAACTGATGTTTGATCTCGACGTTCGGAGAAAACGTACCGACGTCGCGCGATTCGGCAACCAAAGCCCCGCGCGCGATCAGACCGAATTCGATGATGTGCGCGACCTTCGGCGAAATATTGATATAGTCGATTGAAAGCGACGCGTCGTTTACGATTGGCGGTTGGAGATAACGATAGCCGTACACGTCGTACCAGAAATACGGGGCGGCCGGATAAAAGCCGGGGACGAACCCCGGAACAACGACGTTTGGTGGCTGCGGATCGCACTTGAGCACGCGAACCGGCGGCGGCAACGTTTGGGCGATCGCCGTCATTGAAGCAAAGCAGACGATCGTGACCACCAGCAGACCGCCAAGCCAAAGAGTGTGGCGCATAGATAATTCCTTCCGGCTCGCGGGTTGCGAGCCGCCTTGAATCGTCGCATAACGGCCTGCGCCGATGAAGGTGCTGCGATGCTCCCGTGTTCCGACGTACTATGTTCGCTCTGGAGAAAACGCAAAAGGGCTTCGGCGTTAAACCGAAACCCAATCGAGCGTTAGATTAATCGAGCACTTCTAATAAGGACTACTGTGGCTGTTCTTTTGTATAATCCGCAGGAATATCGAAAAGCTTTTTGTCGCCCGAGCCTAACGTGCGGACATTCCCGCGTTCGATTACCGTTGAGAAGCCGCCGTTCATTTGACCTTGCGCCGTCGGTGCGCCCGCACTGATGGCAACCCAAGTCCACATTGCCAGCCGCCCGGTGGGCGGTTGTGCTCCTCCGGACGTGTGCGTTGATATCGTCGGTTTGCATCCGGGTTTTAGCGCCATTAATTCCGGCCGCGTGTTCATTGCAGGGGCCATCGCCACTCGAGAAGCCGCGGCGCGGGGCTCAGCATACCGTGAAATATACTCAACCATTGAAGTCATAAAATTTCCGTCCGAGCACGATCCCGTCGATTGCGTCTCCGAGAGATTGAATGTCACTTTATAGCCGGTCGTCTGAACGTTTTCAACCATTCGCGATCCCAACGAAGTGCTCGACACGGTAACATCGAGCTTCCCGGTGCCCGGCTGAACCGGCTGGCCTGCGCCATTGCGCGCCTGTTCCATAGGCGGCGGAGTTACGTTTGGGGCTTGCACGTTGGTGTCGACGACTCGATAGGTCTTCTTCGCGAGATTCAAATAAATCATCTCATGCTGCTGCGGCTTAGCGATTGTGGCCGTTTGAGCGCCGGGGTCATCGGTGCGTTCCCACCCCGCAAGGTAGTACTTTGAGGATGCCGTCCCGTTTTTTAAAAGGTTCATTGCATTCTTTGCCGTGTCGACCGCATTCATAATGCTGCCGAACAATCCATGGTGCGCGCCGGGAGCGATAGCGGATTTTTGGGCGCTGATGGCTGTATCGAAATCTGCCGAGAACCCGCCGGGTTCGGGCGAGGCGGTACCGAGAATGACTTTCACTATTTCATCGTAGGCAAGCCCGGTTGGGGGCGCGCTGCCCGCCGGGAGTGGCGCAAACGCATAAACACTTGCGACAATCCCCGTTATAGCCGCAATAAATACAAAGCGCAAACCGGAGCCGACTCTGGAAAAGATGCGCAGCTTCATACATTCCTCCAACGAGCAAGCGGGAAGGACTCGCTCTAGCGTAGGCTTGCTGTGGCTGGGAGATTGTCCTGCTCTTCTCGCGAGCGGTAGCGCGCCTGTCGCTTGCCTGTGCGTCGGCCTGCGGCTTTTTGATATCATGGTTGGACCCCTAATCGCGCCAATGAGATCGCACACGTGCTAAGGAGGTACTTGTGAGACTCAAACCGATCGTGGTTTTGCTCGCGGCCTTCCTTGCCGTTCAGGCGATGATCTTGGCCGTTAATACCGTGAAAGCCGGCGTGCCGGCCTGCGTTTTGCCGTGGGACATGGCGTGTTACTTGCCAGGCGGCGCTCACGAAGATCCCGACGTTGCACTTGCAAATGCGGACATCACCAGGAACGAAAACTCTGCGCTCGCGGAAATCAAGTCTTCGCCGCCCAAGGATCTCTACCACCAGCTGACGTTGCTTGGTAAGGCCGAGATCTTCGACCGCAATATTTCCGTAAACCGCAACGTTGCGTGCGCCACTTGTCACCTTGCGTATTCGGGTTTCACAGGCGGCGTTTCGCTCATGAACAAAACGATAGTTGCGCAGATTGGTTCCGTCCCGATTACAAACGCCGACGATCACCATCCGAACTACCGCACTGGCCAGCGTAAGCCGTCATCGTACGGCTACGCGCCGTTCATGCAGGTGCTGCATTACAGTGCACAGACACACGATTTCACGGGCGGCAATTTCTGGGACATGCGCGCGACGGGACAGCGTTTAGGTAACGCCGCAGCCGAGCAGGCAGAGGGGCCACCCGTAAACCCCGTTGAGCTGGCAATGCCGGACACCGCGTGTGTGGTCTATCGCGTTGCGACGGGCCCGTATCGCGCGTTTTTCGAACAAGTGTGGGGTCCCCAAGCCTTCGCCATTCAGTGGCCGTCAGACGTTGAGCAGACCTGCAACACTCCTGCCGGCATTCCGCCCGATCAAGCCTCGACTTCCACCGTACCGAACCCAGGATTGAATCCAATCGTCCTCAAACTCAGCGACCGCGATCGCGGACTGGCAAACGCAACATACGATCAATTTGCGGAGGCCCTTGCGGCGTACGAGGCCTCTCCAGAAGTCAGTCCCTTCTCGTCGAAATTCGATGCATACCTGGCTAATAAGGTGCGGTTAACTCCACAGGAGCAACGGGGCCTCAATCTGTTCAACGGCATCGCGAAGTGCAACACGTGCCACTCGGATGGAATCGGCAGCACCGCGGCAGACGGCCGGACCGTGACCATCACGCGTGCTCGCCTAGCTCTAGCCACGAGCAGTGCGCCGCTGTTCACAAATCAGACGTCCGCGAACTTGGGCGTTCCGAACAATTCCGACATTCCGTATCTCTACGAGAACGTGCCCGATCAGTACGGGTACATCGCCAACAAGAAGGGCCGCGCTTATAAAGACACAGGCGTTGCGGATTTTCTCACGAGCCCGAACAACCCCAACCCTGGCACCTGGGGTCCGTTAGCGCCAAAGTTTGACGGAAAATTCCAAGTGCCCACGTTGCGCAACGTGGACAAGAGACCGCGCCCCGATTTCGTGAAGGCGTACATGCACAACGGCTACTTCAAGAGTCTGAAAGAAGTCGTCCACTTCTATAACACCCGCGATGTCTTACCGCACTGCGCGCAAGGTTCGCGGGGTGAGAAAGTGACGTGCTGGCCTGTGCCTGAGGATGCGCATAATCTGAATACGGTGATCGGGAAGCTCGGCCTAACGAATGCTCAGGAAAGCGATCTCGTGGCTTTCCTGAAGACCCTCACGGACGGCTATATCCCCTAAACGACGTAGCTCGGACTGGCAACTGTGAACCGTGGCAAGGCGATGGTGAAGCGCGTACCTTTTCCGAGCGTACTTTGCGCACCTAGTGACCCGTGCGCGCGCTCGACGGCGCCTTTTGCAATCGCAAGTCCAAGTCCCGAACCTGGAACGTCTCTGCGAGTGCCTCGATAGAAGCGATCGAAAATGTGCGGCAACACGTCCGCAGAAATTCCGGGACCTTCATCTTCGATCGCGATGTAGACGGATTTGCCGTCCGCTCGAACCTCCACCGTGATGATCCCCTCGGGTGCGTATTTGATCGCATTCTCTACCAGATTGCTGATAGCATACGTCAATTCCGCGGGATCTATGCAAGCGTTCAGCCCGGTAACGATGTTGAGCCGGAAATTCACTTCCGGACGAGAGGCAGCGATTGGGTCGACTATTCCGGTGACGAATTCTCCCACGTCGGTGAGCTCGCAGATCGGCGAGTCGGCGCTGTGCCAGCTCTCAAGCACCATCATCCTTTCGACGAGCTTGCGCATAATCTCAATCTGCGTGTCCATTTTCTGCAAGATTTTCGGAGCGTCGTCTTCGTGGCGCAGCTGCCCTCTACGGAGAATGCCGATGAATCCGCCAAGAACGGTGAGCGGAGTGCGCAATTGATGCCCCGCATCAGCGATAAATTGGTGCGTCCGTGCCTCGGCCGCGTCGCGTTCGAGCCGCAACTTCGTCGCCGTATCGGTGGCACGGTTATATGAACCGATGAGGCTGCCGAGTTCGTCGGTTCCGCTTTCCGCAACGTAAGACGGAGTCAAATCGCCCGACGCTATCGCGTTGAATGCTTTTTGCAGAGCCAAAAGTGGTTTCAGCGCGTCGCTCGCTAAACGACCGGCGGCCAGAAAAGCGAAGAACGCCGCTATTAGGCTTATAATCCCCACGATAACGAGTGTGCGAACCGCTATCTGTTGAACCGTGCCCGTAGGAAACAGCGCGATTTCACTGTCGTTCACAACAACTTTCGCGGGGTTGCGTAACCCTAACGTTGAAGCGGCCGCGACTATTCGCTGCAGGAACGGAGGCGGCGCGATCATCAGAGCGGCGTTTCTCGGCTCAGAAGTGACCGTGAAGGGCTGCCAGTGCACGACATATCGAACGTCATCGCGCGCCACCGTTAGCGTCCATTGGGGATGGAAAGTCGTAGAAGCGAGCCTCGCAATCTTCTCGCGCGTGGCTAACGGACCTAAGCTTTGAGCTCGAGACGCGTACGCGCGAAGTGCTTTCTCCACGTCCGAATCGAGGCTGCTGAGCTGCGCCAGGTACGCAATGAAACCTGCGAGCAGGCTCAAGCAAATGAGCAGCAGCGCAAGCATGGCGCCGTACGTGCGTTGTAAATGCGCGCGAAGGCTGCGGCCCATCGTCAGGTTCGCGCAGAGTGCAGGCGCGCTATGAGGCGATCCATATCGAATGGTTTTGTCACGTAATCGGCTGCGCCCAGTTTGAGGCCTCGCTCCCGATCTGCTCCTCGCGAACACGCCGTCAGAAAAATAATAGGACAACCGGTGATGGACCGAAGCTGCGGCAGCAGTGTAAATCCGTCGGTATCAGGCAGCATAGCATCCAAAAGAATGATGTCAGGCGGCCAGCGCTTGGCTGCGCTTAGGGCGGACGACCCTGTAGCCGCGACCCTTACCTCAAAACCGGCGGCTTCGAGCGCGTAAGCGAGCAGATCCCCTACGTCGACTTCGTCGTCTACGACCAGCACTTTTTGGACAAACGATCCCATAGTGCTACGTTAATCCACCATCCTGGGAAGCCCGAGCGCGATTTCCAAGCGTGTATTCAGGTCGGAATGTATGATAAGCTCCGATTGGGAGGATTGCAGCGAATGAATTCGGCTTTTCCCCGTGTGCTGGCGGTCGACGATGAACCGGATATGCGCGCTCTACTCGAATACGGCCTGCGTAACCTCGGCTTCGAAGTGAAGTGCGTAACGGACGGGCACGCAGCCGCGCAAACGATCGGCGAATGGGCTCCCGAAGCGATCCTGCTGGACATCGGATTACCGGGTATGGATGGGTTTTCGCTGATCGCATCGTTGAGAAGAGTTACCGACGTTCCGATCCTCATGATTACCGGTCGTTCGGCAACCCAGGACAAGGTGTCAGCCCTTACGCGCGGTGCCGACGACTACGTCGCAAAACCATTCGAGCTCGAAGAACTTGCCGCGCGAATTCGCGCCCGTTTACGCCGGCCCCACATGGAAACGCGTGAGGTCGTCAACTACGCCGACATGAGCATCGACGTGAGCCACCGGAAGGCCGCGAGGGGCGGGAAGTTGATCGAACTTTCCACGCGTGAATTCGATTTGCTGCTGATGCTTGCGCGACACCCGGAGCAAGTATTTACGCGCACGCAGTTACTGGATCTCGTGTGGGGTATCGATCGCGACGTAACACCCGCAACAGTTGAGACGTATATCTCCTACCTGCGTTCGAAGGTGGATGCCGGTGAAGCGCCTCGGCTAATTCATACGCTGCGCGGCGTAGGGTACACGATGCGCATGGATCGCTAAACGATCCGCACGCTATCTCCTCGCGATCGCAGGTTCCGGAGGTGCCATGAATTCCGGCCCAACGGGATCTTTTACTTCGGTCGTGACTATGCGTTCGATCTCGTCTTTCGTTTGATCGTCGAGCGCAAAGTCTAGAGCGCCGGCCAGGGGCTCGAGTTGATCTGGCCGGCGCGCACCCCATAGCGCGGCGCCCACACCCGGTTGATCCAGCACCCAGCGAAGCGCCAGATGCGTAACGCGTTTGTGGAACTTGCGGCGCGCAAGGTCGTCCAGGCGTTCCACAGCGCGCAAATACTGTGCAAAACGTGGCGGCTGAAATTTCGGATCGATCCGGCGTGGATCCTCACCTTTGAACGCCGTGTCCGCGCGCATGCTGCCGCTGAGCAGGCCGCGGCACAGTGCGCCGTAAGTCAGAGACGTAAGGCCGTGGGCAGCTGCATACGGCAGCACCTCACGTTCGGCATCGCGCTCAAAAAGGTTGTAGGGCGGTTGAACCGTACGCAGCGCAGCGAATTTCGCGAACTCATTCATTTGCGCCGGCGAGAAGTTGCTCACGCCGATCGCGCGAATCTTCCCGGCGTCGAACAGCGATTGCATTGCGGTGGCGGTCTCCTCTATCGCCGTCGCGGGATCGGGCCAGTGCACCTGATAGATATCGATGTAATCGGTTTGCAGGCGCGCAAGTGAGTCGTCGATTTCTTTTTTGATTCTCGCGGCGGAGGCATTACGGTACACTTCACCGTGGGCGTCCCACTCCAACCCAACCTTTGTTGCGACAACGACCTTGTCACGGCGCCCTGCCAGCGCTTTGCCGACAAGTTCCTCAGCGTGGCCTTGCCCGTATGCCGGCGCGGTATCGATGAGGTTGACGCCCTGCTCGAGCGCGCGGTGAATCGTCGCAATGGCAGCATCGTCGTCGCGGCCGCCCCACGATCCACCGATCGCCCATGTACCAAGACCGATTCGCGAGGCCTGAATGCCCGTGCCGTCGATTCCGGTGTACTCCATCGGCTTAGTCCGTGCGGCTTCCACCGGTCGTCGTCTCGTATAAGAACCACGTGCGCCGTTCCGTTTCGTCGATGTAGACCTCCAAAATACTTGCGGTGGCAACGTCGCCAAACTGATCGCAAAGCCGGTGCGCTTCGCGCTGGGAAGCCGTGAAATGCCGGTTGTCCTTCATCAACTCGGACAGTGCGTCGAGCGGCTTAACGAAATCGCGGTTATCGTCGCGGATGCTCTGCAGCTCCGCCACGTGACCTATCGAACGGATCGTCGTATAACCGAGTTTGCGCACTCGTTCCGCGAGGACGTCGGTCATGGCGAATATTTGATCCCCGTGCTCGTCAAGAAGCAAATGGTAATCCCGATAATGGCTCCCCGACATGTGCCAGTGAAAATTTTTCGTCTTGAGGTAAAGAGCGAAGGCATCTGCGACGAGCCCATTGACGGCGTTCGCTATTGCTTCCCGTCCGTTTGAGGGAAGGTCGCTGGGCGTCTCGAGCTGTGGAACCGCGGCGACTTTTCCGTCTGCGATCGAAGTTGCGGTGGTCATTAATCGTCTCCTTCGGAACATAAACCTGATAGTAAACGTGTATCACGTGACACTTGGGCCGCTCTGGGATTTTTTTATGCCGTCGTTACAGTAATCGGCGCGACGCGCTCCGGCGGTGGTATGGGACTCGCACCGTTCGTCGCCGGCCCGTCGGTCCGCGCAAAACGCTTGGGCGCAAACCACACATACATGACGGGCACCAAGACTAGGGTCAGCACAAGAGAACTCACAACGCCACCGCACACAACCACGCCAAGGCTGCTGCGCACGCTCGACCCCGGCTCGAGTGCCAGCGCGAGCGGTATGTTCGCGGCAACGATCGAAACGCTCGTCATCACGATCGGGCGGAATCGCGTCCTCGCGCTTTCCCGAATCGCTGCGATTTTGTTCAGCCCGCGCGCACGCAGCGTGTTTGCGTAATCGACGAGCAGGATGCCGTTCTTCGTTGCGATGCCGACGAGCAAAATCGTTCCGATCATCGAAAACAGATTTAGCGTTTGATGCGTGATGAGAAGCGCGCCGAGCGCACCGACGGCAGCAACCGGAACAGAGAACAAAATGATGAACGGCGAGCTGTAGCTGTTGTACAGGGCCACCATGAGCAGAAAGACCAGCAACACCGAGAGAATCAGCGAACCACCCAAACCAACCAATACCTGGTTCATGTAGTCTTGTTGTCCGAGCGGCGCCGGCTGCACGACGATGTTGCTCGGAAGATGCAACGTGCGAAGCTGCCTCAGGAACGAATTTTGTACGTTCGAGAGGGAATAGCCGGCCCCCACGTTCGCGTTGACGTGGACGACGTCGTTTCGATCGACCCGGACGATGAGGGGAGCGGTCGGCTCGACGCTGATGCGCGTAAAGTCGCCCAGATGCACGATATTGCCGTTGCCGGCACGGATCGGCACCGCCGCGAGCTCTCCCACGTTGTGCTGGTCCGCCAACGGATAAATCATCTGCACCTGCTCGAGCCCTAGCGGCGTCTCGAATTGTGTGGCGATTGCGCCGCCGAAAGCCGCTTCAGCCGCGGTTGCAGCAGCGTCGAGGTTTACGTCCAGCGTGCGCATCTTCGCGCGGTCGAACTCCAGAGCGATCTGCGGAGCGAGCGCGGAGGCGGTACTGTTGACGTTGGCCGCGCCGGGCGTGTGGGCAAGGAGTTGTTCGACGCGAAGAGCCGCGGCAGTCGGATCGCCACCCGTTACATCGGTTACGATCTCGTCGATGGGCTGCGTATTTCCACCCCCGGTCGACGTGACGGGAACAACGGTAACTTGTGCTCGCGGCACGATTTTTGGCGAGATTGCATTGTATCGCGCTACCCACCAAGCCGTGGAGTGCTGACGGTTGTCCTTGAGCCAAATATGGATTTGCCCGACGTTCGTCTGCAGCACCGAACCCCCGAAGGGCGCGTTGTAGAACCCCGCCGCCGAAGCCTCACTCATGAGATCGGGGCTTTGGTCAACGACGTGCTCCAGCGCGAAAACACCTTGACGAACTTTGTCGATTGGCCATCCGGAGGGGTACACGGTTTGGATGTAGATTTCGCCTCGATCCTGCGGCGGAATGAACGTCGAACCCACGAACCCCAGCGGTACCAACGCAACTGCGCCGGTGAAGCTGAGCAGACAAACTGCGACTACGGTCCAGGGCCTGCGCAGTGCCCCGCGCAAAATATGTTCGGCGTACCACGTCCGCGCAGCATTGAAGCCGCGCTCGAACGCGCTGATAATGCCCCATGGTTTCCATTGCGAGAGCAATGCCCATCGCCCCGCGAGCGTGGGCGTGACGGTGAAGGAAACGAACAGCGACGTAAGCGTCGAAATGGTGACCACGAGGGCGAACTCTTGCAGCTGCTCGCCGACCTGGCTCTTGAGAAAGGCGATGGGCAAAAAGACGACGACGTCCACCAGCGTGATGACGATTGCGGCCATGCCGATTTCGGATCGGCCGCGCAACGCGGCATCGAACGGCTTTTCTCCCATATCGTAATGGCGGTCGATGTTCTCCAGCGTAACGGTCGAGTCGTCGACCAAAATACCGATTGCCAGGGTCATTCCCAAGAGCGATACGGTGTCGATCGTCATATGAAGAAGGTTCATCGCTGCCAGCGCAACGCAAAGCGACGTGGGAATTGCGACGAGCACCACGATCGCGTGACGCCATTTCCCCAGAAAAAACAACATGACGATGCCCGTGAGCAGAATTCCCTCGATAAGCGTGCGCAACACGCCGTTGATCTGTTGCTTGGTAAAAACGGCCTGAACGTTGAGGACGTTGAATCGCACGTTCGGGAACTGCCGCTGCAATCGTGGCAATGCCGCGATCACCGCCTCGGAGCTGGTAACCTCGCTTGCCGTGTCCGTTTTTTGAACGTTCAAGAAGATGGCCGGAGTGCCGTTCACTTGCGCGTACACTGAACGCGGCTCGTATCCTGCGACGACCGAAGCGACGTCTCGAACGCGGAAGACGCTGCTGCCGGTCGTCCAAGGGTCGGTCGCTCCGGCGGTGCTCGGAATTGCACTCGCGGGAATGCCGGCGGCAGCAATAGGCAGATCCAAAATGGAGTTCGGATCTTGAATGTCGCCGCGAATATCGATCGACGTTTGCCGGTTTGGTTCGTAGACGTAGCCGCCCGGCGCGCGTAAATTGCTCGTTGAGATGGTATTGAACAGGTCGGTCAACGTCAAATTGGCGGCGGCCAGTTTATACGGACTCGCATTCACTTCGTATGCGGGGGTAACAGTACCGCCGGGCGAGACCAGCGAGATTCCCGGGATCTGCTGGATGGCAGGCGCGATGCTGTTGGTGACGACCATCGAGAGCCGCCCGATATCCATCTTGGTCGAACTAACTTCAAGCGTGACAACGGTGGCTTGGCTCGGATCATTAACGTTGATTGTCGGAGCCAGGATACTGCTCGGCAACTGGCGCTGAGCGGCTTGAACGGCCTTCTGCACGTTGACGAGATCTGTCGATATGCTCGAGGTCAGCGTGAAAACTGCACTGATGCGCGCCGTTCCGGCCTGAACGACCGATGTAATGCGGCTCATATCCGGCGTACCGGCGAGCTGGTTTTCGATCGGTTCGACGATGTCGGTACGCATGACGCTCGTCGGAGCACCGGAGAAGGAAACGTTCACGGTAATCGTCGGCTGCACGACGTTGGGAAATTGCTGCACCGGGAGCGAGCGCAGCGCCAGTAAGCCCGCAAGAAAAATCAGCGCCAGCAGCACGAAGACGAGTGTCGGCCGCTGCAGGAAGAGCTTCGTGAGTCCCATTAGCGGCCCGCCACTATACGCTGGCCGGCGGCCAGGCCGAGCTGTCCGTTCGTGACGATCCGAGCGCCGGCGCTAAGGCCCGAGACGATCGACGTCGATGAATCGGTACGCAGCTCTTGCACTTTGGACGTCTGCACCGTGCCGTTGCTCTCAACCGTCATCACGGTTGTGTGCGAATCATCGAGGAACGCCGTGGCCGGTATGCCGATTCCGCTCGTTGCGGTTTCCTGCACGGTTCCCGATAAAACCATTCCGGAGCGCAGCCTGTACTGCGGGTTGCGCAGCAGCGCTTTAACCACGAAGTTCGTGGAGCCCGGAGTGACTTGCCCGAGTACGGCAACAATCTTGCCTTGATACGTGGTCCCGGGTTGATCGACCGACTGGATCTTCACCGGCGCGCCGGTTGCAATTCCCGTGACTTGGGCACCCGACGCGTTGAACACGGCAAAGATCGGATCGAGCTGCTGTACTGTGAAGATCTGCCGCGTGCCCGGGTATTCCCCCGGATTGAGGTTGCGGTTCACGACCACGCCGTCAACCGGCGAGACGATCGTGCCGCGCGCGATCTCGGCGCGGAGCTGATCGGCCTGCGCGTATGCTTGCGCCTGGCTGGCCTGCGAATTTTGTACGTTTGAGGCCTGCATGCCCTGGCTCATCGTGCCGTTGGCTTGCACGGCGCTCATGGCGGATTTCACGTTTGAAATCGCCGATTGCACCGCTTGCTGATCGTTTCGCACGAGTGTTTGCTGCTGTTGGAGCGCCTGCAGCGCGATGTACTGCTGCGCGTACAACTGCTGGTCGCGAACGAGATTGGACTGATCGTATTTGAGCGTTTGCTGCGCCTGCGCAAGTGCCGCGCGCGCAAACCGCGCCTGATCGCCGCTCTGCGAAATCGCTTCGCCGGCCTGGTATGTGTACTGCGAGACTCTTGCGCCGAAGCTCTGGGCATTCGCTAGGTCGGCCTGAAGGCTGGCTTGCAGGTCATCCGTATTGAGCACCGCGAGCACCTCGCCGCGATGCACGATGTCGCCCTCGTTGACGTTGACGCGAAGCGTGGGCTCGGACAACGAAGTCTCTTGCATTGCGACATTCTGATATGGCGCGGCTATGCCGGCCAACGTCTCGACGGGTGCCAATGATGTAAATTGCGCGACCGAAACCTGAACGGTTTGAGGTGTGGGCGCCGGTGTAGGACGCGCCCGCGAGCAAGCGGCTAGCAACACCACCGTGACCACGATACAAAGCCTCATGCGGACACTGTAGGTACGCGCCCCTGGAGCCGTCTGGGAAATACCTCAGGCTGCTGCAAGGACGCCTTTAGTACTGTCATCGCATGAGCAATCCCACAGACGAGGAGATCATGGTAGAACAAGAATTTGACGTCGCGATGTTAGGCTGCGGAATCATGGGTTCAGCAATGGCGCGCACAGCACAAAGGAAAGGCCTACGTGTCATTGCCTGGGATCGGAGCTTGGAAAGCGCACGGTCGGTCGGTGAAGGCGTCACTGCGGTAGGAGATCTTCAAACGGCGGCGAGCAAAGCGCACGTGGTCGTTACGATGCTGCCCGACGCTGATGCAGTTCTGGAAGTCATGGACCAACAGCACGGGCTCGATGCCGTTAAGCCCGGATGCGCGTGGGTGCAAATGGCGACGATCGGCCTAAACGGCATACAGCGTGCGCAACAACTCGCGAATCGACGGCCGGGCGTTCTGTTTGTAGATGCGCCGGTGTCAGGTTCGAAAGGTCCGGCGCAGGAAGGCCGTTTGATAATATTGGCTTCGACTGATGCAAGCGATTTGCCGCCGCGCGTGACGAAGCTCTTCGAAGCGCTGGGCCAGCGCACGATGCAGCTCGGCAAAACAGGGCAAGGCACGCGCATGAAGCTCGTACTGAACGCGTGGCTTTCGCAATTGATGGAAGGCCTTGCGGAAACGCTAGCCGCCGCAGATTCCCTCGGGATATCCGCGCAACAGCTTCGCGACTGCCTCGAAGGTGGGCCCATGGGGCCCCCATTGGTGATTGCAAAACTGCAAAAGATCGACGCGGGAGCTACCGGCGAAACGGAATTCCCGTTGAAGTGGGCCGACAAGGACGTACACTTAGCGATTGAAGCGGTGAAAAGCACGCGGCAGCGTTCGCTTCCCGTGTTGGAGACGATTGCAAGGGTCTGGGATCGCGCTTTACAGCAAGGTCTTGGCGATCGAGATGTAAGTGCGGCCTACCTCGCAGTCGTAAGCTAATCCGCCTTCAATGCGCGCCCGCCTCCATCTTAAATTTCGATGTGAGGCGAGCTTTCTAAAGCTGGGCTCAGGCCGCATATGAATGATAGCGAGCAATGAACATCACAGCGTTTTGGGATACAGCCGATAGGACAAGCAGGCGAGAGTTGTGGGCTGCTTGGTTCGAGCGTTTGCGAGAGCCGAGTTTAACGCTTTTGGTTGGACTCCAGGCGCTCGTAATTTTTGTCGTAGAGCCCCTTGAGGCGATGCGAATTCTTCCCGGCTTCCTGATTGGGATTCTCACGGTAGCCACTGTCTGCATCGTCCTCGTTCTGGCGTCGGCAAACCGGTGGGCCCAAGCGGCAATCATTCTCTCCGCGCTCATAGACGGCGCGTCTTGGGTTTTGAGCTACGTCGATCCGTCCTTGCCGGCACTCGCAATCGATTTCGTCGGGCGCCTGATTTTTTTCATCGCCGTAAGCGCGATCTTGCTTCATGTGATATTCGGCGACGAAGATGGCACCTACCATCGAATTCAAGGCGGAATCGCCGTCTACTTGAATATCGCGCTAGTCTTTGCGTTCTTATATCGCATTGCCGATCTTATCGATCCCCATGCTTTCAGGATGCTGGCAGGAACCGCGAGCAGCGATCTGAGCCGCTTTATCTATTTTTCATTGGCTACCCTGACGACGACGGGCTACGGTGACGTCGTGCCGGTGAATCCACTCGTGCGTAGTGCTGCGAACTTGGAATCGCTCATCGGACAACTGTTTACCGTAACGCTCCTTGCGCGACTGGTCAGCCTCTACTTTGCATCTGCCCGAAAGTCAGGTTCCTAAAAGGAACCAAGAAACGCGTGGAGCGCGTAGGCGAGTATCAGCGCAAAAGCGCCGAGGAACACGGTAATACCGATGATCCCGGCTACAGCCGGCTCGCTCTCAGGCCGAGCGCCGGCTAAAACAATGTCCGGTGGAAGCGAAAGCGCGCGGCGTTCGTCGACGATGTTCCTGATGAACTCGAAGGGCTCGGCCACGCGAATCGTCATCGCCCTCCGTGTCGCCACTACGTATTCTCGGCTCATAACCCCTGAAGGATATGGCTTGCACTTGAGCGCCATCTGGGTTACGCAAGCCGGTTTTCCAAGAACTGCGGGCTATTGCGAAAGAATAATCTTCATCGCCGAAAAATCCAACGTCACCGCGTAGTGCTTCAAGTACGTGTGCGAGACTGTGCCCGCTGCGGCAAAAGGAAAGATCCCGAGCGGCGATCCGCCCGGCGTGTACATGCCGGATATGTTGTTTTGACAAGCCGTCGCCAAACAGAGAGTTCCGGCAACGACGGGAATGAACTTTACCGCACCGCCGCCGCCCATTCCCGTCTGCGCTTTGCCGGGAAACGTTTTGACGTGCGCCGCGGCAATCGTGCGTTCTTCCGGCCCGAAACCTCCGCCGGCTAACCCGGAGTCGACGAGAAAGAGCTGATTCCGCAAGCCGTTCACGCTGCCGTGCGCGAACATGAAATGATCGCCGACCAGCCACATCGGTGCGGCCGTGCCCGCCGGCGGCGCCGCGCCGCGCGGGCGCAAGATAAGGCAGCGATGCGGATAGTCGATCGTTGCGAGAAACCGCGACAAGAACACGGTTCCGATTACGCCGTCGATCTTGCGTCCCTTGAAGAACGTCAGTTCGCGCGACGGCAAAATGCCGGCGTGCAGACCGTACAGCGAAAGCGGCCCGACGCGAAAATCCGGAACGATCGCTTGCCGTACTTGCGCCGTGCGGCCTCCGGCAAAGATCCCCGTTTGGCCGCTCGTGATCTTCAAGCCCAGTTCTGCGGCGAAGCCCGGGTCGAGAACCACGTCCGGGCCGCCGGTGTCGAGCAAGAAATTGCCGGCACGTCCGTCGACCGTGAATTGCATCAGCGGGAGCGGATCGACTTCCAAAAACGGTACGACGATGCCCGATTGCGGAACATTCAGCGCATGCGCGCTTGCAAGAACGCCTTGGCGCTGCTCGACGGTTTGAAGGACGCGTTGGGCCGCTGCGTTTTGCGAAGCGACGGCGAGTGCTGCGCGTGCGAACGACGCGGCATCGTCGAGCCGGTTTTCGTATAAGTTCAGGCGCGCAAGTCCGAGGTTCGCCGCGGCATCTTTCGGATTGACGGCAATGGCCTTTGTGTATGCGGCCTTCGCGGCGGTAAAGTCGCCGGCCACAAATAGAGCATCGGCATCCGAGCCGCTTACGGCGGCAACTAGGGCGAGAGCGATCGAAAGAGCATGCATGCGGGCATCATACGCGCGCGCGGTAGGCGGCGGCAACTGATTACCGAATATGATAATCAAATGCGTATATCGGGCATTCGCGAACGGCACGTCCATTTCGGATTTTCGTCTGCCCGCGAGACACTTCGCAGCATCGAAGTTCTGCTGCAGCCTTGGCACCATGCCGAGCAAATGCCCTGGATTCGCGTGGCACGGCGCAGGCTGCGGCGCGAATTGAAGGACGAGCTCGAGCATTTCCGCTTCTTTTTTCTTCCGGCGGCCGAAGTATTTCCGATACTGTGGGACGGCCCGCACGTGCATGGCGCAGCGAGCGAGATTGCCGCGCTGCGCAATAATCCGGCGGCGTACGCCGAGGCGGTCGTGCGGCGCCTGCACGGCGTATCGCTGCTCGAAAAAAGCGAGCTGCGCGAGATGCTCAAAGCGCGCTGGTACCGTCGTGCAGCCGCGGAATATGCGGCGCAGGATCCCAAGGCTCGCGCGATGCTCAAGGAATTCGTTGCCTCACCTTCGCGCAGCTTGCAACGATTCTGCACGATGCTGGGCGCGATGCATGCGGAAATCGTCGAGCCGGTTTGGGGCGCGATAGAATCCAGCCTCTCCGAAGATGTTGCAATGCGTCGCGGCTTGCTTCGTATGCACGGCGTGACTGCGCTCCTGCGCACGCTTTCTGCCGAGCTTTCGGTGCATCAAGGGCGTGAGGGGAGCGCCCAAATCGAGTTCGGTGCCGGGGGGCAGGCGGAGATTGCGTTCGGTGAATCGAGCCGGCTTGAATTATCGCCGTCGTTTTTCTGCTGGCC
>Ga0073928_10003677_pt1 | contig 23818 bp, 21 predicted proteins | sample PaiPotPPA55metaG_FD_76969 | JGI IMG/M metagenome (GOLD analysis project Ga0073928, IMG submission 76969) | Iron sulfur acid spring bacterial and archeal communities from Banff, Canada, to study Microbial Dark Matter (Phase II) - Paint Pots PPA... ...
CCAGGAACGCGGCTAATCCGACGCTTCTCATGGTTGCTCCTCCCTTTTGTGGCTCTCGCCAACCGGCGACGCCGTTCTCGCGTTAGTATGCCGTGCCTGGGGTGAATACACTACCCCGCCTTTATCGCCTCTTTCCCGTTGCGGTCCCTCAGGCCTTGGGGAAAATGCCTTAGACCTGCATAGCGGCCTATATTAAGGATGGGGGTGGCTTTGCTCCCGCTGGTTCATGGAGGCTGACAACCACGTCCTATTGCACGACGTAACCGTGCGCTACGGGCGGCAGATCGCACTCGAGGCGCTGAGCGGGGAATTCGCCGCCGGCAGTTTGACGGCCGTGGTTGGCGCGAACGGCGCCGGGAAGAGCACGCTCCTTGCGGCGATCGCGGGGGTCGTACGGCCTAGTACCGGCATGGTTGCTTGTCCGGCGCGGCGGCGATTGGCGTATCTCGCGCAACTTGCTGCGATCGACCAAGGGTACCCGCTCACCCTATCGGAATTGATCATGCTCGGCGGGTGGCGCGAATTTGGGGCATTTCGCTCACCTGGAGCCGGGCTGGGCGCGCGTATGGCGACCGCGGCGGAAACGGTTGGGCTGGCCGGTCGGCTATCGCATCCGATCAATGAGTTTTCCGTGGGTGAGCTGCAGCGCGCATTGTTCGCCCGGGTGATTTTACAGGATGCGGCGGTTATTCTGCTCGACGAGCCCTTTGCGGCAGTTGATGCGCAGACCGCAACCGTGCTGATCGATCAGGTCATGCGGTGGCATCAGGAACGAAGGACCGTCATTGCCGTGCTGCACGATCTCGACCTGGTGCGCACCCGCTTCCCGTCGGCCCTGGTTTTGGCATGCCGTTGCCTCGCCTGGGGACCAACGGCGGCAGCGTTGCCGGCGATGGCGGCGTGATGTCGGCACACGCGCTGCTCGTGGAGCCGTTCCAAAGCCTTGCCTTCATGCGCTCGGCGCTGGTTGCCTGCCTGGCGCTGGCGCTGGCCAACGGGGCTGTCGGAACGCTGCTGGTGTTGCGACGGATGAGCCTCGATGGCGAGGTCCTTGGGCATGCGGTGATGCCCGGCGCGGCGGTCGGCTTTCTCTATGCCGGCCCATCGCCGACATGGCTGTCGCTGGGTGGGCTGGCGAGCGGGCTCGCCGTCGCGGCGCTGGCCGGCGCGATCACCCAGGAGCGGGCGAGACGGGATGTCGGGCTCGTCGTGTTCTATCTGCTCGCGCTCTCGCTCGGCATTGTGTTGATCGCGTGGCGCGGCAGCAATGTCGACGTGATGCGTGTGCTGTTCGGCACCGTGCTGGCGATCGACCACCGCGCGCTGCTGCAGATCGCCTCGATGAGCAGCGTGATCGTGTTGGCCATCGCGGTGTTGTACCGACCATTGGCAGTCGGTGCGTTCGATCCGGCGTTTCTGCGCGCGGTCAGTGCCCGCGCGCCGTATGGCGCGGTGTTTTCGGCGCTGGTGGTGCTGGCGTTGGTCGCCGGCTTCCAGGCGTTCGGTACCCTGCTGGCGGTGGGGCCGCTGCTGCTCCCAGCCGCGGCAGCGCGGTGCTGGAATTTGGGCGTGGCGCCGTCGATGGCGCTGGCGACGGGATTTGGGTTTATCGCCTCGTTTGCCGGACTGCTCGTCTCCTACCATGGCAACCTGCCCACCGGTCCAGCGATTTTGCTGGCGGCGGGATTGCTGTTCGGACTCTCGCTGATCGTCGCCGGGGTGCTGCGACGGCTGGCCCCGATCATCGGGCGGAACACGTGACCATTCGTTGCATCGTGGCGTTCGTTGCCCTGCTTCTGGTGGGTTCGGCAAAGGCTGCGGACCGGATCGCGGTGGCCGCGACATTCAGCGTTATCGCCGACATGCTCGCCACCGTCGGCGGCGACCGCATCGACATCAAGACGATCGTGAAAGCCGGCGGCGACTGCGAACTCTACCAGCCTACAGCCGCCGATGTCGCGACCGTTGCCTCGGCGCGAGCCGTGTTCATCAACGACCTCAACGAAGAGTTCGAGCCGTGGCTCGAATCGTTGCTGAGACAGGCCGTGTTCAAGGGCGACAAGGTCGTGGTGACACGCGGCGTACGGACCCTGACGGCAGAGGAGGAGCATCCGGTTTCCGGACGACAGCTGCCGGCGGCGATCGACCAGCATGCTTGGCTCGACCCGCGCAACGGCATCGTCTATGTGCGTAACATCGAGGCGGCTCTGAGCCGCCTCGATCCTGCCGGGAGCGCGGACTATAAGGCGCGCGCGGCCGCCTACACCGAGCAGATCCGAGCGATCGACAATTGGGCGCGCCAGGAGATCGCGGCCGTGCCGGCGGTGAAGCGACGCGCCCTGGCATCGCACGATTCGCTGCAATACATCGCCAACGCATACGGCATCACGCTGCTCGCGGTGAATGGCTGGACCAACAAGAGCGAGGCCTCGGCCGCGGAACTGGCGAAGCTGGCGCGGCAGATCCGGGCGGAACATGTCAGGGCGCTGTTCCTTGACAGCATCACCGACCCTCGCGCAATGCAACGCATCGCCAACGAAACCGGCGCAGCAATCGGCGGGACGCTCTATGGCGATTCGCTCTCCCCTGCCGGAGGTGAAGCCGACAGCTACCTGGAGATGCTGCGTCACGACGTGGCCACTCTTAAGGCCGGCATGCTGGGTAACTGAGCGATGTTGCTGATGGCGGCCTGGTGGCGCCTGCTCGCGGCAGGCGTGCTGGTGGCAGGCTTGTGGGCCGCTGTTCTCTGGGTTGCGCCGTCGGTTCCCTCGACGGCACCCGAGGAGCCCTCGCTGCGAGTGGCAGCGCGGCCAAGTGACATGCCGGCGACGGAGACCGGGCCATTGCGTGCCGTTATCCGGTCTGGCGTCGCGGCGCCCGGCGGCGGGCGTTTCGATCGCTTCGAGGTCTCCGGCCAGCCGGTTGTCGCTCCGGTCAATGCCCGCGGACAGGTAGCGTTCTTCGCTACCGTGCTGCGCGCGCCGGCACGCGAGGGCATCTTCCTCGCCGACGCCGGCGGCATAAGAAAGATTGCAGCGTTCGGGGATGCCTTGCCGGGCGGCGGTGCGCTCGCGGAATTCGGCGCGCACCCGCTGCCGTCGCTGAATGCGGCAGGGCACGTGGCGTTTCTCGCCCAGATCGCCGGCGGACGCGCAACCGAAGGGGTTTTTCTCGCCGGCGGTGACGGGTTGCAATCGATCGCGGTCGCCGGTGACGATGCTCCGGGCCTGCCGTCCGGGGTGCTGGTTGGGTTTGACGCACCGGCGCTAAACGACAACGATGAACTAGCCTTCGTCGCAACCGTGCGGCGCGGACGCGACACGCTGGATGTGCTGTATTTCTGGAACGGACGCCGCCTGCAGCGGATGGTGGCCGAAGGCGACCGGCTGCTGCGCATCGGCGGTACGATGGACAAGATCGGCGGGCCGGCACTGAACAACGGCGGCGTCATCGCCTTCCCTGCGGCAGTGTTCAAGGGCCCGACGCTCGGCGGCATTTTCGTCGTCGGCGCACGCGATCTGCGGCTCCTGGTCGGAGCCGGCGGCCGGACGCCAAGCGGGGCGATGATCTCGCGTTTCTCGGAGCGGGTCGCGATCGACGACGAGGGTGGGGTCGCGTTCGGCAGCTATCTCGGCGAGACGGGAAGCAGCCGCGAGGCCGTGTTGCGGATCGGGCCGGACGGTCTGGCCGAGACCGCTGTCGAGGGTGCGCCGGCACCGGGCGGCGGGCACTATGCGGGCTTCGGCCCCTGGCCAACCGTCGCACCGAGCGGGGTGACCGCGTTCATCGCTGCTCTCGATGGCGGAGCCGGGCCGCTTGCCGCCTTTGCCGGGTCGGCGGGCGATGTACGACGCGTCGCCGCGATGGGTGAAAGGTTGCCGAACGGCGAGTCGATCGGCCGTTTCGCGCCCGATGCGGTCGCCGTAGCGGGACCGGGGGGCGCCGTGACCTTCGCGACGACCGCTCAGGAGCAGGACGAGCGCAACGCGATCTACTGTCGTTGTCCGCAAGCCGCGCGCTGAGTGTGGTTTGACGCGCTGGGTGCTGACCGTCGCGATTGAAAGGGCAGCCGCCGCAAGCGAGGTGAAGATGTTCGCGTTCTAGCCGCGGCGTTAACCGCGTTGGCCTCGGGCGGCGTCGTAAGCGGCGCGAGCCGCAACGATCTCTGCTCGGCTCGACACCTCCGGCACGGCAACATCCCACCAAGCCCCGCCTGCGCTCGTGCCGAGTGCGGGATCGGTCGCGATCACGACAACCGCGGTTCGCCGTTCGACACGCATTTCGGCCAGCGCTGCTTCGAGTTCGGCAAGGCTGGCGACCTTGCGGGAGGCGGCGCCGAGGCTTGCGGCATGGGCGGCGAAATCGACGCCCGTGCCGCCCGGAAACAGATTGTTGAACGGAGCGCCACCGCAGGCCTGCTGCAGCCGGTCGATGCAGCCGAAGCCGCCATTGTCGAGCACGACGATGTTCAGCTTGCGGCCGAGCGCGACCGAACTCGCGATCTCCGAATTCATCATCAGGTACGAGCCGTCGCCGACCAGGACCCAGATTTCGCGCTCCGGACAGGCGAGCTTGACCCCGAGCCCGCCGGCGATCTCGTAGCCCATGCAAGAAAATCCGTATTCGACATGGTAGGTGCCGGGCGTCTTGCAGCGCCACAATTTGTGCAATTCGCCGGGCAGCCCGCCGGCGGCGCAGACGACGATGTCGCCCGGTGCGGCGGCGCGGTTGACCGCCCCGAGCACCTGCGCGTCGCTCGGCAATCCCGTGTCCGAGGGCGCCGTCGCGCGGGCGACCGCCTCGTTCCATTCCGCGGCAAGGCCGCGCGCCTTCCGGATCCACGCGGCGGGCGCCGTCCAATTGCCGAGCGCTCGGTCGAGCGCTTCCAGGCCGGCGCCGGCATCGGCGACCAGCGGCAAAGCGCCGCGCTTCGCCGCATCCAAGGGCGAAGCGTTCAGCTGAATCAGCTGCATCCGCGGATTGCGGAACAGGCTGCGCGAAGCCGTGGTGAAGTCCGACAGCCGGGTGCCGGCCGCCAACACGACATCGGCTTTTGCGGCGAGCGTGTTGGCGGCGCTGCTGCCGGTGACGCCGATGCCGCCGAGCGCACAGGGATGATCCCAGGCGAGCGCGCCCTTGCCGGCCTGGGTCTCCGCGACCGGAATGCCGCGGCGCGCAGCGAATTCGGCGAGCGCGGTTTCGGCGATCGCGTAGTGCACGCCGCCGCCGGCAACGATCAGCGGCGCCCGCGCCTGCGACAGCGCCGCCGCGGCTTCGGTGAGCTGCGCCGGATCGGGCGGCGGCCGGCGCACCCGCCAGCGGCGCGGCGCAAAGAACTCCTCGGGATAATCGTACGCCTCGGTCTGCACGTCCTGCGGCAGCGCCAGCGTGACCGGCCCGCACTCGGCCGGATCGGTCAGCACCCGCAGCGCCTGCGGCAGGCTCCCGAGCAGCTGCTCCGGCCGGGTGATGCGGTCCCACCAGCGCGAAACCGGGCGGAAGCAATCGTTGACCGACACCGTCGGATCGCCGAACGCCTCGATCTGCTGCAATACCGGATCGGGCCGCCGGCTGGCGAAAATGTCTCCGGGCAGCAGCAGCACCGGCAACCGGTTTGCATGGGCGACCGCTGCGGCGGTGACCATGTTGGTCGCGCCGGGTCCGATCGAGCTGGTGCAGGCCATCATGCGCCGCCGGCGGCTCGCCTTGGCGAAGGCGATCGCCGCCAGCGCCATCGCCTGCTCGTTATGCGCCCGCAAGGTCGGCAGCCGCTCGCGCTCGGCATGGAGCGCCTCGCCGAGGCCGGCGACATTGCCGTGGCCGAAGATCGCGAAGACGCCGGCGAACAGCGGCGCCTCGCTGCCGCCGACCTCGCTGGTCTGTGCCGCGAGGAAGCGGACCAGCGCCTGGGCCATGGTCAGCCGGATCGTGCTCATTTCCAGCCCTCTCGGTTCGCGTTAGCCTTTCCGCGGCTGAACAGGACAGCACGAATGATCAATTTCTGCCAGTTCGGGGCCGGGCGCATCGGTGCCATCCACGCCGGCAACATCGCCGCGCATCCCGAGGCGCGGCTGAAGCTCGTCGTCGATCCCGACCGCACCGCCGCCGAGCGGCTCGCCGTAAAACACGGCGCCGCTGTCCGTACCGAGGCGGAGGCGCTTGCCGACCCCCAGATCCACGCGGTCGTCATCGCCAGCGCCACCGACACCCATGCCGGTCTCGTCGAGGCGGCGGCGCGCGCCGGCAAGGCGGTGTTCTGCGAGAAGCCCCTCGACCTCGACCGCGGCCGCGCCGAAGCCTGTGTCGCGGTTGCGCGACAATGCGCGGTGCCGCTGATGGTTGGCTTCAACCGGCGCTTCGACCCGCATTTCGCGCGGCTGGAGCGGCAGCTGCGCGACGGCCGCATCGGCACGCTCGAATTGCTGACGATCACCAGCCGCGACCCGGCGCCGCCGCCGCTCGATTACATCCGCCGCTCCGGCGGGCTGTTTCGCGACATGACGATCCACGATTTCGACATGGCGCGCTGGCTCCTCGGCGAGGAGCCGGTCGAGGTGTATGCTGCGGCGAGCGTTCTGGTCGATCCGGCTGTCGGCAAAGCCGGCGATGTCGACACTGCGATCGTCACCCTGCGCACGGTATCGGGGGCGCTGTGCCAGATCTCGAACAGCCGCCGCGCCGTCTACGGGTACGACCAGCGGATCGAGGCATTCGGGTCGAAGGGGGCGTTGCAAGCCGGTAACGTGACCGAAACCACGGTCATGTTTTCCGGCGAGGCCGGCGTCACCGGCGATAAGCCGCTGCATTTCTTCCTCGAACGCTACGCCAAGGCGTATCGCCGCGAGCTCGACCATTTCGTTGCAGCGGTGTCGGCCGGCACGGCGCCGCTCGTGACCGGCGAGGACGGCGTAAAGGCGCTGGCGCTCGCCGACGCCGCGGCCGAGTCGGTGCGGTCGGGCCGCCCGGCCGTGGTCTGATCAGCCGATCTTCGCCAGCGTCTCGGTATTGAGGAAGCGCTCGATCAGCAGCATGAAGGCGATCGACGGCACCAGCAGGATCAGCGCGGTGATCGCCGCGATCTGGTAATTGCCGGCGATGCTGGCGGTGAACATCATCAGCGGCAAGGTGGTGATGTCGGGGACGCCGACAAAATAGGTACCGGTGAATTCGTCGAGCGATTCGAGAAAGACGAAGATCGCCGCCGCCATGATCCCGGGCGCGGCCAGCGGCAAGGTCACCGTCAGCGCGGCCCGCCAGGCCGAGGCGCCGAGGTTGCGGGCAGCGAGTTCGAGCTCGGCGTCGACTGCGGCGAAGGCGGCCGCGGCGATCCACACCGCGATGACCAGCCCATGCACCGAATGCACCAGCACGACACCGGCGACCGTGCCGTTCAGCCCGATCCGATAGAACAAGCGCGCGATGTTGATATAGACCGCGACGCTCGGAAACGCCTGCGGCAGCAGCATCAGCATCAGGATCGCGGCGCGGCCCGGAAGCAAGCGGCGGCCGAGCGCATAGCCGGCCGGCACGGCCAGGAGCAGGCAGGCCAGGACGGTGATCAGCGCGATTTCGATGCTGGTGCCGAGCGAAACGAAGGCGTCGCTGGTCGGCTTGAACACCTCGCGCCAATAGCGCAGCCCGAAGCTCAGCGGCAGTTTGTGCGGGTAGTACCATTGCAACGCGACCGCCCACAGCACGAGATTGGCGAGCGGCCCGAAAATTGCGAAGGCAAGCACGCCCAGTGCCGCACCGCGCCAGAGCCAGCCTAACGCGGCAATCATTGCGCCGCCCCGGCGATATTGCGCCGGAGATAAATCCAGGCGCCGAGCCCGGCGATCAGATAGGAGATGAAGCCGAGCGCGTTGGCGGTGCCGTAATCGCTGTAGGAATTGACCCGGAACGCCATGTCGACGGTGATCATCGTCGGCGAGCCGCCGCTGATCATGATCGGCACCGACAGCACCGACAGCATCGTCACGAAGGCGAGGACCAGGCCGACGATCATGACTCCCGCGACCTGCGGCACCAGGATCTCGACGAGGATGCGCAACCCGCGGGCGCCGAGGTTCCGCGCCGCCTCGATGCCGGCGCGGTCGAGCGCCGCCATCGCCCCCGCGACCAGCAGGGCGACAAACGGCGTCTCCTTCCAGACGAAGGTCACGATGATGCCGCGCCAGTCGAGCAGCCCCGAGACGTTGCGAAGATCGACCAAGCCGAGCGTGTCGAGCGTGTTGTTCAGCATGCCGTTCTTGGCCAGAAAGGTGCGCATGCATTGCGCCGCGACGATGAACGGGACGAAAAGCGGCCAGCGGTACAGCCATTTCAGCAGCTTCACCGCAAACGGGTGGTCGCCGAGCACGAGATAGCCGCCGATTGCGGCGGAGAGGATGGCGACCAAAACGGTCGAGACGGTCGTGATGACCAGCGTAAAGACGATGTCGGCGGTATAGAGTTCGATGGCCTTGGCGAAATTATCGAAGCTCGGGGCACCGTCGCGCGTCGTGAACGCCGAGGCCAGCGAATAGCAAAGCGGATAGACGAACAGCGCCAGCACGACCGCCAGTGCCGGCGCGACCAGCAGCAGCGCGAGGAGCCGCCGTTCCGGCATGCCGCGGTTAACCGCCCGCTGCCCGCCGACTGCGCGCGAAACGCATCCGGTGCATTCGTTTCCTTCTGTGTCGCCGGCGCGAAGCGTTACTGCACTTTGCGCTCGTAGCTCTCCAGGATGTCGTTGAAATAGGGCGCGATCGGAAACGGCTTGCCCTTGCTGGCAAGGTCCTCAGGGGTCACATCGACGAACAACTTCTGCCAGGTCGCGTCGTCGAGCTGCGACTTCACCGCCGCCGCGTCGATGCCGGGATACCAGTTGAAGCGCTTGACGATGCCGTCGGCCTGGACCTTCGGGCTGGTCGCCAAGGCGATGAAGTCCGCCGCGAGCTTGGCGTTCGCGGCCTTGGCCGGGACCACGTAATACATCGGCTGGCCCGGCATGCCCGGCCCGATCAGCTTCAATTTGATCGTCGGTGGGATCTTGCCGTCGGCCTGCCAAGTATAGAACATATCGACCCAGACCGGGCCCATCGCGATCTCGCCGCGGCTCAACATGTCGAGCGTGCCGGCGTTCCCAGGGGTCAGCACGACATTCTTGTTGAAGGTGGCGAGCTTGGCGAAGGCGTCGTTCCACGCCGCCTCGGTGCTCTTGTCGTAGGGCCCGTTGATGAGCCGCTCCGAATCGGGTGCGTTGGCGTAAATCCAACCGACGACGAACGCCACGCCCGACATGCCGCCCTTGATGCCGTTATACCCGAACTGCTTCGGGTGCTTGTCGGCCCAGGCGACCAGATCGGCATAACTCGCCGGCGGGTCCTTCACCATGTCGGTGTTGTAGGCGATCACGGTCTGGCTGTTGAACATCGGGATCACATAGCCGTCGACATCGGCGCCAAGCGCCTTCTTCGCGGCCGGGCTGGTGACCAGCTTGCCGGTCGGCACGTCCGGCACATAGCGGGCCAGCATTCCTTTCGCCGCCATCTCGCCGGCGGCCTTCTGGTGGATCACCGCGACGTCGATATCCCAGCTGGCATTGTTCTTCTCGGCTTCGAGCTTCTCGTAGATTTTCTGCGACCCCGCGTCGCCCGGCCCGGTGCCGACCGCGCGCACGGTGACCCCCGGGTGGTCCTTCTCGAACAGCGGCCCGAGATAGTCCTTGGCGTAATCGACCATGTTCTGGTCGCCGGCGGTAACGACGCTCAAATTCTGCGCCGTCGCCGGAAAACCCAGCGCCAAGCCCGCGACGGTCGCGATGACGATGCCGAGCCGCTTCATTTGATCCCCCCTGTGCTCAGTTCCGTTGTTCCGACTCGCTTTGTCCTGCCGGATAGCAGTGCAGGGCCGTCGCCGGCAAGGCGACCGCGATCGGCTCGCCGGTCTGGAGGCGGCGCGCATCGTCGACGAGGTAGGATTGCGCGCCGGTCCGCACGGCGTAGCGATAGAATCCGCCGGCATAGGAGCGCTGGGCGATCTCGCCGCGCAGCACCAGCTTGCCATCGGGCGCCTCGCCCGGCACGCAGAGCCGTGCATCCTCGCTGCGGAAATACGCGTCCACGTCGCTGTCGGCGAGCGACGTCCCGAGCTGGCCATCCTCGAAGACGGCGGCGTCATTATACGGCCCGGGCGCGATCTCCAGGCCATTGCCACGTCGCCGCAGTCGCAGGCGGACGATATTGCCGGCACCCATAAAGCTGGCGACAAACGGCGAGTTCGGCCGGATGTAGACTTCCTCGGGCGTGCCGATCTGTGCGACGTGCCCGGCGTCGAGGATCGCGATGCGGTCGGCCATGACCATTGCTTCCTGCCGGTCGTGGGTGACGTGCACGGTGGTGATGCCGAGCCGCTGCTGCAGGGTCTTGATCTCGTGCCGCACCTCTTCGCGGATGCGCGCGTCGAGGTTCGACAACGGTTCGTCGAGCAGCAGAATCTGCGGCCCGATCGCCAGTGCCCGGCCCAGCGCGACGCGCTGGCGCTGGCCGCCGGACAGGGCCGTCACCTTGCGCTCGCCGAGCCCTTCGAGCCGCAGCATGGCCAGCAACTCCTCGGTCCGGCGGGCGGTCTCGGCACGGCCGACCCGGCGCAATTTCAGCCCGTAACCAATGTTCTGCGCCACAGTCATATGCGGCCACAGCGCGTAGGACTGGAACACCATCGCGGTATTCCGCTTATCCGGCGGCAGGCGCGTGATGTCGCGGCTGCCGACCGCGATCGAGCCGCCGGCCAACGGGACGAAGCCGCAGATTGCCCGGAGCAGCGTGGTCTTCCCGCAGCCCGAAGCGCCGAGCAACGCGATGAACTCGCCGCCCTCGGCATTCAGCGAGACCCGGTCGAGCACCCGGTTTGCGCCATAGAGCACCGTGGCGTCACGCACCTCGAGCGATACGGAGTTCGCGCTCATCGCGCCGGCAAGAGACCGAACCCGGTCAAATCGCGGCGCAGCGCGGTCGGCGTCGTGAACTGGATCGCGTAGATGCCGAACGGGCGCGCCGCCAAGACGTTTTCCTCGACATCGTCGATATAGACGGTGCGCTCGGGGGCGAGGCCAAAGCGCTCGATCAACCGTTCGTAGATGCGCGGGTCCGGCTTGATCAGCCCGGCCTCGCCCGACACCAGAATGCCGCGGAACCAGCGCAGGAACTCGAAACGCGCAAAGGTCGGCGGATAGGTCTCGGCCGAGAAGTTGCTGAGGCCGTAGAGCGGGGTGCCGCGCTGGCGCAGCTCGGACAGGATGTCGATCGAGCCGGTGATCGGGCCCGGCATCATCTCGTCGAACCGGGCGAAATAGGCATCGATCAACTCGGCGTTGTCGGGATGCTCGGCCTTCAGCAGGGCGCAGCCTTCGGCGAAGGTACGGCCGGCATCCTGGCAACGATTCCATTGATGGGTGCAGACCTCCGCCAGAAAACGCTCCATCGCCGCCTCGTCGCCGGCGAACAGCTTGCGGTAGAGGTGCCGTGGGTTCCAGTCGATCAAGACACCGCCGATATCGAACACCACGGTGTCGCGGCTTGCCTCCGGCATCGGCGCACTGTCCCCCGCTTTGTTGCAGCAGGATAACAAGCGCGGCTTCACGGTCGCAATCCGGGCCTCGCGCCGGTAAGCTCGCGCGGTTCAACCAGGACGAAACTGCGACGATGCCCGTGCGCCTCGGCGTCAGCCCGATCGGCTGGAGCAACGATGATCTGCCGGAGCTCGGCGGCGAGACGCCGCTCGAAACCTGCCTCGCGGAGGCGCGCCGGGCCGGCTATGCCGGGATCGAGCTCGGCAACAAATTCCCCCGCGACCCTTTCGTGCTTCGGCCGGTTCTTCAAGGCCACGGGCTGGCCCTGGTGTCCGGCTGGTACAGCGGCCGCATTCTGGAGCGATCGGTCGCCGAGGAGCTCACGGCGATGGAACCGCACGGTGCGCTGCTGGCGGCGATGGGCTGCGGCGTGTTGGTCTACGCCGAGACCTCGGGCAGCGTCGCCGGCGACCGGTCGCGGCCGCTGTCGCGCCGGCCGCGGCTGCGCGCCGGCGACTGGCGCGAGTTCGGCGCCAAGCTGACCGCGCTCGCCGACGCGCTGGCGCGGCGCCGCCTCGCGCTCGCCTATCACCCGCATATGGGCACCGTGGTCGAAACCGAAATCGAGATCGACCGGCTGATGCAGGAGACCGGCCCGGCCGTCGGATTGCTGCTCGATACCGGGCATATCGCGTTCGCCGGCGGCGATCCCGTCGCGGTGGCGTGCCGCCATGGTTGGCGGATCAACCACGTCCACTGCAAGGACGTGCGGCCCGGCGCGCTCGCCCGCGCGAAGGCGCGCGACACGAGCTTTCTCGACGCCCTGCTCGACGGCGTCTTCACCGTTCCCGGAGACGGCGCGATCGATTTTGCCACGGTGTTGGCGCCGCTGGCGGCGGTCGGGTACCGCGGCTGGCTCGTCGTCGAGGCCGAGCAGGATCCGGAGAAGGCGCCGCCGTTCGCCTACGCCCGGCTCGGCTTCGCCAATCTCGCCGAGGCTGTCGCGACAGCCGGCCTCGCGGTGGAGGCGATATGAAAATCGGCATGATCACCGACAGCCTCGGCGCGCTGCCGTTCGCCGAGTTGCTCGACGCCGCCGCCGGGCTCGGCATCGAACAGCTGGAATTCGCCGGCGGCAACTGGTCGAAGGCGCCGCATCTGCAGCTCGACCGGATGCTCGAAAGCGCGCCGGCACGGGCCGAGTTCACGGCGGCGCTGCGCGACCATAACCTTTCGATCAGCGCGCTGAACTGTTCCGGCAACCCGCTGCATCCGGGCGAGATCGGCCGGCACCACCGCGAGGTCACGCGCAAGACGATCGCGCTCGCCGGGCTGCTCGGGGTCGGGCGCGTCGTGATGATGTCGGGCTGTCCCGGCGGGCCGGGCGATTCGAACGCGAACTGGGTCACGACCAGCTGGCCGCCCGAGACGCAGGCGATCCTGCGCTATCAATGGGACGAGGTGCTGATCCCCTATTGGCGCGAGCTGGTCGGGTACGCAAGCGGCTGCGGCGTCGACCGGCTCTGCCTCGAATTGCACGGTCATCAGAACGTCTACAGCGTCGACACGTTTTTCCGGCTGCTCGACGCGGTCGGCGACACGGTCGGGGTCAACCTCGACCCGAGCCACCTGTTGTGGATGGGCGCCGACCCGCTCGCCGCAGCCGCGGCGCTCGGCTCGTCGATCTATTACGTGCATGCCAAGGATACGCGGCTCGAAGCCGCGGCGCTGGCGCGCAGCGGGCGCCTCGAAATCCGGCCGGCCGAGCAGGTGACGGAACGCGCGTGGAATTACGTGACGCTCGGCCACGGTCACGACGAGGAATGGTGGCGCGGTTTCAGCCGGGCGCTGCGGGAAGCCGGCTATGACGATGTGCTGTCGATCGAGCACGAGGATCTGGCCTTGCCGCCGCTCGACGGGGTCGCGCAATCGGTCGCGCTGTTGCGCCGCGTCATTGCGAGCGCGTGATGCCCGCCTCGATCTGGCTGCAACCTTCCGGCGAACAGCAATCGAAGCTGCGCCGGCTGATCGCGGGGTTGGCGGCCGCGAATAGCACGGTGCCGTTCGCGCCGCATCTGACCGTGTGCGGCGCCGAGGGCATCGACGCCGACGCTGCGGCCGATTATGTCCGGCGCTGCGGATTGCTGCCGTTCCGCCTGCGCAAGGCCGGGATTTCGTGTTCGACGACAAAGCCGTTCAAGGCGGTCGTGATCGAAATCGAGAACACCCCGGAACTCGCAGCCTTTCGCGACACGCTGCGCCGCATGGCGGGAGCGCCCGAGTTCGAGCCGCCGCATATCAGCCTGCTGTACACGATCGACGCGCAGCGACAGCCGGTCGGCTGGGGTGGCGATGCGAACAGGCTAGAAGCGATCGCGGCGGATTGCGCGTCCCGGGTTAACGAAACGGAGTTCCTCCTCGGCGATCCGGTCCTGGTCGCGCCCGAGGGGAACTGGACCAATATCGAAAGCTGGCGCGTCCTGCGCAAACTCTGACAGGGCCGGTAACGAAACCGGAGGGGGAGGTTCGCGTGACGACAAAAACACCGAGGGCAGAGCTTTGCGCTCTCATTGGGCTGACGCTGGCGGTACTGGCACTATCGATGGGGCCAGTGCGGGCGGAAGGCAATCTCGTTGTGTATTGCGCCGTGCAGGAGGAGTGGTGCCGCAGCATGGTTACCGCCTTCGAGCGCGAGACCGGCATCAAGGTGGCGATGACGCGGAAGAGTTCCGGCGAGTTCTATGCCCAGATCAAGGCGGAGGCGGCCAATCCGAAAGGCGACGTCTGGTGGGGCGGCACTGGCGACCCGCACATGCAGGCAGCAGAGGAGGGGCTGACCGTCGAATATCAATCTCCGAACCTCGCGAGGCTGCATCAATGGGCGGCGCGGCAATGGCAGCAGGCGAAGCACCGCGCCGTCGGCGTCTATGCCGGCGCGCTCGGCTACGGCTACAACGCCGAGCTGATGAAGAAAAAGGGCGGTCCAGAGCCGAAATGCTGGGCCGATCTGGTCGAGCCGCGCTTCCATGACGAAGTGCAGGTGGCGGACCCGAATTCATCCGGCACCGCCTATACGATGCTGGCGACGATGGTGCAGCTGATGGGCGAAGAGAAGGGCTTCGTTTACCTGAAGCAGCTCCACCGCAACGTCAACCAGTACACCAAATCGGGTGCGGCCCCGGCCAAGGCGACGAGCCTCGGCGAGACTCTGATCGGGATCACCTTCCAACACGACATGGTGACGTTCGTCGTCGATGGCGCACCGATCAAGGTCGTCGCGCCGTGTGAGGGCACCGGCTACGAGATCGGCTCGATGAGCATCATCAAGGGCGCCCGCAACCTCGACAATGCGAAGAAGTGGTACGATTGGGCGCTGACGCCGGAGGCGCAGGCGCTCGGCGGGCAATCCAAATCCTACCAGGTGCCCTCGAACAAAGAGGCAAGGCCGCCGCCGCAGGCACCCGATTTCTCGCAGATCAAGTTCATCGATTACGATTTCGCCAAATACGGCTCCTCGGCCGAGCGCACGCGCCTGTTGAAGAAGTGGGACGCCGAGGTGAACAGCCTGCCGCGGTGACCGCGTGGCTGTGTTGTCACCGTTCCGGAACCCGGTTGCCTGCTGGTTGGTGCTCGGCTGGGTCGGATTTACGCTGTTGCCGTGGTATTTCGGCGCGGATGCGTTCGACATGACGCAATCCGGCCTGGCACTCGGGCTCGGCGGCGGGCGGGCGTGGCTGCTGCCGTTCGGCATCGTTTTGCTTGTCGGCTTGCTCCCCGCATCACGGCCGCGACGTGACCAAGGCACGACCGGTCTCTGGCTCATCGGGATCGGTTGCTGCGGCCTCGGCTGGCTGCTGATCGAAGGCTTCGCCATCGGGCTGCATGGCTGGTCGTATCAATGGCTGGGCGCAGTGTTCGGCGCAACCGGGCCGAGCCAGACCGGCATCGGCTGCGGCGCCTTTCTGACCGCCCTCGCTTTGCTGATGTTGCTGTGTCACGGGCTGGCCGCCCGCGGCGTCTGCGGCGGCGACGCGTTCATCGCATCGGCCTTCGGCCTGATCCTGACGACGACCGCCACGTTCGTGTTCTTCCCGATCGCGGAAGTGCTCGCGAGCGCGGTGCAGGACAACGCCGGCCGGTTCGCGCCAGGGAATTTCGCAGCTGCGTTGTTCGACCGTTCGATCTGGGGGCTCGATTGCGTCACCTCCGGGTTCCGTTGCGGCGTCGCCTGGAACAGTCTCTTCCTCGCCCTCGGGGTTGCCGCCGGCGCCACGGCGCTCGGCCTCGCGTTTGCGCTGATCGTCACCCGAACCGGCGTCCGCTTCAAGGGCACATTGCGGGCGCTGACGATCCTGCCGATCATCACTCCGCCCTTCGTGATCGGGCTTGCGCTGATCCTGCTGTTCGGCCGCGCCGGTGCGGTGACGGCGCTGTTTTCGGAGTGGCTCGGCGTGCCACGCTCACGCTGGATCTACGGTTGGCCGGGCATCGGGCTGGCGCAATTGCTCGCATTTGCGCCGATCGCGTTCCTGGTGCTGATCGGCGTAGTGGAAGGCATCAGCCCGACGCTGGAGGAGGCGGCGCAGACATTGGGGGCAAGCCGATGGGTGACGTTCCGCACCGTGTCGCTCCCGCTGATGCGGCCCGGTATCGCCGGCGCGTTTCTGCTGAGCTTCATCGAAAGCCTCGCCGATTTCGGCAACCCGCTGGTGCTCGGCGGCAATTTCGAGGTGCTGGCGACCCGCATTTTCTATGCCGTCGTCGGCGCCGCGCATGACAGTTCGCGCGCAGCCGTGCTGGCGGTCGTGCTGCTCGGTCTGACGCTGGCGGTGTTCTGGGCGCAGCAGCGCTGGGTCGGGCGCCGCTCCTACACGACAGTGGCCGGCAAAGGCGATGCCGGGCTGCTGGCGCCGCTGCCGCGTCCGGCGGTCTGGCTGTGCGTCGCCATCGCGGTGCCCTGGCTGCTGCTGACGCTTGTCACCTATGCGACGATCTTCATTGGCGGCGTGGTGAAGACGATCGGCCGCGACTACACGCCGACGCTGCAGCATTACGCCACGGCGTTTTCCATCGAGGTGGTTGGCGGCCGGCTGCACTTCACCGGCTCGGCCTGGGATTCCTTACGGACGACGATCGAGATTTCGACCATCGCCGCACCGTTGACAACGATGCTCGGGCTTCTCACAGCCTATCTGCTGTCGCGGCGCAATTTCGCCGGCCGCAGTGCCTTCGAATTCGCCACGATGCTGAGTTTCGCGATTCCTGGCACGGTCGTTGGCGTCTCCTATATCCTGGCCTTCAACGTCCCACCGATCGAATTGACCGGCACGGCCGCGATCCTGGTGATCTGCTTTGTCTTCCGCAACATGCCGGTCGGCGTGCGCTCGGGCCTCGCCGCGCTGAGCCAGATCGACCGAAGCCTCGACGAGGCCTCGACGATGCTGCGGGCGCGCTCTTTTACGACCGTACGGAAAATCGTCATGCCGCTGTTGCGGCCGGCGATCGTCGCCTCGCTGGTCTATTCCTTCGTCCGCGCAATGACCAGCGTCAGCGCGGTGATTTTCCTGGTCTCGGCCGAATACAATCTGGCGACCGCCTACATTGTCGGCCGGGTCGAGGCCGGCGAGTTCGGCCTGGCGATCGCCTATTCCTCGATACTGATCCTGATCATGCTGGGGGCGGTGTTGCTGATCCAGCTGCTTGTCGGCGAGCGGCGGCTCGGTCGCCGTGCGCTCGTTCCGGCAGCGGTCGCAGGGACCGGTTGACACGATGAGCGACAGAATGCCGGCCGCGGTCGAGTTCCGCTCGGTGACGAAGCGCTACGGTGCCGTTACTGCGGTCGACGACGTGTCGTTCACGGTCGAGCCCGGCACCCTGGTGACGCTGCTCGGCCCGTCCGGCTGCGGCAAAACAACGACCTTGCGGCTCGTCGCGGGGCTCGAGGCCGTCACCTCCGGCACGATCCTGATCGGCGGCCGAGACGCGACGAAACTGCCGGCGAGCGAGCGCAATGTCAGCATGGTGTTCCAGTCCTATGCACTGTTCCCGCATATGAGCGTGCTCGACAATGTCGCCTACGGCCCGACCGTCAGCGGCGCCGGCAAGGCGCGGGCGCGCGAGCTGGCGGCTGAAAAGCTGACGCTGGTCGGGCTTGCCGGCCTCGACAATCGATATCCGGCGGAATTGTCGGGCGGGCAGCAGCAACGCGTCGCTGTAGCGCGCGCTCTGGTTCTGGAGCCGCTGATACTGCTGTTCGACGAACCGCTCTCGAATCTCGACGCCAAATTGCGCCGCCGCGTCCGCGACGAAATCCGCGACCTGCAGACGCGGCTCGGCCTGAGCGTTGTCTATGTGACCCATGACCAGCAGGAGGCATTGGCAATTTCCGACCGGATCATCGTGATGTCGCAGGCGCGGATCGCGCAAGCAGGTTCGCCCCGCGAATTGTACGAGCGGCCGGCGAGCCTGTTCGTCGCCGATTTCATTGGCGATGCGAACCTCGTCGATGCAGAGCTGTCTGGATGGTCCGGCGAAACGGCAACCCTGCGCCTCGCCGGTTTGGAGCTGATCCTGCCGCATCGCGGCGTCCCGCCGGGGCCGGTGAAGGTGGCGATCCGCCCCGATGCGATCCGGCTCCACCCAGAGCGGCCGGCGCGGCCTTCCTTTCCGGCGCGGATCGCCAAGGCTGTCTACCTCGGGACGCAAATGGAATATCAGGTGGAATGCGAGCTTGGGCGGCTGTTCGCTATCGACCCGGCGACATCGGCCCCCTACGCGGAAGGCTGCGACCTCTGGGCCAGCCTTCCGGTCGGCGGGCTCATGATCTTGCGCGATTTGAAGATGCAAAAACCGCAGGTATCGGCATTCTCGAAGGCGCCGCCGGCCGTCTCGCTCGCCGCGCCGCACCTGTCTTCATCGGAAGATGCCCGATAGAAGCCATTGGTGGAGAGGCGTGGTATCCTCTGGGGAAACCGGACGGGGAAATAGCGGTGTATCAGACGATCGAAGTCAAAAAGCTGACGCCGCATATCGGCGCCGAGATCAGGGGCATCGACCTGTCCCGCCCGCTCGGCAACCGGCAATTCCAGGAGGTGCACGACGCGCTGATGGAAAACCTGGTCGTGTTCTTCCGCGACCAGCGCCTGACGCACGACCAGCACAAGGCGTTCGGGCGCCTTTTCGGCGAGCTGGCAATCCATCCGGCCTCGCCGCACACGCCCGACGGGCACCCGGAGATCCTGACCATCCATGCCGACGAAAACTCGAAACATGTCGCCGGCGAGGAATGGCACTCGGATGTGTCATGCGATCCCGAGCCGCCGATGGGCAGTATTCTTTACCTGACCGAAGTGCCGCCGGAGGGCGGCGATACGCTGTTCGCGAGCATGTACGCCGCCTACGACCGGCTATCACCGCCGGTCCAGCACTTCGTCGAAGGGCTGACTGCGATCCATGACGGCGAGCCGGTCTATCGCGGGAGGTTCGGCTACACCGTCACCGAGAAAGGCTTTCCGAAGGCCGAACATCCGGTCGTTCGCACTCACCCGGTCACCGGCCGGAAGGCGCTGTTCGTCAACCGTAACTTCACGACCGGGATCAAGGGGTTGAGCCGGTTCGAAAGCGATGCGCTGTTGGAGATGCTTTATCGTCACGCCGAGACGCCGGAATTCCAGTGCCGCTTCCGCTGGCAGCCCAATTCGGTAGCCTTCTGGGACAATCGCTGCGCCCAGCATCATGCGATGTGGGACTACTTCCCGCAGCGCCGCCACGGTTACCGGGTTACGATCAAGGGCGACCGTCCATTTTATCGAGCGTAGTCACGGCCGTTCCCCAGCCCGGCCGGCGCGTGGCCGCGCAATGCTATACAATCGACAGCGGCGATGCGGGAATTGTACGCTTGCCAAGGCCGGGGGCGAGGGCTCGAATCCCCGCCCGCTCCAATTCTCCCAGATGCAGAGGCCGCGGAAGACCGCGGCTTTTTGCATTTTTATCCTTCACTTTGCCGCACGCGGTCGCGGTCCGGCGCAAATAGCCGTCAAATCATTGCGCAGGCGGGGCAACGCAACATGCGGTGCGGTGGCCGGAAGCCGGAACGCGCGGCGCGCACGCTAGGGCGATGTCGACACGGCTCGCCATTCGTGTTTCAGCCGGCTGGCTGAGCGGTTGCCACCAGAGCCGGCGCGGCACGGTAGAGGCTCGGGAACAGCCGTTTCAGCTCATCGAGCTTCGGCAGATCGTTGATCGCGATATAGGGCTGCGACGGATGCCGGGTCAGGTAGTCCTGATGGTAAGCCTCGGCTGTATAGAATTGCCGCCCCGGCTCGATCTTCGTCACGATCGCCTCCGGGAACGCATGGGCCTGGTTCAGTTGCGCGATATAGGCTTCGGCGATTTGTGCCTGTTCGGCGGTTGTCGGGAAGATCGCCGAGCGGTACTGGGTACCGCGGTCCGGGCCCTGCCGGTTCAACTCGGTCGGGTCGTGTGCGACCGCGAAATAGATCTGGAGCAGGCGCCCGTAGCTGATCCGTCGCGGGTCAAACGTGATCCGCACCGATTCCGCGTGACCCGTCGTGCCGGTACCGACCCTTTCGTAAGCGGCGGTATCGCTTGTGCCGCCGGCGTAACCGGACACGGCGCCGGTCACGCCATCGACATGCTGAAAGACGCCCTGAACGCCCCAGAAGCAGCCGCCGGCAAGGACAGCAACCTCTGCAGCCGGCGCCGCGGCGGCCGGCTCGTCGATGACCGGGCTCGGGATCGCGCGGCCCTGCTCCGCCAAGGACGGAGAAGCCCGGAATGCCGTGCCCGCGGCGACGCAGAGCGCGGCGGCTATCGTGATGATCGTGACTGACCGGCGGATCGGCATCGAAGACCTCCTTGGCAGCGCGCAATAGATAGGTGCGCGTTTCGCGTTTTCAGTTCACGGATGCGGGAGCGGTCAGGTTGCGGCCGGAATTCCATCGCCACGCCGTCTTCGAAGACATGTGGATGAAAGGAGCTGCAACAGGCCGCCTCAGGATCTCCACCGGTTTTGGTCAACAGACCGCTTGAGAACCGGCGCCGGGCCCGTCGAGACCCTGGGCGGCGGAACATCCGGCGTCAACAGCCCGCTGCCGAGAAGGTTGTTGATACAACCCGCGACTTGGCTTGGATAGACTGGGTCAGCATCAAATCCTGAGGGAGTCGAGCCATGGCCATTGTCGAAACCGAACGTCACGGACAAGTTCTGGTGGTCCGGATGAACCGGCCGGAGCGGCTCAACGCGCTGAGCCACGAGATGCGCACCCTGCTCGCCGAGGCGTGGAGCCAGTTCCGCCACGATGCCGAACTCGAAGTGGCGATCTTTACCGGGACGGGGCGCGGGTTCTGCGCCGGCGAGGACATGAAAGAGTCGCTGGCCGACAAAGAACCCGGCGGGCGTCGCCCGGCGATCGAGGACCCGTTCATGTCCGGCGCCCTGGAAAAACCGGTGATCGCCGCGGTCAACGGCTTCGCGATGGGCGGCGGCTTCATGCTGGTCGAGCGCACCGACCTGCGCGTCGCCGTGCGCGAGGCGATCTTCGAGGTCTCGGAAGCAAAGCGCTGGCTGCTCGGCGGCTACAATCACGGGCACATCGCCAATTTGCCCTACCCGATCGCGATGGAAATGGCGCTCGGCTTTCGCTTCACGGCGCAGCGCTTCTACGAGATCGGCTTTTTGAACCGGCTGGTCGAGGCCAACGATTTGATGCCGGCTGCGATGGCGATGGCGGAGCATCTGTTGAGCCTGCCGCCGGCGTCGCGGGTCAACACCGTGCACATGATGCGCCAGATGCGGCCCTCTCCCTCGGGCGAACAGCAGGCCCTCGCCGGGGTGTTGCACGACCGCGGTGCCAAGAGCGACCTGATGGAATCGCGCGCGGCCTTTGCCGAAAAGCGCCGACCGAATTTCAAGGGCTGGGACGATCCGCAGGACCGCTACGGTCTGCCGACGCTCGACACCATCAAACGCTGAAGGCCGCGCTCGCTATCCCGCACTCGTCATGCCCGGACTTGATCCGGGCATCTCATAAGATAGCCGGCTCAAGCCCCGGCTATGTCGTTCATTTGGGTTTTGGCGAACCCGTCGCCGACAATCAGAGCTCGATGCGGTAGGCGCGAACCGCGGTGTCGTGAAACATCGCGGCGCGTTCGGCGGCCGAATAACCCTGGGCAAAGCGCTTGAACGCGTTGAACAGGACCGGGTGAGAGAACGAGACCTTGTCGACCGGGAAATTGCTTTCGAACATGCAGCGATCGGGACCGAACTGTTCGATGCAATAGCTCAGCAGCGGCGCCATTGAGGCGGCCAGCTCCTCGGAGCCGATCGGCTGGTCGCGGAGATGCCAGTCGAAGCCGAACCGCGGCATGCCGATGCCGCCGAGCTTCAGCAACACGTTCGGGCATGTCGCCAGCTCGGCCATGCCGCGGCGCCAGGCCGGCATCACCTCGTCGTCGCGGTCGGCAAAGGGACCGGTGCGATTGAGACCGCCGAGATGGTTGATGATGATCGTCACCTCGGGGACCGCGCGCGCGAACGCCACCATCTCGGGCAGCTGCGGAAAGCAGCAGATCGTATCGAGCGACAGCCCTCGCCGCGCCAATGCCGCGGCGCCGGCACGAAACTCCGGCGTCGACAACACGCCCTCTTTCTCTCGGCTTTCGACCCGGGGATCGGCATCCCAGGTGACGATGTGGCGGATGCCCCTGAACCGGTTCGGACTGGCCGCCTGCAGCGCATCGAGCACCGGCTCGACCCGGTCGCCGAGCTTTAGGTCGGCATGGCCGACGATCGCGGCCGCGGCTCGGCACGCGCCGTAAAGACCGCTGGCGCTGGCGGCGGCGAGCCCCTGCACGAACTCGGCCTCGCCGACCGGGCGCATCTCCACCGGCCCCGCCGCGCGATACATCGCCCGCGCCTCGATGAAGACGGTCGAGCGCACATTATGGCCCTGGTCCAGATCGGCGACCAGCTCGTGCAGCAGGTAGCGCTGGTAGGGGATGCGCGCGGTGCGGAAATCCCAGAAATGATGGTGCGGATCGCAGATCGGCAGGTCCGGCTCCAGCGCCGGCTCCCGGGTCAGCGCCAGCCAGTCATTGCCGCCATAGGGCAAGGCCGTTCCTCCCCTCCCCTACTCGGCGGCGGCCGCGATCTTTGCGGTGCGGAACGCCGGAATGACCTCCTTGGCGAACCGGTCCAAATCTTCCAGCTGGACGTCGAGCGGGGTGCCGAGCGGGGTGGCGCAAATGACGCGATCGATGCCGGGGTAGCGCTTCTCGACCGCCTTGAGCTGCTCGACGATGTCGGCCGGCGTGCCGGCCAGGAAGCCGCCGGCCTTCACCGCGTCCTCGATGCGCGGCAATTTGACCGTGCCGGCGAGTTTCGGGTCGCGCATCGCCGCGATCTGCTCGTCGGTCAGCGCCCGGACCAGGCGCAATTCGCCGAACATCTTCATATTCTCTTCGTAATGCGGCGCGGCCTCGCGGATCGCCTGCTCGCGGCTCGCTGCGATGTGGAACTGATAGCCGAGCGCCAGGCGCTCGCCGAGCTCGAGCTTGACGCCGCGGCGGGCATAGGCGGCCTGGAAGCCGAGCATGTGCCGCTCGACCGCGCCGCCCTCGGCGGAGCCTCCGCCGATGACGCCGTTGATGCCGTGCCGGGCCATGAAGTCGAAGGCGCGGTCGGAACCGCTCTGGATCGGCTGCCAGCATTCGACCGGCAGGCGTTCGGGCGCCGGCACCAGCGTAATTTCCTTCAGCGTGTAGCCGCGATAGGGCACCTCCGGCGGGATCGTGTAGTACTTGCCCTTGTGCGAGAACGGCTTGCCGGTGAAGGCCTTGAACAGGATGTCGACGCCTTCCTCGAAGATCTCGCGGTTGGCGTTCTGGTCCATCAGCGGCGCGCCGAAGCTCTCGACCTCGCGGGTGTGATAGCCGCGCGCCACGCCGAAAATGACCCGGCCGCCGGTCAGGATGTCGGCCATCGCATAATCTTCGGCGAGGCGCAGCGGGTGCCACATCGGCACGACGTTGAAGCCGCAGCCGACCTTCAGGTTCTTCGTCACGTTGACGAGGTGCATCGCCATCATCAGGAGGTTCGGGATCAACTCCGTGCCCTCCGGCTGGAAATGATGCTCGGCCATCCAGAACGTGTTGAAGCCGCGCTCGTCCATGCACTTGGCGTAGCTCACCACCTTGTGCAGCGCCTTGGCCATTTGCGCGTTCGAATAGCGCCGCTCGTTGATCGGC
>Ga0073928_10003678_pt1 | contig 23817 bp, 11 predicted proteins | sample PaiPotPPA55metaG_FD_76969 | JGI IMG/M metagenome (GOLD analysis project Ga0073928, IMG submission 76969) | Iron sulfur acid spring bacterial and archeal communities from Banff, Canada, to study Microbial Dark Matter (Phase II) - Paint Pots PPA... ...
AGCCAAGCCTCTCTACCATGCGCACGGCGACCTTGAGGTTGGCAGCGTTGTCCTCGACCACCAGCACGCGCGCGCCGTGGCTCGATGCCCGTGGCGGCGGCGCGAGCTCCTCGGTGCCCGGGCGCCGCGCATGCTCGGGGCGCGCCGACAGGAGCGTGTGCAGGGTGTCGAACAGCTGCGAAGGGCGAACCGGCTTGACGAGCTCGACGTCGACACCGGGGATCGCATGCTCGGAATGGCCCGCTGACGTGAGCAGGACGACGATCGTGTCAAGCAGGCGGCGGTCGTGCCGGATCTCGGCCGCGACGTCGCGGCCATCCATGACCGGCATCATCATGTCCACGATCGCGATGTCGAAGGGCTCCTCGGCATCGGCGGCCCGCCGCATTGCCTGGAGCGCGTCGGGGCCGCCCTCGTAGCTCTGCTGGCGCATTCCCCACGAGTCGAGGTAGCGCTCGAGGATCGTCCGGTTCGTGCGGTTGTCGTCGATGATCGCCACGGCGATGCCGCTGAGGTTGGCCGGCAGCTTTGCAGTCTCGTGCTTGCCCTCCGATTCGCGGAACAGTGACGTGAACCAGAAGCGGCTGCCCGCACCCTTCTCGCTTTCCACTCCGATTTCGCCGCCCATCAGCTGGGTCAGCATTCGGGCGATGGCGAGGCCGAGGCCGGTCCCGCCGTGGCGGCGCGTGGTCGAGCTGTCCACCTGCGAGTAGGTCGCAAACACCTGCGCTCGCTCCTCGTCGCTCAGACCTATGCCGGTGTCGGAGACCTCGAAGCGAAGCAGCACGCCCGGGCCTTTGGTGTCGATGTGCGTCGCGCGCACCACGACCTCACCCTCATCCGTGAACTTGATCGCATTGCCGACCAGGTTGAGCAGGATCTGGCGCAGGCGCCCGGGGTCGCCCATCACGTGACCCGGCACGTCGGGCTCGACGTCGAGGATGAGCTCGATGCCCTTGTTGGCCGCGGCCTCGGCGAAAAGCTCGACCGCTTCCTCGGTGACGTACTTCGGGCTGAAATCGATTGACTCCATGCGCACGCGGCCCGCCTCGATCTTCGAGAAGTCGAGGATGTCGTTGATGATCTCGAGCAGCGTGTCGCCGGACGTGCGCACCGTCTCGACGTAGTCGCGCTGCTCGGGTGTCAGCTCGGTGCCGAGGAGCAGGCCGGTCATGCCGATGACTCCGTTCATCGGGGTCCGGATCTCGTGGCTCATGGTGGCCAGGAACTCGGACTTCATCCGGGTCATCTCCTGCAGCTGCTCGTTGCGCTGTGCGAGATTGGCCAGGAGCTCGGTCTTGGCGTCCTCGGCGGCCGCCGCGCCGGCCCGGCTCGCCTCGAGGTCGGAGACCACGCGTCGCACCAGAAGGCCGAGCGCGATCAGCGTGAGCGCCGCGAGGAGCGCCTGTCCGGAGTCGGACTGGCCAGGGCTGGTGACGGCGACCAGGACGACGTTGGCGACGGCCAGCGCCGCGCCGAGGGCGAACTCCAGGGTCGTGTAGTAGAGCGCCAGGAAGAGCAGGGGCAGCAGGAGAAACGGGAAGGCGCGCAGCACGCTGGAGCCGAACTGGGCTTCCACGAAAAGCGCGACCACGAGCCCGCCGATAGGCGAGATGGCATGAAGCGGTCGAGGGATGCGCTCCCACGGCACGAGGATCAGCGCGCAGCCGATCGCCGTCAGGACCGCCGCCGCGGCGATGCCGGCTATTGATCCACCTGCCCACAACGGATAGGCGGCCAGGGCGAAGCCCACGGCGACCGGCGCGGCGGAGGCCAGACGCCCGGAGGGCAGGAGGTTGACGGGGGCCAGCGGCGCCAGCACCAGGAGGGCGCCGATCAGCACCGCGACCAACTGCTCCGGCGATGCGGTCACGGCGGCAAACCCTCGGACGGTGACCACGCCGACGATCGCCAGGCCCAGGAAGGGGTAGACCCGGCGGCTCAGGCCAAGGGATTGCAGGGGCGAATTCAGCGAGTTCAACTCAGCCTTGTGGGCCGCAGCTTAACAAGGGGCGCACGGGGAGGTGCGTCCGGCTTAACAACCAGGATTGACCATCAGTTTTCGAATCCGTACATTCGCCGCAGGCGTTGTCGGTTGGGGGAGGGACCGACTGGGACAGGGAGGGCCCGCCACAGGGCGTCTAGAGGCCCCGACATGTCGAGTGCCGGCACTCGCGCCCCCAACGGGCAGATACATGCCGTCAGTGCCGGCACTCGCGTCCCTCGCGGCCCAGTCAACCCCCGCCAGTGCCGGCAGTCGCGCCCCTCATCGCTAATCAACCCCGGCCGCAGCCGGCTCCCGCTCCCACACAAGCCCCCGCGCTCCTTAAGAAGGGCTCACTGGGACGGCCGGCCGATAAAATTCACACCCTGCGCACCGAAAGCCCCGCCAGGGGGGTGAGGGATAAAAGGTGACGCCAGGCCCCAAGCAGCGGTTTGACGCGAAACCGATAAGGACCGAGGGTCTGGTTCGTCGTGTCACGCCGATCGCCGGATGGCTCTTCGTCGGCCTTTTCGCGCTCGCGGCGCTCGTCGTCGGGTTTGCCCGCTCGGAGGGCGCAGTCGAGGTCGCCGCGATCGTCCTCCTCGCCGCCATCGGCCTCGTCGCCGTTGTGGTGTTCGAGGTCGTCCGGCACGCCACGTCCGCCGCGGCTGTCGCGAAAGGCGAGGCCGACGCCCTGCGCCAGCGCGACGAGCGCCTCGCCCTGACCGTGGGCGGTGCCTCGGTCGGATTGGGACTGGTCGACCGCGACGGTAGATGGGTTCAGGTCAACGACACGCTGTCGGCGATGCTCGGGCGCACCACCACGGAGCTGCTGGCCACGACCCTCGTCGCGGTGACAGATCCCGCACAAGCGTCCCAACTAGAGGAGCAACTCGCCAAGCTTCGCGACCGAGGCGCCTCGCGCTGGGAGGGCGAGAGCCGACAGGTCAGGCCCGGCGGCGAGCCGTTCCCCGTCGCGCTGACGATCACCGCGGCGGCCACCGCGCCCGGCGTAGCGGAACCGCTATTCCTCGTACAGGAAACAGATGTCTCGGCTGCCAGGCGCGCCGACGCCCTTCGCGACGCGATGGTCGCTGTGCGCCACGCCATCGCCACCAGCATCACGTGGGACCAGGCGGCCCCGCACGCGCTGAGCGCGATCGGCACGAAGCTCGAGCGAGATACGGTCCAGTTCTGGGCGGTCGACGCGGAACGCGACGCCTTGCGGCTGCGCCATTCGTGGCATCGCGACGACCCATCGCTTGGGGACTTCGACCGCGCCTGCCGCGAGCTGTTCGTGCCGCCGGGCCAGGGCGTGTTCGGGCGAGTACGGCAGTCCGGCGTCGCCGCTGCGATCAAGGGCATCTCGTCAGTGGCCGAGCCGGCGCTCACCGTGCCCGCGAGGAAGGCGGCGATCATCGAAGCGGTCGTGTGCCCCGTGGTGTCGGGCGGCGCGGTCACCGGTGTAATCGCCCTGCTGTCGCGTCGCGCGTCTGACGTGGAGGACGACGTCATGACGATGCTCACCACGGTCGGCTCCGAGGTTGGCCAGTTCATCCAGCGCGCGGACACAAACCAGGCGCTCCAGCGCAGCGAAGCCGACCATCGCGCCATCTTCGAGCGCGCCCCCATCGGCATCGCGCGGATCAGCGCCACCGGCGACCTGCTCGAGGGCAACGACGCGCTGCTCAAGATGCTCGAGCACGACCTCGCGACGCTGCGCGACCAGGCGTGGCCGGACCTCCTCCGTTCGTACGATCTGGCCGCGGGCAAATCGCGCGTAGCGCCTCTGTTGGCCGGTTTCAGCGACGGCGGCATCGTGCAGGTCCGGGCGGCCACCGGTGACGGCCGTTGGCTCTGGCTCCAGATGACGGCCACCTCCATTCCGGACGCGAGCGGGCGGCCGGAGCACGTGCTGGTGATGGTCGAGGACGTGACGACGGTGCGCGAGGCGCAGGACAAGCTTGCCGAGGCGCTGGACGCGCAGCGCAGCGCGAACATCGATCTCGAAAAGCTGGATCGAACGAAAACCGAGTTTCTCTCGATCGTCTCGCACGAGTTCCGCACCGCGCTCACCGGCATCCAGGGCTTCAGCGAGCTGATCCGCGACGGCGGCCTGGAATCCGACGAGCTGCGCGCGTACGGCGGCTACATCTTCAATGACGCGGACCGCGTCAACCGGCTGATCGGCGACATGCTCGACCTGGACCGCATGGAGTCCGGCCGCATGAGCATTCGGATGGCCGACGTCGACATTAACGAGGTGCTGAGCGACTCGATCGCCCGCGCCGTCTCGTCCAACACCGTCGACTTCAAGCCCGACCTCGACCCCCGGCTGCCGATTGTGACCGGAGACCGAGACCGCCTGGTCCAGGTCGTGAGCAACCTCGTGAACAACGCGGTCAAGTACTCACCCGAGGGCGGCACGGTCACCATCTCGAGCCGGGCAGAGGGCGGTTATGCGCTGATCACCGTGTCGGACACAGGCCTGGGCATTCCACCCGACGAGATCGCCCACGTGTTCGAGCGCTTCCGCCGGGTGCGCAGCGGCGCCGCGCAGTCGATCGCCGGGACCGGGCTGGGGCTGACGATCGTTAAGCAGATCGTGGAAATGCACGGCGGCAAGATCTGGGTCGAGAGCGCTGTGGGCCACGGTTCGGCATTCCACTTCACAATCCCGCTAGCTGTCGAGGCCGTGACCCCGGCGCTGCAGCTGCATCACGCCTGATGAGATCGGTGCGGCCGTGTCGGTGACGGTGCTGGTGGCGGACGACAACGAAGTCGCGCAGCGGTTGTGCCGCCGCGTGCTCGAGAAGGCCGGACACAAGGTGCTCACCGCGTCCGACGGTCTCGAGGCCGTTGCGCTGGCGCTGGCTAACCCGCTCGACATGATCCTCATGGACGTCGCCATGCCGGGCATGGACGGCCTGGAGGCGATGCGCCTGATCAAGGAGAAGAAGCCGGGCTTGGCGATCGTGATCGCGAGCGCGCACTCGATGGCCAGCGACAAAGAGCGATTCCTCGCGGCCGGCGCGGACGACGTCCTCAGCAAGCCGTTCCGGCTCACCGATCTCACCGCGGTCGTCGACCGGCTCACCGCAAACCGAACCCCGCAATGAAGGACCTGACAGGGACCAGGCTCGGGCAGTATGAGATCGTCGAGCGGCTCGGCGGCGGTGGCATGGCGGTGGTCTATCGCGCGGTGCAGCAGCCGCTGGGCCGAGAGGTCGCGCTCAAGGCGCTGTCACCGGAGCTTTTCGAGGACGAAGGTTTCGTCAAGCGGTTCGAGGCTGAGGCCAAGACCCTGGCCAAGCTCGACCACCCCAACATCCTCACCATCTACGACTTCGAGCTGACAGAAGGCGTGGCCTACCTGACCATGCCCCTGATCCGGGGTGGCACATTGCGCGACGTTCTGCGTCGTGGCCCTCTCGACACCCTCAGCGCGTGGCGTTACCTGCGCGAGATTGGTGATGGCCTCCAGCATGCGCACGATGCGGGCATCGTCCACCGCGACCTCAAGCCGACCAACGTGCTCATCCATTCGGACGGGCGCGCGCTGCTCGCCGATTTCGGGCTTGCCCGAGGCGCCGGGCAGCCGACTCACCTGACCACCATCGGCCTCGCCATCGGCACGCCTGGCTACATGGCGCCGGAGCAGGTGATGGGCCATGACGTGGACAAGCGCGCGGACATCTACGCGATGGGCGTCCTCACGTTCGAGATGCTCACGGGCCGGCTTCCGTACACCGGCGCCAACCGGATGGAGGTCGCGTATGCGACCGTGAACTCGCCGATTCCGTCCGCGGTGCAGCTGAACGCGAACCTTCCGGATGAGCTCGACCAGCTGCTCGCCAAGGTCCTCGCGAAGGATCCCAACGAGCGTCCGCAGACTGTGCGCGAGCTGCTCGGCTTGATGGCGAAGCTTCCTCAGCGCCGCAGCACCGGCGCGACGAATCCGCCAGTCCCGGCGGCGATGGGCGCGCGGGCGGTCGCCTCGATGGAGACGACGGCCATGCCGCTGACGCCGCAAGCCGCGCAGCCGGTCCTGCTGGCAGCGTCCGCGATCCCCGGCGGCCCGGCGCCGATCCAGACCCTGCCTCCGATGCAGCGCGTCTCGCCCCCGACGTTCCCCGGCTCGCCACCACCGACGCCGAGCTCTGGCTCGGGGTCATCCTCCGCTGTAAGAACGCTCGAGCTGATGGGCGTGAAAACCGCGCGAGCGCGCGGGCGTTTCGTCCTTAACTCCCATGTGGCCAACCTCGTGCACGTGGCCCGGGAGGTGACCCGCGACCGCTGGCACGAGCTTGCGTACACCGCGGGACTGGCGCAGTACCTGGACCACGACCCGCCCGACGACGAGCAGCTCGGGACGCCGGTCGACTACCTGAGCCGCCTGAACGAGGCGTTCGAGGTCGTCTACGGCGCCGAAGCCGAGGACCAGATTCGCGCGTGGGGACGCCGCGCCACCGAGCGGTGGCTCGCGCAGGGCCGCCACGGCATGCCCGGCATGCGGCGCCTTGTGCCGGGACGCCAGCGCAAGCTCGCGGGCGTGGTCAAGGCGTTCGCCGAGGCGATGGACAACGTGCGCGGCGAGCACACGCACGCATGGCTGCAGGTGGACGAAGGGCAGTTCTGGCTCGTCAACTTCTCGAACATGTTCGCGCTCGGACGGATCAAGACGGTGAAGTCGTGCCACGTGTGGATCGCGACCATCGAGGCGATCCTGCGCTGGGCCGGCCTGGCCAACGACTGGTACGTCGAAGAGGTGGAGTGTGGTTCAGTCTCGGGAACATTCGACTGCGTGTTCGCCATCCGCTCGGTCCAGAGCTGACTGACCTCTGAATCAGGGTCCCCCGCTGAACGCAGCGAGGGACCTCAGAAAGGAGGGAGGGATCGGCGGAAGTGCGCGATCTTTCTCCCCGAGCCGACTTAGACACTACATCGAAACAGGGAACCTGTCTTCGTCCGTTTCGCCGGGGCTCTAGAGTCACCTGAGTGCCCAGATTTGCGATCGACGTGACCGCCTGCTGGCGCCCTCGAGTGGGCATGGTGACCGTGGCGACCGAGCTCACCAAGGCGCTGGTCTCGGAGCGCGACGGCGACGCGTACACGCTCTTGTGCAGCCGTGAGCGGCCGCAGGAGCTGTCCGAGCTCGACTGCGAGGCGGTCCTCGCGCCCTACCGCCACGAGCTCGCGCTCAAGCTGCGCTGGCTCCCGGTGGTCGAGACCCAGGTGGGGGGCGACGCCATCCTCTATCCGTACTGGCCCAGCCCGCCTCTTCGCGAGAAGGGAGCGCCGCCCGCGGCCATCTTTGTGTACGACCTCGCGTTCAGGCTGCGTCCGGCCGAAGTGCCCTGGCAGCAGCGCGTGTACCTCGGCTCGATCCTGCGACCCGCCCTGCGCCAGGCCGCCGCCGTGCTCGTGATCTCGGAGAAGACACGCCAGGATCTCCTCGGCTGCTACCCCCTGCCGGGCCTCGTAGAGAAAGTCTCGGTCGTGCCGCTGGGCGTGTCCAAATCAGTCGCGGCCGGCCCGCTTCCGGAAGGCCTCGAGCCCGGCTTCATCCTCGCCGTCGGCACGATCGAACCGCGCAAGAACTACCCCCGGCTGCTCGCGGCCTACCGCGCGCTGCGGGCGCGCGTCTCGGCGCCACCGCTCGTCATCGCCGGCCGTCCCGGGTGGGCGTACGGCGACACGCTCGAGAAGATCAAGGCGGAACCCGGCGTGCGCTATCTCGGCCACGTCGACGAACCGACGCTCAGCGCCCTTTACGAGTCGGCGGCCATCCTCGCGTTCCCAAGCCTGTACGAGGGATTCGGCCTCCCGCTGCTGGAGGCCATGGCCCGAGGGTTGCCCGCAGTGGTGGGCGCCACGGGCGCTCTTCCCGAGCTGGCGGGTGAGTACGCCATCCTCGTCGACCCCGAAGACGTCGATGCCATCGCGTCGGGGCTCGAGCAGGTCCTCATCGACAAAGGCCTCCGGGAGCGACTTGGCGCGGCCAGCCTCGAGCGCGCCAAGGAGTTCACCTGGGAGCGCGCGGCCGACCTCACCCGCAAGGCCCTCCGGGACATCGCCCGCGTACGATCTTGACGATGGGGTCCCGGCTGCCGGTGATGGTCCTGCTCGCGGGCCGCACTCACGACTACGAGCGCATGGCCCGGCCGCTGCTGAGGGCGCTCGAGGTGTCGCACCACTTCGACCTCGAGGTCGTGTCCGACATCGCGGCCGTTCCCAACTCGCGCGCCCGCGTGCTGTTGGCGGCGGCCGACGATCAGCTCGAACCAGGCCAGGCGGCGAGGCTCAACGCTTTCGCGCGCGGCGGCGGCGGGGTGGTCCTCCTTCACGGCACGCTGGCTGCCTGGTCCCAGGTGGATGACGTCGCCGAGCTTGCCGGATGGAGGCCGAGCGGGCCGAGCCGGTTGACCGAGCTGGTGGTGAGGACCACCCCAGGCCACCTGGTCACGCAGAGGCTCGCGCCGGAGATCCGGCTCGAGGACGAGCTGCTTCTCTCCGAGGGCCCACCGGCTGATGCGGATGTCCTGATGCGCGCCAGCTGGCAGTTCACTGACCAGGTGGTGGCCTACGAGCGCAAGCATGGCGACGGAAGGTTCGTTCATATCGGCCTGGGCCACCGCCTGAGCACGTACGAAAACGTGGACTTCCAGAAGCTCGTGCACAGGGCCGTCCTGTTCGCGGCCGCATCGAGGCCCGCGCCGGCGGTGGGTGTCGGCCTCATCGGGTACGGAGCCATCGCCCGGGCACATGCCGCGTCGGTAACCGCGACCTCCGGCCTCGAGCTGCGCGCGGTGTGCGATCTCTCGGCGGATCGCCGGACGCTCGCGGAGCGCGAGCTGGGCGTCACCACGCATGCGAGCGTCGACAGCCTCTTGCGTGACCAGGAGATCGGACTCGTGGTCGTGGGCACGCCGCCGAGCCTGCACGCCGACCCGGTGGTCGCGGCGCTCGATGCGGGCAAGCACGCGGTCTGCGAAAAGCCGTTTGCCATCACCGTCGACGACGTCGACCGCATGATCGACACGGCGGCCGCGAGGCAGCGCGTGCTCACCGTTTACCAGAGCCGGCGCTGGGATCCCGACTACATCGCGCTTCGGGACACCGTGCGCTCGGGTCGCATCGGCGACGCGTTCTACATGGAGTCGTTCATCGGCGGCTACGCGCATCCGTGCGATTACTGGCACAGCCACGAGCCCATCTCAGGCGGCACCATCTATGACTGGGGCTCCCACTACTTCGACTGGGTGCTGCGCCTCTTCGACGGGGCGGTGACGAGCGTGAGCGCGGTCGCCCACAAGCGAGTCTGGCACGACGTCACGAACGCCGACCAGGTGCGCGTCGACCTGACCTTCGCGGGCGGCGCCCAGGCGACGTTCATGCAGTCCGACATCGCTGCGGCGCTGAAACCCAAGTGGTATGTGCTCGGCACGCGCGGCGCGGTCGTGGGCGACTGGCGGTACGAGACTATGCGCTCGCGCGGAGCGGCTGGCGAGCTCATCGAAGAGCCGCTGGCACCGGCAGACTCGCCCGCGCGGCTCACCGTTTTCCGCCCGTCCGATGGGGGCGCGCACGAAGAGCGGCTCGCGCTCGCGCCTCGCGACGAGCATGGCTTCTACCGCAACCTGGCGGACCACCTGGCCTGGGACGAGCCGCTCGCGGTCCGGCCCGAAGAGGCGCGCCGCACGGTGGCCGTGATGGAGGCGGCCACCCGATCGATCGCCGAAGGCGGCAAGCGCCTCGAGGTGTCCATATAAGCCTCGAGGTGTCCATATAAAAGGAAGATTGATCACCCTCACCCTCCCCCTGCGCTGCCGCGACCAGGATGTGACCAATTGATCGCTCCCTCAAGGGAGAGGGATGAATAAGACGAGGATCGGCTGGGGAATCCTCGGCGCTGCTTCGATCGCCGATCACGCGGTGATGCCCGCGATCGTCGCCTCGCGCAACGGCGAGCTGGTCTCGATCGCCAGCCGGGACCCGGAACGCGCCGGCAATCTCGCCAAAAAACATGGCGTGGCAAGAGTCGCCGCAGACTACGAGGCGGTACTGGGCGATCGCGATGTGGACGCGGTCTACATCCCGCTCACCAACGATGTTCACCTCAAATGGACGCTGCGTGCGCTGGCCGCCGGCAAGCACGTGCTCTGCGAGAAGCCGCTGGCGATGAACGCGGCCGAGGCCGAAAAGATGGCGGCCGCCGCTCGCGCTTCCGGCCTGTGCTTGATGGAGGCCTTCATGTATCGCTTCCATCCGAGGACGCGCGAGTTCGTCGAACGCTTGCTTGCCGACGGCCCACCGAGTCGGGTCGAGGCGAAGTTCGGATTCACCATGAACCACCCGGGTGACTTTCGCTTCGTGCCCGAGCTTGGAGGCGGGGCCTTGTTTGACGTTGGCTGCTACACGGTCAACATCGTCCGCTGGCTGCTGGGTGAGCCAGACACGGTCACAGGCGACGCACACGTGGACCCTCAGACCAAAGTCGATATGACCGCGAGCGGGCTGCTGCAATTTCCAGGCGGCGCATCCGCGTCGGTGTGGTGCAGCTTCGAATCGCCCGAGGAACAGGTGCTCAGGGTCGTGACGGCGAGGGGCGAGCTCACCCTGCCGACGCCGTTCGGTGCGCGCTTCAACGCCGATGATCCGTACCTGCTGATGGTCGAATCGTTCGGTGACAGCGTGACCGGCGGTGGCAAGGTGGCGATCCCGCCAGAGGACTCCGTGGCCAACATGCGAGTCCTCGACCGCATTCGCGAAGCGGCGCGCCTGGCCGAGTTCCACTCCTGAGCTGAGTCAGGCGGCCGGCTTCGAGGCGTCCTCCGGCACGGCTGCCTCAGGCGCCGGCTGTGCCGCGGCCGGCTGGGTCGCGACGACTGGCACCACCTGCCGGAACCTGGCCACCGCGGCCGGCCAGTCCGCCAGCAGCTCGGCCGCGCGCAATGAGCCCGTGCGCCGGTGGTGCTCTTCGACCAGCTTGCGCAGGTCGCACTCGTCTTCGGGCGGCACCTCGCGTGCCACGACGCTGTCGCCGTTCAGCTGGCGCCAGTCGGTCAGGTAGGCAGTCCCGCCGGTCATGCCCGCACCGGCGTTCCAGCCCACCGGGCCCAGCGAAACGGCGATCCCGCCGGTCATGTACTCGCAGAAGTGGTCGCCCGCGCCTTCGACGACGGCGACCGCGCCGGAGTTGCGAACGCAGAAACGCTCGCCGGCGCGACCGGCGATGAACAGCCGGCCGCCGGTGGCGCCGTAGGCGATGGTGTTGCCGGCGAGCACGGGGTCGACCGCGGCGTCGCCGCGCGGCGGTTTGATCACGATCACGCCGCCGCCCATCCCTTTGCCGACGTAGTCCTGGGCCTCCCCTTCGAGCGAAAGCTCCACGCCTTCCTCCAGGAAGGCGCCGAAGCTCTGCCCGGCGCTGCCCTCGTACACGCGCGTGTCGCCCCGCTCCAGTGACGCTCCCACGGTGCGGCGCGAGTTGTCGATGCTGCCACTGGCCGGCGTGGCCTCAGGCGGCTCGCCGTTGCGCGCCCACACGCGCCGCCGAGCAGCCGCCGAATCGGTGGCGCGCAGGACGAGCGACATGTCGAGTGGGCTGTTCTCGAGCTGCTGCAGAAGCTCGACACGGCCGACGATCTCGTCGAGCGTGCGAGCTTGCAGGCGGGCGAGGTGCTCGCGCACCTCCTCGGCGATCAAAAAGAGGTGATTGATCACGTGCTCTGGGCGGCCCGCGAACTTCGCGCGCAGGTCTTCGCGCTGCGTCGCGATCCCGGTCGGGCAGGTGTTGAGGTGGCACTGGCGCGCCATGTCGCAGCCCAGCGCGACGAGAAGGCCCGTGCCGAACCCGAACTCCTCCGCGCCGAGGAGCGCGGCGACGATGATGTCGCGCCCGCTGCGCAGGCCGCCGTCGGTGCGCAGGCTGACGCGCTCGCGCAGCCGGTTGGCCACCAGCACCTGCTGCGTCTCGGCCAGGCCGAGCTCCCACGGCACCCCGGCGTTCTTGATCGACGAGAGGGGCGAGGCGCCGGTCCCGCCGTCATGCCCGGAGACGAGCACGTAGTCCGCGCGCGCCTTGACCACGCCCGCTGCGATCGTGCCGACCCCGGCCTCCGCCACGAGCTTGACTCCAATCCGAGCGCGTGGGTTGACCGACTTGAGGTCGTAGATGAGCTGGGCCAGGTCCTCGATCGAATAGATGTCGTGGTGGGGCGGGGGTGAGATCAGCTGCATGCCCGGCTGCGCGTGCCGCAGGCGCGCGATGAGGCTGGTCACCTTCATGCCCGGCAGCTGCCCGCCCTCGCCGGGCTTGGAGCCCTGCGCGATCTTGATCTCGAGCTCGTCCGCGCGCTTCAGGTAGCGCGGGGTGACGCCGAACCGAGCCGACGCCACCTGCTTCACCCGGTTGTCGCGCCGGTCGCCCGAGGCGTCGTACGTGTCCGGATCCTCGCCGCCCTCGCCGGAGTTGGAGCGCGCGCCGATGCGGTTCATCGCGACCGCAAGCGCCTCGTGCGCCTCCGGCGAGAGCGCGCCGAGCGACATCGCGGTGCTTACGAAGCGTTTGGCAATCTCGGACGCGGCCTCGACCTTATCGATGGAGATCGGTTCGCCGGCCTCGCGAATGCCAAGCAGCTCGCGCAGCGACTGCGGGCCGCCCATCGCGGCGAGGCGGTGCCACTCGTTGAACGCTTCGCGATCATTTGTCGCCGCGGCCTTCTTCGCCGCGCGCACGGCGAGCGGGTTGTAGGCGTGGTGCTCACCGGTCTTCCGGAAGCGCACGCGTCCGTGGTCCGCGAGCACCGCCTCGGCCATGCGCGCGCGGCCAGCCGCGTCGAGGTCCGCAAGGTCCGCCCCGCCGATGCGCGAAGGCACGCTGGGGAAGCACGTCTCCATCACCTCGGCGCCGAGGCCCAGCGCCTCGAGCACGTAGCCGCCCCGATAGCTCGCGACGCACGAGATGCCCATTTTTGCCATCACCTTGAGCAGCCCCGCCTCGAGCGCCTTGCGATAAGCGGCTTCGCCCTCCGACCCTGCGGTCGTCATCGCGAGATATGGATGCACGGCCGTCGCCCCAAGCGTGATGAGGCAAGCCACGTCGTGCACGTCGACCGCGTCGCCCGCGATGGCGACGAGGTCGGTCGCCATCCTCCGGCCTGTCTTCAAGAGATGCTCATGCACCGCCCCGACCGCGAGCGCCATGGGGATGGGCATGCGCGTTGTATCGAGATCCGCGCGGCGGTCGCTGATCGCGATGATCCCGGCGACGCTGTCTGCCTCGTGCCGCAGACGCGCCAGCTCTTCTGCCAGCGTGCCGTCCGGCGCACATGTGGCATCCAGGACCGTCGCCTCTTCGAGCACGCGCGCCAGCTCGCCGGCGCCGAGGACGGGCGATTCGAGCTCCAGCAGCGCACCCTCGCCGGGCACGGCCGGGTGGTGGCGTCGGCTCAGCTCCGCGTCGGCCCCGCCCTCCGGCTCGAGCGTGCGGCGGCGCGGCCCGACGAGCGTCCGCAACGACATGACCGCCTTCTCGCGCAGCGGGTCGATCGCGGGATTGGTGACCTGCGCGAAGCGCTGGCGCAGGTAGCCGTAGAGCCGTCGCGGAGTCCGGCCGAGCGGAGCGATGGGGATGTCGTCGCCCATCGAGTAGACGGGCTCCAGACCCGTCTCGGCCATCGCGGCCACGACCATCTTCACGTCCTCGCTGCCCCAGCCGTGGATGCGCTGAAGCCGACCGGGGTCATCCGGGGCGTCGACCTCGATGTGGCGGCGCTCGACCGGCACCAGGGCGCGGTCGCCGAGCAGGCCGTAGTCGTGGCGGCCGGCAGCGAGCTCCTTGGCGTCGGCGTCGCGCAGGAGCGTGCCGTCGCGCGTGTCGACCAGCAGCATCTGGCCCGGGCCGAGCCGCCCGCGCTCCACTACGCTCGCGGGATCCATGCTCACCACTCCGGCCTCCGACGCCGCCACGACCATGCCGCCGTTGGTGCGCTGCCAGCGGAGCGGGCGAAGGCCGTTGCGATCGAGCGCTGCGCCCACGACCCTACCGTCGCTGAAGGCCAGCGCCGCCGGGCCATCCCAGGGTTCGAACTTCGTCGACTGGTAGCGGTAGAAGTCGCGCACGGAGGCGGCGATGTCGCCACGGCCTTCCCAGGCGTCCGGCACCAGGCTCATCAGCGCCTCGGACACCTCCCAGCCGCGCCTGACCAGGAGCTCGAGGGCGTTGTCGAGCGAGGCGGAGTCCGATCCGTCGGGCCAGATCACAGGCCTCAGATCCGGCTCGAGCTCTGGTTCGCGGGCGCGCATCCACGCGCGGTTGGCGCCCACCGTGTTGATCTCGCCGTTGTGCGCGAGCATTCGGAACGGCTGCGCGAGGCGCCAGTCGGGCAGCGTGTTCGTGGAGTAGCGCTGGTGGAAAACGGCGAGCCTGCTCTCGCACGCGGGATCCTGAAGGTCGAGGTAGAAGTCCGCCAGCCGCGTGCCCGCCATCAGGCCCTTGTAGACGACGGTGCGGCTCGAGCACGAGGCGATGTACATGCGGACGCCGAGCTCGCCGGCTTGACGCTCGGCCCGGCGCCGCGCGAGGTAAAGCCGGCGCTCCCATTCGGCCGGGTCGAGGGCGGGCCGGACGACCAGGCCATGCCAGACCGCCGGCATCGTCGTGAGCGCGTGGTCGCCAAGGCTCGCCACATCAACGGGCACACGCCGCCATTCGCTGAGCTCCAGGCCGCCCGCGTGCATCGCTTCGGCGACGACCTCGCGGGCCCGGGTGTCCCAATCGAAAACCACAGCCACGGCGACATCGCCGCCGAGCAGGCGGTGTGGCACCTGGATCAGCAGGCCCGCTCCGTCACCGCTCTTGCCGTCGGCGTCGAGGCCGCCGCGGTGAGCGAGGCGGGCGAGAGCGCCGACGCCATGCGCGACCGCCTCGTGGCCGAGCTCGGGCGTGGCCACAAAGCCCATGCCGCACGCGGCACGCTCCCTGGGCAGGTCCCCAGACCAGGCGCGTCTCCCGCGCCGGAGGTCCCTTGCATCTTCGCGCCCTAGGCGGCCGGGCGCCGGCCCACCCCACGGAATCTGCGATTCCGCGGGGACCCCGGCGGGCGCTGAAGCCTGCGTCAGGGGGCCCGGCGCGCCGTCGTCACGCATCTATCGATGCGCTCCTAGTCACGCCACCCCTTCCTTGGCTCCGGCCGCCGATGGCGCGAATATGCGGCGGTCCCCCCGGCGCAGGAGACGTAGGCGCGTGGAACGAATAGTGGGGGGCACTGAACCGCAGAGTAGGGCGATCGGACGCTAGGAGCTAGTGCGCAGCCTACAAATGAATGGGTGAAGTCTTATGCGGTCCTCACATTCCCAAAAGCGACTGCACTCTGAGCGCAACCGCCAGGTTGAGCCGCGTCTCGGCGTCGTCTAGCTCCACGCCGCTGATCTCGCGAATTCGGTCGAGGCGGTAGCGCAGCGTGTTCGGATGCACGCGCAGCAGCTTGGCGGCTTGCTGCTGCTCGCCGGTCTCCAGGTACGCCCGCAGGGTCGCCACCAGGCTTCCGTTGCGCGCGCGATCGTGCTCCACGAGCGGTCCGAGCAGCCGGCGCGCGTAGTCCACCAGGCGCTCGTCGGCCACGGCGGCCAAAAGGCCGGTCAGTCCGAGCTCCGGCACCGTCACCACCTCGCCCCAGCGCTTGAAACGGGCAAGCGAGTCCATGACCGACGTCACCTCGCGCTGGGCCGCGGCCACCCCCGCGGGCGCTTCGGTCGGTGCGCTGAAACCCACGGAGACGGTGAACCCCGGCTTCCAGTCGGCGATCGACTGGCGCACCTGCAATCCAAGCGCCCGGATGCGGGCCTGGTGGTCGCCAGGCTCGGCTCCGATCGGCAGCAGCGCGACCACGCTGTCCGACCTCCCCTGGACCAAAGCGCGTGGAAAAGTCGCTCGCACTACCGCGGTGACCCGGCGCAGGAACTCGCGCTTGATCGCCTGGATGGCGTCCTCCGAGATCTGCTTGGCGCGGTTGAAGCCACGAAAGTCATCGATGTCGGTGAGCATCACGATGTGGCTTCCGTGGAGCGGGTAGCCGAGGTGCCGGGCGCGCCGCTGGGCCGCCGCCTCGTCACCGAATGTGCCGAACAGCAGATCGCCGAGGAACTCGCCGCGCACCCGGCCCTCGACCTCGGCCAGCTCGCGCTCCTTGGCGATCGACAGCGCGAGCACCAGCGCGGCCTGCTCGAGGGCCAGGAACGCCAGCTCGTCGTTGTGGGGCGGGTTGTCGAGGACCGAGATGTAGCCGAGCACCTGGTTGGCGGCCAGGATCGGAGCGATCAGGCGCTCCCTTGACATGCCGACGTGGGGGTAGGCCGGCACCTTGATCGGCCCGCGCTTGGCCTCGATCTCGCGGAGCATCCGCTGGATCTGGGGATCGAACAGCACCCTCTGCGGGGTGCCCTGGTGCTGGATTGTCTCCTTGCGGTGCGGGTCGCCGCCGCCGCCGGCATGGGCAAGCAGGTGGAAGCTGGCGTCCTCGATCACGACAGCGCTTTCGAGCAGGTCCGAGAGGGTGCGGCAGATTTCGTTCACGCCCTTGCCGTCGAGGACGAGCTCGGTGAAGCGCCGGTGGATCTCGAAAGACTGCCTCAGCCGCCAATGCTCGGCGTTGATGATCCGCTCCAGGAGCGGGGCCATGATGTCAATCAGCTGCACGCCCGCGCCGATCGTGAACAGGGGCACGCTCAGACGGTCGGCCTCGCTCAGCATCTCCGGCGCGAGCTTGCGCAGGTAGGGATGGGGCTTGACTACGAGGCCCGCCCCTCCTGAATCGGCGATGCGGCCGATCAGCCGGATCTGGGCCGCGCGATCGTCCTTGATCGGGAAGCCGGTGGTCAGCAAGAGGTCGCCCGGACGAGGCTGGATCTCGGGCGTTTCCATGATGCGGACCCATTCGATGGCCCGATCCAGGCCGGCCTCACCCGCGATGAGCGTGGCGCCCGCGAACTCGCCGAACCGCATCGCCTCGCGCACGGTGGGCTTGGGCTCCGAGAGTTCCTCCAACGCTTTTCGGGCCGACATGCTGGAGAGATTACGGTGTGGGCTGGAGACAAGCAAATCCGGTTAGGCATTGTGCCGGGCGCACTAGGCTCATGGCGGGCTGCTGCGTAATCTGGTGGCATGACCTTTGAGGACGCTCCGACCTGCGAGCGCCACGAGTCGAAGGTGCCGATGCGGCTGCGCACCATGCACTCGGATTCGTCCCGGCCCGACACGGTGCTGGGGCTGTACGAGTGTCCCGAGTGCGGCCACGAGCGGCGCCTGCCGATCGAGACGAGCGACGCAGCCTAGCTAGCGCGCTATTCGCGATTGTGTGCAATCGCGCGAAATCCCGTCGGCTAGGTTCGGGCGATCAGCTCCCGCAGCACGAGCGGGAGGATTCCCCCGTGATGCAGATACCCCACCTCGGTGTCGTTGTCGACGCGACATCGGGTCGTGAATTTGATCCGCTTGCCGTCGTCCGCGACCGCCTCGACCTCGACCTGCTGCCCTGGCTTCAGCGCGTCCAGGCCGTGGATCGCGAACCGCTCGCTCCCGGTCAGGCCCAGCGACTGCGGGCTCTCGCCGCGCGCGAACTCGAGCGGCAGCAAACCCATGCCGACGAGGTTGGAGCGGTGGATGCGCTCGAAGCTCTCGGCGATCACCGCGCGCACCCCCAGCAGCAGCGGGCCCTTCGCCGCCCAGTCGCGCGAGGAGCCCGAGCCATACTCCTTGCCCGCGAGCACGATGAGCGGTACGCCCTCAGACAGGTAGCGGTCAGACGCGTCGAAGATCGTCGTCTCCTGGCCGTCTGGAAAGTGGCGGGTCCAGTAGCCCTCGCGCTCGACTAGCTTGTTGCGCAGGCGGATGTTGCCGAACGTCCCGCGCGCCATCACCTCGTGGTTGCCGCGGCGCGAGCCGAAGCTGTTGAAGTCGACCCGCTCCACGCCGTGCTCGACCAGGTAGCGGCCCGCCGGGCTGTCGGCCGGGATCGATCCGGCGGGCGAGATGTGGTCGGTGGTGACCGAGTCGCCGAGCACGGCGAGCGCGCGCGCGCCCTCGATGTCTGTCAGCGCCTTGGGCCGCGAGTTGAAGCCCTGGAAGTAGGGCGGCTCCTTCACGTAGGTCGAGCTCTCGTCCCACTGGAAGATTGGACCCGTGGGCGCGTCCATCTGCTTCCAGTGCTCGTCGCCCTCGAAAATGCGCGAGTACTCGCGCTTGAACATCTCCTGTTGGACGCACTGCTGCACGACCGCGTTGACCTCTTCCTGCGACGGCCAGAGCTCGGAGAGCATCACGGGCTTTCCGTCCGGCGTGGTGCCGATCGGGTCCTTCGTGAGGTCGATGTTCACAGTGCCCGCCAATGCATAGGCGACCACCAGGGGCGGAGAGCCTAGGTAGCTGGCCTTGACCAGCGGATGGATCCGCGATTCGAAGTTGCGGTTGCCGGAGAGGACGGCGACGACGCTGAGATTCTCGGCGCTGACGGCGGCCTCCACCTCGGGAGATGACAGCGGGCCGGAGTTGCCGATGCAGGTCGTGCATCCGTAACCGACCAGGAAGAAGCCGAGCTTTTCCAGCGGCTTCATCAGGTTCGCGGTCTCGAGGTAGTCGGTGACCACCCGCGAGCCGGGGGCGAGGCTGGTCTTCACGTAGGGGTGGACTTCGAGTCCCAGCTCCACCGCCTTTTTGGCGAGCAGGCCGGCGGCGACCATCACCGAGGGGTTGGATGTGTTCGTGCAGCTCGTGATCGCCGCGATCACCACACACCCGTTTTCGAGGCGAGCGGCAGGCTTGGCCGCGACAGCAGCCGCCGCGCGTCCGTTGACCGGCCCGCCCTCACCCGCCAGCCGGGAGAGCGCGTCGCGGCTCGCCCTGGGGCCGTTGCCGAACGCGGTGGTGAAGCTCTCCCACACGTGCGGCAGAGAAGCTCGGTCCTGCGGGCGCTTGGGCCCGGCGAGGCTCGGCTCGACCGTGGTGAGGTCAAGCTCCAGCAGCTCGCTGAACTCGGGGATTCGATCACCGTCTTTGCGGAAGAGGCCTTGCTCTTTCGCGTAGCGCTCGACGAGGTCGATGTGCTCGCGGCTCCTCCCGGTCACCTCGAGGTAGCGAAGCGTCTGCGCGTCGATCGGGAACAGCGCCGACGTGGCCCCGTACTCGGGACACATGTTGCTCATGGTCGCGCGGTCCGGAACCGATAGGCTCGACAACCCGTCTCCGCAGAACTCGACGAACTTCTCGACCACCCCGTGCTTCCGGAGCATCTCGGTGAGGGTGAGCACCAGGTCGGTGGCGGTCGCGCCTGCGGGCAGCGCCCCATGGAAGCGCACCCCGACGACCACCGGCGGTGCGAGGTACGCGGGCTGGCCCAGCATCGCGGCCTCGGCCTCGATGCCGCCCACGCCCCAGCCGAGAACTCCGAGGCCGTTGACCATGGTCGTGTGCGAATCAGTGCCCATGAGCGTGTCCGGGATCGCCACCTGCCGCCCGTCCAGCTCGCGCACCTGCACGACCCGGGCCACGTACTCGAGGTTGACCTGGTGGCAGATGCCCATGCCGGGAGGCACGAGCGAGAAGTTGTTGAAGGCCTGCTGCGCCCAGCGCAGCAGCGCATAGCGCTCGCGGTTGCGCTCGATCTCCTTCTCGATGTTCCGCGCGTAAGAGTCGCGGAATCCGAAGGAGTCGACCTGCACGGAGTGGTCGATGATCAGGTCGACGGGGACCAGCGGGTCGACCCTGCCCGCATCCTTGCCCGCGCGCTGCATGGCCGAGCGCATGGCGGCGAGGTCGACGACGGCGGGGACGCCGGTGAAGTCCTGCATGAGGACCCGGGCCGGCAGGAAGGGCAGCTCGGAGTCGGGCGGGGGCGGCTTGGGCCACGCGGCGAGCGCGGCGACGTTCTTCTCGTCGGTCCGGCCCGCGGCGCTCATGCGCAGGAGGCCTTCGAGAAGGACTCTGACCGTCATCGGCAGATGCGGGGTAGCGATGCCGGCCAGCGGATAAAGCTCGAGATCGGTCCCGAAAAGCTTGACGCTGCGCGCGGCCATGTCTGAAATCGTACTAGCGTGCTTTGACTGACCTGCGAGCCCTGGCCATCGCCTCCGCGATGCGGCTCGGGCCCGACGCCTTCTCGATCTCCTCCAGCGGCTGCGGCAGAGCCAATCGCCAGTTCGGCCACTCGCTCGTCGTCCCCGGCACGTTGGGACGCTCCTCCACGCCGAGCGCATCTTCCATCGATGCGAGCGCGATCCGCGAGCGCGCGGTGGCGAGCTTGGCGTAGGCGGCGACCGCCACGTCGATAGGGTCGGTGCCATCCGGCAGGCCCGTGATGTCGACCAGCCGCCGGCGCAGATGGTGGTGGCGCTGATCGGGCTCCTTCAGAGTCCAGATGCCAGGCACCGTCGGCAGGTCGTGGGTGCCGATTGCCGCGACCGAGTCGCGCGGCCAGCGTTCCGGAGGCAGCTCCTCGAACCACATGAGCTTGTACCCCAGTGCGCGGCGGCGGCGCATGGCGGCGCGCACCGAAGGCTCGACGAGCCCGAGGTCCTCACCGATCACGAAGGCGTCCGAGCGCTTGCTCTCCGCGCCGAGGATGTCGAGCATCGAGCGCGACTGGTAGTGAACGTAGGCGCCGCCGGCGGCGGTGGCGCCGTCCGGGATCCAGAAAAGGCGGAACAGCGACATGACGTGGTCGAGCCGGAGCCCTCCCGCATGCGCGGCGGCGCCGCGCAGCGCCTCGACGAGCGGCTCGAAGTTCGCCGCGGCCAGCTTCCAGGGGTCGAACGCGGGCATGCCCCAGTCCTGCCCGTCGGGAAAGAAGGAGTCGGGCGGGGCGCCCACGCGCATGCCCGGCGCAAGCAGGTCCTGCCAGCGCCACGCGTCGAAACCATCCGCGGCGAACCCGACCGGCACGTCGGCGATGAGACGGATCTCCGCGGCGGCTCTGGCCAGCTGCTGGTGCAGGTGGAACTGCGTCCAGGCATGAAAGTCGACCCGGCTGGCGAGCCGCCGGCGCTCCTGCTCGACCTCGTCCGAGCGCGGATGCCTGAGGCCGGCGGGCCAGCCGCGCCAGGCGGGACCGTGCACCTCTTCGATCGCGTTGAACGTCGCGAAGTCGCGCAGCGCGCGTCCGCGCGATTTGACCCAGGTCGAGAAGCCCTTCGGGTGCGGATTGGCGCGAAAGATGTGCTCGAGGGCTTGCAGCTTCAGATGAAAGACCGCGTCGTGGTCGATGTGGCGGTGCTGGTTCAAGGCTTGCGCGGCGTCGCGCAGCGGCGCGAGCACGGAGGCGCTGCGCTCCGCGCCGGGTATCTCCTCGACGCGCAGGTACAGCATGTTGCGGAACCGGCGCGACGACGAGTAGTAAGGACATGGCTCCTGGTGCGGCGTGGGCGCCTGCGCGCCGAGAGGGCTGATGAGGAGCACCGACGCGCCGGACTGGCTTGCCCAGCGACCAAGGCGCCTGAGGTCGGCGAGGTCACCGATACCCCAGCTGTCACGCGACCGGACGGCGTACACCTGAGCGGCCCACCCCCAAGCCCGTGCCGGTGGGGCAGCGCACGCGACCTCCGCACCTTGAGGGCTGGGCGGGGGTTTAGGCCTTCTCGTTCTCCCGCCGGCCATTGCGGCGACGACCGCATCGATCGTCGACTCCGGCGGCTGCACCACATCGCCGCGATAGCCGACGTACTTGCGCTTCACGCCCCACGCGGCGGCGCGATCCCTCATCCACGCCAACTTACTTCAAAGGGGGCCCCCACGAAATCTCGGCGAAGCCTCCGATTTCGTGGGGATGGAGCGGACTAAGCTTCCGGGCGTGGCGGTGCGTTCGGCACTCGGAGGCGAGGTCAGGCGGGTCGAGGATCGCCGCCTCATCACCGGCGCCGGGCGCTACACCGATGACGTTCAGCCCGAACGCTGCCTGCACGCCGTGTTCGTGCGCTCGAGCATGGCCCACGCTCGCATCACGGCCGTCGACCGCACCTCGACGCGTGGGCTTCCGGGCGTCGTGGGCGTGTACTTCGCGGCGGACCTCACGTTCGAGTCGGAGACCGCGCGGCCGCGCCTGTGCGCCGGCGAGGTCAACTTCGTCGGGGACGTTATCGCCGTCGCAGTGGCCGAGACTCGTGGTGCAGCCGTGGACGCGGCAGCCGCGGTCGTGGTCGATTACGAGCCGATGAGCGTGCTCGTGGACAGCACGACGGCGCTGCAGCCCGGCGCGACCCTCGTCCACGCCGACAAGGGCGACAACATCGCCTTCGAGTTCGAGCTTGGCGACGACGGCGCCCTGGAAGGCGCCGACGTGGTGGTGCGATCGCGGTTCGTGAACCAGCGCCTGGCGGCGGTTCCGATCGAATGCAATGCAGTCGTGGCCGAACCAGACGGCGAGGGCGGCCTGCGCATGTGGACGTCCACGCAGGTCCCATTCGACGTGCGCACATACGTGGCCGAATCGCTCGGGCTTCCCGAGACGGCTGTGCGCGTCATCGCCGGCGATGTTGGTGGGGCGTTCGGCGCGAAGCTCATGACCTATCCCGAGCAGAGCGTGGTTGCTGCGCTGGCCAGGAAGCTCGACCGGCCGGTGCGCTGGTTTGAGTACCGCACCGAGAACATGGTGGCCATGACGCACGGGCGGGGGCACGTGCAGAACGTCGCCCTCGGCGCCACCCGCGACGGCTCGCTGGTCGGCCTCGAGGCGGATGTCATAGCGGACGCGGGGGCGTACGCGGGACTGGCGCCCCCGCTGATCGTTTTCACCGCGATGCTCGCCACGAGCGTCTACGAGATCCCCAAGCTTCGCTACCGCGCGACCAGCGTCTTCACCAACACGGCGGTGATGTCGGCTTACCGCGGGGCGGGGCGCCCCGAGGCGATCGCATTGATCGAGCGCGCGATGGACATGCTTGCGGCCGAGCTGCAAATGGACCCGGCGGAGCTGCGCAGGCGCAACCTCATCCGCGGCGAGTTCCCGCACTCCACGATGACCGGCATCACGTACGACTCGGGCGACTACGGTCGCGCGCTCGACCTCGCGCTCGAGGCCGCGGGCTACGAGTCGCTGAGGCGCGAGCAGAGTGAGCGCCGCGAGCGGCGCGATCGGGTCCAGCTGGGGATCGGCATAGCCGCTTACGTGGAGATGACCGCAGTGCGGCTGACGTCGGAGTTCGGCGCCGCCCGGGCCGAAGGGGACGGGTCGTTCGTGGTCACGGTGGGCACGACGTCGAGTGGGCAGGGTCACGAGACGGCGTTCGCCCAGCTGGCGTCGAAAGCGCTCGGAGTGCCGATGGAGAGCGTGCGGGTGGTGCAGTCGGACACCGGCCTCGTGAAATGCGGAGCAGGCACTTCGGGCTCGCGCTCGCTGCAGATTGGCGGCAGCGCAGTCCGCAAGGCCTGCGTCGAGCTCGTCGAGAAGGCGCGCTCCGAGGCGGCCCGCCGGCTCGAGGCGGGGACCGAGGACATCGTCCGATTCGAGGACGGGCGCTTCGGAGTGCGCGGCGTGCCGGCGACCGCGCTGAGCTGGGCCGAGCTCGCATCGGAAGCCGCGCTCGTCGTGGAGACGGAGTTCGAGCAGGACGATCAGACCTTTCCGTTCGGGTGCCACATCGCGGTGGCGGAGGTCGACGTGGAGACCGGCGAGGCACGGCTCGTGCGCCACGTCGCCGTCGACGACTGTGGGACGGTGCTCAACCACCTGCTCGTGCAGGGCCAGCTCCACGGCGGCGTCGCGCAGGGCGTGGCTCAGGCGCTTTACGAGGAGTTCGTCTATGACGCCGAGGGCAATCCGCTCACGACGAGCCTGATCGACTAC
>Ga0073928_10003679_pt1 | contig 23814 bp, 15 predicted proteins | sample PaiPotPPA55metaG_FD_76969 | JGI IMG/M metagenome (GOLD analysis project Ga0073928, IMG submission 76969) | Iron sulfur acid spring bacterial and archeal communities from Banff, Canada, to study Microbial Dark Matter (Phase II) - Paint Pots PPA... ...
CGTGTCCTGGCTGTGCAGACCGAGCTTCTTGAGCTTGCGCCCGCGCTTGAAGCCGGGCATGCCCTCCTCGACCACGAACAGGCCTACCGCATGCGGCGAGTCCGGGTTGGTGCGAGCCGCCACCACGCACAGGTTCGAGATCAGGCCGTTGGAGATGTAGGTCTTCGAACCGTTGAGCAGCCAATGGTCGCCCTTGTCCTGGGCGCGCGTCTTCATGCCGGCCAGGTCCGAGCCGGTGCCCGGCTCGGTCATCGCGATCGACAGGATCGTGTCGCCCGAGACGCAACCGGGCAGCCAACGTGCCTTCTGCTCGTCGGTGGCCAGGTTGTTCAGGTACGGACCGACGACGCGGTTGTGCAGGGCCAAGAAGAACCCTGAATCGATGTGCAACAGTTCCTCGATGAGAATCTGATCGTAGCGGTAGTCTTCCATGCCGGCGCCGCCGTAGGCCTCGCCGGCCCACATGCAGAGATACCCCTGTTCGCCCGCCTTCTTCCAGGCCGACTTGGGCACCATGCCCTCGGCGCGCCACTGCTCGCTGTAGGGTGCGAGCTCAGCAGCGGCCCACTTGCGGACCGACTCGCGGAACGCGACGTGTTCATGGTTGAAGATGCGACGGTTGATCAAGGTTCAGGCCTCCATCGACTTCGATCGACGCAGCGTTTCCAGCGCGCTCTCTTTAATGACGAAGCGCTCGCCGTAGTGCTGCGCCAGCTCCGCCGCACGGGCGGCGAAATGCGCGATGCCGATGCCGCGGATGAATTGCAGCGCGCCGCCGGTGTGGGCTGGGAAGCCGATCGCGAAGATCGAGCCTAAGTTGGCTTCGGTCTCGGAGCGCAGCACACCCTCGTCCAGGCAGCGCAACGTCTCGATGGCCTGGCGGTACAGCAGCCGGTCCTCGGCGTCGGTCATCGCCACTTGCGCATCGCGCAGCTTGAAGCGCGACAAGCCGCTCCACAGCTTCTTGCCGCCGTCGGCCGCGTACTCGTAGAAGCCACCGCCGTAGTGGCGGCCGCCGCGCTTGAGCTCGCACATCGCCGTGCTGATCGCAATCGTGGCCGTGTTGTGCGCGCCGATGCCGTTCTTCACGCCCAGCCGTTCGTCGAGCTTCCTGTGGGTGAGAATGGCCTTGCGCGACAGCTCCATCGACACCTCGTCGTGCACTGCCAGCGGACCCACCGGCATGCCCACCCTCCAGGCCGCACGCTCGATGGCCACCGGGTTCATGCCGTCCTCCAACAATTGCAGCCCTTCGTCCATGAAGGTACCGAAGACGCGCGAGGTGAAGAAACCGCGGGAATCGTTCACGACGATCGGCATGTAGCCGATCTGCTGCACGTAGTCGTAGGCTTTGCGCAGCGTTTTCTCGCCGGTCTTCCTCCCCAGGATGATCTCGACGATCTTCATCTTGTCGACCGGCGAGAAGAAGTGCAGTCCGATGAACCGCGTGGGGTCCGGGCAGCTCTCCGCCAGGATCGAGATCGGCAGCGTCGAGGTGTTCGAGCCGTAGATGCCGTCCGACCTAAGCATCTTGAAACTGGCCGGGATGACCTGCTCTTTCAGGTCGATGTCTTCGAACACGGCCTCGATGATGAGGTCGCAGTCCCGGTAGGTCTCATCGGTGGTCGCAGGCGTGATCTGCCTAAGCAGCGCGGCCTTCTCCTCCTGGGTCATGCTGCCGCGCTTGATGGCCTTATCGGCCAGTTGCACGGAGTAGGACTTGCCCTTCTCGGCCTTCTCCAGCGTGGTGTCCTTCAGCACCGTGGGCAGGCGCTTGCTGGCATGCGCCCAGGCAATGCCAGAGCCCATCATGCCCGCGCCGAGCACGGCCGACTTCCTGGCCTGCCAACGCTCGCCCGCCGGCCGCACCTTGCCCGCCTTGATAGCTTGCATGCCGAAGAAAAAGGTGGTGATGGCCGCTTTTGCTTCCTTGGTCGCCATCAGCGCGGTCAGTCCGCGGCTTTCCGCCCGCAGCGCGGCGTCGAAGCCCATGCGCATCGAATTGACCGCGATGTCCAGGATCTTCTCGGGGGCGGGCATCAGCCCGCGGGTCTTGTTCACCAACATCATCGGCGCGAGCGTGGCAATCTGGCGGATGTTGGGCGCCACCGCGCCGCCTCCGGGGTACTTGAAGCCCTTTTGGTCCCACGGTTGCGTGTGCGCTCCCGGGTTGGCCTTGATCCAGGCCTTGGCGGCCGGCACGAGGTCAGCCAGGGTGGGCACGATTTCGTCCACCAGGCCCTGCTTCAGGGCTTCGGCCGGGCGCAGCTGCTTGCCTTCCAGCAGCAGCGGCAGCGCCTTCTCGAGGCCGATCAGCGCTGTCAAGCGCACGACACCGCCGGCACCAGGCAGCAGCCCGAGCGTGCCTTCGGGCAGGCCGACCACGGCATGCGGCGCATCGACCACGATTCGGCGGTTGCAGGCCAGGCAGAGCTCGAAGCCGCCGCCCAGCGCAGCGCCGTTGATGGCGGCGACGACCGGCACCTGCAGTTTTTCCAGTTCGCGGTAGGGTGCCTTGTTGCGCTCGACCATCGCGAAGGTCGCCTCATCTGCCCGCTCGACCTTGAGCAGATCATTCAGATCGCCGCCGGCGAAGAAGGTCTTCTTTGCCGAGGCAAAGACCACGCCCTTGAGGTCCTGCTCGGCGCGCAGCTTTTCGATCGCACCGCTCATGGCCGGCAGGTAGGCGGCGCTCATCGTGTTGGCGCCCTGCCCCTGCATGTCCATCGTGATCGTGACGATGCCGTCAGCGTCCTTCTCGTACTTGAAATCGCTCATGACCATGACTATTCCTCGTTCAGACCCGTTCGATGATCGAGGCGATGCCCATGCCGCCGCCAACGCACATGCAGATCAGTGCGCGCTTGAGCTTGCGTCGCTCCAGTTCGTCGAGCATCGTCGAGACCAGCGCTCCGCCGGTGGCGCCCAGCGGGTGGCCCATCGCGATGGCACCGCCGACGACGTTGAGCTTCTCCTCAGGCACGCCGAGGTCGCGCTGCAGACGCAGGGCCACCGACGCGAAGGCCTCGTTGATTTCGACGAGGTCGATGTCGTCGATCGTCAGCCCGGCCTTGGCGAGCGCCTTGCGCGCGGCCGGCGCGGGGCCGATCAGCATGATGGTGGGATCGGTGGCGACCAGGGCGATCGAGATCACGCGGCCGCGCGGGGTGAGGCCCAGTTCCGTGGCCATAGGCTCCGAACCGACCATCACCAGCGAGGCGCCGTCGACGATGCCGCTGGAGTTGCCCGGCGTATGAACGTGATTGATCGATTCGACCTCGGTGTACTTGGCCAGGGCGATGGCATCGAAGCCCATCTTCCCCATCGATTCGAAGCTGGGTTTGAGTTTGGCCAAGGCGGTCATGTCGGTGTCGGGCTTGATGAAGTCGTCGCGCTGGAGCACGACGATGCCGTTCTCGTCCTTCACCGGCACTACGGAACGATCGAACCAGCCGCTGTCGCGCGCCTTTGCGGCGAGCTTCTGGCTGCGCACGGCAAAGTGGTCGACGTCTTCGCGGGTCCAGCCCTCGAGGGTGGCGATCAAGTCGGCACCGATGCCTTGCGGCACGAAGCCGGACTTGATCGCGCTCTCGGGATCTTCGCTGAAGGGGCCGCCGTCGGAGCCCATCGGCACGCGGCTCATGCTCTCGTAGCCGCCCGCGCAGACGAGATCCTCCCAGCCCGAAGCTACTTTGGCGGCGGCGGTGTTGAAGGCGTCCAAGCCCGAAGCGCAGAAGCGGTTCAGCTGCGCGCCGGGCACACCCTCGTTCCACCCCGCCTTCTGCAGCGCGACCTTGGGCAGCACCGCACCTTGCTCCATGACCGCGCCCACGCAGCCCATCATCACGTCGTCGACGCGCGAAGTATCCAGATCGTGCCGTCTCTGCATCTCGACGAGCAGGCCCGTCACCAGGTTCACGGGCTTGATCTCATGCAAACTGCCGTCCGCCTTGCCCTTGGAGCGTGGTGTGCGGATGGCGTCGAAAATGTAAACGGGTCGAGTCATGGATTTCTCCTGAAGTTGAAGCACGGCACGCTGTCGAGCAATCTGTATGGAGGCCCTCGCGTGCGCCTCACCCAAACAGACTATTCGGCGTCAGACGCCTATTTCAGGGCGTTCTAGGGCAGTAATTGTCCCTGCTGGTTGAAAGGATTGACCTCGGCGAAGGCTACCCCGGCAACCGGATCTCCATCGAGTACTCCCAAGACGACCGCGTCGCCTTCATAGTACGACTGATAGCCGGGCGCTCCGACGAATTCCTGGGCTAGAACACGCGACTTCACGATGAACTCTCCATCCGGTACCGTCACGAGCCAGGATGTTCCGTACACAAAGCCTGTCGCCGGACTCGTGTAGGTCGTAAGTGCCTTCTGGCTCACCTGGTTCGCAGGTATTGCAGTCGTGACGCCGTTCTTGACCTGGGTCGCCACGACTTGCACGATGGCGCCCGTAAAATCCTGGATAAAGTACAACATGTATTGGACGGAGGATTTGAAGGGGGTGCCGGGGAAGGAATCGCTGGCCAACTGGATTCCAAACCATGTCCAACCGATCTGGTTGGCCAAGTTGTAATTTCCCCACTGACGGTCCTGCCACGAAATTCCGGTCACGGTAATGGGCACGCCATGATCGACGATCGTACCCTGCGTGGCGAGCGCCGTGTAAGAGTAGTAGGCGGACGTGCCCCACGGGCCGTAGGGAATTTGGCCGTTGACTCCATGCAGAGCGGCAGGAATTGCCGACTGCATGGTCAGGGTGAACGCGTAGTTTTGATCCGACAAGGCTGCATTGATCGAATATTTGCCGGAACTGCCTTGAATATTCCAGGCATTGGAGCTCAAGTTGAAGCCGTTAGTTTCTGAAGGAACCGGCGCGAACGTGGTTTGTGAATCCTTATCGTAAATCCCGCGAGTATCATCCGTGATAGCCACATTGGTAACATATAGCGCTGGCTGTGTCGGGTCCTGCACAACTTGGAACATGGTCATCTGATAGCCGTAGGTATGCTTCTTGCCCGCGGGATCGACCCCTTGCAGATGGCCGACAAAATACCACCACTCCACGAGATCCGTGTGCGGCGCCTCGTCGTGAGGAAGCGAGACGGTTTGTGCACTGGCTGGGAGGGCCAGTACGGCAGCAAAAAAAGATGCAGCCAACAATTGAGCGAACACACCTCGTCGCAAAGTACGTGCGACGTGATGAGTACGTCGGTCATTCTTATTTTTTGATCTTTCGGTGAAGCAGTTGGCAATCATATGTGTCCTCTGGTAATTGTTTCGGATAACGATGACAGCAGTTGCTATGCAGCGACGGCCCGACGATCAGCTGATCCGGTGTGCTATGAGCAATGGCCCGCATGGACTACGTTCGGCGAGCGTGGACTCTGTTCGATGTCGGGCCGACACGACTCACCCGAACGGACTATTTTCTCAGCGGTCAAAAACCCTCGGCCCTAGCCCGAAAGGATGATGTTCCTCGAGCAGGAGGGGGCGACACTCGCGATATGGCTATTCCTCATGGGACATAACCTCTGTGCCTAGCGTCGCGCCCCCGGATTTCGACCTGACCGCGCTCGACACCTACCTCCGTCGAGTCATACCGGGGCTCGACGGCGAGCCGGCGCTCGAGAGGATCTCCGGCGGGCAGTCGAACCCGACCTACTTCTTGAGCTACCCGACGCACTGCACCGTGCTCCGGATGCCGCCGAAGGGTCCCCTCTTGCCGTCGGCGCACGCGGTGGACCGTGAACACCGCATCATGCATGCGCTGAGAGACACCAGCGTGCCGGTGCCGCAAATGTTGGCGCTGTGCACCGACCCGGACGTGATCGGCCGCCCGTTCTACGTGATGGCACGGGTCGAGGGCCGGGTGTTCAACGACTGCTCGCTGCCGGGCGTCGCGCCAGCCGAACGACGCGCCATGTACTTTGCGATGGCCGAGATCCTGGCCCGACTGCATCACGTCGACTGGCACGCGGCTGGCCTCACCGACTTCGGCCGCGTCGGCGGCTACTACTCGCGACAGATCGCGCGCTGGTCGAAGCAGTGGACGCTGTCGAAGACCCGCGAGATCCCCGACATCGACCGTCTGATCGTCTGGCTGGGCGAACATGCGCCGGACGAGTCGGCCACCACGATCAGCCACGGCGACTTTCGTATCGGCAACCTGATGTTCCACCCGACCGAACCGCGAGTGGTCGCGGTGCTCGACTGGGAGCTCAGCACACTGGGTCATCCACTGGCCGACCTGTCCTACAGTGCCCTCGGTTGGCGACTGCGCGCCGACGAGCACATGGGTATGTGCGACCTCGACCTGGCCGCACTCGGCATCCCGCCCGAAGCTGAGTACCTCGCGCACTACCAGGCGCACGCGCCTGCATTCGGCGCGCTGCTTCCGTTCCACACCGCCATGTCGCTGTTCCGGCTGGCGGTGATCTTCGAGGGCATTGCCGCACGCGCGAAGAGCGGATCGGCGAGCGCCGCCAATGCCGCGGACTTGGGGAGGCTGAGCGCGGCCTTCGCGCGCCATGCGGTCGAGATGATCTACGGCGCCTGTTGAACAATCGCCTTTTGAAGAGAGGGGAATCAAAAACATGGACTTCGCTTACAGCGACACGGTGCGCGAGCTGCAGGAATGCACTCGAAATTTCATGCAGCGCCATGTGCTGCCGGTCAACAACGACTACCTGCGAATCGCCGAGAGCGGGCGCTACCCGCTCGCGCTGATCGATGATCTCAAAGCCAAGGCCAAGGCCAAGGGGCTGTGGAACCTGTTCCTGCCCGGCCTGCGGCCCGGGGAGCCGGGCACCCGGCTGAGCAACGTCGAATATGCGCCGCTGGCCGAGATCATCGGGCGCCTCCCATGGGCCTCCGAGGTGTTCAACTGCAGTGCCCCCGACACCGGCAACATGGAGCTGCTGCACATGTTCGCCACACCCGAACAAGCGGAGCGCTGGCTCACCCCGCTGCTGCACGGCGAGATCCGCTCCTGCTTCGCGATGACGGAGCCCGATGTGGCCTCGGCCGACGCGACCAACATCCGCACCAGCATCCGCCGCGTCGGCGACGAGTATGTGATCAACGGCCGCAAGTGGTTTATCACCGGGGCGCTGCACCCGAACTGCAAATTGTGCATCGTGTTGGGAGTCACCGACGAATCCGCCGACCCGCACAACCGTCATTCGATGGTCTTGGTGCCGATGGACACCCCCGGCCTGCGCATCGTGCGCAACGTCGCGATCATGCACCACCACGCGCCCGAGGGTCACTGCGAAGTGATGTTCACGGATGTGCGCGTGCCGGTGTCGAACCTGCTCGGACAGGAAGCCAAGGGCTTCGCACTGGCGCAGGCCCGTCTCGGTCCCGGGCGCGTACACCATTGCATGCGCACGATCGGCCAGTGCGAGCTGGCGCTCGAGCTGATGTGCGAGCGCGCGTTGACGCGCAAGGCATTCGGCAAGCACTTAAGCGACTTCGCCAACGTGCAGGACTGGATCGGCCACTCGCGCGTCGAAATCGACCAGGCCCGGCTGCTGACGCTGCGCGCCGCGTGGTGGATGGACCGGCAGGGCAACCAGGCCGCGCGGGTCGACGTGTCGGCCATCAAGCTGGTGGCAGCCAATCTGCAGACGCGTGTGCTCGATCGGGCGATCCAGGTATTCGGTGCGATGGGCCTGACGCCCGACACGCCGCTGTCGCTCCTGTGGACCTGGGGCCGCGCGCTGCATTTCGTCGACGGCCCTGACGAAGTGCATCTCTGGGTCATCGCACGCGACGAGCTTCGCCGTGGTAAGGCCAATCTCGGCGCGACCGCCGCGTACTATCGGGATTCGGGCAACGCCTGACGGTCCGCGCGTCGCCGCCTGATTCCGGCGGCAGGGATGGTCTGCACAACGTGCGACAAGGTTCAGCCAACGCGACGGTCGCGCCCGGCCCAGTAGGGCTCACGCAATTTGGCCTTCTGCAGCTTGCCCGCGGCCGACACGGGCAGCGCCTCACGGAATTCGACGCTGCGCGGACACTTGTAGCCCCCGATGTGCTGCTTGCAATGCAAGATGACGGCCTCGGCATCGAGGACCGCACCGTCCCGCAGCACGATCACGGCGTGCACGCGTTCACCCCAGCGCTCGTCGGGTACGCCGATGACCGCGCACATCTGCACCTCGGGCAACTGCGCGATCACGTTCTCGACTTCTGCCGAGTAGATGTTCTCGCCGCCGCTGACGATCATGTCCTTGATACGGTCGACCACATAGAGATAACCGCCGGCGTCCATGCGACCCGCATCGCCGGTATGCATCCATCCGCCTTCGAGCGCCGCCGCCGACTCGGCGGGCTTGTTCCAGTATCCCGCCATGACCGTCGGCCCGCGCACGGTGATCTCGCCCACTTGGCCCGCCGGGCATTCGCGGCCTTCCGGGTCGATGATCCGGACCTCCACCGAAGGCAGCGGCCTACCGGCAGAACGCAGCAGCCGCTCCCGATTCGGGCCGGGCCGGTGCTCGATCGTGCCCAGCACGGAGACCGTGGGAGAGAGCTCGGTCATGCCATACGCCTGGGCGAATTGCGCATTCGGCAATGCCTGCATCGCCTTGGTCAGTAATGAATCGTCGATGGGCGCCGCGCCGTACAGCATCAGCTTCAGCGTACTCAGATCGAAATCCGGGAATCGAGGATGTTCGATCAGGCGCTGGATCATGATGGGCACCAGGAACACCTCATTGGCATGGTGCTCCTGGATGGCCGACAGGATCTGCACCTCGTCGAACATGGGCAACAAGACCTGGGGCTTCAAGCGCATCATCGTCTGCATCGCCAGCCCACAACCGGCCACATGAAACATCGGCGTGACCACGAGGCTCACGTCAACCTCTTGGCGCGCCCCCGAGCCGATGCCCACCTGCGCGTCGATGTAGAGATTGGCATGGCTGAGCATCACCCCTTTGGGCAGCCCCGTCGTGCCGCCGGTGTACATCACGGCCGCCAGATCATCACCGTGCCGGCCTGCGTCGGAAACCGGCGTGGCATCGCGGAGCAGCGCCTCCAGCCCAAGCATGCCTTCTGGCACCGGTCCCTTGCCGCAGTAGATGAGAGTCTTCAGCGCGGCCGAATGTTCGCGCAATGCGGGCACCAGGCGGAGAAAGGCGTCGTCCACCAACAGGATGTGGGTGTCGCAGTCGTCGAGCGAGTAGGCTACTTCCTTTGCATTCCAGCGGAAGTTGCAGGGATTGATGGCACCGCCGGCCCACCACACGCCGTAGAAGTATTCCAGGTACCGGATCGAGTTCAGGGCCAGGATGCCGATGCGGTCGCCGGACTCGAGACCCAGTCTCTGCAAGGCGCCGGCGAACCGCGCAACGCGCTCCGCAAGCTCGGCGCGGGTCATGCGATATTCACCGCAGATCGCGGCGGTAGCGTTCGGCTGTTCGCGCAGCCCCTTGTGCACAGCCAGGGTCATGTACATGGATCGATCCTCCGTAACCGCTTCACCTTTTGCATCGCTGTCGTATTGATCTCTTCAGGCGAGCCACGAGCTTCCATCAACCAAGGCGCGGCCGAATAACCCGTTCGGGTGACTGTGCAGCGGGCCGCCTTCGCTAAAGTGACCTCGGGCACTGAAGACTACTCGCGTAGCGCGAGGGGCCGACACCGTGCTCGAAGCAACACTCTGCGAGAACGTCTCGATGAACAAAGATTGTACCCGCTACCAGGTCGAGGCCGGTGTGGCCACTATCACGATGCAAAGACCTGAAGCGATGAACGCCTTCAACGCCGCGCTTCGCAACGAGTTGCTGGCGCAATTCCGGCGTGCCGAAGAGGACGGGGACGTGCGCGTGGTCGTGCTCACCGGCGGCGCCAAAGCCTTCAGCGTGGGAGCCGATCTCAAGGAGCCTTACAACCCTCCACACGCGACGGTGGAGGCGCTGATCATCGAGGCATACAAGCCCTTGCTGGACGCCATCGCAGGCTCGAGCAAACCCTATGTGGCCGCCGTCCAGGGGCCGGCAGCCGGCATCGGCATGTCGTTCGCGCTGAACTGCGACCTGATGCTGATGGCGGAAGAAGCTTATCTGTATGCGGCCTTCGCGCCGATCGGGCTTGTGCCCGACGGTGGCGCCACATGGCACCTCGTGCGTGCGATGGGCTACAAGCGGGCCTATCAGGCCATCATCGAAGGCCGCAAGATTCCAGCTGCGGAGTGCCTAGCTCTGGGCCTCGCCAACCAGGTCATCAAGTCCGAAGGCTTCTCAGCTACTGTGCTCGCGTATGCGAAAGGTGTGGCCGAACGAGCGCCGCTGGCGCTGCGCTATTCGAAGCAATTGGCCCGCAGTGCCATGTGCACGACGCTGGACGCATGCATCCGCGACGAAGCCGCGCTGCAGAACATCACTATCGCGAGCCGTGACGCGCATGAAGCGGTACAAGCTTTCTTCCAGAAGCGTATGCCGGTCTTCGAGGGACGCTGAACGCCACCACTCGCGAACCATTCGCCGAAATCCCGGAGGAAGAAACCATGCAACTCGATTCCAGCATCAGCGCCGTCATCACCGGCGGTGCCTCGGGTCTCGGCGCCGCCACCGCGCGGCGCCTCGCCGCCAACGGCGTGAAGGTGGCCCTTTTCGACTTGAACGTCGAGAAGGGCGAGGCCCTCGCGGCCGAGTTGGGCGGTGTGTTCTGCCGCGTGGACGTGACCTCGGACGACCAGGTGGACGCCGCCTTCGCCAAGGCCCGCGCCGCCATCGGGCAGGAGCGCATCCTGGTCAACTGCGCCGGCACTGGCAACGCGATCAAGACCGCCAGCTTCGACAAGATCACCGGTCAACCCAGGCACTTCCCGATCGCCGACTTCGAAAAGATCATCCAGATCAACCTGATCGGCACCTTCCGCTGCATCGCGAAATCGGCCGCCGGCATGCTCGCGCTGGCCCCGCTGGATCAGGGCGAGCGTGGCGTGATCGTCAACACCGCCTCGGTGGCGGCCGAGGACGGCCAAATGGGCCAGGCCGCCTACTCGGCCTCGAAGGCCGGTGTGGTCGGCATGACCCTGCCCGTGGCCCGTGACCTGATGAACGAAGGCATCCGCGTCAACACCATCCTACCGGGCATCTTCGACACGCCACTGCTGGCTGGGGCGCCGGAGAAGGTGCGAGCGGCGTTGGCGGCCTCGATTCCCTTCCCCAAGCGCCTGGGGCATCCGGACGAGTTCGCCCAATTGGCCGAGACGATGATCACCAACGGCTACTTCAATGGCGAGAGCGTGCGCCTGGATGGCGCCATCCGTATGGCGCCGCGCTGACGGGGCGCTCGCGTACGGTTCGCCGTCGAGACGCTGCGGCCGCGGTGGGTTCAGGCGATGATCCCGAGCCGTCTTGCCGCGGAAACCGCCTGCGTTCTGCTGCCAACGGCCAACTTCGCGTTGACGTTGCGCAGGTGAACCTTGACCGTGTTCTCCGATATGAACAGACGCTCGCCGATGCCCTTGTTGCTGCAACCCAGATCGAGCATGCGCAAGACCTCAAGCTCGCGGTTGGACAAGGGCTCGATGAGAACCGACTGGACGCCGGCGTCCGCAGTCGTGTCACCGATGGTGGCAGGACCGGACCAGTTCATGCTCTTCAGCACCTGATCCACGAAGGCAGTCTGCTTGGACGACCGGGGGTCGTCGGTCGCGCCGACCGGACGGGCCTCCGTCATCAGCCTCGCGATGGCCGTGCCCTCATCGACGAACAAGCGCACGTAGCCACCGGCGGCGGCCCACTCGATCAGATCGGTCATACGGCGCAAGGCCGGTCGAGACTGCCCCTCGGCCATCATCGCCTCAGATTGCAGCAACTTGAGGAGTGCGGCCCGCGTCCTGCGTCGCGTAGCCTCGGCCGTTGCGATCTCGGCCTTGAGACCGGGCAACGCCTCGGCCCCGCATCCGGTGCGCACCTGCAGACGGAGCGTCGCCATGGCGAGATCGTCGATGTCGTTGGCATTCGCCGGGAACCGTTTGGCCTGTTCCCACACGCCGGTGAAGGAGGTGGCCTGCCTGAGGTACTCATGCGCTGCGTCGATTGCGCCGTCGATCAGCGCCCACTTGGAGCGCTCCATCCACACCGTTGCGACCAGACGCGGCAACGACGACGAATGGCCGAAGAGTTCCAGGTCGGCCAGGCGCCGGAGCGAGAGCTCGGTCTCGCCCATGGCCCGTGCACACCGCGCCAGCAGTAAATGGTTGACGATCAAGCTGTCGGGCGGTCCCGTCTCCTTCACGAGCGGCAGGCACTCGGTCAGCAGCTGGTTGGCCTCGGTCAGTTGATCGTTGTGGTACAGCGCGGCGGCGAGAGCGACGCCCAGCGCAGCGCGGCCGCCGATCGCTCGATAACGGTTCTGAGTGATGCTGCTCATGGCGCCGCGCAGACGAGCGAGCGCGTCGGGCAGGTGCCCCTGCATCACCTCCAGGTTGGCGTGCACGCACTCGGCAATCGCCATGTTGAAGGCGCTGCCGGAGGCCGCATGCCGGCGTTTGGCCGCCGTCAGGACGACCATCGCCTCGTCGAAGCGCGTTGCATTGATCAGCGCCGATGCCAAGGCGTTGGTCAGCATCGCAACCGGAAGCTCGACCGATTGGTCCGGGTTTCCGCAATAGCGCTGGCAGACCTCCAGGCACTCCTCGGACCTGTCCATCATGGCCAACGCCAGTCCGCGCAGCGCACCCGCCCGGTTGCGAAGGGTCGCACCCTCGGCATCCGTGGTCGACAGCGCGGCGCTGGATTCGACGCTGTCGAGCAGGCGTATGGCTTGTTGCTGTCTGCGCGTCAGCGCCAGTGCACAGGCGTGCACGAGTGCGAGCCTGGGTTCTGCTTCGACAAGCTCGGCAGGCAGACCATCGAACCAGCGGCTGAGCAGACGGAACCGGCCCTCGAGCAGCATGTGCTCCGCATGCACCTCGAGGAGCCCTATGGTGCGCGGGAAATCACCTGACCTCAGTGCGTGGTTGATGGCCGGCACCGGGCGTCCCTCGGCAACGAACCAGGCGCTCGCCGCCAGATGCAGCTCGCGCGTCTTTCCGGGATGGCTGCGCGCCAGCTGATTGCGAAGGAAGTCCGCGAACAGGGCGTGATACCGGTAGCGCCGGCGGTCGTCGTCGATCGGCGCCAGGAACACGTTCGAACGCTCCAACTCGTCGAGCAGGCGTTGGCTGTCGCTTCGCCCGGTCACCGCGTTGCAGAGGTCGGCATTGAGCTCCTCCAAGATGCCGGTGGCCAGCAGGAACTCCCGCGTAGTCGGCGAAAGGCCGGACATCACGGTCTCGAGCAGATAGTCGGCAACCGCCGCATTGCTGCCGGAAAACGCCCAGGCGAACGCGCTGGGATCGGGATGGCGCGCCAGAGTCAGCGCAGCCAGCTGCAGCGCGGCCACCCACCCTTCGGTGCGGTCGTAGAGCTGGTCCAGAGCTCGTTGGGGTAACGATACCCCGCTCTTGCGGGTCAACAGCTCCCGCGCCTCGGTGGCAGAGAATCGCAGGCTCGCGGGGCCGATCTCGACCATGCGGCTCGTCGCGCGCCAGCGCCCGACGTTCAATCTCGAATGTTCGCGCGCGCCCAGCACGGCCTGCCCGTGGGCGGGCAGGCTTTCCAGCGCCTCCTTGAAAAGATCCAACACGACCGGGTTGCGCAGGAGCTCGAAATCGTCGAAGAAGATCGCGAACGGCTGCTGCGCCGACGCCAGGCGGGCCGGCAGGTCGAACCGCGCGCCGTGCGCCGTAACCCCCGACACTGCAGCGGGCATCTCGTCACCGAAGAGGCCGCTTGTGTCGAGGGCAGCTTGCACCTTGAAGAGGAATCGCTCGACGTCGTTGTCGGCATCGTCCAGCAGGATCCAGACGGTGACGACCCCATTCGACTTCTGCTTATCGAAGTACCTGGCCATGACCGTCGTCTTGCCGAAGCCGGCCGGAGCGCAGAACAGCACGAGACTGACATTCCGTGCGGCATGGAGCTGCGTATCGATCTCGGCGCGTTCAACCAGTTCCACCGGAGGAGCTGGCGGGGCCAATCTAGGCACGAGGATGGTGGCCGGTCGGCCGGATTCAGATATATCGGACATCGGTAGTGGCGAACAGGTCAGGATTCAAGGCTAGCACGGTCTGGTTCTAAATGGTAGAAAATTGGTTACGCCTCCGGGTTTGCGCGGGAGAGTCTTGATCGACTTAACTCTTTTTCCTTAAAATCGTGTCAATCCAGAGTAGTTAGGATCGGCGGATGCTCATCTGAATTACCCCAGAAACTAGCGCTTGAATGATATATTTGGTGCGATTGGTTGACCAATGGTCGCAAAATGATGTAGACAATAACTTCCGGGGGCGTTTTCCCACTTGACGGGCGTGGAACTAGACCTATGGCAGAGACTCATGACACGGATGTACTGATCGCGGGCGCTGGACCCGCGGGTCTCGTCCTAGGCATAGAGCTCGCACGCAGGGGCATCGCTTTCCGGCTGATCGAGCAGCGGACCGAACCGCTGCAAGCGTCTCGCGGAAAGGGATCTCAGCCGCGGACGCTGGAGATATACGAAGATATTGGCGCTTTGCCAGGATATCTTGAGGTCAGCGGCCCGTATCCACCTTTACGCATGCTAAAAGGAGACACGGTCATCGGGGAGCGACCCTTCAACGTCCAGATCGACCCAACGCCCGACATCCCCTATCCGAACATGATCATGGCTCCGCAGTGGCGGACAGATGCCGTGCTGCGGGCGACGTTGCACGCGCATGGCGGCGAAGTGGAGGATGGAGTTGAACTTCGACGCTTTGAACAGGATGTAGGCGGCGTAACTGCGACGCTCCTGGCAGGTGGGCAATCGTCCAACGTCACAGCGAAATATCTGGTTGGGGCCGACGGCGGACGCAGCGTCGTACGCACCGCGCTTGGAATCAACTTCCCCGGTGAGGCGATGGCCGCTCGCCGCATCATATTCGGCGATATCTGCGTTGAAACCCTAGCGCGGGACAAATGGTGGATTTGGCAAACCGAGCATGGCCCCGTCGGCCTTTGTCCTTTGCCTCACGTCGATGCGTTTCAGCTCATGATTCCGCTCGCCGACAACGAGGAGCCAGAGATTTCCGAGGCATCGGTAATCGCTCTTTTTCAGAGCCGGACAGGAAGGACGGATCTGCGAATTCACGACGCGACCTGGTTGTCGCTCTTCACCCCAAGTCTGCGGCTCGCCGACGCTTACCGAAAGGATAGAGTGTTCATCGCAGGCGATGCTGCCCACGTGCACCCGCCGACCGGTGCCCAGGGACTCAATACCAGCATCCAAGACGTCTACAATTTAGGATGGAAGCTCGCGCGCGTGCTTCGTGGCGAGGCGACCGATAAGTTGCTGGCAACCTATGAGGCTGAGCGGCGACCCGTGGCCGCCCAAATGCTCGACATCGCCGGAGGATTGACCCGTGGGGCCGAGACGGTCCAGCCGCGCGGACGGCAAACACAACAGCTTGACATCAATTATCGCGGGTCGACGCTCTCTGTCGACCGCGGCCGCTCGGGTCGGACTCTCGTCGCCGGAGATCGGGCGCCGGATGCGATCTACAAGGCCGGCGATGGGACTCAGCGCCGCGTGTTCGAGGATCTACGTGGCCCGCAATTCACGCTCTTGCTCTTCGGCGGGATCGAGATCGATCCACCGGCCGATGTCCGCGACCTGAAGGTAGTAAGACTATCGGCCGAGGGTCAACCTGCGGCGACCTACGGCGTCACCGGTCCAACGGCGGTGTTGATCAGGCCGGACAATTATATCGGCTTGTTCGATGAATCGCCCGATGGGGGGTCGGTCGCGAACTACTTCGCCGGCAAAATCCGTGCATGACAGATTCCGGTTCGGACAGTCCGCTCGGCCCAGTTTTGATATGAAGGCAACCAATAATGGCCGCGCTACCCGCTGATCCCAATCACCTCAAGGTCATCATTGTCGGCGCCGGACCTACGGGTCTTACGCTTGCCTGCGACCTTGCCCGCCGCGGGGTGCCCCTTCAAATCGTCGACAAGGCCACCGAACCATTCACGGGATCACGGGGCAAGGGAGTGCAACCCAGAACGCTGGAAGTATTCGATGATCTGGGCATTGTGGAAGAGCTTTTGTCCGCAGGCTCGCCCTACCCGCGCATGAATGCTCATGTATGGTTTCTCGATCTGAAATGGCATATGCACAAGCAGGTACAGGCCACACCGGATGTTCCCTATCCCGCCGTATGGCTAGTCCCTCAATGGCGGACAGAAAAGATATTGCGTGATCGACTCGAGCGCCTGGGGTGTCGAGTGGAACAGGGAGTCGAGATCGTCGGGCTTGAACAAGACCAGGCAGGCGCACGCGTTCAGTTGCGGCGTGACGGACAGGTCCAGACGGTTGCGGCAAGTTATGTCGTCGCAGCCGACGGAGGGCGCAGCTTTGTTCGCAAAGCTTTGGAAGTAGGATTTGCAGGGTCGTCCACCGAGGAGGGCAGGATGATCGTTGGCGACCTGCACGTGGATGGCCTCTCCAGGGATTACTGGCACGTTTGGCCGGCTGCAAAAGGTGGGGTGATTGGCCTGTGCCCCCTGCCCAACTCCGATCTTTTCCAACTGATGATGCAGTTACGCCCTTCCGAGGACGAGCCCGTGCTTTCGGAGCAGGTCATCCAGACCCGTTGGTTGAGCGCGACCGGATTGAAGAACATTCGCCTACATGATCCAGCATGGCTCTCGTTATTCAGGCCCAGCGTGCGCATGGTGGACAAATACCGTGTGGGGCGTGTGTTCCTGGCGGGCGACGCAGCGCATGTGCATCCCCCCGCGGGCGCCCAGGGATTGAATACCGGCGTCCAGGATGCCTACAACCTGGGCTGGAAGCTGGCGATGGTACTCAAGGGTGCACCTGCGTCTTTGCTCGATACGTACCAGGAGGAACGATTGCCGGTTGCAGCAGCCGTACTCGGCAGGTCGATGAAGCTGTATCAGTCAAGAGGAGTGCCCAAGCGCGGAGACGCGGAGCGTCAGCTCTTGCTCAACTATCGCGGCGGCTCTCTGGCCATGGAGATCGGATGGCCTCAGGGCAAACTCCGGGCCGGCGACCGTGCACCAGACGCCATTTGCGAAAATTCGTCGGGACGGATACGGCTTTTCGACCTGTTTCGCGGGCCGCACTTCACACTGCTGGCATTCGGCGCGCGGGCCGCCGACGCCATTCGTGATCTGGAATGGACTCCGGTCGATATCCTGCGCACATATTCCGTTCGACTATCCGGGATCGCCGAGGAAGACAGGACCATTATCGACGCCAATGGCAATGCACTCGCCGCCTACGGGATTTCGGATAAAGACAACGTCGTTTTTCTGGTTCGTCCGGACGGCTATATCGGCCTGATCGCCAGCCAGAATTGGATGGACGCCGTCAAGGAATACCTACCCAATCGCGAACCGCCCGGCCCATCACCAGTTCCAGATCGTCGCCTTTGAGCCAGGGCAGCTCTTCGGTAAAAAAAGTGATGCATTTCCGCCAGCTGGGTGCCAGGCGCGTGATATCGGTCCCCCAGAATACTCTCCGCGGCCCGAAGGCCTCGAATACACGCCGCAGAACAGAGTGCGTGCTGGCGAATGGATACGCGTCCGTCGCCATGCTGGGCACGCCGGTCGCTTTGACCGCGATGTTGGGGTGCGCAGCGAGGCGCAGCAAGTCATCGAGATGCGCAACGGCTTCGGGGATCTTGAGTACGGGACTCACCCCCAGGTGATCAATGAGCACCCGCATGCGCGGGTAGCGCGCCGCAATTGAGGCGAGCCGTCCGTACAGGCTGACAGGGAGCATGAATCCCACAGGGATCCCCAGCCGATCCGCGCCCTCCCATATCCAATCCAGTCTCTCGCCTGCGAACGATTCCTGTTGCTCCTTTGTCCAAATGACGAACCGCAATCCGAGCATTCCGGGCTGCTTGACGAATTCATCCAAGAACTGCGAATCGGGTTCGCGATGGAGATTGAACCATCCCAAGGTTGCGAACCGATCGGGATGCAGGCGTGCAGCCCCCACGGCATAGGTATTTGCCTCGGGATCCCAGATTGCCGGGCAGTTGATGGCCCGATCCACTCCGGCCGCGTCCATTTCGCGTAGCGCCTCATCGATCAGGAAGGGCTTCTGCCGGTGATGCGGCGGCGCCTTATCATTCGTCCAAAGATGAATTTGGGCATCTACGATCTGCATCAGACATCTCCTCGTCCGATCTATTTGAGGCTCTCAAGGGCCAAGCCGCGAACGCACCCAGTCGGCAATCAATGCGTCGCGATCATCGCGATGGTTATAGATGCAGTGGTCACCATCTGAAAAGACAACCATTTCCTTGTCGTCCGTCGGCGCGGCCGCGAGCAGCATGTCGGACGCAGCCATCGGTATCATCGGATCCTTTCCCCCGTGGACGATGAGCAGCGGATATCCCCTACCCGACGTTGGCGCTATCGGATCGACGCTTCCCCACGCCGTGAGAGCTTCCTCTTCATTATCGGTCCCGCAGGCGGCAACCATCTTGGCGAAAAAAGTCGTCTTTCCCCGCGCCAGCGTGGGTTTGATCACGCCGCCATTGCAGACGCAAGCAGACATCCGCTTATCGATGGATGCCATGGCCATGGCGAAACTGCCGCCGATACTATTACCAATGAAGCCAATCCGGCGGCGCCCGGCTGCACGGCGTTCCAGAAAGTCGATCGCACTCCGGTAGGCATCAGACCAGTGCACGCTCAGAAAATGGTTGTGATGGAAGCGGCTCTCTCCCTGACCCGGCCCGTCAAGCAACAGCGCATCGATGCCTCGGACGGCGAGCGCGTCGCCAAGGCTGTCGAAATCCATTGCCCAGCCCTCGACCCCGCCGATGACGATCGCCGAGCCCACTGCGCCGCCCGGTGCCGGAATAAGCCACCCGGCCAAGGGACGTGAGCCCGTTTCGACCAAGATCCGCTGCCGGTCGGATCGGAGCTTGGCTGCTTCCCCATAAATCGTAGCAGCGCGGGCAAAAATCTGGCGACGTTCCGGCGTGTTGGTCAACATCATCATCTGGCTCATGCGCAGGAGGGCTGATGCGCGGCGAAGGTATAGGATACGAGTCGTTTGCGCCGGACCAGTCGAAGCCGCATTCGCTTGCGTCAGAGCGATTTCAGCCAAAGCGGTCGCGGCTGCTTCCCACTCCTCCCCTTCGAGCACGCGCGCGCGCAATTCGATCGCATCCGCATAGGCGAGGCCGTAGCCCATCAACCGTTCGAACGAGAATTGTCGGAGCGCCGCTTGTGACTCGACGGAAAGGCGCGCGATGCCCTCTTCGCTTTCGGTCCTGCGTCCGAGAAATTGCCGCAACGTCACGCGGGCCGATTGTGTTGAAGACTCAAGGCTGGTAGTTTCCATCAAATCTGCACTCCAAGACTTTGGGGTCAATGGGCAAGGCGCCAACGGACAGCGGCACGATCAGAACGACTGCGGCTTCACCACCACCTTTATCGCGCCATCGATACGTTCGCGTGCATATTGAATCGCCTTCGGTAGGTCGGCCAATCCGAATGTGTGGGTGTGGATCAATTTTGCGTCGAAGCGCTTTGCGGCCATCAACGCCATTGCCCGACCGACCGCGCTCTTCCCTTCCCCGCGAATGCCATAAAGATAAATATTGTTCATGACCGCGTGACCGAGATTGATCCCGACTCGTCCATGCGGAAAAGCCGCAAGGCAAATCTTGCCGCCACGGCTGCACATGAGGATTGCCTGGTTGATGGTTTCCTCGGTCCCAGCGCAATCCATCACATAGTCTACGCCCTTGCCCTCGGTCAGCGAGCGCACCGCTTCAACGGCATCGCATAACTTCGCATTGACGAGATGATCGGCACCAAGGCGTTTGCCGAGGCCAAGACGATTCTCGCGAGTGCCGACGAGAATAACGGGCGCGGCCCCAAGGGCCTTGGCCACCCCTACCGCTAGCAACCCGATCGGCCCGGGCCCTATCACCACGACCTTTTCGCCCGCGAGAAGCCCGCCGAGTTCGATGAAGCCATACATCGACGTACCGGCAGTCACCGCGAGCGCGGCCTCTTCGTCCGGCATGTCATCGGGCACGCGCACAAGCGTATTCACATGATTGACCGCGTACTGCGCGAAGCCACCGTTGGTCGTGAAACCATTGGCGCGGTGGCGTTTGTCATGTTCCCCATAGTTCTGGCCGTAATTGGTGCAAGACGTGTACATGCCGGAACGGCACCGCTTGCACTGGCCACAACCGGAGTGGATCTCCACCGCAACGCGCTCGCCCACCTTATATTCGTCCACCCCCGGACCAAGCGCGGCAACGGTGCCCATGTATTCATGACCAGGAGTGAACCCCTGGTTGAAAGGCAATGTGCCGTTGATAAGTGCCGGCGGCCCATTGGCGATTACATCCAGATCGGTAGCACAAACGGCCACGGCATCAATGCGGACAAGCACTTCGGATCGATCGGGAACCGGGACCTCCTTTTGGTCGAGGCTCAACTCGCCCGGCTTTCCAAGTGTCCATGCAAGCATCTGCTTTGCAGGCGGAGCCGCAACCTTAAGGCGGTTCTTCAATTCTTCCACCAAGGTGTCACCCACTTAACGACTCCCATCAAACCGGCAATACGTCATGCTCGCTACCACCATTAGCGATGCTTATGCAACCATTATCATTATATTGGCTTACCTTTGCAACCATATCACGGTCTTTCAATTGCATATCCGCCCTTCCTTAGCTCCGCCAGCGCTTGATGTTGAAGACTAACTTTGCGCTTTTCTATACGGAATATATCGAAGAAACACGGAAACCCGTGACCGGTAGATCAGTTAAGCGTGCGTTTAAACCATTATGGCTTTGCGTCTAAACCATTTTCCGAGTATTGTGAAACCACTGGTTGGATAAAACCAAAATCGGAATGGGGAGTGAAATGATGTTCAGAAGGAATTCGGCCCGACCGCTGCTGCCTTTGGCATTGCTATTGTGCGGTAGCTTTCTCGGTCATTCCGCAGTCGCTCAGGTGCTTTCCGCGCCAAGCTCCTCGACTAGCGACAATACGGAAGTTACGACGATCATCGTTACCGCGAGAAAGCTGGGCGAAAGTATTCAAGCAATACCAGAGTCGATCACGGCCATAGACGCGCGCACGCTTGCCGCCGCGCATCTAACAACGTTGGATGACCTCAATTCTCAGGTCACCAATCTGAATATCACTCAACGAGCGGACAACACGCCGGACGTGGTACTGCGCGGCGTGGGTACTTACGGAGTCGTGCAGGGCGTCGGTTTCTATGTCAATGACGTTCAGCAATTCGAAGGGCAATCGGTACGCCCGATGGATATCGAGCGAATCGAGGTTTTGAAAGGCCCTCAGGGCACGCTCTTTGGCGGCAGCAACGTTGGCGGCGCGATAAAATATGTAACCAAACTCCCCACCGACACTCTGACCGGCGAGGGCTCGGTTGAATACGGCCGTTACAATCAACAGACCGTGGATGGGGTGGTATCAGGTCCCATCGTGCCGGAGCGGTTGCTCGCGCGACTGAGCGTGTTCAACGACCGCTCGGACGGATATCTCTCCGACCCAACCTTGGGAAAAACGCTTCCAGACTCGAACGAGACGGGTGGTCGATTGACCCTCGAATACCTCGGTGATCAAACCAAGATAAGATTTTATCTATCAGGAGATCACATCGGCACCGAGAACATAAATCTGTACTACACGCCGCCGGATGAGCACACCTACAGTCTCGTCTACAAAGGCGGCGTCGATGGCACGACGCCTTCCTATAGGCGGAACCTCTATGCGCCGACTCTGGCAATCAGTCATGATTTTGAGAACTTCACGTTCAACTCCATCTCGTCCTACTTTCATTCCTCGATCACGTCGATCGCCAATTTCGACAAAGGAGCGCTTCCCTCTGCCGGCCTGCTTATCTTTGGCCCTCCTGTTCCCGACCCATCGAGTCCTCTTTATCCTTTTTACATCGGTCAAGCTTTCGAGAACTATCAACAGGACTTTGGGAAAAGTGTCTGGAGCCAGGAGCTTCGACTGTCGTCCAGCGGGCCCTCATCATTCAGATGGTTGGCCGGCGCCTTCATACAGCGAATCAACAGCAACGCGCTGCAAATCCAATCTCTTGGGATGGCTCCAACCCCTGGCAGCCCGGTTGGCGTGGTACCGCTGCTACCGGGAGCGCTGGCACCAATACCCGCCTCCGATGTCGAATATCGGCATGTCAACCGTGACTATGCGATCTTTGGCAATGCGAGCTATGACTTGGGCGATTGGACCTTTGAGGCCGGTGCGCGAGTTTCGCGCTTCGACAACACGATGACGGATACGACGCCGTCGTGTGGCCCGTGCTTCGGGAGGGTCAAGGAGGACGCCGTCCTGTTGCCGACTGGCTCTATCTCCTACCATTTTTCGAGGGATCTAATGGCGTACGTGACGGTGGCGAGAGGAGACGAGGAAGGTGATCTGGCGGACAACCCCGGCCCGAGTCCGGGAGTGCCAAACCAGGTGAGTCCGTTCAAAACCGAATATGCGCTGAGTTACGAAGCGGGCGTGAAGTCATCGCTGTTTGACCGCCGTCTCACCCTGAACGCGGCGGGGTTCTATATCGATTATACCAATCGCCTATTCGAGGTCGGCAAAGTTTCCACCGGCGGCATTTTTACTTACACAACCAATGTGGGTTCGTCGCGTAATTATGGGTTTGAACTGGAAGCCGCAGCGCATCTGCCGGCGGACTTAACCGTGACGGCGGGGGTGGGGGTCACCGAGGCAATCTTTGGGTCCGCCGTTTTTACCGACGGGAACGGCAACCCTGTGAACGCACTCGGTAAGACGGCGCCCAACACGCCGGCGTATCAAGCAACACTGGCGGTCGATTGGCGCCACAATCTGAGCAATGACTTGGTGCTGGGCACGAGGGTCGATTCGCGGTTTGTTGGCCGCTCCTATTGGGATGCGGCAGGCTGCTCGGCCCTTTCCCCAGGATGCCCATATCAAGGCCATCAGTACGACCAAACGGCCTACCAGGTGGTGAACGCCGGTGTTTCGCTCGATGTTGGGAAACACTGGAGCGCTGGCGCGCACCTGATGAATGTCTTCGATGTGAGGTACAACACGTTTTATGTCAACGGGCCGGAAATCGGCGCTCCATACAACATCGCCGGGATCAATCGACCGCGTCAATGGTTAGTGAACCTGAATGCGCGCTTCTAGCGCCGATGTGAATGAAAAGCTACTCTATCCATCGCCCAAAGTGGCTTGGGTTGCCTGCGCAATCCTCTTTTTGGGGTGTACGCTGGCCTTCATGGATCGGGCGATCATCAGCCTGTTTGTCATTCCGATCCAGAGAGATCTTCACTTATCCGATACGCAGATTAGCCTGCTGGTTGGCTTTGCATTCGGGGCTTTCAATGCACTGTTCGGTCTGCCGGTGGCGAGGTGGATCGACGGCGGGCGACGCAGGACTATCGCTGCAATTGGAATCGCAGTCTGGAGCGTCGCCGCTTCGTGCTGCGGCCTAGCCGGCAATTTCTGGCAATTGTTTCTCGGCAGGGTCGGCGTCGGAGCCGGAGAGGCCTCGGTCACGCCTGCCGGCGTGTCACTCTTGGCGGACTTCTTTCCGCCCAGCCGCCGTGGTGTGGCGATGGGCGTGTTCTATGCGGGGATATTTGCAGGCGGCGGATGCGCGATGATCCTCGGAGGATTGCTCTGGCGCAGCCTCGGTGATCGCCAAATAGTGCTTCCGCTCGTAGGACCGCTCCACTCCTGGCAGGTC